>OIEM01000008.1_pt1 | contig 140434 bp, 122 predicted proteins | sample 1581761 | NCBI WGS metagenome assembly OIEM01 (sample SAMN01760978, study PRJEB22395) | human gut metagenome | reverse complement strand
CTAAATGTAATCTATTTAAAAATTTCTGGTTATCTCTAATCATAGTTTCTTAGCCCTTTCTGTGTAATAATACTACCTTATAGGCAATTTATCAATCAATTTTCGTTCTAAGGTTCCAATAGCCGACATTATACTGAAGATTATAAGCTTAAATTTCCCTGTTTTCAAACATTTTTTATAGTAGATTTTTCTGCTTTCCTGTAGGATTTTATAGCGTTTTGATTTTTTACTGTATATTTTTCCTATAGTTTTATTATGGGCATGAATATATGAAACGCTGTTTAATAAAAGCTCCTTATAGCCCTTTTCCTTCATCCTAAAGCCTATAATATTTTCCTCGCAGTAAAGAAAGGTATCCTCATCAAAAAAGTCTATGCCGGCAAACGCCTCCATATCTGCCATAAAAAAGGAGCCATTAATAGCCTCTACATATAGTCTGTCCTTTGACAATTCTTCCTTTGAATAAAGCTTTTTATCTAACTTAAAAATTCTATTTGTAATAATCATTGAGGATAAACCATCTCTGATTACACCCTGCAGTTTCCACGCTGATACCTGCTCATGCCCTGCCTCATCTAACATTTTAGGTGCAGCAAGCTTTACAGAGGCATCCTTATCCATAGCCTCACAAAGACTATAAATTGCTTCCTTTGTAATAATAATATCTGGATTTGCTATAATTACTCTTTTACTTTTTAAGCTTTCTAATGCAAATCTGAGTCCAACATTATTACCCTTGCCATAGCCCATATTTTCACTATTTCTAATGAATTTTCCAAGAGCCGAAAACTCCTCGTAAAGTTTCTCATAAGAGCCATCTGTAGAATGATTATCTACAAATACCAGCTCTAAAATATCTGCAAGCTCTCTCTTAAAATGCAAAAGAAAGCTTTGGGCTGTCTGGTAATCATTGTAATTTAACACTATTATAGGAATTTTTTTATCTAAATACACTTTCAAACACTTCCAAATACTGCTTTGCTACATAAGACTTTTCATACTCTGGAAAATCTATAGCCTGCTTTGGTTTATCCTTTATTTCTAATAACTTGTCTATCCATTGTTTTGTATCAAAGGGGTCATCCACATAATATGCAAGATTTTTAGATACCTCAGGTATGCTTGTACACATTGTAGTAACTACCTTTGCTCCCAGCATTAGCCCTTCTACCACAGGCATTCCAAAGCCTTCAAATATGCTTGGGAATAAAAATGCGTAGGCTTTTTCAAATAAAGTATTTCTATCCTCATTGGAAATAAAACCTGCAAGCACACAATTTTCCTTTAGTCCGTGGTCGTTTATATATTCTACAATTCTGTTTTCGTCAGCTTCTGAAATACCAGCTATTACAAGCTTCTTTGGTAAATCAATATTTTTTTCTTTTATTTCCTCAAGGGTTTTAAGGGCTGTCATAATATTTTTGTGTTTTAACATAGATGACAGTACAAAAAAGTAATCATTTTCCTTAATCTGATATTTTTCACTTACAATATTAAAATCTGTCTTTGTCTGGTCTGTTACAATAGGGTTTAACACTACCCTTATATCGGTGTTTTTATTGCCAAAATGCTCCATTATGTCATTTTTTACCCATTGTGATATTGCTACAATACAATCTGAGGTTTTAACTGTCCTTTTCCAGGCAAACATCATCCAGGCTCTTCTTTTCTTTGAAAAATACTCTGGAAAATGAAGCTGCTGTAAATCGTGTATTGTAGTTACATATTTTACCTTTTTACACCTTCTAAGAGGCTTACAATACACAGGCATAAAGCAATACTTAATATTCTTTTTTACAAGAAGCTTATTAAAATTTCTATTGTGCCATAAAATACGCTTTCCTACGGCAAAAGCACTTATATCGCACACTTCCATTTTAAAACGGGTGTCCTTTAAATAATGCTTAAAGGTATCAGCATTATCCTTGGCGCAAAATAAAATATATTCATTTTTATCATTAAGTGCCATAAAACCATCTAATAAATTTCTTATATAAGACTCTATTCCACCATTGCACTTTGGTTTTACCCATAACAAATCTATTGCAAATTTCATTGTATTGCTCCTTTAAATGTGTGTAACTAATAATGTGCTTTCACCTGTAATATTAATTTTTGAATTACCAGCAGGCATAAAAAAGCTGTCACCCTTTTTATAATCAAATTCTATTTTTCCGTCTGATATTTTTCCATTGCCCTCTAATATAATAAAGGACTTAAACGAGGTTTCATCTAAAACTATCTGCAGGCTGTCAAACACCTGATACTTTGTACATTCAAAATATTTACAGCTTGCTAATATTTGAGAATTATAACCAATATGCTTTTCTATGTCAAATACCTCTTGCTTATCATAAGCCTTGTCTACATTTATAACATCTAATGCCTTTTGTAAATGAAGTGGTCTAGGGTTTCCAAACATATCCTTTCTGTCATAATCGTACAATCTATAGGTACAGTTTGAATTTTGCTGCACCTCACATAAAAGTATGCCTTCTCCTATAGCGTGGATTGTTCCAGCCTTTACCAGCAGGGAATCACCCTTTTTTACCTTTACCTTGTTTAAAATTTCTAGCAAAGTATTATCCTTTACTCTTCTTTCAACCTCTTCCTTTGTGGTTTTTCTGTTAAAGCCGCAATATAAGTAAGAGTTTTCCCCGCTTTCCATAATATACCACATTTCATTTTTGCCTAATTCATTTTCATTTTTAATGGCATATTCATCATCCGGATGTACCTGAATAGACAGCTTGTCCTTAGCATCAATAAATTTTATTAATATAGGAAATCTATCCATTCCATAAGACTTCCAGCCCAGTGCTTCCTTACCTATAAAATCTAAATAATCACTAAAGGTTCTGCCCTTAAATTCTCCAACTCCTACTATACTATTGCCTGCCTCATGGGCAGAAAGTTCCCAGCTTTCAGCCAGCTTTTCATAATCGCATTTTTTTCCATACTCCTTAATCAGCCTGCTGCCACCCCATATATAATCCTTAAAGGCAGGCTCCAGCTTTATTAGCTGATTTTTTATTAATTCTCTTTTTTTGCTGGTAACATTATCAGCCACAGAGCCTTCCTCTATAGTATAAAAATCCTTGTCACTTATATTTTCGCCAATACTCACCTCTATAATCACTACATTTTCATCTGTTTCATTTAAAAGAGTATGTTCCACTCCAATAGGCACAAAAGCACTCATATTCTGATTTAGCTGCAGTTTTTCATTGCCAATAATGGCTGTAGCAGTTCCTGAAACTACTGACCAATGCTCACTTCTTCTGGTGTGCTTATGTACATCCATAGTTTTTGAGGGTAATATAACTACCTTTCGTACCATAAAATTATTTTCACTTTTAAGCAGCTCTCTGTATCCCCACGGTCTATATACTACTCTGCTATGATTAAAATAGCTTTCGTACTTATGATTATCTTCAATTATATTTTTAATTTTAGCCGCATCATTTTTAGAGGTAACATACAACGCATCTGTAGTATTTACCACAACAGCATCCTTAATATTATTTACAACTACTAATTTATTATTATCTTCGTTAATTACTGAAATATTATTACAATCATTTAAAATAGTATTTTTACTATAATCATCTATTTTTTCATTGTTAAACACATCATAGGAGTCTACCTCATTCCATGCAAACTGTGGTTTTATAACCACTTTATTTTCTAAGCTGTGATAAAGTATTCTTTCTAAGGATATGCTTTCCAGGTCATTATCAATGTTTTCTATTTTTATATGTCTTTTAGCAGTATTCAAGCCTTTATGAATTTGCTTACACTTTTCAAAATATTCTAAGGAATAATTTTTTACTTCATTTAAAAAGGCTCCTGCTGTACATATAAATAAGCCTGTATTTACAAGATATTTTTCAGGATTTTTATTGTAATCTGCCATTTCAAGGCTTCCCTTAAATACAAATTCAAATTTGTTTTCACCTTCAACCCTGAAATACTCAAAATTATCCTCTGTTTTTGTAACACCCGCTCCAAAGGCTGCAAACCTGCCTTTTCTGGCTATATCCATTGCCTTTACAATTTCAGCCTGATATGTATTTCCTGTTATAAAATGGTCCCCATTAATAACATATATCAGCTCTGTAGCATTTAAGCTCATACAAGCCATTACAATAGGAAACGCTGTGCCTAGTGGCTTTTCTTCATAGAAGCACCTATACTTTAAGCCTTGAAATGCAGCCATTTGTCCCTCAACAATAAAGCTATGTCTATAATTAGCCATAACAAAAAATTCTTCACATAAAGACAAGTTTCTTCCTACAGTTTCCTGCAGCAAAGAACGCTCCTCTCTAATATTCATAAATTGTTTAGGATATTCTCTTCTGGATAAGGGCCACAGCTTATCGCCCAATCCACCAGCAAGTACAATACATTTCATAAATTTCTCCTAAAAATATAAGTAATCTATAGACCAATATTTATCTGTATATCTATTTTAATCTATAAACTAAAATTTATTTGTATATCTATATCAGCCTATAACCCAAGACTTATTCTTATATTTACATCTGTTTATATATACTTACACATATTTTTATCTTTTAAAATATCTACTATTTCCTTAACTCTCTGGGTATCTTCCTTTTTACATACCAAAAGTGCGTCCTCAGTATCTACTACCACAACATTATCTAAGCCTATAGCTGCAATTAACTTATCGTTTCCATATATGACACTATTTTTTGTGTCTATCAATATGTTATTGCCTCTGTTAATATTTCCACAGCCATCAGCCTCACAAACAGCCTCAAGACTATCAAAGCTGCCTACATCATTCCAGCCTATATCTCCTAATAAAACCTCTACATCTGTAGATTTTTCCATAATGCCATAGTCAATAGAAATAGAAGGTATATCCTTGTAGATTTGATTAACTACTTCTTTTTCTTTATTTTCTAAAATGGCTTCGCCAATTTTTTCCAAATAGCTATAAATGTCTGGCAACAGCTCCTTGAACTTTTGTAGGATAGTTGATGCCTTCCAGACAAACATTCCACTATTCCATACATACTCGCCACTTTCCACATACTTTTTAGCAATGTCTAACTGTGGCTTTTCCTTAAACTCTATAACCTTTTTGGAAATAGTCGCTGATGGCTCATATTTTATATAGCCATAGCCTGTAGACGGAAATGTAGGCTTTATGCCTATGGTTACAAGGCAGTCCTTTTCCTCTGCAACCTCTATTGCCTCCTGTAAAACCTTTGAAAATCCAAGCTCGTCCTTTATATAATGGTCAGCTGGAAATATGCACATAATACCGTCACCATATTCCTTTACCAGCTTCATAGCTGCATAGCCAATACAGGCTGAGGTATTTCTTCCTACCGGCTCACTTAAAATATGAGTCTTTTGTATTCTATTTTCAGTTGCCTTAACCATTTCATTATATTGAACACCATTAGTTACTACAAAAATATCCTTTTTAGGAATAACGCTGGATATTCTGTCTATGGTTTCATTAATCATTAAGTCCTTGCCTGTAAGATTTATTAACTGCTTTGGTCTGGCAATTCGGCTAAGGGGCCAAAATCTTGTTCCTCCACCACCTGCCATTATTATTCCATATACCTTCATTACTGAATTTCTCCTAACAAGTCTGTCTTAACCTTTTCTAAAAGCTCATCTGCTTCCTTCTGGCTTTTTCCCTTAACTCCAAAATAAAACTTAATCTTTGGCTCTGTTCCTGAAGGTCTGGCACAGCACCAGGCGTCATTATCCAATTCAAAGTAAACAACATTTGATTTTAAAAGGTCAAGCTTTGACACTTCTCCTGTAATAAGGTCCTTACGAACACTATTATTATAATCTCTAACTGCCAAAACCTTAAAGCCGCCTATAGTCTTAGGTGCATTACCTTTTAGCTTATCCATTATAGCCTTTATTTTTTCAGCACCGTCAATTCCCTTAAGTGTAATTGAATGTAAGCCTTCCTTGAAATAGCCATATTTCTCATAAATTCTATTCATATTGTCTACTAAGGTCATATTGTTTTTCTTGCACCAGGCAGCTACCTCGCAAAGCAGCATTACTGCCACACAGGCATCCTTATCTCTTGCGTAGGTTCCGGCTAAGCAGCCATAGCTTTCCTCAAGTCCAAATATATATTCATAGGTATTGTTTTCTTCAAAAAGCTTTATCTGCTCACCAATATACTTAAAGCCTGTAAGCACCTCTATAAGCTTTACATTAAATGTCTTTGCAATAACATCAGCCATATTTGTAGTAACTATAGTCTTTATTAACGCACCATTTTCAGGCAATGTACCAAGCTTTTTCTTTTCACTAAGTATATATTCTCCAATAAGCATACCGGACATATTACCTGTAAAGCTTTTATATTCTCCTGTTTTAGTATCAAGGGCATATACACCTAACCGGTCTGCATCAGGGTCTGTAGCTAAAACTATATCAGCCTTTACTTTATTTGCTAATTCCAGTGCCATTTCAAATGCCTTCGGATCTTCCGGGTTTGGATATGAAACTGTTGGGAAGTTTCCGTCCGGAACAGCCTGTTCCTCTACGACATATACCTGCTTAAAGCCAAGTCTTTCAAGAACTCGTCTAACCGGAATATTGCCAGTACCGTGAAGTGGAGTGTACACAATCCTTATATCATCAGCCATTTCTCTGATAATTTCCGGATGAATACTTTGCTTCATAAGCTCTTCCATATATTTTTCATCAATTTCTTTACCGATTACATTGTAAAGTCCCTGCTTCCTGCCTTCAGCATTATCCATTTTTTTGATTTCGCCAAAGTCCTTTATATTATTTACCTCTGTAATTATTTCATTATCTCTAGGGAAGGTAACCTGGGCTCCATCCTGCCAGTATACCTTATAGCCGTTATATTCTGCCGGGTTGTGGCTGGCTGTAATTACTATGCCTGCTGTACATTTAAGGTATCTTACTGAAAAGGAAAGCTCTGGAGTTGGTCTGAGGCTTTCAAATACATATGCCTTTATGCCATTTCCATTAAGAACTGCTGCTGCCAAATCAGCAAACTCTCTGGACATTCTTCTTGAATCGTATGCAATAGCCACTCCCATATGAGCATGGTTTTCCTTTATAATGTAATTTGCAAGTCCCTGTGTCGCTTTGCCAACTGTATAAATGTTCATACGATTAGTTCCGGCTCCAATAATTCCTCTAAGTCCACCTGTACCAAATTCCAAGTCTTTATAAAATCTATCTTCTATTTCTTTTTCATCATTTAAGGATAAAAGCTCACTTTTTGTTGCTTCGTCAAAAATAGGACTATTTATCCAATAATTGTAATTATCTTTGTATGACATAATATACCTCCGTAAAGCCTTTTCCAGACCATTATACTATATTTTCCATATTCTAACCACAAAAAAGTTTTCTATTACTCAAAACCTATTACCAAAAATAAGCCAGCCACAGTAAAATGACCCGCAAGCCAAAGCCTACGAGCCATTTTTAATTAAAGGATTATATGAAAGTTTAGTTATATACTAATTTAAATTATAATCTAATTTAACAGCATTACATTCATATCTACATTTCCGCCAATCCCTGCAACGCTGCCCTTACTTGAATACTGCCACATTAAATATGGTTTCTTGTATGTACAGCTGTCACTATATTCAGCCACCCATTTAATGTAATTATCAAGCCCATCATTAGTTACCATTGTATCGTAAAAATAAGTGTTTGTATATGTTCCTGTTTTATAGCCGGCTGCTGTAAGCTGTTTGTTAAACTTCAGACAAATACTGCTTACTGTAGCCCCTGAAGGAACTGGATTTGCATTTTTGTAGCTGTCCTGCTCCACATCAATATACACACCAACCGAAGGATTTCTGCCTTGTAATAATCTTAAGGTATGTGCAATTTCACTTACTACTCCCTTTGTGCCACCAACCTCAGTAGCATAGGAGAATATATACACTCCATATGGTATATTAAGTCTTTCACATTCTGTCATATTATATATAGCATAGGCATCATCCTGCTTTTCTAAATTCATTCCGTATCCTAATCTAATAATGGCGAACTCTACACCATCCTTTTTTACCTGTTCCCAATCTATTTTGCCCTGATACTGGGATACATCTATTCCTGTTTTTGATTTTAATGCACCAGTATCACTAAAATAATATTTTCTGCCTTTAATGTTCTGCCACCCCTTTAGGAATTGACCATTCTGGTAATATACCTTATTCCCACCTACAACATTCCAGCCATTGTAGTTGGTTTCTACATTTCCCTGTCTGCCCTCTTTTTTGCCATATTTCATATAGTGATTGTAATATGACTTCTTATCATCCCCATATGCCTTTTGCAAATCCTTATATTTGTTTTTGTAGTAGGTATAATTAAATTCAAGACTTCCCTGACGGCCTTCTGTCATACCGTATTTTATAAAATGCTGTATTAATTTTTCCCAGTCATAACCATAGGCTCTTTGTAAATCTACATTATTGTTGTAATAATAATCAAAATTATATACGCCGGAATAGTCCACTCCATCATAAAAATCATTAGAACAGCCTTTTCTGTTTTCATTTTTTCCATATTTCATATAGTGCATATAATAGGACTTCATATTATTTCCATATGCCCTTTGTAAATCACTATATTTGAACTTGTAATACTTAGCATCAAAGGTTGACTTTCCCTGTCTGCCCTCCTTCATTCCATGTTTTACAAAATGGACTAACAATTTTTCTGTATCATAGCCATAGGCTTTTTGTAAATCCTTATTATTGGAATAATAGTAATCTGCATTATATATGCTGGAATAATCTGTACTGTAATAAACAGCAGAATTTGCACCCATTCGTCCCTCTTTTTTTCCATATTTGATATAATGCCGGTAATACTTTACATAATCATCACCATAAGCTTTTTGTAAATCACCATATCTTGCCTTATAGTATTTAGGATTAAAGCATTGTCTGCCTACTCTGCCTTCTTTCATACCATACTTTACAAAATGCTCAAACAGCTTTGTTTTATTATTTCCAATGGCACTTTGTAAGTCAGGATACATATTGTAGTAATAATTGTAATCAAATACAGCCTCATAATCTACGCCACCATAATAATAGCTGCTATTTGCTGCATAAGCATCTTCATCATTGATGAATACTAATGAAACTAAAAATACTACTATTCCTACAACAGCAGACATTATTCTTTTTGCCTTTTTCATTAGATTATCCTTTCTTTTTACTTTTCATATCTTTTAAAAATATCAATTTTTTCATTTGCACAAAAATCATCCTCAAGGATAAATATTTTTTTCATATCCTCTGTCAGCAGATTTTCCTCTACAACCATTCTTATTAGCTCCTCATAAACTGCCTTGTCATTATTTGCATACAAAATCACATCTCCTATTAAGCCAAACAGCTCTTTGGCATACTCTACAGCTCCTGTATGAATTTCCTTTATAATGTTTTTATCTATACTATTTTTTTCAACCTGTAAAAATACTGGTTTAATATTTTCGTCAATATAGCAAAGCTGATTATCCATAGAGGTTAATACTGCCTCCAGTATAAGACTGTATCTATGGATATATGAGGTTGATGCAGGTGCTATTTCATCATTTTCAATATACCTGCCACTCATTTTACTGCCTGCAATTTTAAGGGGCAGACGCTTGTTATCAGTTGCAAAATAATATCCGTCTAATGGCCTTTCCAACAATTTAGAAAGATAATACTGAATACTTCCAGAGTATCCTAAGTCAGCCACCGAAGCACCCTCTCCTGTTTTTACAATTTCACTAATATACTTTAGATAATTGTTTCTTTCAAACTGTGCCTTTGACAATATTTCTTTTAAATATACCTTTACTCTTTCGTATATTCTTACAGCGTCAGACGGCAGCACAACTTCTTCGTCCCCGCCCTGTATATTGTCTATGCCAAACCTGTTTTTCATAAGCTTGGAAAATTTTCCCTCATAAAACACATTTAAAGCCTCTTTAATATCATCTTCATTTTTTATTGATGCTACAAGAATAGCCCTCCTTGAAGTGTATACATAGTGGGCAGATATATCCTCCATGCCCTCACAATGCTCCTTCATTACATCAAATATGTTTTTTAAAAGATAACCTTCTCTTGCTAACATCAGTATATGTTTATTGGCTGTCTTTTTTACATTCTTTACCAGCCAGACTAAATAATCACACACAACAGGTCCAATAATGGCATAGCCTAAATCGTAAGGATTGTTTATTTTCCACTGGAATTTGGTTTTGTTTAAAATATATGGGCTGTTAAGGTATTTATTTAATAAAATACCCATTGCCACACTATCAACAGGTGTAAGGCTATTTACATTAAACACTCGTCCCACATTGGATAATAAAAATAAATCCTTAGCTGAGAGAATGTGATTTACCTTTATGCCTCTATCTCCCGGTAACTGTGCATCTGATACTTCATTGTCGCCAATGTGCAGCATTTCCTTATTTGGATATTGCTCCACCATATAGTCCCACATAGTTCCATTATCTTTTCTGTAACCCATTTCTGAAGAAACTAAAATTTCCTTATAAGCTTCTATGCCGTTACATTTAAGTAAGGTTTCCAATATACTTTTTGTAAAATACATATCAGAAATTATAAGCACATCTTTTTTCTGGTGGTTTATTATTTCATAATAAACCTTTTTCATTTCCTCCCTAGGTACTAAAAAGGCTTTTTCTGTATTGACCTCCATATCCATAATCTGGTTGATTACATCGTTTGGCAGGTTTGTAATAGCTTGAAACTCCTCATAAATTTCAAATATAGTATAATCCAGCTTACTGTTACTTTTTCTAAGATTTTTTTCTGCCTTTTTTCTATATTTTTTGTAAGGAATATTTATACCTAAGGACTTGTTTATTTTTAACTCTATAATGTCAAACAAATCATCAGGATTTACAATTTTTCGCATAAGGAGTGTGTCAAAAATATCAAAGGATACTATATCTACCTCAAAGGCTTCACTTTCCAGCAATTCCTTTGTTTTACTCCAATACTGCTGCATATTTTTTCTTCCATAACCATAAGAAAACTCTCCTGTTTCCTCATCATAGGTCATAACTGTATATCCTTCATATTTTGTGACAAAGCCTAAGCATCTTTCAAAGGCATGGGCTATTGTACCGTCATTTTGTCCTGCCTCCTCTGGAAAATCTGTAGTCTTTAAGCCTGCCTTAAAAAATCTTTTTACTGCCTCTCCTCTTGCCCAAAACATAGTTCCCATTGGAAAATCAATATATTTTGGAATTTTAGCACCAATTATGCCAAGCCTTGATAACAGCTCATCTCTGCTTTTGTTGTTGCAAAGCCAGCTATGCCCTATATACGCAATACCTGCGTAGGTTTCCGGATATATAAGTCCCACATCGGGATTAATTTCAAATCTATAAAATATATTAGTAACTAAAGCTTCACTTCCCATAAGTCCGTCTAACAGATAGCCTCGCCAGCCTACCTGTTCTCTTCCTGTGTAAAGGGATTTTTTACTGTGAATATGACAGACATAATCATATTTTTGAAGCTCCTGGGCAAAATCCACCACTAATGGTGCTACATCTCGTCCTCTGTTTTCTACCTTTTTAATCTTTACATTTTTTACATTTTTAATAGCTGATACCTTCTGCTCTATTTCTGCGATAGACTCTTCATTTATTACAGATATAAATAAGTCAAAGGTATATGGAATATTATTCAAATATGAAATAAACTCCTCTAACAAATCCACATAAAACAAGTGCAAATGAATACCTATGGTTTTGTCAAATTTAAAGCTTTTAAATTGTTCAAAATCAATGGTTTTCTTTTTCTTCTTTTTAACTCTGGTCTGCTTCCACACAATGTAAGAAGGTGTATTTTTTAAGCAAAAGCCAAAAACTGTAAAATATAAGTTTTTGGCTTTTGTTTTGAAATTGTGTGAAATAGGAAGCTTGTGATAAATCTTCTTGAGGAATTTTTCAATTCGCTTAACAACAAGATTTATCCCCTTTTTCACTTTATTTTTCATCAATTCCGCTCCATTTTTTATCTTTATCAGAAATAATAAGGTCATCCTTTGTCATTCCCTCTGGCATAGGCCATTCTACACCAATAGTTGGGTCATCCCATTTAATACCGCCCTCATCATTTGGATGATAAAAGTCAGTACACTTGTAAGCAAACTCTGCTGTATCTGAAAGAACTACAAAACCATGAGCAAAATTTTTTGGAATGAAAAACTGCTTTTTATTTTCTGCTGATAAAAGAACACCAAACCACTTGCCATAGGTCTTAGAGCCCTCTCTTAAATCAACAGCAACATCAAACACTTCACCACTAACAACTCTTACAAGCTTATCCTGTGGAAACTCCTTTTGGAAATGTAAGCCTCTAAGGACACCTTTTCTTGAGCTTGACTGATTATCCTGAACAAATTCATAGTCAATACCAGCCTCAACATAATCATTTTTGTTGTAGGTTTCCATAAAGTATCCACGCTCATCTCCGAATACTGCTGGTGTAATAATTTTTAGTCCTTCTATATCACAAGTTTCAACTGTTATCTTTCCCATTTTCAACATCCTTTCTTTTATAAGCCATTTGCCACATCTACCAAATATTGACCATATGCAGTTTTCATAAGTGGCTCTGCAAGCTTTAATAACTGTTCTCTGTCTATAAAGCCACGCTTGTATGCAATTTCTTCAATACAAGAAATGTATAAGCCCTGTCTTTTCTGGAAGGCTGCCACGAAATCAGCAGCGTCTAAAAGCATATCATGGTTTCCTGTATCAAGCCAAGCAAAGCCTCTGCCTAAGGTTTCTACCTGTAAAGTACCTCTCTTTAAATATTCATTATTTACTGCTGTAATCTCAATTTCTCCTCTTGCCGATGGTTTAACATTTTTTGCAATTTCAACTACATCATTGTCATAGAAATATAAGCCTGGTACTGCATAATTTGACTTTGGATTTTGTGGCTTTTCTTCAATAGAAAGTGCCTTTCCTGTCTGGTCAAACTCTACTACGCCGTACTCTCTTGGGTCTTTTACATAGTAGCCAAAAATAGTAGCTCCCTTTTCTCTTGAAGCGGCACTTTTAAGCACCTTTGAAAAGCTTTGTCCGTAAAAAATGTTGTCACCTAATACTAATGCTACATTGTCACTTCCTATGAACTTTTCTCCTACTATAAAAGCATCTGCCAAGCCTCTTGGAGTTTCCTGTATAGCATACTCAAATCTCATGCCTAACTGAGAGCCGTCGCCAAATAATTCCTTGAATACTGGCAAATCTCTTGGTGTAGATATAATAAGCACCTCTCTAATGCCTGCCAACATAAGTGTTGACAATGGGTAATATATCATTGGTTTATCGTATACTGGCATAATCTGCTTTGAAACTGCCTTTGTAAGTGGATAAAGACGAGTGCCTGAACCACCTGCTAAAATAATACCTTTCATTTTCCGTCTCCTATCATCAAACATATTTATTAGATTATATCACAACCATAAGAAATGCACAACCAAAGGCTGTGCATTTCTTCCTGTTAAACCAAGTCATAGTTTTATTTTAATAGTATGACTAATCCTCATATTAATCTGCATTTTCAATAGGTTCATATATATTTGAATTGTATCCTAAATTTACTATTATATAATCCTCATATTCAAATACATAGCCCTCTCTTGGATAGGTTGGTTTATCCTCCAGTGCCTTTGCTATTTCCTCTAAATCATAGTCTTCTGCTATATTTATATAATAGCCATGATACTTAAAGAAGGCTCTTATTCTCGTAGCCTCTAGTTCATAACCTATATCTTCCCTTCTATCCCACATAAACACAGATGCACCAACTACTTCGTCACAATTGTATTTTGTATAATTTGGATAGCCAATAAATATAACCGACTTTTCTCTCCGACTATCGATTTTTTGCAGCTCAGTTTCTATATCATTCATAATTTTAATATCGGTCTGGTATTTTGTATATTCCTTGTCAAATACCATATTCATTTCCTTTGTCTGGAAAATCACAATATATCCTACAATACATAAAAAAACTATACCTAAGCCATACTTATAGTTTTTAAGCTTATATGGCTCTATCAGGGTATACAGCAGAGCAAATACGAAGCCATAGGCTAATCCAAAAACAATGAGTGTTCTCTTAACTACACCTGCGTTTCCTGTTACAATCATAAGTGCAAATGGTAATATAGAAATGCCTAATGAACATATCAAAAATAGTGCATTTTTCTTTTTAATAGAATATATAATTCCTATTGTCATTATGATTAATACACCTATGCACAGCATTAGTCCGCTTAAATCTCCATGTAAATAACGATTTAACTGTTCAATGAAGTCATTTAAAAAGTTTCCAATATTTTCTCCAATAGACAAGCTTGAATCATATCTTATATAGATTTCCTTATAACCGTCTGCCTTTGTACCATAGCCTATAATATATAATCTTGCAATTATTTTAAACAAAATAAGATTTACTACTGAAATCACCAATAATCTTATTGAGTGCAGCAGGCATTTCTTAAAATTCAGCTTTTTATCCTCATTGTCAAATAAGAAAATTAACATTCCGATTTCACATAAGCCGATAAACAGATAAATATATATTGTTTCTCCGCCTACCAAAAGCAGCAAAATCAGCATTGCTATATTTTGTATAAGCTTTTTCTTTTTGTTTTCCTCAAACATACTATTATAAAACAGTAACATAACAATACCTGTCATTGTATATTTAAGTCCTAACTCAAAGGTACACATATTAAATACAAAAACATAAGCAATATATGGGCAGGTGATTGTAAGTACTGCAAAAATAGTACAAGCTTTATCATTAAATCTGCCCTTTGATGCCTTTTCAAAAAGATAACACCATATTGTCACACCAATTACTGCTCCTACAAGACCAATAAAGCCTCTCCAATATTGGAGGAAATCATAGGTATCAAAAAAATTGGCTAAGAAATTCATTACCCATCTTCCCTGACCAATAGCTACATACGGGTCAACCATATAGTTTTCATCATACATTAAATCGTCTATACCTACAGATATACTTGTAAGTGCAAAGCCATATGCCAACGCAACAGCTAACACAACAAATATCCAGTATGCTTTACTTCTGTTTTTAAATATTCCCTGATTTTGATACTCTGTCAATGGTTCCTGCTTGTAAAAAAGCTTTCTAAAGGCTTTCTTAACTGTTTTCCACATAAATATCAACACAAAATAAATTATTGCAGCTACAAAAAGCCATACCCACATCAGCTTTGGAAACACAAACTTATCTGTTAAAGAAAAGCTTTCAATTCCAACAGTAGTGTTTTTTTCTGCAGTAATGTCAAATCTTAAAACCTCATAATCAGCAGTTCCTAAATCAATTAGATTGTAGCCCATATGAAGCTTATAATCTAATCTGACACTTTCTTCGTCTAAAAAGCTTGCCTCTTTATTTTTTATAAAGACCTGTGCAATGGTATATCCATTATATCTGGTATTTTCCAGACGATTTACATAAACTACTATAAATCTTTTACCCTCTACCTCAATATTTTTAAAGTGAGGGTCGGTATTTTGTGAAGTATACACATTGTTTTCTCCTACAAATAAGCCACTAGACTCATCTACATAACCATTTAAGTCTATTTTGTTATATTTGTCTGTAGAAAAGGAAATATCTGATATTCCATATACTCCACCTGTATATGCCCACGAAAGAACTCCATAGGTAGCAAACACTGCTACCAGTAGTCCTACTACCTTTATAATATTTATTACAATTTTGTTTGATTTAACCTTATTTAGCATAAATCAGTACCTATTTACCTGCATACATATCTTCATAGTATTTCTGGTAATCACCACTGGTTACATTCTTCATCCAATCCTCATGCTCAAAGAACCATTTAATTGTAAGCTTAATGCCTTCCTTAAACATTGTTTCCGGATACCAGCCAATTTCTGCCTTAATCTTGTCTGGTGCTATAGCATATCTTCTATCGTGACCCTTTCTGTCCTCTACATAAGTAATAAGGTCCTTGCTGACAAGTGCCTTTCTTGGGTCATTATCTGGAAGCATTTCCTGTAAGGTTTCAATAATAATATTGATAATTTCAATATTCTGCTTTTCATTATGGCCGCCTACATTGTAGGTTTCAAAAAGTCTGCCCTGCTCCTGTACCATATCTATAGCCTTTGCATGGTCCTCAACATATAACCAGTCACGAACATTCTTTCCATCTCCATATACTGGAAGCTTCTTTCCTTGTAAAGCATTATTAATAATAAGTGGAATAAGCTTTTCAGGGAACTGGTATGGTCCGTAGTTATTACTGCAGTTTGTAATATTTGCAGGGAACTTATAAGTATCCATATATGCCTTTACAAGCATATCTGAGGAAGCCTTTGATGCTGAATATGGGCTGTGTGGCTCATATGGTGAGGTTTCATAGAAAAATGCGTTGTCATCATCTGGCAATGAACCATAAACCTCATCTGTAGATACATGAAGGAATTTCTTGCCTTCCTTGAAAGTGCCGTCTGGTAACTCCCAGGCTGCCTTTGCACAGTTAAGCATTACTGCTGTGCCAAGTACATTTGTCTGTACAAATACTTCTGGATTTTTAATACTTCTGTCTACATGACTTTCTGCTGCAAAATGAACTACTCTGTCAATATCATTTTCCTCGAATATTTTCATTATGGCTTCTTTATCACAAATATCTGCCTTAACAAATGTATAATTTTCTCTATTTTCAATATCCTTCAAATTTTCAAGGTTTCCAGCATAAGTAAGCTTGTCCACATTGATAATTCTTATTTCATTGTCATACTTTTTAAACATATAGTGGATATAATTTGAGCCAATAAATCCAGCTCCGCCTGTTACTAAATAAGTTCTCATAAACATTCTTCGTACCTGTAAGGTACCCTCCTTCTAAAGATATAAGTGTTTTTAGACAATATTAATAACATATAACATATTCGCTATTTTGTCAAATTACTAATAGAATTATATTATTTTTTATGATAGACTCTAAGCTGAAGGCATTCTAAGATATAGTTTGCCCTTTTCTATACAATATAAAAACAAAGGATATTTAATATTATGAAAGCAAGAGATTCTCAAATTGTAAAAGGTATCGCTATTTTAATGATGCTGTTCCATCATTTGTTTGCCCTTAAAAAATTTTCCTTATTTAACATTACACATTTAATCATTAATCAGAAAGTTACTACCGACATCTCTAGTTTCTTTAAGGTATGTGTTTTTCTTTTTGTATTTGTATCAGCCTATGGTATATCCATTCAGCTATCAAAATCTAACTGTTCTCTTAAAAACCTAGAGCCTACCACCCGTAAACGCGTACTTAATATAATAAAAAAGACCTTTGCCTTAATTGTTTTTATTTTTATTGCAGGCAGTATTTTTAATTTACCTTACACAGCTTCTACAGATTATAATAATGGAAGCCTAATCCAAAAAATAGTTTATGTATTTTTTAATGCTATTGGAATGTGTTCAGTTTTTAAGGCACCTCTTTTAAATTCAAGCTGGTGGTATTTATCCTTAGCAATTTTACTTATTGTATTAGTTCCATTGCTTTATAAGCTCCTTGACAAAATAGGTGTGTGTTCATTATTAATACTTACTGTCTTTTCATATTACATATTTTCCTTAAATACAACCCATGACAGATTTCCAAAGTATTTATTAATCACCCTGCTAGGCATAATTACTGCAAAATATAATTTCTTCGATTTATTAAAGAACTATATATATAGAGAGAGAGAGGGAAATTTTCTACTACGCTTATTACTATTAATTGGCTTGTTTTTATATTTTCCACTAGCTGTTTATCTGCGTACACTTATAGAGCCTTGCTACTATTTTATATTAGATACTTTATCTGCTTTCAATATAGTTTTATTGTGCTTTTTGTTAATAAGCCATATTCCTGTTATAAATACAATTTTGTCCTATCTAGGAAAGTACAGCTTATATATGTGGCTGTTTCATACCTATATAATGACCATCTGGTTTTCAAAATTTACATATTCCTTTGAAAATTTATGGCTTATATATTTTATGTTAATCCTTACATCCTTTGTATTTTCCTTTATATTTACTAATTTAGTCAATTTTATTGAAGGAAAAATATCGAAGATTAATTCATACATATATAAGCATTTACACAGCTAATAAATTATGCTAAATTAATACAAATCAACAAACTTAAGAAATTTTACAGAGGTATACATTATGAGATATAAAGATTCACAAATAGTTAAAGGAATAGGTATTATAATGCTGTTTATATTTAGCTTATACTCCAATATAAACAGCTTTACCCTTTACAACCTGACAGGCAGCATTAAACCCCAGCTATTCTCAAGCATAGCCAACTCCTTTTATATATGCACAATGTTATTTGTGTTTGTAACTGCCTATGGCATTACTACTATAGAAAAGGCTGCCACTACTTCCACTATGTCTGCCAGAAGCATTCATCGTGCTGGCAGATTAATTGCTAAGATTGCTCTTATTTTCCTTATTATTATTTTTGCAGGTGCATTTCTTTATAAGGATTATAAGCCATCGGCTATATGGGGAGGCTCACTTTCTGACAACATTATTGGCGTACTTTTTAATGTTTTAGGTATTGCTCCTATTTTCAAGGTGCCTTTATTTGCTGAAAGCTGGCTATATATCACCTATGCTGTTTTATTTATATTTTTAGTTCCTGTGCTATACAAATGTATTAAAAAGGCTGGTGGACTTTCAGTATTTGCACTTTCACTTTTTATTCCATATATTTTTAGTTTAAGCACAACAGATTTTAATGTATTTAGATTTTTACCAATGCTTGTACTTGGTATTATTTTTGCTGAATATAAGTTTTTTGCAAGATTAAAGGCTGCCCTATCTAAAAATACAGCAATTAAAATTATTGCTATTTTAGGATTAATTATTAGTATTCCTCTAATAATTGCCATAAGAAAATATTTTCCAGTTGAAAGTGTTTATTTACTAGATACTACAGCTTCTTTGGCTATTATTTTACTTTCTGTAATTTTTATTAGAAATATTCCTATATTAAACCTTATACTTTTTACCCTAGGTAAATATAGTATGGCTATGTGGCTGGTTTCAGACTTTTTAATAAAATATTATTTTTCACATTTTACCTACTCCTTTAAAAATGTCTGGCTAATACTGGTTGCAGCCTTAGCTGCTGCCTTTTTATTCTCATTTATATTTGAGAATTTTTCCCATATATTTAAAAGTAAATTTGTTGCCAGCCTATATTCAAAAAATAGTGGCATTATAATTTTTTCAGTAATTACTACTATTGTGCTTGTAATATTTGTTGCCTTTACAACTAATATTACATATATGACCAATGACGATACCTCAATATCCCGCACTTTAAGCGGAATGTTCAGTGGTAAGCCATTTATAACCCACCAATTTATAAATATTATTTTAGGTGCTTTTATTTCAACCTTGTACAAGCTATTTTCCGGAATACAATGGTGGTTTATATACAGCTATCTTTTAATGATTATTGGTGTATTTTTAATTCATCTTTCAATATTTAAGGTATGTCAAAAGAAAAAATACAAATTAAGCTTTGCTTTATTAGTAATTGCAGCGATTTCAACTGTATTTTTGATTTACCCACTATCAAATGTTTCCTTTACTACTGTTCCTGCAATTTTAGGTGCTGGCTTGGTTATGCTGTTATTTGTAACTGCCAAATCAAAAAACAAGCTTGTTAACCGCTTAGTATATATAACAGAATTTTTTGGCTTTGTCCTTGTACTAATCCACAGAAATGATACAGGCTTTGCTATTCTTTGCTTTATACTGTTAGGCTTTTTATATAAAATACTGCTTCAAAATAATTCTTCAATAAAAAAAGCTATAATAAAATACCTTACTATATGCTTTTCCTTTATTTTAATAACTCTTACATTAATAATTTCCAATAGCTATGCTACAAAAAGCATAAATGGAACAGATTTTGTAGAGTTTAATCAAGCCCGTGTTAGGTATATAGATTATGCTTATTCCTATTGTTCAGCTAACCCAACTGTTTTTGAAAAGACCTCTTGGGACGCTAACCTTCGTGTTATGGTATCTAGCTGGTTCTTTATGGACGAGGAAATAAATACCTCTACCTTTAATCTTTTAGCAGATGAGGCAAATGCCCATAAAGCCAGCCTTTATGAAAGTGTAAAAAAGCAGTTTAAAAATATATACACATCAAATTCCTACCGACTGCTTATAGGAGCTTGGCTTATATCAGCACTTATATTATTATTTGTCCTGATTTATAATAAAAGCTTATTTAATCTAATATTTTTTGGTTTTAACAATGTAGGTGCTTTAATATTATTTTTATACCAGCTATACAACGGGCGTATTGTTTACCGCTCCTTATATGTTATTATCCTGCCTGTAGTGCTTATTAATCTATTTTTTGCCCTAAAGGAATTTAACACCAGTCTAACTATTAAAAGGACAGGAATTATATTTACCTACCTAAGTATTCTTCTGCTTTTAATACCTGCCTTAAATTTTAACTTTAATAAACAAATCCAATTACAAAAGGAACAAAGTGTTAAAAATACTCGTGATGTTAAAAGCTACTTAATGGAAAACCCAGACAAAGCATATATCTCCTCCTTTACACCATTAAATGATACTGACATTGATATATTTATGGACTATGCCTACTATGGCAACGCTATCTTCTATGGCGGCAGTGCCTTCCATTCAACTGTTTTTTACGACCAGCTTAAACATAATAATATTGAAGCTGCTGACTGTAGCTGTCTTGCCAATGATAATGTGTATTTTATGACAAATATAGATTCCAACAAGAGCTATTCAAAGCGTAATGCTTTTACAAACTTCTATACATACTTGTCTAAATATAATGTTTTAGGCTTTGTAAAAGTCGACGATATTAACTCAACGGCTCATGTTTACAAATTTGTATTTGAAAGCAATGTTGACCAATTTGACAGCTACTACACAATAACAAACAATGAGCTTGTACTTGTAACAAAATAGTTAATACAGGCTTATGCTAAAAAAGCTGTGCAGCTAATATAATAATTGTTATTATATCAGCCTCACAGCTTTTTTATTTCTATATTATTGCCTAACGGCTTTTTATTACTACTATATTACTACCTTATAGTCTTACATTACAAATACTACTATGCCTGCAATTATTAATATATTACCTATAACCTTGCTTTTAGTAATAGGCTCTTTCATTATAATTCTGCTAAGAAGCATTGTAAAAAAGTATGTAGAAGCAGCTAGCGCGTGTGCAATTTTTAAATCTATAAACTTCATAATGTAGATATTTGCTAGTAATACCAGCGTCAATATAACATATGAGGATATAACATATACATTAACATATTCCCTTATTTTTGATTTATATTTTTTCTTATTACTAATGTTTAACAAAATCTGTGAAATCGATGATGCTAATGCAGTTAATAGTATGAGGAAACCATATTTATTCATTTTTTGCCACCACTACTACTCCAGAAATAATCAAGGCTGCACCTATAATATTCTGAATTTCAATACCTTCCTGAAATAAAATATTTGAAAACAGCAACACCCAAATTGTTGTTACTGATTTGTTGGAATATGCTACAGAAGGACTAAAGCCCTTTATAGCCTGCTGCCATATAATTGCATATATACCTAAAATTCCGAACATTATCACAAAACACACTATATACTGAAAGGATAAAAATTCAAATCTAGATGCAAATTTTGACATTATTGATGACATTGTATAAAACAATATACATAAATGAAGTTTTATATATCTTTTAATAATTTGTTTCTTATTTTCCATCTTTATCTCTCATATTTCTTATAAATGATTTCAGGGTCTTTTACTTCTTTTCTCATATTAAATAATACATACTTTACCCTTTTCCATAACCATACCAAGAACTCTTTCTTTCCTTTCATCCTTGGAAAACATTTTACAATATGAAACAAATACTCAAATCTCATTCTTAATCTGCTTAAAAATAACGAATTTTGTTCCCATTCACTCTCGGCACTATATTCTACATTCTGTTCTGTTCCTATAGTATGTGGTACGCCTTTTTTATCCAATTTACAAGGTATTATACTATAATCCATACTATCTGTATCTAACACTAATATCTGAGTTTCTCTCAACCTTTTCTGCCAATAATCACTCATAAAATTTCCAAGACTATATATAATCCTATGACTTTCAATCTTTTCATTTTTTTGTATAATATGAGGATGATGACCTACAATATCATCTATTCCGGCTTTCAAAATTTCATCTCTGATTTTTTTTTGCTTATCTGTTGGAGTTGTTACGAACTCACTACCCCAATGTATATATGCTACAATTTTATCAACCTTACCTATTTTCTCTATAATTTCACTCCACATCTCTATTGTAGGGTTTAATAAGTATGGAATGTTCTCTGTCCTGTACACTGGTAAATATGTTGCTCCAACTACTGCAACTTTCTTTCCATTTATCTCAAACACACTCCATGGTTTTTCTTTCTTTCCAAGAACAACTATTGTATTATCTTCCAACATTTCAACCATTTTATAATATTTCTCCACCCCATAATCCAAGCTATGATTATTTGCTATTGAAACAGCCGTAATATTGTTTTCTTTTAAGATTGATATTATATTATCATCACAGCACATTGCCCAATTATTGACATTCTGTTTTTCTGGTCTTTCCGCAATAACAGTTTCTAAATTTGCAATATTTACATCTGATTTTCCAAATTCTTGTTTTACCCCATCAAATATACCCTTATACTTACTTTTGTTCCATATTCCATCAAATCCACATCCAAATATTACTGGTTGATCACCGAATATGAGATCTCCTACAAAATGTATTTTTCCCATTGTATTCTCCTATCTATAGTAGATATACTTGTTTATATTCTTTTCTCAAAATATATCATAATTTTCCCTTATTTTTTCGTCATCCCATTCCCACCATTTCATTTCTAAAAGCTTATCAATTTTTTCTTTGTCAAATCGATATTTAATAACCTTTGCAGGACAGCCTGCTACAATGGCATAGGGAGGTACATCCTTAGTTACAACTGCTCCTGACGCTACAACAGCACCATCTCCAATAGTAACTCCACGATTTATAATAGCTCCTGTTGCTATCCATACATCATTTCCTATTATACAGGGCTTTGAAAACCGATTATATGCAGCCTCCTCACCCTCTGGTCTTATATGGCTGAAATTGTCATATAAAAAGGCGTGATTAGTAAGTCTGGTATAATCGTGGTTTCCTCCACCTATAGATACATTCCAGGATATACTTACAAATTTGCCAATAGTGGCAGCTATAATCTTTGTATTACTTCCAGTATAGCTATGTCTGCCTATGTGAGCATTAAAAATATAATTATTTCTGTCAATTCTCACATTGTCAGAAAGTGTACTGTTTTCTACCTTGGAATTGTCCCCAACAGTACTATTTTTTTCAATAGTACTGTCAGCCACTACTGCGTCCTTATATACTTTTACACTAGGGTCTAATTTATTGTTCATTATGCTTTTATTATCTGACATTTTACTATTTTACATCAATATGGATTTTTTCAATTAAATCGTCCATTTCCTTAACTGCTGCTTCAATAGTATCGCCCTTTACAATTACCTGACCTATTCTGTCTGGTCCGATTTTAAATTTGTTTACCTTATCTCCTACCTTATAATCGCAGGAAACATCAATAACATTTTCACTTGAAACCTTAGGTAACTGAATGTTTTCTATTTCTCCGGTTTTATCTGCCATAAGCAGCTTACATACATTTGGAGTAAGCTTATCTGTAGTAAAGCTTTCTATTTCTTCTCCTAAGGCTACCTGTAAGAGAATTTTGTAGAAGTCTACACCATAATATATTGATACCATTTCTGGCAAGCAGGTTGCACCGGCTCTCGCACCTATTTCAAGTACAAAAACCTCTTCTCCACGCAAAATAAAATCTGCATTTATAGCACAGTTGTCTATACCTAATGCCTTTGCACTAAGCTCTACCTGCTTCTTGCTTTCCTCTAATATTTCATCACTAATGTTGTATGGTACATAATGACCTACAGGAACTCCTGTATCTCCCATATGAACATAGTCGCCGTGTGGCATTATGAATTTAACTTCACCATTGTATACAAGTGCCTGAGCGCCAAACTCTACACCTTCAATACATTCCTCTACTACAAAGTAATCAAGCTTTGAAACCTGATTTACACTTTCAATAGCCTTGCTTAAGTTTTCGTCTGTAGCTTCCTTTACCTTTGTAATACCACGGCTTCCTGAGGAGTCTACAGCCTTTACCATAATTGGCAGTTGCATATCAGTTATAGCCTCTTTTACCTGCTCAAGATTTTTAACAGTTTTAAACTTAGCTGTTCTTACGCCATGTTCTATAAACTTAGCCTTCATATCAGACTTATTGGCTGCACAGATTGCAGCATCATAGCTTACACCACTAAGTCCAAGAGTATCGCATACCTTACCAATAGTTGGAACGCAAACATCTGTACCTGTTGTGCAAATACCGTCAATCCCCTCCTGCTTAGCTATTTTTATAATCTCGTCTTCATCAGTAGTATTTACATAATATACCTTATCAGCATACTGAAATCCCGGGTAATTGCCCTTAATACTAAATACTATTGTATATAATCCCATTTCTTTAGCTTTCTTAATAAGTGGTACCTGATAAATTCCTGCTCCTAAAATGGCTATTTTCTTCATTTTTTAATCCTCCTTGCTGTGTTTTATCTCTCTTTCTAAATAAGGTGGAAATCCACTGCTTTCTTTTACTATCTTTCCAATATACTTACCAACTATTCCTATACTAAAGGTGATTACACCAGAGAAGAAGGAGGTCGCAAGTATTTGTGCTGTAAATCCTGGTACTGTAGTTGAACCTACTATATATAATATAAAATAAACAAACGCAATTACAAAGGATATACCTGATACAATAAATCCAAATATTGCCATAAAATCAATAGGAAATGTAGAGCCATTAATAATGATGTTCATAGTTTCAGTAATTAAATGACCTACTGAATATCCACTCTTTCCATATTTTCTTTCTTTATGCTCTATAGTTACTACATCTATATTTCTGGTCAGTGAAAAAATCATAGGACCAATCTGTGGAAACTTTCCTCTGTAGCTGGTAAGTGCAACAGCTAAATCTCTTTTCATTATTCTAAAGCTATTACTTGTAATATTTTTAGGTTTTTTATATATCTTATGGGATAAAAAGTTTGCAAATTTAGAGCCTAATTTACGGAATCCATTATGCTCCTTATGTGCATAATTGGCTATAACACAGTCACAATTTGTTTCTTTTATTTTTGCTACAAGCTTTGGAATTTCATCTGGTGAGTGCTGAAAATCATCATCCATTGTAATTACATACTTTCCTGAGGAGTTTTTCATTGCACAAAGCAGTGCATTTAACTGGCCTGAATTGTACTGTAAGTTAATCATTTTCATATGCTTGTATTTTTCACACATTGATAACATAATATCCCAGGTATCAAGCTTTGGACTACCATCATTTACCATTACTATTTCGTACTTTCCATCTAAGGTATCCATCACTTTTTGAATGGCAACTATCAATTCATCCATCCACTCTCCACTATTGTACACTGGTATAACAACCGAATATTCCATATCACTCATATTTCTATTTACCTTTCAAAATATGCCTTTACTTTTTCAGCAACATATTCTACATTGTCGCCTAATCCATAATACATTGGAAGTCTTAAAAGTCGTTCGCTCTCTTTTGTTGTATATCTGTCCTCTCCGTTAAACCTTCCAAACTCCATGCCTGCTGGTGCTGAATGAAGAGGGATATAGTGAAATACTGAACTTACACCATTTGCCTTTAAGAAATCTATAAGTGCAGTTCTTTCTTCTAAATCCTTTGCCTTAATATAAAACATATGTGCATTATGCTTACATTCCTTAGGAACAACTGGCAGCTGTATTTTTCCAGCCTGCTCTAAATCTGAAAGCATTTCATAATATCTGTTCCAGCTATTCATTCTATCTTGATATATCTTATCAGCCTGCTCCAACTGTGCATACAAATAGGCTGCGTTTAATTCGCTTGGCAAATATGAGCTGCCTGCTGCCACCCAGGTATACTTGTCTATCTGGCCTCTAAAGAATTTACTTCTGTTTGTTCCCTTTTCTCTTATAATTTCTGCTCTTTCTACATCCTCTGGATTTCTTATAAGAAGAGCACCACCTTCACCCATACTATAATTTTTGGTTTCATGGAAGCTGTAACAGCCATAATCTCCAATAGTGCCTAACGCCTTACCCTTATATTCACTCATAACACCCTGTGCGGCATCCTCTATTACCTTAAGATTATGTCTTTTGGCAATATCCATTATAGTATCCATTTCACAGGAAACTCCTGCATAATGTACCGGAACGATTGCTTTTGTCTTATCAGTTATTGCCTCTTCAATAAGTTTTTCATCTATATTCATAGTATCTGGTCTTATATCAACAAATACGGCTTTAGCTCCTCTAAGTACAAACGCATCTGCTGTAGATACGAATGTATATGACGGCATAATAACCTCATCACCCGGCTTTATGTCAGATAATAAGGCTGTCATTTCTGTAGCGTGTGTACAGGATGTCGTAAGTAATGCTTTTGATGTCCCTGTTTTGTTTTCAAGCCATTCATTACACTTTTTTGTAAATTCTCCATCACCACAAATTTTCCTTTTCTCTATTGCCTGTTCAATATATTCCTTTTCTTTTCCCACATATGGTGGAACATTAAAGCTTATCATTTTGCCTCCTGATAGTCTGGCTATACAGACAGACCTTTTAAATGTACTATGTTCTTTATATATCTTTTATAATATTACCGCATATTTTTTAATATATCATAAACAAATGTATTCCTCAATGGCTTTTTTCCAGTCCTGTGCTACATATCCTGTTGTAAGTCTTAACATATAGTTATCAAGGACTGAATATGCAGGTCTTGGTGCTGCATTAGGATTTAATGTAGAATATTCTTTACTTGTTATATGATTAACCTTTGTAGTCTTTCCTGCAAGCCTGAATATTTCCTCTGTAAAATCTGCCCAGCTGCAAATGCCCTCACAGGTTCCGTGATAAGTTCCATAATTTTCTGTCCATATAAGGTTGTCTATAATGTCTGCCAATACCTTTGTGCTTGTAGGTGAGCCTATCTGGTCGCAAACTACATTTATTTCATCATGTGTTTCAGAAAGTCTAAGCATAGTTTTAACAAAGTTTTTGCCATCACCATACAACCAGGCAGTTCTTATAATAAAATATTTTTCTGCAAAGTCCTTTACAAATCTTTCTCCCTCCAGCTTTGTTTTTCCATATGCACTTTTTGGTGCAGGGGTGTCAAATTCTGTATAAGGCCTGCTGCCATCTCCTGCAAATACATAATCTGTTGAAATATGGACTAACTTAGCCCCTACCTGATTTGAAGCTATACTTAAATTTCTTGGTCCAATAGCATTGATTTTGTAGGCATTGTCTACATCCTTTTCACAGCCATCTACATTAGTATGTGCTGCACAATTAATTATGGCATAAGGCTTAACCTGCGCTACCATCTTAGTTACCTCATCAATATTTGTAATATCAAGGGCATGAATATTTTCCATTTCGCAAATATCTGTATTGTACAACTGTATTTCATCATTATTCCTGTACAATTCATTAACTGCCCTGCCTAACTGTCCGTTTGCTCCTGTTACCAAAATAATCTTTTTCATAGCAATCAATCTCCATTTATAACTGTTTTATTTTTATATAGTCATTGTATTCATCAGCATAGAAATTCTTCTTAACACCGATAATTCTCAGTGCTTTTTTAATTATAATCTTAAGCTTTGTCTTAAAGCTACCTGCCTTATACATTCTTTTAACAGCAGCCTTTTCACAAGCCTTTTTAAATTCCTCTGACTCTATAACAGCCTCTAATTTTTTCCTATCTATATTTACAAGTGCTTTTTTAGTTTCAAACAGCTCCTCATAATTGTCGCTGTTTGAATACTTTGTTGTAATCGCCTTTGTATTGTAATCATTTCCTGATAATATACAGCCATCTGCAAAATTCATTATTCGCTCATAGGTAGCAAAATCTGCAGTTCCTTTTAGCTTTTTATATTCGTTAGTGTCTAATATGAAGGATATTCCTGCATTTTTTACTAAAATCATATCGTAAATAAACTTATGATTTCTCTCTCCCGAATAGATGTAAGCATCAATATGCTGCTCTTCTAAAAGCTTTTTAATAAAGTTTAATCTTTCATACAATGGATATTCAAAAAAGCTATATTCGTCCTTTTCCTTTGGCATATAAAAAACAGGAACATCTACAAGGTTTAGATTTGATAAATCATTGCCCTGCTCGGTAACGCAGACAACCTTGTAGCCGTGACTTCTCCATTTTTTTATAAGCTCCATGGTTATACTTGTGTTATCAATATTTTCACTTAGATAAACACATAAGTTTTTCACATAGGAGTGTGTAACCATTACTCTTTTTGATTTTGCCAGTGCCGCAAATAAATTAGCATCATTAACCTTAAGATGTTTTTCAAAGGCTGCTATTAATCTATCATCCTCAATGTATTCACACATCATATCATAGCCATTGCTCTGCTCTGCTACCTCTAATCTTGAATACCATCTTTGAACTATGCCACATAAAGCTCTACATCTGTCTAGGTCAACAATCTTTGTGAAATCCCCTTCCTTGTCCTTAAAGAATATAATCTCATTATCTACACTGGTAGCTCTTCTGATAAGAGTATAATATCTTCTAAGACTAAGCTTATGATTTCCCATTAAGCCTGAGCCAAGACTGTATATATGATAGAATTTTCCCTTTGCATCTCCATAGTAAGACTTTGCATAATATGCCAGCAGCATATATACATATATGTCATCACCATTGACAACATATTCTTCCCTGCATTCCTTCATTGCTTCTTTACAAACAGAGGTTTTGTATATTTTGTTCCAGACATTCCAGGTATAATAATTCCAGGTATGATTTTCTCTATAATTTGGTGCAAAGCAATAGTCGAAAACATCTTTTCCATATAAAAAGCCATCATATGGCTGCATAAAGTCCTCCTGCCACTTTCTTTGTTCTTCTGTGGTTGGAGGTACTGCTATTACTCTGGATCTGAAGTTTACAATATCTACATTTTTTTCTGTAATCATATTGTATAGTTCTTCGCAGGCATAGGTTTCAAATTCATCATCCTGATCCATAAACATTAAATATTCACCAGTTGCGTTTAAAACGCCTGCTTTTCTGGCACATATTGTCCCTCTATTTTCTGGAAAGGACACTAATTTTATTCTGTCGTCATCCTTTTTTAATTCATTAATAATCTCTAAGGAATTGTCTGTGGAATTGTCATCTACACATACAATTTCAATATCCTTAAGTGTCTGCTTTTGTAAACAACCAATAGATTTTCTAATAGCGTCAGCGCCATTATATATAGCAAGTAATATTGATACTTTAGGCATATTTCTAACCTTCCTTTGCAAAAAATTCAATCATTCGTGTAAACATATCTACTAATGGTGTCTGTGGCTTAAAGCCTAAGCCTTTAATTTTACTTATATCAAGATTCATTTTTAATGTAGGTGCATATCCAAAATTGCTTAAATCTTCAATTTCCACTTTTACATCTATAGGATTGGCTTTGTCTATATCTGCCACCAGCTTTGCCATTTCATAAATTGAGCAATAGGTCTGGTCATTGGCTGCATTATATGCCTCTCCACTTTCACCCTTTAATAATACAATAAGAATTGCTCTTACTGCGTCTGCTGTATATAAATAATTTCTCTTGGTTTCACCCTTTGTGTGAAGAATAATATCTCTATGCTCTACTAAACATCTGGCAAATTCAGCAAATACTCTTCCGTCATTGTATTCTACTCCAGGTCCAAAGGTCTGGGTAAGTCTTACAATATTTATTGGCAGCTTATATTGAACGCTATATGCCTTACATATACATTCCACCATTTTTTTACTTTCAGGGTATGAGCTTCTGGTACTCATATGGTCCATATAATTATAGCTGTTTTCGGTAATTAAGTCATCAGTTAAAGGTGTTCCATATATTTCCATACTTGATAAGTATGTCATTCCCTTAACCTGCTTTTTTCTTGCAAACTCAAGTATGGCAGTAGTACCCTTAATTGCTGTGGTTATTGTATCTACCGGCTTTTCTATAAACATTTTGCTGGAGGTTATGCTTGCACCATGAATAATATAGTCAACCTTTTCATCAAACTGTATTTCATCGGTAACATCACCAACTACAAAGCTTATATTCTGACCCTTTTTTAAGCTTTCGTTATATATGCTGTGAGCTTTTTCTTTGTTTCTTACAAGTCCAACTACCTTAAGACCAATTCTATTTTGCTCCTCGTAAAATAATAGTGCGTTAATTATAGATTTGCCAATAAGTCCTGTTGCTCCTGTAACAAATACTGTAGCATTTTTTAATTTTGACCACGGAATATTGTTATCACCTGCTATATTCCTATAATCCTCTTCACATACTTTTCTCATTATTTTCCAATCTTTCTATCCAAATATCTGGGAATTTTCCTTTGCATCAATAATTGCCCTAAATGTGTAAAAATCAACTGGTGTTGTAATCTTAATATTCTCAGCCGAGCCTTCAACTGTATACAGCTTATGGCCATAGTTTCTCATTATACACGCTGAGTCAATAAAATCATGTTTGTTTTCAGCGATTGCTTTTCTGTGTGCCTCAATAATGTCTTTGAGAACGAAGCTTTGTGGAGCTTTTGCTAACTGACATCTGCTTCTATTAACAATCTCTCCTACCTCTATAGAGTCTGCTTCTTTAATAGTAATTGTTTCTATAGCAGGTGCTACAGTAATGGCATTGCCATATTTTTTAACTGTAGCAATGTTGTTTGTAATCAATTCTTCATTAATTATAGGTCTGACAGCATCATGAATAAGCACAATGCTATCCTCTGGGAAAAGCTCATAGGCTTTATTAATACCATTGTATATTGAATCCTGACCTGTATCTCCACCTGGAACAATAGCCTTTACCTTTGTAATGCTAAACTTCTTTACAAGCTTTTCTAAGTATGGTATCCACGACTCAAGACATGATATTACTATACCATCAATTTCCGGGTGGTTGTCAAACTGTTCAAGTGTATAAATAATAATAGGTTTCTGATGCAATTCAAGAAACTGCTTTGGCATTGTCTTTGTATTCATTCTCTGACCAACGCCCCCTGCAAATACCATTGCAATATTCATAATCTGTTCCTTTCTATAAGCTATCTGCTTATGCCTGTAATCTTTTCAATTCTGTCAACTACTGTGCCTGCTCCATTACCGTCTTCCCTGGAGCCTCTAAGCTTTAAGAATTCTTCTATTCTTGCCTTATATTTTTCTTCATCAAATTGTGCGATGTTTTCAGCAAGCTTTCCATTTGTTTCAGCAATTAAAAATGGTGCTTCACTTAATGGATAGCAAAAGCCTCTTTGCAGCTCATAATCATTATAATCAGGAGTATATAAAAATGCCGGCTTTCTAGTAAACATATAATCTAATATCCAGCTTGAATAATCTGTAAGTGCCATATCAGCAGCTACCATAAGCTCCTGAATATCAGAATACCTTGTACCGTTATAGCAATATTCCGGTAATTCATTATTACTAATTCCCATTGCTGCATTTACAAAATGTGCTCTGATAATTATTACCCAGCTGCCACCAAATTTCTTTTCTAAGGCACTCTTTAATTTTTCAAAATCTACTTCCTCATATTCTGTCTGGCTGTCAGTTTCTACATTTTTTTCTCTAAAGGTAGGTGCATATAAGGCAATCTTGTTATCATAGTCTATGCCTAGCTTTTTACATACCTTTAATCTTATTTCTTTATTTTTGTTTACATCATTTTTTATAAGAATATCATTTCTTGGGTGGCCACATTCTATAAACTCTGTTGTCTGCCAATAAGATTTTCTAAATACATCATCCTCAAAGGTACTATCTGATATTACTAAGTCATTTGTTGCATCATAAAGCAATGCTGACCTGCGGTTTCTCTTAGAGGCGACTGCATTTCCTGCAAGCTTTTTAAAGCCTAATGAGCCATGCCAGGTACAAATAGATACCTGTTTCTTTTTCTTAAGCTCTTTGAAATTATAAAAATGAATACCGTTGTCTATAAGCACCTTTGCTGATGCGATTTCCTTTTTAGCTTCAATAGTACCATCCTTTACTACTCTTACCTGCTTTGGAAAGTTCTCTAGAGCCTTTGGACTATTTTTGCTAAGCCATACCAAATCATATGGTAAATCTCTTCTTATTATTTCATCACAGATATATTTTGGATTACAGGTATATTCCTGCTGGAAGGTTCTAAATACAATTTTGTTTTTCTTTACAGAACAATGCTTTCCTATTTTCTTTTCTCTTTTAATTGTTCTGTTTATTTTTTTATTGAAGTTCTTCCATTCTTTGTCTGTAATTTCAATATCAATCAGTTTTTCCGGATCATCTGTATAATCTCTGCCTTCAAATTTGCCTGATGTTTCCCAGTGATAAAGCGGGCATACCTTTGCTTTTTTTACATCAGGATTCAGCCTGTAATAATCTTCAGCACTAAAATACTTTGATGTGCTTTTGCCCTCTTTCCAACCAAACATATAATAATGTATAGCAGGGTCAAAATTTTCTCTGGCTACTGCCTCATAATTTTTCAAATACCAATCGCCATCAAATAATTTGGAATTCCTGATTATTTCAATCCTTTTCTTATCTATAAATCTTGCAACCAATCTTCTATTAACCCAAGCCTTGCATTTCTTTAGGAAGGCTACAAAACCATTTTCAAAAGGTGATTCGTCCTTTACATTTTCCTCAATGTATTCGTCTATTTTTGCTGTATATCTGCTTATGTTCTGTCCAAAGGTTGGTAAAAGCTGATGGAAGGAATAATGCAGCTTTTCTAATAAATACTCTCTATTGGTATATTCTATGGACGCATTGTTTATAGTCATTACCATACCGGTATAAAAGCCCTGTGATTGTGCTATAAACGCAAAGCTTCGCTCTAAGCCGTGGCTTATGGTTCCGTCACTAGGCATTGGCTCTGGTACAAAATCCTCATGCGACCAAGCCTTATCTAATAAAGGCTGTAATGCCTCTTTTCTGCACCAGAATGAGCTTCCTGTAGCAAGTGGTGGCTTCTTTTCATCTACCTGTGCATTAATATTTAATGTTTCCAGTAAATCGTTGACCACATCTACATTAACTGTCCATCTTCTTCCAAGACTTGCAAAATATCCACCGTGTAATGGCTGTGGTGGCACTAACAAGCCAAGATTATAATCATTATTAAATGCCTCAATAATATTTGTAATGTATTTACCTGTATCTAAAACATTTTCAACTATTAATTCCTGAAAGTCCCTGCTTACGCTCTGATTATTGTTATGTGGCGACTTTTTATCGTGAGTAAAACAGATATAATCGTAATCCTTTATTATATCTCTGGCTTCTACAAGTAATGCTGCTAATTCTCGTCCGGCACCTACAGAAACTATTACCTTTAATCTATCACCTAAAACCGGTCTGAAAGTTTTCTCTAATATCTCACCTTTTTCACTGTCAGTAGTTGTAAGTATTACATCTATTTCCTTTGGAATATCTAATATATACCTGCTAAAATACTGGATTAAATCCATATAGAATATATGGACTACTATTACTGCCTTTTTATCTCCTAATACTTTATCTATATTATTGGATACATTTGAAGGAAGTATGTAGTTTAACTTTAACGCATTATAAATATCATAAGTATTGCTTGCTTTTATAATATGCGAAATAAGATATTCGTATGGGTACTTTGTATTATTCTTTATATACTCTAAAATACCCTTTGCCTCCTCGCCTCTGGAATTATCGAGAACAATATCATAATCATTTACAATATTTTCTTTAGATACAACCGGATAACCACCTTCTACAGTAATCCCTTTAGTATCACCTATATAAGTACCCTGATTTATTTTTTTCACAAAAGGAGCATATACATACTGATTTTTCAGAAGGTACTCAGTTATAACTTTTCCTATTACCTGCAGATCAAAGTCTAATTCTTTTCCGTCTTTATCTATATTATCTAGCTTAAGACCTTCCGCCCAGCTATTTAAAAATTCATCATCGCATATAATATTATTCTTTAAAACAAAGAAGTCAGGATTTAATGGATTTGAGCCTTTACCATCTAAATTGCTCATCCATATATTCTGTTTTAATCCATAAAAGTCTGCTAATTTGTTCTGTGGCTCATCAATGAAGGTCATTTCATATAATGGTCCAAATATATTGCTATTTAAGAAGATGATTTCGTCATATTCATTTTTGTTTTTTATGTCTGTTAAAGCATTATAGTATGCAACAAAGCTTGACTCTGCATCTGTTTTGTAAAACTCGTCTGCTACATTTGAAAAGGCTTTTTTTTCGTTTTCTTCCAGCGTATTTGAAATAATAACTACCTTTTGTGCATATTTCTTAATTGCTTCCAGCATATAATTTATATATTCATCGGTTCTTCCGTATTTCTCCGAAAGAAAATATATTGCTAATCTATTTTTGTGCATATTTATTTCTCCTAAATCTGCCTATATTTTATAGTTTCCATCTAAATAAGCCTCATACTTATCACACAGCTCGTCTGCTTTTCCGAAAGCAACCTGTTTTCCTTTATTAAGCCATAAAACCTTATTACATAAGGTTCTAACCTGTTCAATAGAGTGAGATACAAGAATTGTAGTTGCACCTCCGTCTATTATCTCCTTCATTTTGTTTTCACTTTTCTTTCTAAAAGCACCATCTCCAACAGATAATACTTCATCAAGAATAAGTATGTCTGGATTAACCAATGAGGCTATAGAAAAGGCAAGTCTTGATTTCATACCTGAAGAAAGCTGTTTAAATGGTCTGTCCTCAAATTCCTTAAGCTCTGCAAATTCTATAATCTGGTCATAGGTATCGTCCATATATTTTCTGGTATAGCCTAACATTGCGCCTCGTAAATAAGCATTTTCTTTTACGGTCAAGTCGCCGTCAAAGCCTGAGGCTAACTCTAAAAGTGCTGCAATAGTACCCTGTCTGTTAACTACACCCTTTGTAGGTACCATTATTCCAGATATTGCTTTAAGCAAGGTAGATTTTCCTGCACCATTTGTACCTATTATACCTAGCATATCTCCTTTATCTATCGCAAACGAAATGCCATCTACAGCCCAAAATTCCTTAACTGAATAATCTCTCTTTAACTTTCTGACAAAAAATTCTTTAAGACCTATATCCTTAAAATCACCTGTAATATATCTTATTGAAACATCCTTTACTTCTAAAATCATAATGTATCCCTTTCTATCTTTCTTTATAGATTCAAGAATTCTTTACTTTCGTAGATTTCACACCTACACATATTCTATGCCTGCATATTTGCTAACATATTTATCTGTACATTTATTTGTACATTTATTTGTGCATTTATTTATATGCTATATTTTATACATAATATAAGAATTTATAATTGTACTTCTTATAAATTAATGCTCCTATACCCAAAGCAACTGCTGCATATAACGCACATACCAAATGATATTTTAAGCTTGGTATCTGATTGTATATTACTATCTTTCTGAAATATGTTATATATGTGTATACTGGATTTAAGTAAAATAATCTTCTAGTTGTTTCTCCAAAGGCATCTAAGGTATAGAATATTGCCGATAAGTAGTTAAGCAGCATAACAAATACACCATACAAATATTCAATATCTCTAAAGAACATATAGCACGCTGATAAAATCATTCCTACACCAATATTAAATACCATAATACATACTATCGGGAATAGAAGTAATAGGAATGACCATTTCAAGGTTATTCCATTTGCAACTACAAATATGAAGTAAATAATCAATGATAATCCAAAGTTGATTAATGCCTGTATATTTCTTGAAAGCAAAAACATATACTTAGGAACATCTACCTTACTAAATATCCCTGAATTTTGTAATAAGGACCTCATACCGCCTTGTGTAGCATCACTAAAATATGAGAAAAGCAGGTTTCCTGAGAATAAGTAAATTATATAGTAATCTGTATTTCTTCCAAAGAATTTTGAAAAAACTAATGCCATAATAGCTAACTGTAATAATGGTGCAATTAGGCTCCACAACATACCTAGCACTGTTCTTTTATACTTTTTCTTAAAATCTCTCTTTACAAGTTCCTCAAACAGAAACTGATGTTTAATAATCTTGCTTAGCATAAATCCTCCATATTTTAAGCATTTTCATATTTAATGATTAGCTTTAAATAACATGAAAGCATAATCGCTCTACATTATATCAAAGCCTTTAATAAATTACAACTCCCTATGCTTCATATCCATTTGGATTGTTTTTTTGCCAATTCCAAGTGTCCCTACACATATCGTCTAAGGTCTTTGCTGCACTCCAGCCTAATATTTCCTTTGCCTTTGTACTATCCGCATAGCAGGCTGCCACATCACCGGCTCTTCTTGGTGCTATTTTGTATGGTACTGGAATATTATTAACCTTCTCGAAGGATTTTACCATATCTAAAACACTATAGCCTATGCCTGTGCCTATGTTGAATACTTCTGTGCCTTTATGCTTAAGAGAATAAGCTATAGCCTTTACATGAGCCTGTGCTAAATCCACTACATGTATATAATCTCTTACACCTGTGCCGTCTGGGGTATCGTAGTCATTTCCAAATACACTTAATTCTTTTCTTTTTCCTACTGCCACCTGTGAAATAAATGGCATAAGATTATTTGGAATACCCTTTGGGTCCTCTCCAATAAGTCCTGACTCATGTGCTCCTACTGGATTAAAGTATCTAAGTAATACTACAGACAAAGCCTTATCTGCCTTTGAAAAGTCCATTAATATCTGCTCATTCATAAGCTTTGTCCAGCCATAAGGATTTGTACAAGGACCTGTCTGCATAGTTTCTACTAATGGTGATTTATGTGACATACCATAAACTGTTGCTGATGAGCTAAACACTATACTATTGCAGTTAAACTTTTTCATTGCCTTAATAAGTGAAAAGGTTGAATCCATATTGTTTTCATAGTACATCATTGGATTTTCTACTGACTCTCCTACTGCCTTGTAGCCGGCAAAATGTACTACTGCATCAATTTTATTTTCCTCAAAGACCTTTTCCAGTTTTTCTGTATCACATACATTTACATTGTAATGCTTGAATTTCTTTCCTGTAATCTTTTCTATTCTATTGTAAACCTCTGGCTTGCTATTAAAATGGCAATCAGCAATCACTACTTCATATCCAGAATTTAAAAGCTCTATTGCTGTATGGCTGCCAATATATCCTGCACCACCAGCTAATAATACTGTACTCATATTGCACCTCCGATTTCACATATCTTCTTTATTATAGCCTATTGGGGTTATTTATGCAATTATTCTATACCACAAGGCTTCTTTTATACAGCCCATTATTTATACACAGAAAACTCTTATTTTTCCAATAAATGTTTCTTATGTATAAATAGCCTTTGGTTTATTATTAAAACCAGCTTAACAATTCTACTTTTTCAAGATTTTCATCTGAATGTTCTATCTCCCTGGAATATCTGTATACAATCTCAATTAAATCCTCCATTTTTAAATTTTCCTCATTTTTAATCCACCTTGCCAAAAGCAGCATAAAAATCTCTATGGAATGTCCTACACAAGCCTCTGCCTTTCCAATAATATTTTCATCATACACAGCACCTAGCAGATAAATTGATATAAAATACACAATTATCTGCTCTAATATTATTTCCATTGGTGTTAAATCACTTTGCTCCCACCACTTTATAAATTTGTCCTTGTTCTCCATAAACTTCTCCTCTCCTTTATCAAATAGAAGAAGTCTTGTTTCTATAAGAACATTTTCCCAATCGGAATACAAAAGCTCTAATTCTTCTGATAAAAATAAAGCTTGCTTTTTTAATAGTTCATATTCATTTTCCACACAAACCTTATCCTCACTCTCCAACTCCTCCCAAAAAACCAAATCTCCCATATCATAATGCCTTTGGGCTGATGCACCAATTTGTAACACCTTTTCAATTCTCTTTCCAATGGCTTCAGTCCGATTTTGAAGAATTTTTAATATCTCCTCTCTTATATCTAAAAGATTAGAAAATAAGAAAAAGTCAAAATCCTCAAATATTTCCTCTACATCATCTTCTTTTTCTACAAATGTTACCTTTTCGGTTGTATTCATTAATATTTTAGCAACCTCTGGGCAGGACAGGGAAAGTGAAATTTCCCTTATATTTTCAAACTCCTCTGTATGTCTGGGGTACTCCCTACAGGTTGTGCAAAGACTATCCTTTCCCATATGTGCATACATATCGCACAGCATATCCTCTCGTAAAAATGCACATTTTCCTATTTTATTATGTTTAAAAACTCCCTTCTTCCAATCTATGTTTTTGTGGAGTGCTTGTCTATATTCACCCTTATAATCTAAATATTTGTCCAGCGAAGCATCATCTATTACAATCTGCCACTGGGAACAACAGGTATCTATACAATCTCCAGCAACACATTGAAACTTCTCATAATAATTTGGATACGAATAAAGCATATTTTCTCCTAAAAAGGCAGTATACCCGACTATTTTAGTAATAGTTTCTAGTATACTGCCTGTTTTAATTGATTTTATATATTTTCCTCTACGATTGTTCCAAGGAACTGTACAAGGGTAATCATATTTCTAATCTTAATAAGGTCATAGCCATCACAATTATCACCTTTAAGACCGATATAAAGCTTCTTGATATTTTCAATATCTCTATCATTTACCTTGTTACCCATTGCCTTGTAAGCCTCATACAAAGCTTTTCTAAAGTCATAGATATTTCTGTTATCAGATATTCTCATAACATTTAATATCTTATCTACATCAATTTCAGATATAAATGAAATACTGTCAGCGGCAATGTCCTGTTTATTTTCTTTAACATACTCATAAATCTTTTCGCCCCAGCTTTCTGTGTCAGATAAGATTTCATTAATGTAGTTCTGCTTTGTTGATTTGTTCTTTTCGTCAATAAGTATTCTAATAGGTCTGATAGCTAATTCATAATCATCCTTTAGGTTGTCATTGTCAAAACTGATGTTACCTTCATCTAAGGATAAAGTACCTGTCTTTGACTCTTTGATGTTGACTATCATAAGCTTGATTATTTCCATAAGAAGGTCTGTTTCAAAGCCTACATCACAAAGAATAACCATTTTGTAAATAATTGATGGATACTGCTTTATATCAAACTTGTTAATCTGTAAGCCGGCAACAATATCCTCAATAGCACGACGGATTTTTGTTTCATCCTTTTCCCACCAGCTATCAAGAGCAACTATAGGGTTATTTAAATCCTTTTCCTTTTCGTACTCTTTAGATAAGTAATACTTAATATCATTGTCGATTTCGTCCTGATTACATTTACTGTAAATCATAAACTCATCAATAAACCTAAATGCTATCTCATACCCTTTATCTGTAGCCTTTTCAAAGGTATCTAATTCCTTGTATACAGTATTTTCTGTCCACTGCCACTCATATGTACCCTGCTTATATGCAACAGCAATACAAAAGCTGTAGTTAATCATTTCCTTTAAAAGCTTTGTTTTTCTATCCTTAAGCCATTTGATATTCTCGTATAACAAAATAATCTTTGAAATAAAGAACTGGAAAGTTCTAAGGTTTGTATGCTCTCTTTCAATGGCAAAAGCACAATGCTGCTCATTTAAGTCTAATAAAAGATTTTGCAAATCAGGGTTTGCAACATTGTCACGAAGCATCTCCTTTGTAACCTTTTTGTAATCCGGCTCATATTTAATAGTAAAACCAACTAGCTTTTCTTTTACTTTCTGGTAAGCTGAATTGTCCTCTTCGCAAAGAAGCTGTGTTCTTCTTTTTAATTCGCTAATTGTAATCTTTTCGCCATTGTCCTGACCCTTGTAGGTTGCGTCAAGCTCGCCAAAATCTACATTACTACTAGCACTAAGCAAATATTTAAGGCCTAATTCATTTGCTTCAATAAATTTACCGATTTCCTTCTGGTTTGATACAATGATAGTCTTTAATCCTTGATTTTCAACTAAGTCATTAATATAACCAAATATTTCATTAATATGACAGTTACATCTTTCCAAATCGTCCAGAATAAAAATATAGCCTTCAAAATTGCTGAAGTTGTTGATAAATTCATCATAGTTGGCATCCCAACGGCTCTTTGCAATATCTGTAACCACCTTTACACCATATCTGATGTCACTAACATCATTACTGCCTATAGATTTGTATAAGGACATATATATTTCGTTTGAAATCTCCTCTGTTGAAGATATACCATACAAAGAAATATATAAAACCTTTCTAGGTGTATATAAATAATTTTTACTCGCCTTTTCATTTTCATATTGTTCAATGGCATTTAAAAGGTTGTTTTTTACGAAATAGGTTTTACCACTACCCCATTCACCATCAATCATAACAGCATAGTTGTATATGGCATTGTCTATATATTCTTTAACAACTTCAATAATTTCACCATCATTTAAGCACTTTTCCATCTAAAAACCCTCTCTGCTAATATCTTGTTTTGTATGAAGCGTCAACCTTTACAATATCAGCTATAGAGTTAAACTCTGTAATATCACCAATCGCGCATGGTCTAATCGATACTGTAAAATCATCTTTAAATAATGTAAGAGGAATTTCCTCCCAGTCAGCCTTTCTTCCGTCAGCCATATTGTTAGCCTTTGTAAGACACGCTGATAGGTTTCTGCCATCCTCCTCTGACCAGTATGAAATGCCTGTGATTTCATAGGTCTTATCACCACCGATTTTGATACCTCTGACAATATCTCTTTCAACATCATAGCACCATTTGTTTGTGCTTTCTACATATGTACCCATATAGCTTGTGCCATATTCATATTTTCTAATAATGTCAGGATTGTTAATTAGGATACCTCCATCTATAACATATGCGTTTTTTATAAATTCTTTTATAGGCATAACTGCTGCAACGGTGCTGGCCTCGCTGTATCTTTCAATGCTGATAAATGTAGCATTTGGATACTTAGGTTTAATAATATCGAAAACATCACTTGAATATCCTGTAATAACAAATATTTCTTCGATTTCTGCCTTTGCAAGAATTTCAAATGTTCTCTCAATAATTCTCTTACCATTAATCTTCATCATAGATTTTGGTGTATTAACAGTAATAGGAATAAGATTTGCATCAAAAGAGGCTGCCATAATAACTGCTCTTTTAACCTTGTAAGGCTCTAATGACTGTGTTCCTTTTTTTGTAAGTTCAATTTCATTGCCATGAACTTCTATCATTTTTTTATTAACGAGGCTATAAAGCTCGTCAATGGATATTTGGTTTTGTACAAACCACTCTGGTTTTACTTCTACGCCTGGCTTGTCCTTTGTAGCGTATGTATTGAGATAATTTAATAATTCAAATTGTCCCTTGTTGAGTTTTGCATCAAAAATAGCCATGTGTCATCGTCTCCTTTACCCTTATATTCTGGGAAATGTGGATAATTTTCCACTTCAAAGTCTTAAAAGGTCTATACCTTTTTTTATAATTGGTGTCAAAATACCTAATATACCTAATATCCCTAAAAGTATAATACATATTTATTTTGTACGCAAGCACAAAAAAGAGCCAAAGTTTTGTACAATTTGTACAGCTTTAGCTCTTGTTTTATAGAAATTGGGTATCAAAAGCCTTCATTTCATATAAACATATGCAAATCAGCACCTTCTGACATTTTGTTTTACAGATTGTTGTTTCTTGCCAGCCTATTTAAAGCACTAAATACAGCTCTTATAGACGCTCTCGTAATATTTGTGCTTTGACCTACACCATAGGCTGCCTTTCCCGTATCTAAATCAAGCACATTTACATAAGCTGCTGCCTTCGCATTTGAGCCTTCACCTAAAGCATGCTCTGTGTAGTCTAATATTTTAAAATTTACACCCGCCTGTGTATGTAACGCCTGCTTAACAGCATCTATTGGTCCATTACCAGTAACCTCTACATATTTTTCTTCACCCTTATACTTAAAGCTTATCTTAGCTAATGTATCTCCACAAGGCATATCATCTACATCTGATAGCTTACAGCTTGTAAACTCAAAAGGATATTCTCTCTCTGTCTTGTAGGTTAAGTATTCCTCACGGAATTTTTCCATAATAGTTTCAGGAGAAACTTCTCCCTGTGCCTCAGCAATTACCTGAATAATATCGGCAAATTCCTTGTGCATTCCTTTTGGAAGCTTGTAGCCAAAATATGTATCCATAACAAAAGCCACACCGCCCTTACCGGACTGGCTGTTTATTCTGACGATTGGCTCGTATGCTCTGCCTACATCTGCAGGATCTATAGGAAGATAAGGAACCTCCCACTTGTCATTTCCTCTTTCCTTCATTGCCCTTATGCCCTTGTTAATTGCGTCCTGATGCGAACCAGAAAATGCAGTAAATACAAGTTTTCCAGCATATGGATGTCGCATACCCACCTGCATCTTACAGCATCTTTCATATACCTCAATTATTTCATTTATATTTTCGATATTAAGCTCTGGGTTAATTCCCTGTGAGAACATATTATAGGCAATATTTAAAACATCAACATTACCTGTTCTTTCACCATTTCCGAAAAGTGTTCCCTCCACTCTGTCAGCCCCTGCAAGCAACGCAAGCTCTGTAGCAGCTACACCTGTACCTCTGTCATTATGTGGGTGTACACTTAAAATAATTGTTTCTCTATTTTTGAAATGCTTATTCATCCATTCTATCTGGTCTGCATAAACATTTGGTGTATTCATTTCAACTGTAGCAGGAAGATTAAATATAATCTTGTTATCTACTGTTGGCTGCCATTCATTCTGTACTGCCTCACATACCTCTAAGGCATAATCAAGCTCTGTTCCTGTAAAGCTTTCTGGAGAATACTCTAATATAATTTCTCCGTCAAAGTCCTTAATATGCTTTTTAACCATGCGTGTGCCTTCAATGGCTATCTGCTTGATTTCTTCCTTGCTTTTTCCAAATACAACATCTCTTTGTAAAGTAGAGGTCGAATTATATATATGCACAATAGCTCTTTTTATTCCTTTTAAGGCCTCAAAGGTTCTTTCAATAAGGTGTTCTCTACATTGTACTAAAACCTGTACGGTAACATCATCTGGAATTAATTTTCTTTCTACTAACTGTCTAAGAAAATCGTACTCTATCTGTGATGCTGATGGAAAACCAACCTCAATTTCCTTAAAGCCTAACTTTACTAATAAATTGAAAAATTCAATTTTTTCTTCTACTACCATTGGCTCAATAAGTGCCTGATTGCCATCTCTTAAATCAACTGAACACCAGATTGGTGCTTTCATTATCTCCTTGTTTGGCCATTCTCTGTCCTTAAGGTCTATAACAGGATTTCTTTTGTATCTGGCATAATTTAACATTTTAGTTACCTCTTTTCCAATAATTCTTATTCATTGAACACTTTTCCAATATTTCCTTTGGAATTTTATTGTAATGCTTTCCTGCCTGATAACCAGCATATTTGCTGGCACTGTGTAATATCAACAACGGGATAAGCAGCATATTTCCTGTATCAAAAAGATACCTTGCAGTATCCTTTACAAGCTTTATGCCCTCGCTTTCTGAACTCAGATTATCATAGATATATTCATATTGTTTTTGAGATACACCTAAATCAAAGTTTCTTCTAAAATCATCCATCAATTTGTAATTATGTGAATGATATACCTTAGCTGTACTAGCATATACCACCTTATACTCATTGGTCAATGCTTTATATGCCAAAATGCCATCTTCATTAAAAATTGTTCTGGAAGGAAAGCCTCCTACTTCAATATATTTTTCCTTGTGGTACATAGCACATACATCTGAGGAAAATATTGCTTTAATACCCATAGTTTTAAAATCTGCTGAAGTTTTTATAATATCCTCATCACCATAATTAAAGCTTCTTGTATACTTTTCAATTACACCTGCATCCTTTTTTGGAAGCTGCCTTGCATAAACAACTGCTACCTGATTATCCTTAAAATGCTCAAGCATATTTGAAATAAGGTTTTTGTCCTTTGGCAAAGCATCCTGTGTCATTAAAAGCACATATTCTCCTTTGGCTTCGCCTATTCCCATATCCCTGGTAGCACCATGGTCAAACTCTTCCCTGTCTATTTCAATAGTTTTTATAATATCCTTGTTTTCAATAAATCTTTCCTCTATTTCTTCTAGGATAATCTCTGAACCATCAAAACATCTCTTAGAATTAATCAGTATGATTTCCTCTGGTTTTTTATTCTGTTTTAATAATCTATCAACTATAGCTACCAGTTCTTTGCTTGGACTACATATAGGTATAACAACTGAAACACTTTTTTCCTGCATTTTTGTAACCTTTGCCTTTTCTATGTACTAAATTGCAAATCCTCTCTGCTTTATTACATCAACAACCTTGTAAACCATTTTCTCACAGGTCTGGTCAGTTTCAGCTTCAACCATAACTCTGACAAGATTTTCTGTACCACTTGAACGAAGTAAAATTCTTCCTTTATCTCCTAGTTCGTCCTCTACCTGCTTAGCAGCCTTTAAAATTTCTTCATCCTCCATAGCCTTTATTTTATCTGTAACCTTTACATTAACCAGAAGCTGTGGATATATTTTCAGTTCTCTTGTAAGATTACTTAGGGTTGATTTTTTCTCAATCATTGCCTCCATAACCTTTAGAGAAGTAAGAATTCCATCTCCGGTTGTAGCGTGCTTGCTGAATATAATGTGTCCTGACTGTTCGCCACCTAGACAATATCCATTTTTCATCATATTTTCACAAACATACTTGTCACCGACTGCTGTCTTTTCCGTACGAATGCCCTTTGCATCAAAGGCCTTATATAATCCAATATTAGACATAACTGTTGTTACAACTGTATTTGATGGAAGCTCTCCTCTTTCCTTCATATATGTACCACATACATACATAATAGAATCTCCATCTACAATATTTCCATTTTCATCAACAGCTATACATCTGTCTGCATCTCCGTCATAAGCGAAGCCTGCATCTACATTGTTTTTCTTAACAAAATCTGCAAGCACCTCAATATGGGTAGAGCCACAATTTGTGTTAATGTTTGTTCCATCCGGCTCATTGTTAATGACCAGGGTTTTAGCACCTAATGCGTCAAATACATTTTTTGCAATAGCTGACGCACTACCATTAGAACAGTCAAGAGCTACTGTTTTTTCCTTGAAGGATCGTGTAGCTACAGAAATAAGATAGCCTATATATCTGTTTCTTCCTGCCGAAAAGTCTACTGTTCTTCCAATGTTTTCCTTCGTTGCAAGTGGAAGCTCAGCCACTTTACCGTCTATATATTCTTCTATTTTTTCTTCTACTGATGCCTCCAGCTTTTGACCATTGGCATTTATAATCTTTATGCCATTGTCATAGAAAGGATTGTGGCTTGCAGATATCATAATACCGCAGTCAAAGCCCTCTGTCCTAACAACATAAGAAACACTTGGAGTAGTAGTAACATGCAGCAAATAAGCATCTGCCCCTGAAGCAGTAAGTCCTGCAACTAAGGCATATTCAAACATATAGCTGCTTCGTCTTGTATCTTTTCCAATGACTACCTTTGCTTTTTTATCCTGTCCATAATACCACCCTAGAAATCTACCCACTTTAAATGCGTGCTCAACATTCAAAGTTACATTAGCTTCTCCTCTAAATCCATCAGTTCCAAAATATTTACCCATTTTAGTCCTCCGCAAAACCTTTTTCTAATGCACTCGATATATTTTCTAATGCTTCTTTTTCGTCTTCGCCTTCACATATTAATTCTATTTCGTCATTTTTCTTAACGCACGCTCCCAATATGCTAAGTACACTTTTAGCATTAGCCTCACAATTTTTTGCTTTAAATGTAATATGACATTTGTAAAGGCACGCCATTTTGCAAAGCTGCCCTGCTGGTCTTAAATGCAGACCAGTTTCATCTGTTATTATAATTTTCTTGCTTACCATCAACCAAAGCCTCCCTATCTATTCCATATTTTCTTCTCTAGCATCTGATTCGCCAGAGTTTGTTTCATCAGAACTACTGTTATTCTTTTTGGTTGTTTCTTGCTCTTTTTTTGTAGTAGTTTCTGTTTCTCTTTTTGTGGTGGTAGTTTCTGGCTCACCTGTTGTATCAGTTGTTCCCTGTTTTTTCAGATTAACTTCTATATACACATATTCAGCCAGTCTATAATCATCACCTGTATCAATAGTTACCTGTACCTTGTGAGTACCCTCCTGTAAGCCTTCTAGTGATACATTATATGCCTCCTGTGTCTGATAATTGTCCAACACTTCCTCCAGCCCTATTAATGTATAGCTAAATATACCCTTTGTTACAATAGATGCAACATAATCCTCTGGTATATTAACTAATGCAATCTTCTTTAAATCCACAGTATAGGTTCTTCTTACTGTCCTGTCAATTACAACCTTTACCTTTACTGATTGATTTTCACCATATACATATAAATTATCCGGCAATACTGTTGATAAATCACAGGTAATATTATATTCCTTTTGGTTCTGTTTTATTTCAAAAAGTTCGCCCGGAATCACAAGCTCATCAAAGCCCTCTAAATCCTTTTTATATCCAGCTATCGTTACTGTATTATTTGAATATTCCTTACTGATAATACTGTATCCCTCTGGAATTATTTCATCAAACAAATCTGTAAGCTTTACGGTTTTTGAATAATATACAGTATTTGTTACTGTAACAGAAGGAATATCAATAGTTATATTATTTTTTTGCATATCAATATTTCTTCCATTATTGCCTACACAGGCAAGCACCACCTCTCTTGAGAACTCGGTGGTTTCGCCCTCAGCCCTAACCTCTGCCACTACACTGGCAATAGTATTCATTACTGAGGAAGGTGCGCTGACCTTTACCGTACTGTCACTTAAAGTATTTTTATAAATAACATAATCCTTGCCCAGCTCTCCGGTATTTTTTACCTGTACGGTAAATTCCTTAGTTTCTATATCTTCAATACTAAGCTTCATTGTATTAGTCTTTGCATTTATTACAACCTTATCTCTATAGGATTGTCTTTTAAGTTCAATACTAATAGGAACAGCATTTGTCTGGGACAGCTCTGTAAAATCTGCCACAGCTACAAAGTCTGAGGATGTAAGCTTATCTACTATTGACCTTGGTCCCGTAACTGATACTGAAGCATTTTGTCCTTCAGTAATATTGTACACCTTGTTCAGACCTGTTACTGCATCAGCATTTTCTATAGTTACTTCTATGTTGTTAATGGTTCTTGTAGTATTAGGATCATCAATATTAAGTACAACCAGCCACAGCATTATAGCAAATAAGACTGATAAAATTTTCAACAAAATATTATTTGTCAGGTACTTTTTCATTGTTGTCTTGCTTTCCTCTCAATAATTTGAATCGTTTTGTTTCTACTTTTTTGTTTTGTAACTTTATTAATAATCGACGAAGTGTATCTCCATCAACATTTCCAACTAATTCGCCGCCTGTGGCTACTGAAACCTTTCCTGTTTCCTCGGATACAACAATAGTAAACGAATCTGTCACTTCGCTAATACCTACTGCAGCTCTATGTCTTGTGCCTAACTCCTTGCTAAGCTCCATATTATCTGAAAGAGGCAGATAGCAGGTTGCTGAAACTATTCTGTCACCACGAATAATCACAGCTCCGTCATGTAATGGTGTATTATGCTCAAATATGTTAATAAGTAACTGGTTTGTAATTTCAGCATCTATAGTAATACCTGTAGCAATATATTCATTTAGGTTTATATCCTGCTCAATAACCATCAATGCACCTGTTTTTGTCTTGGCTAATTCATAGGTAGCCTTTACAAGCTCACTAATAGTTTTATCTCCGAACTTTTCTGTTACATTTTTATTTTCATTAAAAGCAAATATCTTTGATAATATTTTCTTTGTACCAAGCTGCTCTAACGCTTTTCTAAGCTCTGGCTGGAACACGATTATAAGCGCAATGGCACCTACATTTAAGGTTTTTTCAGCAATCCAGAGTATGGTGTTCATTTGGAAATAAAGTGCTACTACTGTAAAGCCTAATATGATAATAATACCTTTAAATAATGACCATGCTCTGGTATTTTTTATCCATAGCATAATATGATAAAATACAAAGGCAATAATTATTATCTCAATAATATCTGTTGGTTTTACAACCATTGGCATATATTGGCTGATTGTATTAAATATATTTCCCAGCACCTATTTCACATCCTTTCCATAGCTTTTTTATGTTATATTTTCTTTACTGTAGGCTTTGCTTCACTATTTTGTGATTTTTTATTGTTTGCTTTTGTTTTTGTACTAACCTTTTGTGCATTTATTCTCTTTATGCTTTTTTCTGCAGGAAGCACCTGGATTTTAGGTACTGCCTTTACATAATAATAGTATTCATCATCCTCAAACTGGGTATATTCTGTACGCGCATAATCCACAGAATGTAAAAACATCTGTGCAAGCCACGCAACTCCTGTACTAAGCAATCCACCAATAATAACCACAGGGATAGAATATACACTGCTCATATCAAATATAATACATCCTATTAGTATAGCCAGAGTAGATAATAATCCACCTGCTATCGAAGATATTATCCATGAATAATCTACTGTAAGCCGCTTTACAAAGTATACAAGACATATAACTAATGCAAATGTACCTACTGTATAAAAAAATGTCGGATTCTTAAATACATTTTCTGCCATACCTGTCATCATCGATATAGCCTCATCCTGACCTGCATTTAATAACTGTTCAAAATTTATTGAAAAATAGTTAAGGTAAAAATATATTAATGTGCCAAAGGTTACCGGTATAATAGCTATCGGTGTTGCTGAAAGTCCTAATACAATAGGCATAACAAAAGGAAGCTTGAGCATAAATAATAATGGTGTTGCCAATAGCACATATGTCTGCTTTGAAGCAAATCTAAAAAACAGTAAATACATAATGACATAAGTAATAAAAACAACTACTGCTGCCATTGGAGAAATAGCAAATATATGCACTACCATTAATAATAGTACAATCATAACTGATAAGTTTTTTGGAAGAAATGCTCCAACAGCTGATACTGCTATAACTACTAATGGATTTTTTAAAATAGTAAAAGCACCTATGTTTACATTTATAATAATCATAGAAATTAATACAATTAAAAATCTTATTATTGGGTCTGCAAATCTATTCCTAGTGCTGTATAGCTCCTTGATTCTTTCTCTAAGAGTCAGTAATTTTAGCATTTAATTTTCCTCCATCATAGATACATCGAAGTTTTCTTTTTTTATGTCAATTTCACTTTGAGTATTTTCTTCTTCTTTTTTGTATATAGTATATAACTCTTTTAAATTGTTATCATAGCTTTTAAGCTCCGACTTAATATTGTCATATCTTAATCTTGAAATAATGTATGTGATTGTCAAATATATAAGCATATATATAATATATGCAACCACTACTATTCTCCCCAGCTCTAACATATCAAATGCTGTCATAACTGATAAAACAGTTTCTATATTTACAAGGACAATACTTCCCAAAATAAGTATGTATGCCAATGTAGCAATAATTGCCGAATTAATCATCGCAAGGCTCACATAGTCTGAACGATAATATTTGCCTCCAGCAATATTCTTTTTTCCTTCTTTTTGTTCATATAACGCCAGCTTTGTCATTAGCCTGATTTTATCGTTATTTAACATATAAACCTCCAATAATATGGTCCTATATGGCTTTTAAGCATAAAACCACACAGTTTAAAGAATATTATATCATAAAACCACTTGGCACGCAATAAAAGCAAAAAAACTGTAAAGAATGTATCATATTATTATAAAAATACATTCTTTACAGTTGAATAGTTTTTAATAAAATAATTTCGGCAGAATATGTCCATTATGAAAAAATCAGCTTATCTCCTGCAGACCGATATTCCCTGAAGAACTCGCTAAGACCATCTAATGCCTTTACTAATACTGGAATTTCGTCAGCTGACAATTTTTTAAGAATTGCATTAGTCATCTGTCTGTGGTATTCCTCATGATGCTTATATGCTTTTATTCCTTTGTTTGTAAGTTTAACATAAACTACTCTTCTATCCTCTTCGCTACGAATTCTCTCTGCATATTTTCTCATAATAAGTCTATTGACTGCTGTAGTAAGTGTACCTACAGTAACCTTTAACTTTTTTGCAATAATAGACATATTATTACTTCCACAAAGCCCTATTGCTTCGATAACATGCATATCATTATTGGTAAGGTCCTTAAATTCCTCAGTAATAATTGCTTCCTCTTCTGATTGCATTATTTCATTAAATAAATTCACAAGTATGTCATTTATTGTCTTATAAGCGTCCATAACCTAACCTCTTCCTTAGGAAATTTTAAGCCAATGGTAACAAACCAGAATATCTACATATTTCTAAACCGTTTGTATCTATTGTCTATTAACTGAATGTCAGTCATTTTTTTGTATTTGTTTATAAATTCTACCATACTATTATCTAAAAGTTCAATAACTTCTTTTATATTTTCTCTTGTCAGGTTGCTAGGTTCATCTATAACCTTTTCAATTATTCCCTGCTCATATAACTCGTTGGCAGTTAATCTCATAGCCTTTGCTGCCTCCTTTGCCTTACCGCTGTCCTTCCATAAAATACTAGCAAAGCCCTCTGGGGAAAGTATTGAGTAAATGGAATTTTTCAGCATCCATACCTCATTTGATGTAGCCATTGCTAAGGCTCCACCACTGCCTCCTTCGCCAATTATAATAGAAAGAGTAGGTACTCTAAGGCCACTCATTTCGTATATACATCTGGCAATAGCCTCTCCCTGTCCTCTTTCTTCAGCCTCAAGTCCACAAAATGCTCCTGGAGTATCTACAAAACAGATAATTGGTCTGTTAAACCTTTCAGCCTCTTTCATAAGCCTTAAAGCCTTTCTGTAGCCTTCCGGTGATGGCATACCAAAATTTCTTTCAATATTTTCCTTTGTATTTTTTCCCTTTGCCTGTGCTATTACAGTAACAGGAATACCTCTAAAGCTGGCAACACCACCTATTATTGCCATATCATCAGCAAAATATCTGTCCCCGTGCATTTCTATAAAATCCTCAAATAATAATTCTATATACTCATATCCAACTGGTCTGTCCTTCTTTCTGGAGATTTCAACCCTTTCCCAGCTGGAAATCTCCCTTTCCTCCTTTGACCTTTTACAATTTTTTCTTGGTTGCTTAACATTCTTTATTACTTCATTATTTTTTGCAATTAATAATTTAATATTATTATCCTCTATATTTTCCTGTTGATTTTCATTTCCATAATGCAGCTTAATTAATCTGGAAAGAGTAGATTTTATCTGCTCCCTCTCTACAATCATATCTATAAAGCCATGTTCTAATAAAAACTCAGACCTTTGAAATCCCTTTGGCAGCTTTTCTCCTATAGTCTGCTCTATAACTCTTGGTCCGGCAAAGCCAATAAGCGCCTTAGGCTCTGCAATAATAATATCTCCCAGCATTGCAAAGCTGGCTGTAACACCACCCGTAGTCGGGTCTGTAAGTACGGATATGTATAACTGTCCTGCATCCTGATGTTTTTTAATTGCCCCTGAGGTCTTAGCCATTTGCATAAGCGATGTAATACCCTCCTGCATTCTTGCACCACCAGAACAGGCAAATATTACAACAGGAAGCTTTTCTGCAGTTGCTCTTTCTACCATTCTTACGATTTTTTCGCCAACTGCATAGCCCATACTAGCCATCATAAACCTTCCGTCCATTATAGCTATAGCCACATCACTGCCATTAATCTGTCCTTTGCCTGTAATGACAGCCTCGTTTAAATTGGTTTTTTCCTTTAAGTCTTTTATTTTTTCTTCATATCCATTAAATTCCAGTGGATTTCCCGTTTCTACTTCTTCATTCCATCGGCAAAAGGTACCCTCATCTATGGTCATTTTAAGTCTTTGGAAAGCATCAACTCTGAAATATCCACCACATTTTGGACATATATAGCATAATGCTTTAACATCTTTACTAATTATAGCACCACCACATTTTGGGCATTTTCTAAGCAAGCCCTCTGGTACTTCTGGTGTTACATTATTAATATTTGCTTTTGTTGCAGATGATTTAGTTTTTTTAAACATATTATCCAGCTTCATAGTCATTCTCCTTAAATTTCACTCTTAGCCAGCAATTACAAGGTCAATTAATTTTCCTCTTTGTTCATATTTTCTATAAATTCAATATCTATATTTCCTTCTAAAAAATCCTTATTATTTAATATTTCATATTGATAATCAACATTTGTCTGTATTCCTTCTATGATTACTTCGCCTAAAGCACTTTGCATTTTTCTAATAGCTTCATTTCTATTTTTAGCCCATACAATAAGCTTTGCAATCATAGAATCATAATATGGTGGAATTGTATAACCACTATAAATAGCTGTATCTATTCTAATTCCTTTGCCACCCGGCAGGTACATATCAGTAATGGTTCCAGGAGATGGTCTAAAGCCATGCTCCGGATCCTCTGCATTTATTCTACATTCAATAGCGTGGCCTGTAATTTTTATATCGCTTTGTTTAAATGCTAATTCATCACCATTAGCTATTCTAATTTGTTCTTTTATAAGGTCAATGCCTGTTACCCATTCAGTTACAGGGTGTTCCACCTGAATTCTTGTGTTCATTTCCATAAAATAGAAGTTCTCATTTTTCTCTAAAAGAAATTCTATTGTTCCTGCATTAACATAGCCTGCTGCTTTTGCTGCCTTTATGGCAGCCTTGCCCATTTTCTTTCTAAGCTCCTCGCCAAGTGCAATAGAAGGTGACTCCTCAATCATTTTCTGATGATTTCTTTGAATAGAACAATCTCTTTCACCCAAATGAACTACATGGCCTGCCTTGTCTGCCAAAATCTGGAACTCTATATGTCTTGGATGCTCTACAAAATGCTCTATATACATTGTATCGTCACCAAATGCTGACTGTGCTTCCTTTTGTGCTGTATTAAAGCTATTTTCAAATTCTTCCTTAGTATAAGCAACTCTCATACCTTTTCCACCGCCACCTAAGGCAGCCTTTACAATAACAGGATAGCCTACTTCATCAGCTACAGCTAAACCCTGTCTATAATTATAAACAGCCTCTTTACTGCCCGGAATAACAGGTACTCCAGCAGCTACCATTGTGTTTCTTGCCTCCTGCTTGTTTCCAAGCTTTGCAATAACATTTGCCGGTGGTCCGATAAAGGTAATATTACATTGCTCGCAAAGCTCTGCAAATTTACTATTTTCAGATAAAAAGCCAAAGCCCGGGTGAATTGCATCTGCACCTGAGATAATAGTTGCACTAATTATTTTATCCATACTAAGATAGCTTTCGCTGGATTTGGCCGGACCAATACACACTGCCTCGTCTGCAAGCTTTGTATGTAGTGCTTCCTTATCTGCCTCTGAATATACAGCTACAGTTTCTATGCCCATTTCTCTGCAGGCGCGAATAATTCTTACTGCAATTTCTCCTCTATTTGCTATAAGTATCTTCTTTATCATCTGCTTCACCTAGCCAATCATAAATGTCAGCTCAGCACTTACAACTACCTTTCCGTCAACACTTGCAACTGCCTCGCCTACACCAACTGGTCCTTTTGATTTAATAATTTTTGTTTCTAATCTGACCTTATCTCCCGGTACAACTTTTCCTTTAAATTTGCATTTGTTTATGCCTCCAAAATAGGCTACCCTGCCTTTATTTTCTGGAAGGCTAAGCATAGCCACTGCCCCTACCTGTGCTAAGGCTTCTATAGTAAGCACACCAGGCATTACAGGCTCTTGTGGAAAATGTCCCTTAAAAAAGTCTTCTCTATATGTTACACACTTATATCCAACTGCATATTGACCTGGTACATAATCTTCGATGTAGTCAACCAGCAAAAATGGATGTCTGTGTGGGATAATTTCTTTTATTTGGTTTATATCTAAGTGGTTCATAATTTCTCCTTTTCATTTTTAGATGTGGCAAAGCCTTAGCTTACTTTAAAGAGCGGCTGTCCATACTCTACCGCCTGCCCATTTTCCACATATATCTCTGAAATATTACCGTCAAACTCACTTTCAATTTCATTCATCAGCTTCATTGCCTCAATAATAGCTAAGGTCTGACCTTTTTTTACCTTATCGCCAACTTTTACATAAGCATCTGCGTCCTCTGACGGTGCTGTATAAAATGTACCTACAAGTGGGGATTTAATAATATTTCCACTTAAATCCTCTAAAGCATCCTGTTTTTCAACAATGCTCTCTGTTTTTTGTGGAGCTGGCGCAGCCTTTGCTGTTTCATTTATTACAGAAGGCTCATAAGTTACGCTAGAAACCACCTGATTTTGTCTTTTACCAAGGCTTAGCTTAACTCCATTTTCTTCATATTTAAAATTCGTAAGTTCTGAATCTGACACAGTTTTTATAAGTGTTAATATATTTTCAAATTCCATATTTTTATCCTCATACCTTTTCTTGAATTGCTTCAATTCTCTAATATTTTTAAGGCTTTCTAGGCTTGATATTTTTTCATTAACAAGGTTGCATTATGTCCACCAAAGCCTAATGAATTGCTCATTGCATACCGGATTTCCTTTTCTACAGATGCATCAATACAGTAATTCAAATCACATTCTTCATCTGCCACCTTTGTTCCTACTGTCTGGTGTACAAAGCCTTCTTCAATGCTCTTTACACATACTACTGCTTCAACACCACCTGCTGCTCCAAGTAAATGGCCTATCATTGACTTGGTAGAATTGATAAGTAAATTCTTAGCATTTTCCTTAAAGGCATTTTTAATAGCTCTTGTTTCAAACAAATCATTGTGGTGTGTGCTTGTTCCGTGAGCATTAATATAATCAACCTGCTCTGGTAATATATCTGCGTCCTTCATTGCCATTTCCATTGCATAGGCTGCACCACTGCCATCCTCAATAGGAGAAGTAATGTGGTAAGCATCTGCGCTTACACCATAGCCAACTAATTCTGCGTAAATCTTTGCGCCTCTGTTTTTTGCGTGTTCTAATTCCTCAAGCATTACAACACCTGCACCTTCGCCTAATACAAAGCCATTTCTGTCCTTGTCAAATGGAATTGAGGCTCTAAGTGGGTCTTCTGTTGTAGAAAGTGCTGTAAGGGCTTGAAATCCAGCTACTCCGGTTGGTGTAATACAGCTTTCTGTACCACCTGCAACTATAAAATCGCAATCGCCATACTGAATTGCTCTAAAAGCATCGCCTATACAGTTAGTTCCTGAAGCACAGGCTGTAACTACATTTGTACATTTTCCTCTAAAGCCAAGCTGAATAGAAACATTACCAGCAGCCATATTGGAAATCATCATTGGTACTAACAAAGGATTAACCTTTGATGGTCCTTTTTCCACAATTTTCATATAGTTTGTTTCAATCTGTGAAAGTGAACCAATACCTGAGCCAATAATTACACCTGCTCTAAAAGGGTCTTCCTTAGTCATATCAATTTTTGAATCCTCTAAGGCCTCCTTAGCAGCAACTACTGCATATTGTGAAAAGGCCTCCATTCTTTTGGCTGACTTAGGATCCATATAATCCTTAGGATTAAAATTCTTTACCTCAGCCGCAACCTTTACTTTATATTCTGTTGCATCAATTTTTGTAATAGGTGCAATTCCTACTCTTCCTTCCTTTATTCCCTGCCAGAATTCCTCTACATTATTTCCAATAGGTGTAACAGCACCAAGTCCTGTAATAACAACTCTTCTTTTCATTATATTGCCATACCTCCATCTACTTGTATTACCTGTCCTGTAATATAGGACGCATTATCCGAAGCAAGAAATGCAACTGTTTTGGCAATATCCTCTGGCTTTCCAAATCTATCCAAAGGAATTTGACCAATTATTGATTTCTTTACCTCCTCTGACAATACCTGTGTCATTTCAGTTTCAATAAAGCCCGGTGCAACAGCATTTACTGTCACTCCTCTTTTTGCAAGCTCTTTAGCTGCTGACTTTGTTATCCCTATAACGCCTGCCTTTGAAGCAGAGTAATTAACCTGACCGGCATTTCCAGAAATTCCTACAACTGAGGACATATTAATAATTCTTCCATATCTTTGCTTTATCATTTGTCTTGCTGCAAATCTTATTGTATTGAAGGTTCCCTTAAGATTAGTGTTAAGTACACTATCAAAATCCTCCTCTGACATTTTCAGTAAAAGTCCATCTCTGGTAATACCTGCATTGTTTACAAGTATATCTATTCTTCCAAAGCTGTTGATAACAGCTTTGATAAATTCCTCACACTTATCATATTCAGATATATTACATTGATAAAGCTCTGCACTGCCACCAGCTTTTTCTATTTCTTCTTTTACTGAAAGTGCCTTTTCCTTTGAGCCATTATAATTAACAACAACCTTTGCTCCTTTGCTGGCAAGCTCAAGGGCGATTGCCCTGCCTATGCCTCTTGAAGCACCGGTCACTACTGCAACTTTTCCATCTAACATTCCTTTATCTCCTTAACCACCGGCTCTACATCTTCAAAATTTTGAATATTGTAAACCTTTACTTCTTTATTTATTTTTTTCATAAAGCCTGCAAGAGTTTTTCCTGGCCCGATTTCAACGAAGGTATCTACTCCGTCAGCTATCATATTCTCAACGCTTTGCTGCCAGCGAACTGAGCTATATACCTGCTTTTCAAGTAAATCCTTTGTTTCGCTGATATTTTCAATTCTTTTAGCTGTAACATTTGTATAATAAGGGATTTTTAACTGTGTAAACTCAACCTTATCAAGCTCTGCCCTTAGATTTTCGCCTGCTTCCTTCAATAAAGGAGAATGAAAAGGTCCACTAACATTTAAAAGCACACACCTTCTGGCGCCAGCCTCCTTAAGTTTTTCATTAGCTATATTTACGCCTTCTATTTTTCCTGTAATAACTATCTGGCCTGGACAGTTATAATTTGCTATGGTTACATCTTCAATATCAGCTATTACCTTTTCAATATCCTGATAATTCATTCCAATAATAGCTGACATAGCTCCAACTCCCGGCCTAACTGTATTTTGCATTAAAATACCACGACATCTTACTGTCTTTATAGCTGCCTCATAGCTCATACCACCTGCCACAGCTATTGCTGCATATTCACCCAGGCTAAGTCCCGCTGTTACATCAGCAGTAAGTCCTGCCTCCTCAACTACCTTTGTCATTGCAAGATATGTAGTAACAAGTGCTGCCTGTGTATATTCAGTAATATCCAATTTGTCATTTTCATCAAAGCACAGCTTTTTCATGTCTATATTTAAAAGACTTGTTGCGTTATCGAAAATCTCTCTTGCACTTTCGCTTTTTTCATAAAAATCTGCTGCCATTCCGGCCTTCTGTGCACCTTGTCCCGGATATATAAATGCTATTTTACTCATAAAATCCTGCTCCTTTTATTAGCTTATCAGTTTCATTAACAAGTCTTGTAACTAAATCCTTACAGCTAAGCTTTTCCTTAACCATTGCTGCACTCTGACCAGCCATAACACTTCCGTTTACAACATCTCCGTCTACAACGGCTTTCCTTAAAGCTCCAAGAGTGAGCTGTTCTAATTCTTCAAAGGAAGCTCCATTATTTTCAAGCTCCATATATTTTTTAACCATATCATTTCTGATTACTCTGACAGGGTGGCCTGTAGTTCTACCTGTTACCCTTGAATCTATATCCTTTGCCTTTATTATCTTGTCCTTGTAGTTTTCGTGTACCTGACATTCATCAGTTACAACAAAATAAGTTCCCATCTGAACACCTCTTGCACCAAGCATAAAGGCTGCTGCTATACCTCTGCCGTCAGCAATTCCACCTGCCGCTATAACCGGTATGCCTACAGCATCAACTATTTGTGGAACTAAAACCATTGTTGTATTTTCTCCAATGTGTCCGCCTGCTTCGCAGCCTTCAGCCACCAGTGCATCTGCTCCACATCTTTCCATTCTTTTTGCAAGTGCTACAGAGGCTACAACAGGAATAACCTTTACCCCTGCCTCTTTCCACATTTTCATATACTTTTCAGGGCTTCCGGCTCCAGTAGTAACTACCTTTACGCCTTCCTCTACTATTACTCTTGCAACCTCATCTGCATAAGGACTAAGAAGCATAATATTTACACCAAAAGGCTTATCTGTAAGCTTTTTTGCCTCTCTAATCTGTTCTCTTACCCACTGGGCTGGTGCAGAGGCTGCTCCAATAAGTCCAAGTCCACCTGCATTTGAAACAGCTGCTGCCAAATGATATTCAGCAACCCAAGCCATTCCACCTTGTATAATTGGATATTCAATTCCTAATAATCTGGTTATTTCTGTTTTCATATTGTAGACCTCTTCTTTATTTGTGTGCTTCAATATACTTAACAACATCATCAACAGTTGTAATACCTTCTAAATCCTCATTAGGTATTTCAACACCAAATTCTTCTTCTAATGCCATTACCATTTCAAATAAATCTAAGCTGTCTGCGTTTAAATCGTCCTTAAATGATGACTCTGCCTTGATTTCACTTTCTTCCATTCCTAATGACTCTGCTACTACATTGATTACTTTTTCTAACATTTCTTAATCTCCTTGATTTCCATTTTATTTTTTTATTTTATATTTTTCTTTTCCCTATATTTGAAATATAGCTGCTCCCCAGGAAAGTCCGGCTCCAAAACCTGCCATTACATATTTTCTGTCCTTTTTTAGCTTTCCTGCTTTTTTTAGTTCATCTATAAGAATCGGTATACTTGCCGAGGAAGTATTTCCGTATTCCATCATATTTACCGGGAATTTTTCAATATCCACCCTTAACCTTTTAGCCACCGAAGCTACAATTCTTTTATTTGCCTGATGAAGAATAAAACAATCTATCTCCTCAAGGGCAACATTATTTTTTTCCAAAACCTCCATAATGACCTCTGGAACCTTTTTTACAGCAAAGTTAAATACTTCCCTGCCGTCCATTTTCATTAAACCATTATCACTATTATCCTTAATGGCGTATTTGTTAATACAGGTAAGTGCATCACCACTATTTCCGTCAGAATGTGTAACTGCCTTATATGCTTTACTCTCACTTTTTCTAATTACAGCTGCTCCTGCACCGTCACCAAAAAGTATGCAGGTTCCTCTGTCTGTCCAATCTGTAAGATTAGATAAGCTCTCACTTCCCACTACTAATGCTGTGTTATACATTCCGCTTTCTATGTAAGCATTTGCAGTATTATATGCAAAAATAAATCCGCTGCAGGCTGCATTTAAATCAAAGCAGGTCGCATTTACTGCACCTAATTCTCTTTGTACCTGACAAGCTGCGCAGGGTAAAATCACATTTGAGGATATTGTAGAAACAATTATCAAATCAATTTCCAGGGGATTAATTCCTGCGTCCTCTACTGCTCCTTTAGCCGCTTCTACAGCCATAGATACTGTTGTTTCATCCTCAATTATATGTCTTTGTACTACCCCTGTTCTTTCTCTTATCCACTGGTCATTTGTATCCACCAGCTTTGCAAGATCATCATTATTCATAATTTTTTGTGGTGCATATGAACCAGTACCACATATAATTCCTGTCATAATCTAAACCTTTCCTATTATTGTTAATGTTTTAAACATTTCTTCAAACTCTAACTATTGGATTTTCAAATCATTTGAGTTTAAAGTCGTTTGAGTTTCAAATTATTTACAGGCAAAATTATACACAGATATATTTTGATTGTCAAGATATTTGTTTTAGGACAGTAAAAAAGTTGCAGATACCAAAATATCTGCAACTAAATTTTATGCCTCGACCTTATTGTAGGTTTCCTTTAAAATGTGATTTTTTATTATGTAAATATCCTTATCATTCTCCTCGGGATAACATATATAATCTCCTATATTTCCTAACATATAGGTTTCGTAGTCCCATCTGGTAAATACCTTTGCTGCCTTTTCTAACTGCTTTGCATATATTTTTGAAGCTACTAAGCTATAGCATTTTTTAGAATATGGCAGTAATTCTGTTGAAGTATTACTTTCAAGATTAATAACTGAAGGCTGGTATTCAAATTCCTTGTAATATGTAGCATCCTCTACTCTATACTTTCTTTCAAAAACCTCTTTTTCTATTGGATATACGCCTCCGTCATAGCCAATCATTATATATATATTATCATCAGCCACAACAAACACATCGCCCTCGTAGGTTCTGATTTTACACTCAGTTCCTGCTTTAAATAAATCTGTAGTTTTTACAAAGCCATAGGCTAAATCCTTCTTTTGATAAATTCCAAAATCTGAAGTATCCTCTAAACCCTCATTGGCATTTACAACAATAAAGCTGTCATAAAATTCATTTACCTTCTCGAAGAAATAAGCGTCTATACCAATATCTCCATATTTTTCCTCAAACTTTTTCTTGCTGATATATCCCCCTGCCTTGTCTATATGTCCACCGCCATTACCTATATCCTTTGTTATAAATGCTGCAAAATCATTAGCTGCCACCTCTACTGCACAGCTTCTTACTGAAAGCTTATAACCATCTTGGCAGTCATTGTAAATAATACTAACATCTACACTGTCAACCTGCAGCACCATATCTCCGATTACCCCTAAAATATTAGGATCACAGGGCTTTGAATTAATAATAGTAAGTCGTTTATTTTCCTCATAGCTATAGCGAAGCAGGGCTATACCTGCTGTTTCTAACTCATTAAGGGTAAAATTAGTGTGAAGCAGCTTTTTAATAAGACTTTTATCTATCTTTAAAAAGTCTATCATATCTCTTTCAAGAGGATGTCTTATTTCTGCCAAACCATTACTATCCATATACATACCATAATAAAGTGCTGTTGCCATCTGTATATCTGTATTTATATCCATACCTTCTTTTTTTAACAGATCATAGCAGATAGTTGCACAGCTAACCAGATGACTTCTTATTTCACACATATCATCTGACTGTCTACCTGTATTGTGGTGGTCAATAATGGCAATATTTTTTGCCTGAAATCTTTGGACATTGCCTTCTCCATATTGGCAGTCTACTGTCAAAAGCAGCTCTGGCTCATAATCTAAGCTGTCAACATATTCTACCGGTATTTTCATAGCATTAACAAGTAAAACTATATTACTTTTAGTAATTTTAAAATTCCCACCATATATAAGTCTTACCTTTTTATTTTTTAAAAGAAAATATTTATAAATCGCATATCCAGAGCCAACAGCATCTGCATCCGGATTATCGTGTATTTGAATTACTATTTCATTAAATTCATTAAGATGACTTAATTTCATATAACTTGTGTCCTCCATTTTATTGTAAGCTATTTACTTACAAGTCCTTTCCCTATAAACTCTACCAAAGCCGCCACATCTACAGTTATAGCAGGTCTTATGCCAAAGCTCTCTACATTTACTGCCCTTTGCCCAAGCTGTTCCTCCTCCTGCCCACTTGTAACAAAATAGCATTTATGTGGTGTATTTTCAACCGGCTCTCTAAGCCACCAGTAAAATTCTCCTACATGATAGCTGTTTTTAAACTGCTCATAATAATTAGTTTCATCCTTGCTTGCCGCTGCGTCAGTAGGTGAAGCATATAAGCTAATTCCTGCATTTTTAAAATCGTCTAAGTCTGATTTTGCAAGAAGATAAACCTTATCCTTTGTAATAACATCTTTTCCGTCCGCAAATTTTTCCTTACTTTCTGCTGAATAATATTCCTTTGTAGTATTTTCAACCTCAACTATTACATTTTTTTCTTCGTCTGAAAAACCATTTAAAAATCCCGGCTCTGTATTATATCCATTCATTCTGTCTGCCATTGCTTTTGCTATAGGCATACTGTCCGCGTATGTAACATTTTTACTATCACTATTAAGCCATGTTCTGATATTTGACTGGCTCCAGCAATTATTACCCATAGTCTGGACTAAAAGTTCAAAATCCTCCTTATCTACGCTTCCTGGTGAGTAAATATTACCGTCATACTCATATGAAGCCCCACTTTCTGCACCATCTACAGCCTTGAAGGTAAGTATTTTATCAGCAACTAATACTGCTGTGTTATCCTCATTAATTCTAAGAACACTCCATAAAATTTCCTCGCCATTATATGTACCAAGTGCCACCGTTTCTCCAAGCTTAATTTTACTATTCACATTATTATTCTGATTAGTAGCTTTAGTTTCATCAGCAGGCTTGTTATTGTCTATATTATTAGCTGCTGTTTTATCTGTAGAATTGTAAGCTGTGTTATTATCTTTATTTCCACTACTTAGAATAACACCAACCACTATAGCTATTACTGCTATAACTGCCACTATTCCACCTACAATAGCTGCTGTATTTTTCTTCTTTTTATCTACTGCTGTGTTACTAGCAGTTGTTTCTTTCTTATTTGATATTTCATTAGCTGCTGTGTCATTTTTTTCGGTAGCTTGATTTTCGTTCCCGTTGTCCTTGAAGCCCTCTATACTATCCATTATTCGCTTAAAATCCTTGTCATCAGCAGCATCCATCCATTGATGTGTCATTAAAAAGTATTCCAAGGATTTTGACAACTGTACATTTTCTATTCTATATACAATAATTGGAATATTTTTACTAACTGCTCTTTCCACCTCTCTAAGTACATGTGGAGAAGTATTTGACTCCTTAGAAAGCATTAACACCATAGCATAGGAATTGTCTATGCCACCAAGTATCTCTTCTGCATATTCGTGGCCTAAACGAATATCTCTTGGTGCAATAAAACACTTTTTTTCTCTTTCTTCTAAATATTCACACAATTTCTTTGCAATCTCTGCATTTGCCGATGAATGTGATATAAATATAAGCTTTTTCATTTTTTCTCCTGTGCCTTTCCAAATAAATAACCTATTAACAAAAATAATCTGTTTTTGTCCCAATAAAAACAGGATGCCATCTAAATATGTATTATTAAGATGACATCCCCGTAATTTTTAATTGTCTATGATATTAACAATCTGCAAGTGCCTGTTCCAAATCAGCAATAATATCATTTACATTTTCAATACCAACTGAAAGTCTTACTAAATCCGGACCTACTCCTGCTGCGATAAGCTCCTCATCATTCATTTGTCTATGAGTTGCACTTGCTGGGTGTAATACGCAGGTATGTGCATCAGCAACATGTGTTGCTATCATTGCCACCTTTAATCCTGCCATAAACTTTTCAGCAGCACTTCTTCCACCCTTTACACCAAAGGACACAACACCACAGGTTCCATTTGGCATATACTTCTTTGCTCTTTCATAATACTTATTGCCTTCAAGACCCGGATAATTAACCCATGCAATTTTGTCGTGTGCTTCAAGGAATTTTGCAACTGCAAGAGCATTTTCACAATGTCTTGGCATTCTAACATGTAATGTTTCTAAGCCGAGATTTAACATATAAGCATTTATAGGCGACTGAACAGCGCCTAAATCTCTCATAAGCTGTGCTGTTGCCTTTGTAATGTAAGCTCCACCTAAGCCGAATTTCTTTGCATATGTAATTCCGTGGTATGAAGCATCCGGAGTGGTAAGTCCAGGGAACTTATCAGGGGATTTAAACCAATCAAATTTTCCTGCATCTACTATACAGCCACCAACTGTTGCATCATGACCATCCATATATTTTGTTGTAGAATGTGTAACAATATCTGCTCCCCACTCTATTGGTCTACAGTTAATAGGTGTTGCAAAGGTATTATCCACAATAAGTGGAACTCCGTGTGCATGTGCTGCCTTTGCAAATCTTTCTATGTCAAATACAATAAGTGCCGGATTAGCAATAGTTTCACCAAATACAGCCTTTGTATTAGGTTTAAAGGCTGCCTCTAACTCCTCATCTGAACAGTCTGGGTCAACAAAGGTAAACTCTATTCCCATTCTTTTCATTGTAACAGCAAATAAATTGTATGTTCCTCCGTAAATTGTAGAGGAAGAAACCACATGATCACCGGCTCCACAAATATTAAAAACAGAATAGAAAGTTGCTGCCTGACCTGAGCCTGTAAGCATAGCTGCCGAACCACCTTCTAAGGCACATATTTTGGCTGCTACATAGTCATTGGTAGGATTTTGAAGTCTTGAATAAAAATATCCTGAGGCTTCAAGGTCAAATAATTTTCCCATATCCTCACTTGTATCATATTTAAAGGTAGTGCTTTGGATAATTGGAATCATTCTTGACTCACCATTTTTTGGTTCGTATCCTGCCTGAATACACATTGTTTCTCTTTGCATTTTTAATCTCCTTTATTCTTTATATTACACATATCTGTATAATATTTTTATTAATTATGTAAGCTTATGTTCAAGTAAAAATCTATTTCTGTACTTCTCCCTTTATAACCAAACATAATTTACATACTTTTTCAGTATAACATCTTTAAGGAATATAAACAAGGATTTAACTCTGTGATATTGATTTATCTTTGTTTAATCTCCGTAAGTATAAGTTCCTACATTACACTTACTGCCACCTTCAGAAAGGTAAAATCCCATTCCGTCATCAACCTTTGTAATATCTACAGTCTGGTTTCCTGTACCATTTGTAAATATAATTCCCTTTATATCAGCAGAAATTGTAATCTTGTATACTGCCTGATTATACTGGTTTGTATCAACATAGGTCATTGCATCTCCTGGCCATGCAGCAGTTTTCTTTGAGCCGCCCCAGGTATAAGCATATACCTTTGACCAGTTATTGTTATTTGCAAAGTATACTGTAATCATATCTGATACAGGTTTATTAATTGTATATGTCTTTGCTGCGCTGGCACTCTTATCTCCATTAACTGCTGTTACAGCTACCTTTGTAGAAGCACTAATATTTAAAGTAACCGAATTATTAAAGGAAACTTGTGTACCATTATTAAGTGAATATGCAGCGCTCTGGGCATTTTTTACTGTAATTGTTACAGTTATGTCCTCTGTGTATGTTCCACTATCCTTTGTAAAGGTTATTACAGGTGTTTCGTAAACAGGTGGATTTATTTCTCCACTTGGCTTAGAGCCTGTATATAACTTTGAGGATACACCAGACCAATTTCCGTCAGATACAAAATAATCATTTCCAGCATTTACTGTAAATGTTTTTTCATTGTAGCACTTGCCACTTGGCAACATTCTAACGATTGTAACAGTTGTTGCCTCGCTAGGTACTTCATAATAATAAAGCTTTTCTCCTGCAATATTTGTAAATACGCTCATCTTTGTATAAGCACTATCAAGATTTGTCTTAATTGCTGCTACTGCTGAATCGTTTCCAAACCATGAACAGCTATTTACATTTAGGTAAATATATGAGCCAGATATTTTTTCAATCTTTTCAAAGGCTGCTGTTGCAGGTGTTGCCTCTCCGTCAGCGTTTTTAGCTGTAACTTTAACTACTGCCTTATCTCCTACTGCCATATCAGCACCAATAGTAATAGTCTTTGTACCTGAAAATGCAGCCTTGCTTCCATCGTTAATCTGATAATAAGCCTCAGCAGCACCATTTTCTGATACAGTTACTTCTATAGTATCTGTAAAGGTTGTGCTGTCTGTTACTGATACTGTAGGTGCTTCATATTTTCTTGTATAAGTATAAGTCTTTGTTGCTGATTTATTTTCGTTTATTGCTTCAATAACTACTGTTGTATCCTTTGTAAAGGTTTTTGTAATAGTATCTGTAAAGCTTTCCTTAACACCATTAACAGTAATTGTTGCACTCTGGGCATTTTTTACTGTATATTCAACAGTTATTTTACCTGTAAAGGCTGTTGATGAACCAGATGCAGAAATTTCAGGTGTTTTAACATCATCTGCACGATATTCTGTCCATGTACCATTTGATAAGTCATACATATAACCTATCTGTCCCATTGCTAAATCGTCAGTCTGTGCTGAGCCGGCATTACTGAAAATAATATTTGTATACTGTGCTGAGGTGTCTACCTTTACAGCATAAACATTGTTAGCTGTATCACAGCAATACATTTTTTCTCCTGGCCACGCTGCGTTTTTAACGCCACTTGCATTTGCATTCCACATATAAGCAGTAACATTATCCCAGCCCTTTGTATTCTTTACAAAAATACAATCTGTTAAGTCATATTCATCCTTTGTATAGGTGTAGGCTGCTTCCTTTTCACCCTGACTATTAGCTGCTTTGACAGTAAGTGTTACAGTTTCGCCCTTTGCAAGTCCTTTTCCAATAGTAATTACATTCTGACCATTTGATAATGAACCCTTTTCTCCTGTTGAAGCTTCATACTGTCCACTTGTTGCATTTGAAACATTAATTGTAACTGTAAGTCCGTCTGTGTAGAATACTGAGCCATCTCCAATATTAGCAGAAACCTTTGCTGGATAAACAGGATTTGGATTTGGCATAACATTCTTGTAAACAACTGCAATACCGTACTCACTTTCAATTTTTCCACTAATAGTTCCATTAGCTACTGTAAATGTATTTCCAGAAACCTCGTCTGTATATACGCCATCAGCCATACCATGTGATGGCACACTTACATCACCAGCTCCACCAAAATTAATTAGTACCATACCATTGCTTCTCTTATTTATAGCAATGTTGCCTTCTGTATATACTTCCTCTGTATAATTGTGAAATCTGTTATTAAAATGATTAATAGCTGCTACTTCATTTGAAGCCCAAATGTATGTTGGACATTCGCCCATTTGTGCCTGAACAAGATTTGAAAGGTCACTCTGCATACAATCATCTACATCATTTTCAAGTATCTGATATGAATAATATGGACGAACAAAGAATAATGCTGCTGCATTATCTTTATTTGCAACCATAGCCCAGGTTCTAAGAATAGATTTGTCTGAAGCATATCTTGAGGATTCATTCATATAAGTATCATGGGATTCTGCCCATAGAACTGCCTTGTCTGAAGAGTAGTGCATACTAATTGTTCCAATATTTCCATGTCTGTATGCTTCAAGTAACTGGTTACCTGCTGAATTATCTGTTACGGACATATATTTTGTATATGAGTCGATATTAAAGTTATCGCCTACCATATTTAAAATTTCGCCATATACATAAAGCTCGCCACCTGTTACTTCCCTATAATGCTGTCTTGCTGAATTGATAACTATTGGCCAGAAATCACTAGCAAATTTTGAATCATCATCTGGTGTTTCTATATGCTTTGCTGCATCAAATCTAAATCCGTCTACACCACAATCTATAAGCTCATTTAAATATGCTGCAACATATCTTTGAACAGTTTTGTTAGCTGTATTTAAATCAGGCATACCCATTGAGCCTTGAGTAATGTCTTCTCTTCCATCACTCATCCATACCTGAAGGTCATTTATATGCCAATATTCCTCATTTGTAAGCATATCTGGATTCCAATATCTGCCTACCTGCTCTGAAACATCAGCTAAAGAGTTTGACCATCCTTTAATATTACCCATATGGTTTGCTACTATATCTACTATTACTTTAATTCCGTATTCTTCTGCCTTAGCACATAATGACTCTAACTCTGCCTTTGTGCCAAGCCAGGTTTCCCCATTGTCACATACTGAAAAGGTTACAGGCTGATACAGCTTCCACCAGTTTCCTGAACCGCCCTGTCCTGGTGTACCTACATCTGTTCCCACTAATCCGTCATATGTGTAATCCTTTGGCTGCTGTGCTGGTGATGTCTGCACCGCAGAATATCCACATTGTGCTATAAGCTCTAAATTTTCTTCAATAGTCTTATAAGACCAGTTCCAACAATGTAGAATTGACGCATCCTGCATCTCATCTAATAGCTCATAGTTCACATACTCATTTCCATTTACTGTAGAGCCTTCTGCCGACCCTGGTGACATAATAAATGGTATTGAGGTAAACGCAACGGCTGCTGCCGCCAATAAAGACGCCACCTTGCGTGACATCCTTCTCACCACTTGTTTTCTCATTTTGAAAAAACCTTCCTTCCTACATTTTTTTGTTTTACTTTAACTTAATTGCTACACCCAATACTCAAGCAGCACAATACCTACTCGACTTTAACCATTAATTAAAGCAGACAAGTGATATTATTATATAATAGCAACATAAAGTCAATACATTTTTGTATATAATGTATATTTTTATATGTTGTTATATTTTAATTATTGTCACATTGTACAAAAGTACTATTTTCATTGTGCAATATGTAAACCGTTTTCATTCTTGTCCTTAGTATTTTATTCAAATTTACCATGTTTTATGTCTATATAATAAAATTGTTATTACTTCCAAGTACAAAAAAGCCCCCATAGGCTCTTACACCTACAGGGGCTTTCCATTTATTTTTTGTTTATTTGGTTATTATCTTTATTGATTATTATCCTTCAATAGCTATATAATTTTTATTTTCAACCTTCTTTGCTTCCTTTTTAGGAATTTGTAATTTTAATATTCCGTGTTTGAAGCTTGCCTTAATGTCTTCCTCTGATACTGCATCGCCTACATAGAAGCTACGCTGACAGGCACCTGCATAACGCTCTCTTCTAATGTATTTACCTGTATCCTTTTCTTTTTCGTCCTTATCAAGACCCTTTGAAGCACTAATTGTAAGGTATCCATTTTCTAACTGTGCTGAAACCTCGTCCTTTGTAAAACCAGGTAAATCCATAGTCAATTCATATCCATTTTCATTTTCTTTAACATCTGTGTTCATTACATTTTTTGCACGATGTCCGTAGAGCTTTTTCTCTACATCTTTGAAATCTCGGTCATCAAACCAACTGTCATTAAAGAAATCATCAAATAAACTATTGTTACTAAAAATACTAGGCATCAACATAAGTCATCCTTCCTTTCTATGATAAAACTACGATGTCTTTTTTGTTACCCAGAACTTAGGATGATGAAATCATCTTTTTATTATCTTTTTCTTTTTGGTTCCCTTCCTTTGTTCTTGACTATGTTATACACCTATTGTTAGCACTTGTCAATAGTGAGTGCTAATTTTAATTTTTTCTTTATAAATTTAATATTTTCATAATATTTTCCTGCGTATTTACTCTTGTTTTTCTATCCATAACAAAATCAAGGCAGGCATAATTAATATATAATTACACTTGCCTTGATTTTATTAAGCTATTACAACATTTATTATACTAAAATATAACGAAGCTCACTCTATTAAGACTTATTTTTTGTATTTTTTAAGTATTTTATTAACCAACATATAAAATATATTAACTGGTATATAAAGCACACTGGTATAATTGGTATAAACACCAGACCTAAGCCATACATTGTAATAGCCTCTCTTAGTGCATCAAAGCCATATATTGTACGAATGTATACTCCGGTAATTGTTGTAATGTCATATCCAACAAATGCGTAAACTATACCGATAATAACTCCTACTATGTATGGTAAAAAGGATACACACAGCACCAGCCTTCCTAAAAACTGAAGGTTAAATATACCTTCGTCCCTGCGGTTAACATTAAGGCTTCTGCTATTATTAATTTTCTTTGTTGCTTTCTTGCTATTTTCAATACTTTTCTTTTTATTGCTCATATAGACCTACCTTTAACCTAATAAGCATTATTGTAGCAAAAATTACTATATTAAACAATCTCTAATAGCTAATGTCAATTTATTTTTTTCCCATAAAAATTAAATCTCTTTTTTCACCAAACAGCTTATTAATTATTCCAAGTATCATACCCACAAGTACTGCTGCCACTACTGTACCTATTCCTACTGAGCCTAGTTTTTTAAGTATTAAAAGACAGGCTATTAAGGATACTGCTACCATCGTTATATCAAAGCCCATTTTTACCTTACTAAATTCAATTCCTGCCTTACCAGAAATAGCCTTCATTGCTCCTTCACCGGCTAAAGGTACTATATCTGATGGCAGATACAAAAATATACCTATAGCAATTATAACTGTACTAAGAAGCATCATTATTAATCTTATTATAATATTTTCAGGTGTTGGCAGATATGAAAAAAGGAAATTAGAAAATGTTGTAAAATATCCAAACACAACACCAACTATTACCTGTAATAAATTTTTTATTTTAAATGCTTTTCTAAGTATTAGTATTTGTAAAATTACAAGAAAAATATGAAATACTATAGTTGCCTTTCCCATTTCCAAACCAGTTATGCAAGTAATCGTATAAGGTATTGAGCTGACCGGTGAAACTCCCAGATTGGATTTTACTGACATTGACACCCCAATAGTCATAATAAAAAGACCTATTAAATATGCTATAAGCCTTACTATGTAATTCTCATCTTTAATTGTTTTCTTTAGTTTACTCATTTTTTGTCTGTTCCTTTAATATATTTAATAAATTATCATTGACTTTTTCAAGCACCTTAATAAATGTATTTAATTCCTCATGACTTATCCCTTCTATTGCCCCGCTATCTGCAAGCTTAAAAACCTGCTCCACCTTTTCAGTAAGCTCCTGTCCCTCTAATGTTCTTGATACATATAGTGAACGCCTGTTACCATTTTTAGTTTCTCTTTTAATAAGCTTTCTGGCTTCCATTCTGCCTAATATGCCCGTAACTGATGCTGAATCAATATTGCAGCCTATGGCTATTTCCTTTTGCTCACATGGTTCATGTTCTGCCAGATACTCTAGTATTTTAGGCTCTCCCGGCTTTAAATTTGTTTCATGCTTTATGCCCTGCACTATTACTTTCTGGCAATTTGTATGACAATTTCTTAATTTGTAATGTAATGAATTTTCCATTTGCACCTCTTTTATCTGTAACTATACAATTTTCATAAACTACTTCATATAACCTATAATTAGCATATTAATAATTAGTATACAAACAATCACAATAGCCAATTATATACTTTTTTAGCATATTGTCAATACCTTGCATAAAGCTGTTGCTGCCAGACAGGAACAAATAGTCGCATTCCCACAGGGTGTTTTAATTTATAGGAATATTGCATCACAACCTCCTATAAATAAAAAAGCATATTTCCCTTTTAATAAATACAATAGATGTAATTCCAACTGTCTTTATAAAAAAGAAATATGCTATTACTTTTATTTAATACTATCTAATAACTCATATAACCCTTCTTCATTCCAATCAGCAACCCTGCCACTATCGCACAGCTTTGTTATTTCTGGATTCATAGGTATTTGCACTGTTCTTTCTATGCCGTATTGCTTTGCTAACTCCTCAATATGACTATTTCCAAAAATGTAATGTTTTTCATTACAGTTAGGGCATACAAAGTAGGACATATTCTCCACTATTCCTATTATTGGAACATTAAGCTTTTCAGCCATTTTAACAGCCTTTCCTACTATCATGGCTACAAGCTCCTGTGGCTGTGTCACAACTATTATTCCGTCAACCGGCAGCGATTGAAAAACTGTTAAAGGTACATCACCTGTTCCTGGAGGCATATCTACAAACATATAATCAATATCACCCCAGCATACATCTGTCCAGAACTGCTTTACAGCACTGGCAATTACTGGTCCTCGCCAGACTACTGGGTCTGTGGCATTTTCCACAAGTAAATTAATGGACATTATTTTTGTTCCATTATAAGCTGCTGCTGGAAGTATACCTGCTTCATTGCACATAGCCTTTTCATGGACTCCAAACATATGTGGTATAGAAGGACCTGTTATATCCGCATCTAAAATTGCTGTATTATAGTTTTTCCTTTGCATTGTGGCTGCAATAAGTGATGTAACTAAGGATTTTCCTACACCACCCTTTCCACTTACAATTCCTATTACCTTTTTTATATGTGCCAAAGCATTGGGTGCTTCCTTGGGTATTTGCGTACCCCTTCTGCTTTCACAATCCTTTCCACAGCTTGAACAATTACTTGTGCAATTCTCACTCATTGATATTGCCTCCGTTTCTAAATATAATTATTAATATATTTTTTATCCGCTTTTAGTCTTTTATACCATAAATGGGGTGTGATATATCCCTTAAGTTAGATTTTTCTTATTTTTTCCTTGACCTATACCGAATAGTCAAATCTTTGACCTACCTGTTTTTCAGTACTTGACTGTGTCACATCACTTAAGAACATCTGTGACTGATCCTGTATCTTTCTTAAAAGCTCATCTATTGATGAGGCTGTAATAGTAACTGTATCATCACTACCTTTAACAGAGGTTTTATCCTTATCTGAACGCTTTAATCGTTCCTCTCGTTCCTTTTTCTCTGTTTTTTTCTTTTCAGCCCTTGCTGCCTCTTTCTTTTGAGCAGCCTTCTTTTCTATTCTTTCCTTTTGTGCTGTACTAGATTTTTCTAATACTGCAAAATATGTAGCTACGCCGTTGTCATTTACCTGCATACCATAGCCTTTAACATTTGCACCTGTTGATGAAAGCTTTGTGCTAAGCTGGGATAATCCACTGGCAGCATTGGCAATAATTCCCTCGTATTGCTTACGATATTTTTCATCTGTTGCCATTCTTTCAATTTTTTCTTCATCAATTAATACTACCATTTTGTTGGCATTCGCGTAGCTTGATGCCTGTGATTTTGCATACTCTTTCTGGTCCTTGCTTACAAGAATAAAGTCCATATTTGAATATTTTGCTTTTAGCTTCTCATAATACTTTGAAGCCTCATCACTTAACTTTGGATTTCCGATAGTCTTTCCACTATCTCTTGTCTGACTGACATTCTGATTAGCATAAGTATCTACATTGCCTGCTACTGAAGATATACTACTCATAATTCATTCCTCCTTGAATGTAATCTTACCCGAGTCCCTTCGGGTAGTATAGTTCATATTTTTCATATGTTATATCGGCTATTATGTAGTATATTATAACCCCCAGATTAATTTCTACATTAAATTTTTTGTATTATAACGCCCTTATTTTTATGTTAGGAAAGCTTCTCCTGATTTGCTCTATATATGTCTGCCACCTCATTAACAGTAATATAAGCCATAGGGTCAACCTTATGAACTATTTCCTTCATTTTTCCAATTTGAAAACGGTTAATTACAAAATATACAACTGCTGTTTCATTATGTGAATAGCCACCAGTTGCCTCAATAATTGTTGTACCACTCTCAAAACACTCAGATAAGGCTTTGCTTATTTCCTTTGGTTTTTTGGTAACAATCATAGCTGCCTTTGCTCTGTCAAAGCCATCCACAATAAAATCTATTGTTTTAAGTGCTGCCATATATGTAACTATTGAATATAAAGGCAATACCCAGCTACTTATAATTATTCCGCATATAACATAAAGTATTACATTATAGACCATTACAAAGGAACCAACCGTAAGTCCCAGCCTTTTTGCAAAAATAACTGCCATTACCTCTATTCCGTCCATTGCCCCTCCAAACCTTACTGCCAGACCACTTCCTATTCCTGAAATTATTCCTCCGAACAATGCACACAAAAATAAGTCATTTCCTGCAAGAGGCGATGTAATGCTGACATCAATAGGTATAATATCTGTAATAAGCCACGCTACCACAGAATAAATGCTAACTGTATAAATAGCATAAATAGTAAACAATATACCCTGCTTTTTCATTCCATATAAAAATAAAGGGATATTTAAAATAACCAGAACAACTGAAAGTGAAATTTGTGGCGGTGTAATTTGTGAAATCAGCATTGATGTTCCTGATATACCACTATCGTACAGCTTAACCGGACTTAGAAACAAAACAACTCCTATAGCATTAATTATTCCTGCTAATGTAAGCATTAATATATTTACCCACCTAATTTGTTTAAGTTCATTTTTTAGCTTCATTATACCAGCTCCTTTTATTTTTCTATTTTTCGCCCTTTAAGGTTTACAGCTTATTTACTTTTGCATTTCCTCTAATAGAAAACACGCCACCACATACACATAGACTATTTTATAAAAAAATATGTTTTATATTCTATCATAGTAATAAAAATAATGCCAGCCAAAACTTAAGCTTAAGCCTTGTGTGTTGCACACTGCCTTATCTTTCGTCTTGTCTGACATTATCAGTTACATATTTTTATGGCTTTATTTTAATATATAAAGTGTTTCCTTATCATTATCTTTATCAGCTATCTCTATTATATTGTGTCCTGCTACTACTACATCTCCCTCAGTTTTTAATATCTTGTTTACTTCATTGGTAGCCGCATCTATTGTATATAACTCACCATCTGCAACTCCTACCAAATATCTGTTTTTCATAAATCTAACTTTAATTGCAATACTATCTTCTTTATTAAGCTTATCAAATTCATAAGCCTTCTTTTCGTAAGGAAGTATAATAACTACTTTTCCGTCAACCTGGCAATGTGTATAGCTGCAATTATTTCCATTATAGTATTCATTGAAAATATACATAGAGCCTGACATTTCCTTATCCTTTATGCTATATTCGTATATGTCATTTCCATTACTATCAAAAAATACTATTTTTTTATCTGTATCATTATCTGCCTTCATATAACCATATCCGGCAGTTGGGTTATATTCTACTACATCTGTATATTCCTTTACTGCACCTGTTTCAAGTATTAAAATATACTGTTTACCATTTTCATCCTCAAAAACTGCATATTGTTCTCTATTTGCTATATATTCTACCTCATATACTGTATTGTTTGCAACAACGATTCTACTACCTGTTCTATCACTATATGCTGCTACATTTCCCACATAAGCTAAATCCAAAAAGTTTTCTTCACTATAGTTATACTTAGAGGTTGCTAATACTTCTCCGGAGGTATTCATAATATCAGATACCCATTCACCATCTGCATCTAACTTTTTAACCACAAAGGTATTTGAGTAATTATAATTTGAAACCAGTTCTACACTTTCATCCTTCTCAAATGTACAGCTAAACTTTTTATTGCCCTTTGAGTCATAGGTTTCCAAAAAATTTTCTTCTGCATTTAGTGTATCATTGTATACATAGATGTCCTCTCCCTTTAAGCTTAAAAGTCCATCCTCTGTTTTATAAGTAAAGGTTTTACTGCCATCTGTTAAATTTATTACATAATATGTATCCTCTGAAGCATATACAGCCTGATGTATATTACTATTAGAATAATTTATTTTTTCGCCACATACCTGCTCTACATCTATACTCCATACCTGTTCTGCCTTGTCGGCTGTTATCTTATATCTTGATAACATCTTTTTACTATCTATCAATTCTTCCACACAAAATTCATCATTAGAAATGAAGCAGGTCTTACCTGTGTATTTTGTGTCTAAAAATATATCTCCAGTTGAGCCTACAACTATAAATCTTTTTTCCTCTCTATAATTAGAATTATTATCATTTGTATAGATTACATAATTAATACCGTATGTATAGATTGCAAAACTATCATCAATTACTGTTGATTCTTTTTCCTGTGGATTTATATGTAGTTTATTATCTTCACTAATATATGAATCACTGAAGTTTAAATGAAGGTACTTACCTTCACATATCTTTTCTGCCTCTTGAATAGCTGCCTCTGTCTGCTTAGAGTCATTTGTCTGATTATTGTTATCATCAGCCTTACAACCACAAAGTGCAAGCATACACAAAGAAGCAATTAACATTGCTTTTGTTTTTCTCATAATTTGCTTTCTCCTTTTTTGTGTCAATTTTTATTATCTAAAATATTACAACCAGTTATTCTTATATCATAGTTAATAGATTTTGTCTATACATTTGATTTATTACTGCCTTATTACTAAGTGACACCTATTAACAGCTTATAATAATATCCTTGATTTCTTTTAATATGTTTGATAACATACAATTATCAACACTTAAACCCAGCTTTAAGTATATATGGAGGTTTTTATGTATACAATAGGACAAGTATCAGAAATGTTTAATTTACCTAGCTCAACTCTTCGCTATTATGACAAGGAGGGATTATTTCCTAATATACAAAGGGTTGCCGGTATCAGAAAATTTGGTGAACAGGAAATCGACTCTTTACATGTAATAGAGTGCCTAAAAAAATCAGGTATGGAAATAAAGGATATTAAAACCTTTATGAAATGGTGTAAGGAAGGCCCTTCCACCTATACAAAGCGTAAAGAGCTTTTTGAAGCCAGAAAAAAGGCTCTTGAAGAAGAAATGGAAAATCTTGAAAAAAATATGGCTATGATTAAGTTTAAATGCTGGTACTATGAACAAGCCATAAAGGACGGTAATGAAGATAGATTATTACAAATAATACCAGACAATTTACCAAAAGAGATTAAAGAACTTTACAATAAAGCCCATAGCTAATATGGGCTTTATCTTTGTAAAAAGTAATTGTCTATCCCGTCTGCAATACCCTTTACTATTTTCCATTGATACTGGTCTGTTGCCATTTTTGTATCCTCTGCTGCATTACTCATATATCCCATTTCAACAATAGTGGCTGGTACCTGACACCAGTTTATTCCACTCATAGTATCAGTTTCCCATACATATTCCTTTTTACAGCCAGTAGCTCCTACTACAGCATCTAAAATATTCATAGAAAGTCTATAGCTTTTGTTGTATAGATAGCCATTATAGGGATTACTTGGTGTCTGACATATTGTCATTGCTCCATTTGCTGATGAATCACTAGAGCCATTTGCATGAATTCTTACAAAGGCATCTACCTTTGCCTCGTTTGCCATAATAGCTCTTTGAGCATTGCTTATATTTACATCATTGGTTGTTCTAATCATTAACACCTTATAGCCTCTGTTTATTAATTCCTGCTGCAGCTTTAAAGAAACCCTGAGAGTAAGCTCATATTCTGCAAGACCTGTGGCTACACCTGCTGTTCCCTGTGCTACCTTGGCCTTCATTTCACTTGCCCCTGGTCCAATAGGCTCTTTTTCGCTATTTCCGTGTAACTGATGTCCTGCATCTATAGCTATTACAAGACCTGCCGAAGAATTATTTCCAGTTGTACCGTTATTTCTAGTGGTAGTTTCTGTTGTTTCAGATTTTGTAATTTCTGTAGTTTTCGATATGGCTTCTGTATTTGCATTTTTTGTTGTTTCTGCTTTGTTTTTAGTGGTGCTGGTAGTTGTATTACTCTCATTTTCGTTTGTAATATTGCCAGTAATTTCTCCACTATTAGTAGTCACAGTTGCAATAACTGCATTGTAATCTTTTTTATTATTTGCACTGTTATTTTTTTCAGCACAACCAACAAGGGCGAGCAATATACCTATAAGAATTGACATAAGTATATAAAGGTTTGTTCTTCTTTGTTTTTTACCCATTGTATTCTCCTACTTTTCTTCAATAATACCTCTTTGATTTTTTACTACGCTGGTTATTTCCTCCCAATTATCTAATACATACCTTCCAACTATAGGGTCATACATTTTGCCTAAATTTTTTTCTATTTCATTATAACAATAGTCAAAATCATGAGCCTTCCGATAACATCTGTTAGATGTAATAGCATCTATAGAGTCACATATTGCAATAATTCTGGCACCTATAGGAATATCTACGCCAGCCTTTCCTAGTGGATAGCCCTTGCCGTCATATCTTTCATGGTGCATTAATACAATATCTGACAGCTCACTAAGAGTATGGGACTTATTTAAAATTTCTGCTCCGATTACTGGGTGCTTTTTTATCCACTGAAACTCCTCATCTGTAAGCTTTCCCGCTTTATTTAATACTGCATCAGGAACTCCGATTTTTCCAATATCATGTAAATGTGCCGCAATGTGTATTTTTGCTATATCATCCTTCTTAAGCCCAATTAACTGACATACCTTTAATGTCATATCACTTACTCTTTCAGAATGTCCGGCAGTATAAGGATCTCTTGCATCTAAGGCACAGGTTATACAATCTATAATTTCGTGATAATCTATTTCAGTATTACAGTATTCACATTCACTCATTTGTTAGCCTTTCTTATTTTATCTTTATTAGCATTTATTTTAATAATGTAATTGTTGTACATAAATCGCCATTATTAATACCCAAATTATTAATAGTATAACACTTTCCCTTACCTGTTCTCAAGTTTCTCATTGGTCAAAAATTTTCTATAAGAAGCGTCTATTGCAAATGCTCCTAATGGTGCTGTTACCACTATAGCAAGCACAGCCACCGTCAATACTATGTTTCCACAAGAAAAGCCTAAGGCTAAAGGAATACCACCTATTGCTGCCTGCACAGTAGCCTTTGGTGTATATGCCAGCATTGTAAATAATTTTTCCTTCCTATTTAATTTTGTTCCTAATAAGCATATAAATACTCCTATCATTCTAAATAGTAATGCTGATATTATAACTATTAACGCTTTAATTCCTACATTTCCTAAATATTTTATATTAACAGTTGCCCCGACCAATACAAATAAAAACACCTCTGCTCCTACCCACAATTTTCCAAATTTAAGTGATAATCTTTTTGCAGCTTCATTCCTATATTTTTGAAGTCCTACACCCATAAACATTATGGCTATTAACGCAGAAAATGTAATTGCAGTTGTCATGCTATCCTCTAATGTAACTAATATGAAGGATAAGCTTAAAATTATAAGTACCTTTGTTGTATCTCTAATATGCAGCTTTTCAAAATACTTTGCTAATAAAAAGCCTATTACTAAGCCTATTACAATACCTAATATTATAGATACCGGAATGTTTATAAAATTCATTACTGATACTTTTTCTCCCTGCATTATCCCTGTAAATGTAGTAAATAATACAATAACATATACATCATCTACTGACGCACCTGCCAAAATAAGCTGAGGAATACCCTGTCTTGTGCCATAGCCCTCCTCCATAAGCTTTACCATTCTAGGTACAACCACCGCTGGGGAAACTGCTGCCAGCACAGCTCCCATAATAGCTGCCTCAAGAATTGATATTCCCAAAAGCTTTGGTGCAAATAATACTATACCAACAAGCTCAAAGGTGGCTGGAATAAAGCACATCATTACAGCAGGTCTGCCTATTTTCTTTAAGCCTGATACATCAAGCCCTAAGCCTGCTCTGGTTAATATAATAATAAGTGCAATTTTTCTTAGCTGTGGGGAAATTCCTAATATACTTTCGTCTAACAAATTTAAAGCATATGGTCCTAATATTATTCCTGTAAATAACATTCCCAAAAGGCTTGGTAATTTTAGCTTTTTGCAAATAAAACCCATGGACATTCCTACAATTAAAATAAGTGCAATGCTAAGTAACATATAAATTCCTCTTTTCATTTTTTCTCTGTGCAGGCACAGTGCAGCCTCTGTCAAGACGCTCTAAGCTTCGCTTTTCGCTCACTTGACTGTCCTATCCTCTGTCATGCCGCTCTAAGCTTCGCTTTTCGCTCTTTATTTGACATCTAAGCACAGCTCACAGCTACGCTGTTCGCTGTGCTTAGATGTCAAATATCTGTTCCTAGTGACACGGCTTTATGCAAGCATAGCCGTGTCACTTTGGAACAGATGCTTGACATCGATAAATTACAAAAAGCTGACAGCTTCTGCGTGTTTGCAGAAGTCATCAGCTAAATAGCGGTTTTAGTCTTTGACTAAGGGAGAACCTCATTCCCTATCTTTCATGAAATTTTCAATACTGTTTATTAAAATATAAAACTATATTTTTGATTTACAATAGTTATTATATATGTCTTTTTGAAAAAATCAACTATCATTTTTCAATCATTGACATATGTAAAATCTCATTTGCAATGTTTAATCCATGGTCGCCAATTCTTTCAAAGTCTGTAAGCATTTCAGAAAACAAGATACTTCCTTCGTCTGAGCATATGCCGTTTCGTAAGCCCTCATACATATTGTCCCTAAACTTTACCGTCATATCGTCTATTTTCTGCTCCATACACGCTGCTTTCTCGTGCCACTGTATATAGTCCTCTGGTGTTTCCAAAATTAATTTAAACATATCATCACATACTCTTTGTATTTCCCCTATTTCTTTTTGTGTTTCCTTTGAAAATACTATATTTTTCTCGTCTATTATTTTTGAATATCCAGCTATGTTTAATGCGTGGTCACTTATTCTTTCTATGTTACTGGTAATTGTAAATAAAGAATTAAAAATCTTACTACCTGCATGTGTTCCCTCAAAGGATATTACTGCTGTAATGTACTTTGATATTTCTTTATTTAGGTAATCAACATATTCCTCCCTTTTTTCAATTATTTCATACTCCTTTTTGCCCCCATTTTCAAATACCTTCAGTCCTTCCTCCACATTACTTTGTGCCATTATAAACATTCTTCTAATTTCTTTTTTTATTCCCTCCATACAAATAATTGAAGCTCCCAGCTTTTCAGCATTAATATGTTTTAAGTCGAGCAGATATTCTACCTTCATATCCTCTGCTTCTGGCTGTCCATCTTTGTCTTTTATGATTATTTTTGCTATTTTTTCAAGCCAGCCTCCTACCGGCAATAGAAGTATGGTGGTAACAATATTAAACATTGTGTGCATATTGGCAATTTGTGAAGTGGCACTATTAGGCGTCCAGCTCTCAACTACATTTATAATAGGTGTTGCAAGACACAAAATAGTGAATACCACAGTTCCAAATACATTAAACATTATATGTATAAGTGTTGTTCTTTTAGCATTTCGTCCTGTTCCGACAGATGCTAAAAGTGCTGTCACACAGGTTCCGATATTTTGTCCAAACAATACAAAGGCTGCACTTTTTAATCCAATCACCCCACTCGTTGCTAATGCCTGCAAAATACCTACTGAAGCAGATGAGGATTGTATCAGTGCTGTAAATATTGTTCCTGCCAAAATACCAAATATAGGATTTTCAAACTTTGTAAGAATATTAATAAATCCCTGAGCCTCTGATAATGGTTTCATTGCACCACTCATCATATCCATGCCAATAAACAATATTCCCAAACCTGCCATTATACTTCCTATGTGCCTAACATTTTCATTTTTTACAAAAACTATTGCTGCCACACCTGCAAAAGCTATAACAGGTGCTATTGCCCCTACATCTAAGGCAATTAACTGTCCTGTAATGGTTGTACCAATATTTGCACCCATAATTATCCATATAGCTTGATTTAATGTCATTAATCTGGAATTTACAAAGCCCACCACCATAACTGTAGTTGCTGAAGATGACTGAATTACTGCAGTTATTAATGCACCTACTAAAACTCCAACAAACCTGTTGGCTGTCAGCTTTTTAAGAATCAATTTCATTTTGTTTCCAGCCGCAGCTTCAAGCCCATTTCCCATCATCTGCATACCATATAAAAACAATGCCAACCCACCCAATAGTCCCATTATGCTTGTAAAATTCACTTTATTTTATCCTCGACTTTCATATTTAACTATTCTGTCCTGCATTAATATTTATTTTACTGACTGTTTCATTTTCACTATCCTTTTCATTATCCTTTTTATTACTCTTCTTTCCAATTCCACTATCAATCCACCAGCCCCAAATAGCTGCTCCAAACGCAACTACGCAAAACATTATTACTATTATATCCTGAACCATATATTTTCTCCTTTATTACATTCATATTTTAATCAAACCTTTTAGTGAGCGTAAAATATACGCACTACTAATAAACCTCACAAAATGAGGCTGTAAAACAATATCTTTAATTGCACTGGAATAAGCCTATTGAATAACAGACCTATAGAACTTCTCTTTTTTTACCGTCCACCTTATGTATATACTCCGTAACATTCATTTGCTGTAAATGAACATATGGTGTTAAAATTTCAACATACAAAAACTGACTTCCATTATTTTGGAAAATCATATCTAAAAAAACAATACTATATTGCTGTCTAAGGTTGTTTTTCTGATTAATATTATTGCTTAAAACATTAGTAACCAATGCCCCTACACTTTTGCCAAGCATTTCACTTGTGCAAATATCGTCCTCACTATCCGATTTTCCTGTAGTCTGAAAGCTAAAAGGGTCGTTACTTAGTGTTCTATTATAATCACTAAATAGATTGCTGTCATATGATAATATATTAGTACAAAGTAATGTGAATAATAAAAGCACTATTATCTTTTTAACATATTTAGTCATATCTTTACAGCTAATATTCATCGTATCTGCTCCTTTCTGCTTTTTATTTGCTATACATCTTATAGCTTTTTGTTATTTCTAAACTCAATTACCAGCTTATAAACCTCTGGTTTTTTAGCCTTTAAATGCTCATCTAACAAATGTCTTCTTTCCTTAAACTTTTCTGCCAGCTCAGGATGCTCCTTTGCTATTCTATCATGAATTTCTTTTCTATGCTCCTCAATTTTTATAGCTAAGCTCTTTTCTTCTTTACCTGACATATTAACAATTTCTTTTAAATGTTCCTCTAAATGTTCTAACCATTCATCCTGGTCCAAGTCCTCCATATGTGACCAGCGGCCATGAATTAAGTTTTCAACATCCTTCGTTTCCTTTAGCTGCTCGATTTGCATTTCTATCTGTTTTTCTATCTGTTCCTCTGACTCCTCACCAAATGCCCATACAAACTCCTGCACTCGATTATCTGCACGCCTTCTAGAAGCGCTTAGCTGCTCATTATCAACACCATTTTCTAGTGGATATGGTCTGTTAATTCCCATATCCTTAAGTGCAATATGTATAGTTCTTCTTACTCGTCCCTCCTCTATCATATAGGAAAGTCCTAATCTTCTAAGCTGGTTATTCACATCAGCTATATGCTCAGTCATATAAAATCTTATATCTTTTGCCTTTAAATTCTTGTAAAGCATAGACAGCTTATCTGCTGCTGTAATATCAATATTGCCTATACCACTTGCATCTAATATTACTGCCTTTGTGTCCTCCTTAATATGATCTTCTATATCCTGCATCATAACATAAATGTTGGCAAAAAATAAATTACTACTAAATCTATATATTACAACACCCGATATAGGATGTACTGCACTGGTACTATTTAAATTACGAAAATGCTTGTGTCCCGGCTGTATACCCAGAAAACATCGATTAGGCTTTGAGGTTCTAATAATTATTTCTGTAAATGAAAGAATAATGCCTATTAAAACGCCATTTATAGTTCCTAAAAATAAAACGCCTACAAAAGCCCCAATAAATATAAAGCATTCTGTTCTGCTTACCTTCCAAAGCCTTGCTACCAGCTCAAACTCTGTAGCTCCCATTAATGCAGATATTACAATAGCAGTTAAAACCGGAATTGGCAAATATCCGATAAATCCTGTGGCACAGACTAACACAATAATCATAGATATACCAGCCACTATACTGGTAAGCTGTGTCTTTGCCTGATACTGCTCTCCCATAGCGGTTCTTGAAACTGAGCCATTAATTGGAGTACAGCCTGTAAGTGCTGCCATAAGATTTCCAACTGAAAATGCTAATATTTCTCTATTATCGTTTATTTTATATCCATTTTTGCTGGCAAAATTATTTTCGGCAAGTAGTGTTTCTGCCATAATAACTACTGCTACAGACAAGCTGATAGTTATTGCTTCTTTAATTGGTACAGCCGAAAAATCTGGAATACTCCAGGCAGGTAAGCCCTTTTCAACTGATGCTAAGGTTTGTATTCCAAAATCCCTTATAGAAAGAAACTTTGTCATACAGGCTCCTGCTGCCATCATTAAAACTGCCATTGGAAACTTAGGAATAAATTTCTTTGATATTAATAATATAATAAGCGTACTAATTCCAAGTATTAATGACGGAATATTAATATTTTTTGCTGTATCAATTATATGCTCTGCCAGTTCAAAAAACTCTCCTACTCCAGCATTTCCTCCCATAAGCTTCGGAAGCTGCATTAATATAATGGTAGTACAAATGCCTGTTATAAAGCCTCCCATTACAGGTGCAGATATGTAGCTTACAAGCTTTCCTGCCTTCATTAAATAAAAAGCAAACAGCCAAAGTGCCACAAATAGTGTAATCAATGGCACGGCCGCCAATGCTTCCTTAGAGCCGCTTTGTATATTCAGACCTAAAAGTGCAGAGCCGACAAGTGCTGCTGGTGCTGCATCTACTCCAAATATAAATTGGTAAGAGCTTGAAAACACAGCAAATGCAAGTATAGGAAATACTGAGCCATAAAGTCCGTAAATAGCAGGTAATCCGGCAATCTGTGCATATCCCATAGATATAGGTATAGACACTGCCATTATAATAATGCCTGCAAAAACATCTTTTAAAATATTTTTCTTATTATATCCTTTTAATGTTAGGAAAAGACCATTTTTCACTTCTCGCATCTCCTGTTACTTGTACTTAAATCCTTACTTGCATAAAGCCTCTGCCAATTCATTAAGACCTGCTACATCACTTTCTTTAAGTGTAGATTTTATTGTTACAACTGGCTGGACAACATTAATATTCTTCATTGTATCTAATATACCCTTCATTGTCTTTGCTGCTGTTGGCGCCCATGTACCATTTTCTATGATACCGACTGTTCTGTTCTGATATGCCTTTGCCTGAAGATGATGTAAAAAATCCTGCATTACAGGAAATACCCCGGCATCGTAGCTTGCTGCTGCTAATACCATTCTGTCATATCTAAAGGCATCCTCTACAGCTTCAGCTATATCACATCTTGACAAATCTGTAACAACTACCTTTTCACCCTTAGCCTTAAGTATTTTTGCAAACTCATTAGCTGCAAAAGCAGTATTTCCGTGAATAGAAGCATATGCTACGAATATTCCCTTGTTTTCCGGCTTATAGCTGCTCCAAATATCATAGAGATTTATGTAATATTCTAAATTGTCTTTTAAAACAGGACCGTGTAATGGGCAAATCATAGCAATATCAAGTGCTGCTGCTTTTTTAAGTAAGTTCTGGACTGGAGCACCATATTTTCCAACTATATTAAAATAGTATCTTCTAGCCTCACACGCCCAATCCTCCTCATTTTGTGTAAGTGACAATGCTCCAAACTTTCCAAAGCCATCTGCTGAAAACAATACCTTTTCACTGCTTTCATATGTAACCATTACCTCTGGCCAATGAACCATTGGTGCCATTACAAAATTAAGTGTATGACCGCCTAGAGAAAGTGTATCTCCTTCTTTAACCACCAGTGTATTTTTAATTTCCATATCCTCATAAAACTGCTTTATCATAACAAAGGTTTTTGCATTGCCTACCACTGTTACCTCTGGGAATAGCTCAACTACTCTTTTTAAACTGCCTGCATGGTCAGGCTCCATATGTGAAACAATTACATAATCTACTTTTTTTCCATTTAACTCATTTACTAGATTTTTCTCCCATTCCTCTGCACCTCTTGCATCAACAGTATCCATAAGTGCTATTTTTTCGTCCATAATTAAATATGAATTGTAGGATACTCCCTCTGGAATAACATACTGACTTTCAAATAAATCTAAGGTAGTGTCATCTACTCCTATGTACTTAATTGCATCTGAAATTTTAATGTTCATATAAAAGCCTCTCTTTCGCTTTTGATAAATGAAAACTTACCACACACAAGTATATCACATCATAATATATTTTTTCAATAAAAGAAGCTGTGTTGAAAAATTTCAACACAGCCTCTTTTAATATATACACTAATGTTTAATATTAAATTTGTTTGTTATTGTTAATATACTAATCTGCGAGAACTGGTGTAAATGTAAATACAACAGTTACAGTTAAAACATCCTTGTCTGTCCAAGCTTTTGCATTCTTTGTTGTAACGGCACCCTGGAAATTGTATGCAGCATATGTAGCATTTTCACTACCCTTTGCTAATGTAATCATATTTGCCTTTGTTGTATGCTTTTCAGCAGTACCATAAGCTAATGCGAACTGTGAAACACTCTTTGAATCAAATGTTCCGCTATGTGTAGCACTCTGTCCATCATCTGATGAAACTACATCTGCATAAGCAAATACGCTCTTTGTGGTTTCTGTTCCCTTTAATGCTCCTGTAGCTAATGTAATATCACATTCGTCTGTTTTCTTTGTAGCATAGAGTCCCATACCTACTGAAACAGGAACATTGCTTTCGTTCTTGATGAACTTATCCTCTGATACAATCTGTCCTTTTGCGTTAATCTTATAAGGGTCGATTGTAAGTGAAACATCTGTTGGAACTGTAATCTTAATTGTAGGTGTTGCGATTGTACTATCACCTTCAACTGTAGATGTAAATGCACCACTAGCATCTGGTGTAGATATCTCAGTTGCATATACTGACATTGTTGTTCCAAAAATCATTGTTGTTGCCATTAAAGTTGCTAATAATTTCTTTGCTCTCATATAAAAATCCTCCATGATTTATATTTGATTGCCTCTATAAGTCTATAGACCAATCATCGTGTATATTAAACATTTAATGTAGCACAAATTTATAATACTAACTATTTAGTAACATTCAAAGTATAAGCAACACTTACCTTTGCGTGTTCCGTTTCTCCATCACTTTCTAACTGATGAAATGTAATAACTGCACTGTACTCCCCTTCTTCTAACTCTTTATTGAACTTCATTTTTTCTATCCTTGAGCCTACAGGCATAACACCTGAGCGAAATAGCTCAGCACCTGTGTCATAATCCTGTATGGTAATGAAAATATCAAATTTATTTTCCTGTGCATTGCAAAGATAACAATTAAAATTAATTCCGTCCTTGCTAATAGCAACATTTTTCATTTCCAAACTCATCTGCCCATTTTCAACTGTTTCAGAGCTTTTATTTACATCATCTTTATCTAAAATTATATTTGAATCATATTTGCTATTTACTGTAGTAGTTTCCTGCTGTTTCTCTTTTTTATTTCCAAAGTAAAAAATACAAATGCCCACTATAACTCCGACTAAAATCACTCCAATAAGTACCAATATACAGATAGTCTTTGAATCTACCTTTTTGGAGCCATCATTTTGTACTTTGTCTTGATTTTCCATTTCAATTTTCTCCTAACCATTTCTATTATATCAACTAATATGTATATCGGCTAAAATAGAAATATCCTTAGTGATTTTTTCAATTTTTTTAATTTCTAATTTCTATACTCATTCTTACGCAAATAACCTATATATTATTATATTATAAATACCTTATTTTGTAAATATGCTTCAATCTTCTTCTACATTATTATTTGCTTTGTAATAACTATCCTGCCATTTTTTTCTCATTACATATATTTTTGATTCCATCTTATAAAATGCTATCATAATCAAATACTCTATTCCCAGCATAATTACAACAAATATAGCCATATCTGAATCTGATTCAAAGCCATCACTGATAAGTGTTACTACAAAGCCTATTATTGTAAAAGGAATAGGCAATACCAGATACATTTTATTAATTAATGGTATTTTGTTTGTAAATTTTTCTTCCTTAGCTACAAATTCATCCATTGTCAAAGGACTCTTACCCTTTTTTGCTCGTTTTTTATTTAATTTGTCAAACTTATTGATCATTTCTCCACTAATATCTATATTTTCAATAAGCTCTGCCTTCCCTCTTTCCAACTTGTCCTTTTTCAAGCGTTTATAATTAAAAATGTAATATATTGCCAAATATCCTGCTGCTATGCCTACTTCTATATAACTAGGAATTACCACCACATCTCTTAAATTAATAAAAGCGACCATAAAAATAATTACTGCACACACTATCTGGGTAGCAATAATTAAAGTTCTTCTGGTTTTATACCTAATCTTTAATTTATTATAGAAAAACTTTCTTGTAGCAATGGCAATTAATCTGGAAATCGCATATGTACATATAAAAATAAATATGAAACCACCAATGTCTGATGTAGCTGTTTTTTCTTCACTTAATTCTAACAAAATGTCTATTCCATCAAATATAACCAGAATCCATGCCATCCGCTTCACAGTATCAAAAAACTCTTTGATTTTTGAGTTTTTTGGTACTTCTGAAAAAAAGTTCTCACAAAAGCTGTTTATATCACTTCCTACAATTAAATCAATTTCCTTATTTTCCTCTTGTGCATTTATAAAAATATCTAATAGCTCACTCATTTTTTCCTCATACAAAATGCTGTCCATATCCACAGTCCATCCGTAGGTTTCTATATCACAAAAGGTTGACTTGTATTTTCCTTCTAATTTATCAGTATAATAACTATAACTGTTCTTCATCTTGGTTTCCTCCTTTTATTGCAATATTTGCAGCCTTAACCAGCTTTTCAAAATTTTCAACAAAGCTTTCGTAGTAAACATTTCCTTCTTTTGAAATAGAATAATACTTTCTAATAGGTCCAAAAGGAGATTTTGCTTTTCGACAGGTAATAAGACCTTTTTTTTCTAATCTTGTTAAAACCGGATATAAGGTTCCCTCCTGTATATTGTTAAAGCCAGAAGCCTCTAATTTTGCAATAATTTCATATCCATAGGTTTCGCCTCTTTTTATAATTGCCAGCACACACCCCTCCAGCACACCTCTAAGAAGCTGTGAATCTTCCACTAATATTGCTCCTTTCTTAATGAAACAATTAATGCCACACCTACTATGTAATATCAAGTAGATATGGCACTATAATATAACTGCTACTCTGTGTTGTCAAGTAGTTCTCAATAATTGTATTTTTTTCTCTTTATAATCATAAATATTACTACCAGTATTACTGCCATAAACTCGGCTACTACAACAGACGCCCATATTCCATTAATGCCAAATATTTTAGGCAGCAATAATACTGCAAGCACCTCAAATACTAGGGTTCTAAGGAAGGAAATAATAGCTGATGTTACTCCATCATTCAATGCAGTAAAAAATCCCGAGCCATAAATTGCAAAGCCCATAAATAAGAAGCTTAGTGCAAAAACTCTGAATCCCGATACTGTTAAATTCATAAGTTCTGTATCATAACCCACAAAAATATGGGCTAATGGTATTGCTAAAAGCTGTGCTGATATAGTCATGCAAATTCCAAATACACCTATTATCCTAATACTCTTTTTCAGTATTCCCTGTAGCTCCTTATGCTCGCCTGCTCCGTCATTATATCCGATTACAGGAGAGGTTCCTATGGAATAGCCAATAAATGCAGCAGCAAAAATCATACTTACATACATCATTACTCCATATGCAGCAACTCCATTTTCACCAACATACTTTAATAGCTGCTTATTAAACAGCATACCTACAACACTCATTGCCACATTACTCATAAACTCTGAGGAACCATTTGTACAAGCCTTTAAAATAGCCTTTCCATTAAATCTGGTTTTTCCTAATTTCAATAAACTGCTATTTTTTCTGGCAAAATAAAATATTGGTATGACACCACCTACAATCTGGCTCATTCCTGTTGCAGCAGCAGCGCCTAAAAGCTTATATTCCTTTGGTAATAAAATTACCAGCACTGCATCTAATATCATATTAGTAACACCAGAGGCAATAGTTACACAAAGTCCAAGCTGTGGTTTTTCTGCTGTTATAAAAAAGCTTTGAAATAATAGCTGTAAAACATAAAAAGGCAATGCTATTAATATAATTCTCGCATATAACACGCAATTTTCCAATAATTCCCCACTAGCCCCCAGCTTAGCTGCAATAGGTCTTATAAATATAAAGCCTAAAACAGCCAAAATCACGCCGATAATAAAGGCTGTATAAACAAATAATGAAAAGTAATCATTTGCCTTCTTTTTATCACCCATTCCAAAGGTTTTTGCTACTATAGCTGTACCACCTGTACCAAATATAAAACCTACTGTTGCTACAATCATTAAAAATGGCATTATAAGATTTACTGCTGCAAAAGGTGTTTTACCTGCAAAATTTGATACGAAAAATCCGTCTACTACACCATATATTGATGTAAATATCATCATTGCAATGGACGGTAAGGTAAACCTTAAAAGCTTTCTATAGGTGAAATGATCTGATAATTTTATATTCATTTTTTCCTCCGTTTTCTTGTCATTGTAGACTTTAGCTACAATTCTTCAACCTGTTTTTGTAATGTAGCTTTGTATTTTTCCATTAAACTAATATACATATCTATCTCCTCCTGTTTCCAACTGGCAAAGGCGTGGTTTTCTGCCATATACAATCTTGCAGCAGTCTTTTCTACATAATCAATGCCTTCCTTAGTCAAGCATATTTTCTTGGACTTTCCCTTGTAAATCTCCAGATATATTATTCCCATATTTTCAAGCTTTCTAAGTGCTGAGTTTACAGTTTGCTTGCTTGTTCCTGATTGCTTATAAACCTGACTCAACAGACAGTTATCTCCATTGTCATAAATAGCATACAGCACACACATAACACTATCTGATACCTGTAGCTTTAAAGCTGCCTGATGATATATTCCATCTATTTCTGCCATTAAAAAATTAATCTGATGAATTTTCTTAAAAATACTATTGGCAATTTGTTGATTGTCTACATCACTTTTCTTTTTTGAAGCTTTCATATTTTTTCTCCTGTGGTTTAAGTACGAAATCGTACTCATTTTATACTATAATTTTTATTAAGTCAAATACTTTCAGTTTTTTACAAAAATGATTTATAATATTGGATAAGAAACAAAAAATCCCAAGCCAAATACTTAAATTAATATATTAATTTAGGATTTTGACTTGGGACTAAAGTTTATTTATTTAAATCTTATATTTTTAAATAAAATGATTAAAGCATTATATTTTTACAATTTTCTACATATTTTTTAGACTATATTTATTCTCTATTTAATATTTATCCTTTACCTAATACTTACCTCCTACTTAATACATATCTTTTACCCAACACCTACTTTCAACATAGCCAGATAAAAATATCCCTACTTTTATCTGGCTATAAATACACACTCAATTATTTCAATTATTTATTATGTAATTCTATTTAATTATTTATTGCTTACCTCTATAAGCTTTTCTAAGGTTTCAAGTGCCTTCTTTGAATCAATTATGCTTGCTGCAAGGTCAATTCCTTCCTTTATGCTATCTGCCTTGCCACCTATGTAAAGTGCTGCACCAGCATTCATAAGTACAGCATTTCTCTTAGGTCCTGCTGCACCGTTTAAGATTTCTCTGGTTATCTTTGCATTTTCCTCTGGTGTGCCACCCTCCAAATCAGCCTTTGTGCATCTTTCAAATCCAAATTGCTCTGGTGTAATGGTGTAGGTTTTAAACCAGCCATTCTTAAACTCACATACTGTGGTAGGTGCACTCATAGATATTTCATCTAATTTGTCATGACCATAAACGACCATTCCTCTTTTAACACCAAGACTTATAAGTACCTGTGCCAATGGCTCCACTAAATACTCATCATATACACCTAATAGCTGCATACTTGGGCTTCCTGGGTTGGTAAGAGGTCCTAATATATTAAATACAGTTCTAAAGCCTAATTCCCTACGAATTGGTCCTACATATTTCATTGAGGTATGATACTTTTGTGCAAAGAAGAAGCACATACCAACCTTTTCCAATAATTCTATACATTTTTCTGGATCTTGCTCAATATTAATGCCTAAAGCCTCCTGACAATCTGCTGTACCACATTTTGAGGAAGCTGCACGATTTCCGTGCTTTGCTACCTTCATTCCACCGGCTGCTGCCACGATTGCTGCTGTTGTAGAAATATTAAAGCTGCCAGAATTGTCGCCACCAGTTCCAACGATTTCAAATAAATCCATATTTGTTTCCACTTTTATTGCATTATCTCTCATAGCTTTTGCACAGCCTGCTATTTCATCTGTAGTTTCAGCCTTTGTGCTTTTTGTTGATAATGCTGCTAAAAATGCTGCATTCTGTGTAGGAGTTGTTTCTCCACTCATTATTTCATTCATTACCTCATATGCTTCATCATAGGTTAAATCTCCCTTGTTTACAATTTTTACAATAGCTTCTTTTATCATTGTGCTTCCTCCTTTAAATTTGCTTCTGTCAATTTCTTATCCTGTAAAGCTGTTATATCCCTATAACACAGTGAAAGCAATTCCACCTTACAGGTTATATACAGTAAGCTACATTTTTCTGTATATTTTCCTTATGTATACAAAAAAATCCTTGACAGAATGTTACCTTTTACATTCTATCAAGGACGAATAACTTTCTTTAATGATTTTTTAAGCTTATCCGCGGTGCCACCTTGAATTCATAAGCTTGAGCTTATGCTCTTAGCAGGATACCTACATATCCTCGACAACTAACGCATGTCATCTCGTCATAGAATACTGGGCAAGCTAATATGTCACTTGCTTTTGACTATGCCCTCCGCGGTCCATTTGACAACTTGTTTCTAACCTGACTTTCAGCAACACAGGCTCTCTTTATAGGCATCATCGCCGTTATCTCCGCTTCAACGGTTTAATTCATTTATCCTTTATCATTATACTTCATATATTTTATCTGTCAATATAAAAAATATATTATAAGTACCTTTAAACTTTCTCTTTAAACTTCCCCTTTAGTACCCTTAAAGGTATTTTGACACCCTTTGCAATATGGGTTATAATACCCTTTGCTTTACAATTTATTATTTGTGAAAAAAGATTACCAGAAACTTTAAAATTTCTGAAAGATTAAAAGAATATAAAGGATATATTAGTATGAATTCGACTTTAGACAAATCACAAAAGGCTGCAATGCCTGCATATTCCTATAGCAGAAAGGTATTATGCGATGGTATTCGTGACGGTCTTCCCATTGCACTAGGATATTTTGCAGTTTCCTTTTCTTTGGGCATTGCAGCTAGAAATGCCGGACTAACTCCAATACAGGGCTTTTTTGCAAGTCTTTTTAACAATGCCTCTGCTGGAGAATATGCTGCCTTCAGCCTTATTGCAGCCCACGCAACCTATTTGGAGATTGCTATTATTACCTTAATAGCAAATGCCAGATACCTTCTTATGAGCTGTGCTTTAGCTCAAAAATGTGCTCCAGGGATGCCATTTTTTCACAGATTGTTTATTGCCTATGATGTAACCGATGAATTATTCGGTATAGCTATAGCACGCCCCGGATTTCTAAATCCCTTCTATACCTATGGTGCAATTATTGTTGCCGCACCAGCCTGGGCATTTGGAACCTCCTTTGGAATTATGGCAGGAAATGCACTTCCAAAAAACATAGTCAGCGCCCTTAGTGTAGCACTCTACGGAATGTTTTTGGCTATTATTATTCCACCTGCTAAAAAGAATAAAATAGTTGCTGTGCTAGTAGTTATAAGCTTTGCACTTAGCTATATATGTGCTTACACTCCTGTTATCTCAAAGCTGTCTGACGGTACCAGAACTATTATACTGACTGTACTTATTTCAGGTGCAGCTGCTATTATTTTCCCTGTAAAGGCTGCTGAAGGTGACACCAGTTTAACAAGCGAGGTACAAAATAATGAAAAGTAATTATATTTATATTATTGTAACAGCATTAGTTTCCTATGCTATTCGTGTTTTGCCACTTACTTTAATACGCAGACCTATAAAAAATAAATTTATACAATCCTTTTTATATTATGTTCCCTATGTAACCTTAGCTGTAATGACCTTTCCAGCTATTCTTCACGCTACACAGAGTCCAATTTCAGGTGCAGTTGCTCTTGCTGCAGGAATAGTTGCTGCGTGGTTTGGTGCAGGTCTGTTTCCAGTATCAGTAATTTGCTGTTTGTTGGTTTTTATTATAGAACTATTTTTGTAAATAAAGATTAAAAGCTTTTGTATTTTTCTTATAATGAACGGGAGAATAATATAAGATGGATAATGTAATAATGTCAGGCAAGGCTGACACTAAAGTCTATAGCTTTACCATAGGCTTAGGCGAAGGCCTCTCCTGACATTATTTAAAATCAACTACCCTACTCCATTAAACTACAAGTTCTCTCCTACATAAGTGACTTATACAATCCAATAATATCCTCCAAGGAAGCATCCTTTGGATTTCCCGGTGCACAAGCATCTGCTACTGCACTTTCTGCAAGGAACTGAACATCTTCCTCTTTAACAATCGCTTTAAGGTCTTGTGGTATGCCTACATCAATCGAAAGCTGACGAACTGCATCTACCGCTGCCTTTCTGTATTCATCTACAGACATTCCGTCAACACCCTTAACACCCATCGCTCTTGCGATTTCACGATATTTTTCGCCTGTAGCATCTGCATTGTATTCCATAACTGTTGGAAGTAAAATTGCATTTGCTACTCCGTGTGGTGTGTCATAAACTGCTCCTAAGGCGTGTGCCATTGAGTGAACAATTCCAAGGCCAACATTTGAAAAGCCCATACCAGCTATATACTGACCAAGTGCCATTCCCTCTCGTCCCTCAGGTGTATTAGCAACAGCTCCTCTAAGGCTTTTAGAAATAATTTCAATAGCCTTTAAGTGGAACATATCTGTCATTTCCCAGGCAGCCTTTGTTGTATAACCTTCAATAGCGTGGGTAAGTGCATCCATACCTGTGGAAGCTGTAAGACCCTTTGGCATACTTGACATCATATCTGGGTCAACAAAGGTAACCACTGGAATATCGTGTGTATCTACACATACAAATTTACGCTTTTTTTCAACATCTGTGATTACATAATTAATTGTAACCTCTGCTGCTGTACCTGCTGTTGTAGGTATTGCAAGAATTGGAACACAAGGCTTCTTAGTAGGCGCAACACCCTCCAGACTTCTTACATCCTCAAACTCAGGATTTGCTATAATAATGCCAATCGCCTTTGCCGTATCCATTGAAGATCCGCCACCTATTGCAACAATACAATCTGCACCTGAGCTTTTAAATGCAGCCACACCAGCCTGTACATTTTCAATAGTTGGATTTGCTTTAATGTCTGAATAAATTTCATATGGGAAATTTACTCCATCCAGCACATCTGTTGCTTTTTTTGTTACTCCAAACTTAATAAGGTCTGGATCTGAGCATACAAATGCTTTCTTAAAGCCTCTTCTTAATACCTCACCTGAAAGCTCTGCTACGGCTCCTTTTCCATGAAAAGAAGTTTCATTAAGTACAATTCTGTTCGCCATATCTTTCCTTTCCGTCTACAAAAAGTGCCCTTCACTTTTAAGCACGCAGACTAAAAAAACTCCTCTGCTTATTTGCAGAAATTCACAGTACTTCTGTATATTATTATATCATTTTTTTAGAAGGCTTCAAGGAAAAAAGATGTTGCTTTTCAAATATTTATGTAACAAAAACAAGTTATATAATTTCTAAAAACTATAGTGTAAATTTCTGAACCAGCTTATCCAACTCGCTTATAGTTTCAATACATTCACTGACTAATTCTTCATTTCTAGCTGTCTTGGCAACAACCTCTGTGGTCTTGTCTGCAATATCAGTAACACCCTCTGCAGCCTCTCCTATTGTGATATTAATTGTAGAAACAGCTGAATTAATATCATCAATATTCTTTGTTAATGACTCCATTGAGTCTTCAATATTTCTCATACTGTTGTTCATAGCATCAGCATCATCCCTATATTGATCTCCTACCTGTCTGAACTGCTGATAATCCTTCAGGATAACATTTCCCATAAAATCAGTGGTTTCTTCAAGACAGGCAAGCATATTATTTACCATATGGTTAATATCACTAATAATTGTATTAATATTTTCTACTGTATCTGAAGATTGTGTAGCTAAGTTTCCTATTTCTGAGGCAACAACAGCAAAGCCCTTTCCTGCCTCACCAGCTCTTGCTGCTTCAATAGAAGCATTTAATGCAAGCAGGTTTGTCTGTGTAGCTATTTCCATAATAGCTGCTGTTAATTCCTGTACCTTGTCCATTGCCTTTGCTTCATCAACAGCAACATTTTTCTTTTCCATTACTGTCTTAAACATCTGGCTTGTTCTTTCAATAGCCACCTTAGTATCATTTTGTAAGGATTCTGCTCTGGTCTTTATTTCCTCAGATAAGCTTTCTCCCTGTGCAGAAAGTTCTGTAACAGAATTTGCCTCTTTTTGCATATTTTCAATATTAATATTAATGTTTTCTGTTGTAGCCGAAGTTTCCTCCATACTTGCAGCCAACTGCTGTGTAGTAGCTGAATTGTCTGTGCACGCCTCATTAATCTGCTCACCCACATTTTTAAGGTTTTTGGCATTGTCAATTATCTGATTTTTTACAGTATCAATCTTTCTAACCATATCTGTCATCTGGTTGCTCATTTTATCGACTGCTCTAGCCATAATACCGGTTTCACCCATTTGCTTAAGAGCCTTTTTATTTCTCTCATCCTCGGTAAAATCAAAATTAGCAGCCTTTTCTATTACACCTGAAACATTCATAATAGGCTTTGAAACTGTTCCTGCAACAACAAATGCCAAAACTAAAGCCAATAAGCATACACCTATTGAAACAGCTATTGAAATAGACTGTATCTGATTGATTTCATCAAAAGCGTCTGCTTCATCAGCTGTAATTACAAGTATTCTATGATTATCTGTAATATGATAGCCAGCATATTTGTTTACACCTTTAAATTCATATTTTACAAGATTGTCATCTACTTTTTTGCCCGAATTAAGTTCTGCTACAATGGAATTTACAACTGTATTTTCCACTTTTTTTCCTACCTTACTCTCTGTTGGATGGTAACACATAATGCCCTTCTCATCTACATAATAAGCATATGAGCTTTTCATTCCATCAATTTTTGCATCACCTAATATGCTTGACAAAAAGTCATAAGACAACTCATTATTATTCTTTTCAAATTCATCTAATAGCTTTCCATACGCTTTACTCATATTAAAAATATTACTCTCTACATCGCTTCTTATGTCATTTTTTACTTCTGGAATAATGATGAAATTAACTATTATAACAGCTAAAACTGTTGTAAGAAAATTCATTATCATAATTCTAAAACGCAACGACCTTACAAAGCTTTGTTTTTCCTTTTTTTGTTCCATTTTGAGCACTCCTTTACTTTCCATAATTATCCTTTTATTATACCATTTTATTCTCCATTAGTTAATAGCATTTTTGTTTTTTACCATTTTGGGCCACTATAATAATCATCAAAATCTTCTTCCTCTGGCAGTATTATATTTTGCCCTCTCTCGTTTTGCCCTTTATCCCTGTATTCCTTAAGCTGCTGTTCCTTTTTATCTTTATTTTCTACAGGCTCCTTAGTGGGATTTTCCTTGTTTTCCTCATCATCACCATCATCGCCATCGTCTTGCTGTTGTTCTTTTTCTAATTGCTCTATTTGAACATTTAGCTCATTCCAAAACTGCTGCGCTGCCTCATTATGACCACTTTTTCCGTCCACATTGGCACAGCCCTTTAAGGTAAGGGTATTTTGTGCCTCCTTTAAAGTATTTAATATTTCCTCTATATTATCCTTAGTGGCATTATCCAAATTAATTGGTGCAATTTCGCACAAAGCAATATTTATTCTTGCCATACAATCTCTTTCCTCTGTAATACCACTATCTATCGCCTTTTTATATTCCTCAACAGCCTTTTCGTATTCGCCCTTTTGATAATAAAAATCACCTTTATTATAATGTTCAATATATGGCTCTAAAAAGCCAAAAGCTGTAAGCTTGTTTTCCTCATACTTTTCTTGTTGGTAATTGTTAATAAATTGCTCATTACTAATATAATTAACCACAAAGCAAATAAGAATAATCACTACTACTCCCCATATTATGTATAATATTTTTTTCATAGTTCTCCCTTTCTCTTCCAGTTTATAAATTCATATACTAACATTCCCACAAGTGGAATAATAAATATAAAGTAAATATCCTTATATCCGTCCAGCCTGCTATCCTCATCCCCTAATGAGGCTGTATCCTTCTTTATATTATCAATAACCGTATCAAGCTTATTTTCTGTAGTCATATTTATATATTCTATGCCCATATCCTTTGCAATAGCTTTAAGATTTTCTTCGTCAATTTTAGAAACAGCCTTCTTATATGGGTATTCTGACTTATCCTCAATAACAACTAAATCATCACTAAAATAGTCCTTTATATACATATTTCCACCCTTGCTGGTGCCATAACCTAATACAGCACCACCGTCAATATATTTTGCTGTTTCCTTAAAGGAGTCTAAGGTATCTCCATTAGTTATCTCGCCGTCACTTATAAAAAAAACGATGACCTTTCCAGTATTTTTTTCATTTGCAGCCTTTACAAGCTCCACCAGCATATCCTTGCAAATATTCATAGAGCTTCCTTTTGCATATAACTCATCAGTCACACCAATTCCTTTTATACAGCTATTAACAAAGCTGGTGCTTTCAGTTAATGGGAAAACCAGCTTTGAAATATTGGCAAAGGTAATTAAGGAAAACCTTGCGCCTGAAAGGCTACCTGTAATATTGTTGCAGTCTGCTTTCAGTGCGTCCATTCTAGTTGTACCATCAGCACAATCATTTGCTGCCATACTTATTGTATTATCAATAACAAAAAACACATTGGCATCTATCCTTTTTGTTGAAACCTCAACATCGGTAGGTATCATCATTCTTAAATTAATCATAAATAATAAAATAATCATTATTATCTGTCTGATATAAGCAAATTTTCCTTTTCTTTTACATATGGCAAGGGCTATACATATAATTGCCATAAGCCATATTGGAATAATTGGATTTATTATCATATCTTTACCTCTTTGTAACCTTTAAAAGTATAAGCATAGTAGATACAGTTATTACAAGTAATATAAATGGAACCTTAACTATTCCCACTTTCCTGATTTCTGTTTCGTCCTTTAACAGACTTTTACTTGTACTTTCAATGTTTTCAACTATTTGATTTAAACTTTCTTTGGATTGGTCAATGTAAAGCTTACCACCAGTTTCTTCCATTGCTGCCTTCATACTTGAAGCTTCATTTGTGCCTATAAATTCTGTTCCTATTCCAAATACAACTATATTTTTTTCCTTGCATATGCTGGCTGCTTCCTCAAGAGTAAATATTGGTGTGCCGGCTAATTGATTGTCAGTTGAAAATATTATTATTTTTGTTCTATCCTCATTTTCCTTTTCCTCTGAAAATTCATAAGCACTGGCAGCTAATCCGTCACCAATATTTGAGCCGCCTCTGGTGTCTGAATCTATCATTGTTCCCTCTGTCATATAATGCTGCATATACATCCATTGATATATATCCTCATCAGACCCTTCTGGGCTTAAACGCTCATCTAAGCATTTTTCAATTAAATCTAACTGGCTGATCACATATTCATAGTCAGTAGTAAGAGGTATAAGGGTAACTGGTGTAGTATTAAATATAACTATTCCAAATCTTTCCCCTTGAAGATTTTTCACAGTTTCCTTTAATTCCCCTACTAAATGCAAATTTGTTTCATCTACAGATGCAGATACATCTATGCACAATATAATATCTCTATTATATTTATTCTTGTCCTCCTCCTTTACCTGATATGGTCCTGCCAGCATAAAAAAGCATATTGCCACAGCTAATATACATAATCCTGTGGTAATAATTTTGTATATTTTGTATCTTCTAACCTTCTTTTTAAAATATGGGTTATCCACAATATATGTATTATCTGCAACCTTTTTTCCACCCTTGTATTCTTTATATTTTCTTAGATTAACAAAACACAGAACAATCAGGCTTAGTACAACTATCATCCCTAAAATAATAATATAAAAATATCTTAATTCCATATTTCAATAGCCCTTTTCGTTTTTTCTAATGAAGCTGTCACATCACCTGAAGATTGCTTTGAAAATTCCGGTGCATAATATTCCTTTATTAATTCCTCTAGTATAGGCATATGTAGTGCTTTTATGTCCTCTAAGGTATAATTATGTACTCTTATGCCTGTTACATCAAAAACAAATTTTCTAATGCACCTGCTCATTTTTTGATATGCACTTCGTAATGTTATTTTTTTAGCATTATAATCCATTTCTATTTTTTCAAGCTCTTTTATATATTTTTCTTTTATCTGTATAATTGTGTCCTTAGATAACTGCTTCACTACCGGCTGCTTTTCTCTTTGCCTACATTTTTTTAAAATAATATCTACAGCAAAATATATAAACATCCCTACTGCAATAATACCTAAAATTACAATAGGTAAAATACTATAGGAAAATGGCTTCATTAACTTAACTGAGGTTTCCATTAGCTTTCTTTTCTCCTTTATGTTTTCCAAACAGCTCTATTAACTTCTCTTCAATCTGATTTGTATGATTTATGGTTACAGAAGAAATTCCCAGCCTTTTCAGCTTTTCCCTGCACTCTGCTTCAACCCTTGATATATTTTCTTTTTCTATATCTGCAAGCTTTTTATCCTCAGTAAAATAATCTGGAAGATATGTATTGTCTATAACATCATATACCTTCTGCCCACTTTTAACTGCATCTCCTATATTTACTAACAATATGTCATTCATTATTAGCAGCTTTTTTAAGGCTGTTTCAGACATTGTGCGGACTCCTTCCCTATCTGTGAATATAACTATTATCATTCTTTTTCTAAAATTCTTAGTAATATAAGAAAGGGGTATATTTATGTTAGATTCATTGGAGTATGTAACCTTTGTATGGTAATTTGCCAGAATATTTTCAATATTAAATAATCCTGTCTTAAAGGGAAAATATGAAACAAGCTTTTCATTAGCATAAATACCACTTATGTAATCGCCGTTTTTATTGATAAGGTAGGCCATAGTTCCAGCACACATAAGAGCCACTTCTCTTTTCTCCTGACCCTCCCTCGTATCTGCCAGCATACGCTTTCCTGTATCTAACACAATCATAATATTATGTTTTTTTTCAGCTATATACTGTCTGACCAAAAGCTTCTGGCTTCTTGAGGATGCTTTCCAATCTATATCCTTCACCTCATCGCCTGCTACATATTCCCTCAGCTCATCAAAATTCATGCTTCTTCCCTTGTATATGGAATAATATGAGCCGTCTAAAAGCCTTGAGGTAGCCTTTTTGGTCTGTATAACTCTGTTTCCCTTTAAATTAGATTGAATTTTTGCTATATAATTCATTCTCATGGTGTCTTAACTGTTCCTATAATTGCATCTATAATTGTTTCTTCCTTTATATCATCCGCCATTGCAGCAAAATTAAGCATAATTCTATGTCTTAATATTGAATATCTCATTGTCTTAACATCATCAGGTATACAATATGTCCTGCCGTTTATTAAGGCAACTGCCTTTGCTACCTCCATAAATGAAATTGCTGCTCTGGTACTAGCTCCCATAGCTACATACTGTGCTAATTCTGGTGGCAGAAGTTTATCTGCATTTCTTGATGCCTGAACAATCTCTACAATATATTTCTTTATAGACTGGTCCATATATACCTTTTTACATAAATCCTGCAAAAATACTATTTCCTCTACATTTGAAACAGCATTTGATTTCGAGAACACATCTCCCTCTATTCTATTTAATATCTCCATTTCTTCATTTCTATTTGGGTAATCAAGATTGACTTTTAATAAGAATCTATCTAATTGGGCCTCTGAAAGCACATATGTACCCTCCTGTTCTACAGGATTTTGAGTAGCAATAACTACAAACACCTCTGGCATATTGTAGGTTTTGCCACCTATCGTAACCATATGCTCCTGCATTGCTTCAAGCATAGCACTTTGTGTCTTTGCACTTGAACGATTAATCTCATCAAGCAGTACAAAATTTGCATAAACAGGTCCCAGCTTATTTTCAAAAGAATTTGTTGCAGCATTGTAGGTCTGTGTTCCAATAATATCACTTGGTAACAAATCTGGTGTACACTGTATTCTTGAAAAGCTTCCGTCTACAGCATCTGTCATTACCTTTGCTGCTGTAGTCTTTGCAAGTCCTGGTACAGATTCAATAAGAATATGGCCATTTGTAATCATTGAAACTAATAATGAATATCCTAGAAACTGCTGCCCTACTACCTTGCTTTTATAATACTCTCCCAGCCTTCCGATTATACCTGAGGCTTTTTTTATCTCCTCAACAGTAATGTCTGTTTTTTCCATTTTCCTTTAGCTCTCCATTTCTTTTACTTTTATACAATTTTGCGATTATACAACTATATAAGTCTGCAACTATACATATTTTTAGTCAACTTAAAACCTAACCAACAAGCCTATAACCTATCCTCTTCATAAGAAGCCAGCCATTCCTGCTTCTCATTAATATTATTTATTTCTAACCACTCCTCCTCCACTTCAATATACCTTTTATTGCCATTTTCATCAACAACAATCACCAAAGCCTTAAGCTTTTCCCCCTCCTGCCTTTCCTCGCAGCCATAATCTGCCTCTGTAATTCTTTCAATTTTCCACATATTACCACCTCTCACATAAACTTATATGTAATTCACATTAGCTATTGTAACTTTGCCTTTTCCTCTACAGCACTCTGCTCTATATCCATACACAGCCTTGCCCTTGACAATTCGTATGTCCCAGCATTTTACTTCATATATCTATCCACCCTGTTTTTGCCAAGATGTAGATTTGTGTACAGGTTTGTGTAACACTAATAACTTCAAAAACAGACCGTATGGAAATGTCGGTACTTAAGCTGGCAAGCTATTACTTGTAATAGTTTGCTGGCTTTATGTACCGCTACATTGAAATCGAGCGAGAGCGTGTCTGTTTTGAAATTATTAGTGTTACACAAACCATACAACATCCCTTTTATCTAATGTGAAACCCATACTCGCACTCCTCTAATGGTATTACATTATACCTTATATTGTCAATGACTATATATGAGCTTTGATTTATTAATTTTAACATTTCATTTATCTGCTTTTGTGTTCCTTGTGCCTCCATTAGCACCGACCCATCCCATTCATTTTTTACCCAGCCAGTAACACCTAGTCCCTCAGCGGCATATTTTGCCCTATATCTAAAGCCCACACCCTGTACATTTCCTGTAAATCGTATTTCCTTTCTTATAATTTCATTATCTGCCTTTTTACTTGCTTTACTATCTATTTCCTTTTCCACTTTATTTCCCGTTTCCTTCCTTTTTTATTTAATTTCTTCTATTACAAATACTATCATTAATTACAACTATACAGCTTCAATAACATACCCTTTTATCTTTTTGCAACTAGCAAAACAAAAATAGTATTATTACAAACACCTGTATTATAGCATACAAAAAAGCTATGCCTTAATAATTTTATTATAACTATAATTTCATTATTAAAGCATAGCAATATTTTTTCATAATCTTAACCCAAAAGCTTATACATTAAAGTCCCACCTGTAAATTTATTATCAGAAAGCAGCTTACAAAAGCATTATCTTATATAAAATCCTCACAAGACACCAATAAATCTATCTTCTTCCACTGTGTCTGCTCATCTATACAATTTCCTTCTTCAACAGACGCAAAGCCACACTGTGGTGATAATGCTATATTATCTCCTACTACAGCCTTAGCCTCCTCATATCTTTGCTTTATGTACTCCTTTGTTTCAAGGGTTGGATTTTTTGTAGATATAAGTCCTGCTACAAAGGTTGCACCTGTATCCTTTAATACTGCCCAAGGCGCAAAGGAACCTGAGCGTTCATCATCATATTCAACAAAAAAGCCGTCATATGGTATTTTTGCAATTACAGGAGCTACAGTATCATAAAAGCCTGCAAATAATGGGTGTCCCTTAAAGTTACCCTTGCAGAAATGATTAGCAATAATCATATCCTTTGGCTTATTTTCAAGAGCCTTTGTAGATACTACTCTAAACCACTCAAGTACATCATCCTTTTTATAACCAAGTCCATCAACCTTCTTTAAAAAGTTTTCATCTATCATATAAGTCCATGAGGTATCATCAATCTGTAAATATCTACAGCCATGATTATATAAATCTAATATTGCCTCCTGATATGCCTTCGCAATATCATCAATTAATAAATTTATATCAGCACCATAATATGGTATTTCCTTAATGCCAAGCTGTAGGTAATTATCTACAAGTATCATATTTGGTCCTGAAATACACTTTTTAGCTGCAACACCCTCATATTTCTTTGCTTCATTATAAAGAAAATCATAGCCTTCTATTTCAGGGTGCTTTCTATTAGGATTATAGGAAATTTTTCCTGTTATATAGCCTATTTCAATATGATTTACAACACCATTTCTCTCTTTATCAAAATGCTTTGTTGAAAATCCGTCAAATTCCTTAAGCCAGTCTAAATGCCACCATCTGCGTCTAAACTCGCCGTCAGTAACATATTTTAAGCCATGCTCTACCTCTTTTTTTACAAGCTTTGCAATTTCTTCATCTTCAACTTTTCTAAGGTCCTCAATTTGAATTTTTCCATCATTAAATTCTGCTCTTGCTTTCTTTATAGCATCAGTTCTTAAAAATGAACCTACAATATCGTACTTAATATTTAACATTCTTTTGCCTCACTTCTATTTTTCTAAAGCCTTAAGCCTTTAATTATATTAGCAAAAAGACAATTTATTGAAAAATATATATTTTGTATGGTTTTCCATAGTTTTAAACTATGGGAAGATGATTTTTTAAGAATTTTACATACGCCTCACCGTATCTGCTAAGTATGGTATTTTTTCTTTTTATAATTCCAATTTTCATTGTGTTTTCAACATCCAGCCTTCTTGCAACAATATTACTGCCATTAAGCTTCTGGTCAATAACACCGCTGCTTACAGTAAAGCCGTTAAGACCTATTACAAGATTAAATAATGTAGCTCTATCTCTTACCTGTATGTTTTTAGGAAAATCCAGCATACTTAAAAATTCCTCTGCAAAATAAAAGGAATTTTTCTCCCCCTGCTCAAATACCAGATATGGATAAGGTTTTAAATCCTCCAGGGTTAAAACCTCTTTTTTTGCTAAAGGGTGCTTTCTCTGTATAAAAACATGGGGCTTGGCTACAAACAGTTCGTTAAACTCTAAGTTGTTATTTTTTATCAGCTTACTAAGTATAGCTTCATTATGTAGTGACAAATATAAAACTCCTACCTCGCTTTTTCCATTTGCAACATCCTCAATAATTTCCCCTGTCTGTGTTTCCCTCATAATAAAGCTATATTTATTCGCATCATATTCCTTGATTAAATCCACGAAGGCATTTACAGCAAAGGAATAATGCTGGCAGGATATAGAAAACTTTGGCGTACTTTTCTTTTCGTCAACAAATTGCTCCTTCATATTTTCAGCCTGCTCTAATAACATTCTTGCAAAGGATAAAAGTCTTTCACCATCTCTGGTAACCACAACACCCTTACTAGATCTGACAAATGCTGTAATATTCATCTCCTTTTCAAGCTTTTGAATTGCAGCACTAAGGCTAGGCTGGGAAATATAGAGCTTTTCCGCTGCTTCTGTAATATTGCCACATTCTGCTACAGTTACCAGATATGTTAATTGCTGTAATGTCATATTGCCTCCTGTGTTTTCAAATAAATTGAATTTTCGTCCAACTATAAACACTTTCATATTATCATTTATATAGCAATATTTCCACCAACAATTTCACCTAAATATTTAATTTTCTCTATCTATCAGTTTAAATACTCCTGATATAAAAAATCCAGCACATATACCTATCATAATTTTTCCTATCATATAATTTACTGCACCCGTTAATATTATTGCAATAATTATAATGAGATTAATTGCTGTGTATATTTTCCAAAATTTCTTCATTGTCTGCCTCCTCTAAAGCTCCATTTTTCAGCTGGTATATATTTTTTGACAGCTGATTTATTATTTCTCTTTGATGACTTGATACAATTACTATTGCACCTTTTCCATATTCTTTTATGTAATCTATAGCTGTGTGCTGCGACCTTATATCCAGTGATGTAAAAGGTTCGTCTAAGAGTAACAGCTTTGGACTTCTTGATAACATTAATGTAAAAAACAGCTTATACCTTGTACCATATGACAATACTCTTACCTTTTCTGTAAGAAATGTATCAAGGGACAATTTTTCTGATATTTCATTAAAACTACCTACATAAGCTTTTCTTTCCTCTCGCCCCATATCCCACAAATCCATAAAAATATTCATATGCTCATATCCTGTTAATTCATCATATAAAATAGGCGTATCCGGAATATACCCAGTCATTTTTTTATACATTTTTTGTCCTACACATACCCCATTAAACATAACCTTTTCTGGCTTAATGTTAATAATTGATGCAAGTATTTTCAACAATGTTGACTTTCCACTTCCATTTTCACCTTCAATTATATAAATCCCTTCCTTTTCAATTTTTAAGGATAAGTTGTTAAAAATATCTTTCTCACTATTCTCATAAGAAAAGGATATTTTATCAATATTCAAATACATATATACCTCTTTCATCAGTACAAAAAAGTCATAGCAGGCTTTGCTTTTATATTAATGCTGCTGTATTAAATACTGCCATTATTATTAGCATTACTGTTGTAATAGCCTTTGCAGCCTTTTTATTTACAATAGCAACCTTTACCAAACTGTAGTAGTTCAAAAAAATAAATAAAGCCACCAGCAAAACAGTTACTAAAACAGCAATTTGGCATATGGTACTATTAAAATCCTCATACAATATATAAATCAAAACAGAGCTTGCCAAAATACATTTTCCAAAAAAACTATAATTAACCAGCAATAGATTTCTCAAGCTGAATTTTTTATCTATCAGCATTATTAAAAAAGCCTCTAAGCTGGTTACAAACATCATAATTATTGTAACAATAAAAAGTGTTGCTAATACTGATACTGTATAAATTATTACATATTGGTATATTTCAAATTCATACTCTGCCACATCTGAAATAATTCTAGTTACTATTAATGTAGACAATAATATAGATACTACCCCCTGAAGTATACTTAGTTTTATTTCTCTACTTTTTTCCATATATACCTCCGCTTCTAAATTACAACACTTACATAGCTTTCTATAAGTGCTGCAAAAAACAAACAAATACTGCCTATTGACATCATTGCAATATACTTTTTCAATATTTCTTTAACAGACAGTCTAAAGCTGCCCTTTCTTATCCAGCATATAAACTCACTAGCTGGTATAAATCCAATTATTGCAAATATGCTTAGTCCAAGCAATTCTAAACCAAAGTGTGGAAAAATCCCTAAAAATATGTATTTTCCCATATTGGCTGTAATTAAGTAAACAGCTAATTTTCCTACTATATATCCGTTAATATATAATACTATAATTCCATATACACCACCTGTTAAACTGCCTAGAAACATCATAGAACTACCTACTAATATATTATTTTTAAACACATTTACAGCTTGTACCTCATTAGGATTTATTTTATTTATATTTCCGGCAAATATTATTCCAAATATTACTCCTAGAAAAAAAGAAATAATACTTATTAGCCAGAATACAAAATACCTTTTTTCTCTTTTAATAAATGTTTTTAATTGCATTATCTATTCCTCTATTTCTTATTTTCATCATATATTTGTACAAAATTGTTATACTTATAGACAAATATATTAGCTCTGCTAAAATCAATAATATGCTTCTGCTCATTTTTATAAAAATCATAAATATAGTTACCAGCATTGGAACTACAACTATTAAAATTCTTGGAAATTCCTGCATTTTATCTGCAATTTCCTCTTCAACAAAATTTTCTCCAACCTGTACCTCTGATAAATATTCATCACTATATACTAACGGAATCATATATAGCTGAATTATAGGCATAACAAATATGCAAGCTGCAAATATTGCTGCTAACACTACAAAATAATGTAGGGGTAATCTTATGTATATTGAAATTAGAATATTAATTAGAAATATTATTGTATACGGTATTATTAAGATACTTCTGAAAACCACTTCCTTATATTCCCATATTTTATTTTTATTCAGTAATGACATTTTTATTAATTTAATATGCTCCTTGTCCCCAGACAATGAAAAAAGGGCATATCCACTATCTCTTAATTCACTTGCCTGTGTAACCGTTGCAAGTAAATTCATACATAGCAAAATCTGAATCCTAAGTATATTATTTTCAGTATTTAAAATTGCAGTTATACATATAAACACATATGTTAATGTTTCGTATTCCAGCAGTGCTACCTGAAAAAAATTCTTTGCAAATGACCATCTGTATTTTTCTATGCTCTCAATTAGATTTAAAACCAGTGTATTCTTTTTGAATACTATTTTTTTTAGAAGTTTTATGTACCTGCTATACAAATCGCAAAATCTTTTTTTGTTAATTTTATCTTTAATGGTAATAAACTCTATTTTAATTTGAAATAATATTAATATACCTGCTGTCCATACCAGTATGCTTTCAATACTACTAAATATTTTTTTCAATGACTTAAGCTTTAAGGAAATGCCTGCTAATGCTTCTAAGATTTTATTTCCGTAAGCATTAAACACCGACTTTACATAATCATCATCTAAAAGAAGTTTAATATTCTGGTTATTTATAATTTTTTGATTTCTTATAAAATCAGCTATTTTCCCAAAGATAGTATATGTAATAAAAATTATTAATATTGAAGCTGCAATATATGATATAAATCTAATAAATGATATTTTTTTCATAATTACAGTATACATATATTTTCCTATAAAAATATTTGCAAATAAGTACCCAAAAAGTAACATTAAAATAAAATTTATAAAAAATACTATTGTCACTTTATCTGTAATTACACAACATAATACATAAAGTATAGATGCCCATTGTATTTCATCTGTCATAATATGATATGCTAGCAATGCAAAAAACTGTGTTCTGAATATTTTCTGTTTATTTGCTACAGATAATTTATATAAATTTTCAAAAGGGAATATAAAAGAATCCTTGTATTCTATTCCCCCATCTATTATTTTAAAAATAACATTCAACAATGTGGTACTAACTATAATTAAATCAAAATATTTGCACCTGTTACTCCAGGCAAATAACCCTATTCCTGCTCCAACGGCAAAAATAATTTTGAAAATAAAATATACACTATATACTAATTTTTCACTATGTATATTAAACCCTATTTTTTTTGCAAGTACCATAAAGGATTTAATTTTTATATTTAATCTTCTATTTAGTATAATTTTAAAAATACTTGTGTACATACGCCATCCTTAATTTATAATACTACCAAGCAATAACTGCTTTTTTCCCTTTTTTCTTTATCTGTTTTTTCAAATACTTTTTTATACCTTGTTTTCCAGCCGCAGCTATTAAAGATAATCCACCTGTGGCAGCACCTGTCAATATTGAAACAATAAGTGATACCCAGCCACCAGCTTCTACAATATTAAGTACAGTGCCTGCTACTGCGGCAGGAATACCAAATTCCTTTACCATATCTGCAACTGGTATTATATTAATACATAAAACAGATGCACCTAAGATAATAATTGATGCAAAAAGCATACCGAATACATGTGATAATTTTTGTTCTCTATACATTCATCGTTCCTCCTTATAACACAAAAAGTATAGTCGTATGTACACTTGTATTTTTTATGTATTTTTGCAATATTTAGTTTACTGCTTGTACCCCTTTTTAGTACGCATCCCTAAATTACATTGTGAAAATACCTAAGAATAATATGCCCTATGTATATGCAAAAGTCAATATATACGCCCCTGTTTATTCAAGAACTTTTCCCTATTTTTCGGCATCCGCCAATATAATTTGTCGATTAATGTATCTTTCATAAGCAGAGGGGCAGATAAGCTTTATAATTATGTTTAAAGCTCTCTTTCCCCCTCTTTTTATATGAAATTATTTTTATGATGCTGTTGGTAATATCAAAACTGATATAAACTGATTATTCTCCACATAATGCTCAAGAAATCCATTGTACTTTTCAGCAGTACGCTTTACACTTGATATTCCTAAGCCATGTAAGCCTCCATCCTTCTTTGTAGTCAAAAGTCTTCCACCTTCTTCTACTAAATTCCCAACAAAATCATTAACTATTTTTACTACGCAGATATTGCCCTCATTTTGCATAAATATCCTTACTTTTACTAATGAATCCTTTTCCTTCTTTGATGCTGCTGTAACTGCATTGTCCAGAAGATTTCCTAACATTGAAATCATATCCACCTCTGATATATTGTCCAGATTAGTTCCCTGTTCAATATAAACATCAAAGGTGACTCCCTTCTGCTTTGCCTTTGTTTCATTTTCTGCAAGCAAGGTGTCTACTATTTTGTAGTTACTATATACTGTAACCACATTCCTTTCAAAGGATTTATCAATTTTTTTGACTAAGTCATATATCTCCTGATTTTGATTTTCAGCAGCCATTTCACCAATAACCTTTAAAAAGTGACTGGTGTTATGAACTATTTCCTTATAATTGTCGTTCATTTCTGTTATCTGATTTAAACGATATATCTCAGCCTTCTGGTGCATTATCTCAACCTGATTTTCACTTTCTAAGGCCAGTCCCTCTGTATATTTCTGGAATGCGTAGAAAACAAAAATATTGCCAAACAGCATAAATACAAAAAATACTGTCATTAGAAGTTTTGGTGCAAAATTACTTGAAAAATCTACTCCTGAATAAAATATTGTTATCATACAGCCTATTGTACATATAGGCAGACACATATATGCTGCAAACATTTTATTTGACAGACGCTTTTTTGATTTACTTGAGGTCTGCTTCAATACAGCAAAGACCAAATAATTCAAAAACTTTATAAATATCAACTGCCATATATACTGTGAAAAAGGAACAAGTCCCGTTCTGGTCACTAAAGCCAGTGTTGTTTCTGACATTATCAAATACAAAAACTCAACCCCAATCATAACTGCATATGCAATTATAAAATATCCAAGCTTTACACTTATTTTAGCCTCAAATACTATCCATACAAAACACCATAATAATATTTGTATAAAAACAAGATTTAAAAAACCGTTTTTAAATAAATTAATTAAAAATAATATCAAACACATCCCTATTGCAATAGCCCATACATTTTTCTTTGTCCACCTTTCCTTGATTGGAAAAAAATTATAAAAATAGTCGAACAATAAAAATACTTCGATTACGCACCCTAAAAACATTATTACTTTATCCAATGCATCCACAATTAATCTCCTATATCCATTCTAATATTTTCTTGCCAAATTTCTTGTAAACTTTTCACGAAACTCTTTAAAATATGGCCTCGTGATAGTCAATTTTTCATCTGTGTAAAGTATTAAATCGCTTGCGACAATCTTTTTAACATGTCGCATATTTACAATATAGCTTGTGCTGGCAAATTCAAACCCGAATTTTCCATACAGTTCATACAACTCCGATAGTTTTGCATCAACTAATATCGGCTCCTCAAAACCATATTCCTCGCTGTCAGCAGATACGAATATTCTACTGCCTCGTTTTGAATTGGTAATATACATAATATTTTTTATTTTTACCTTAACTGTAGTAGCCCTATAATGACCAATAATATACTCTTCATTCATATTTCTTCTTACTTCCCCTAATATTTCCTTCATTTCACCAATCAGTTCTTCATCGCTGTAGGATTTTAGCAAATATCTAAACGGGGTAGCCTTAAATGATTTAACTGTAGGCAACTGAACGCCTGAGCAAAATACTAAAACAGCATATGGATATGCCTGTCTGAAAATTTTAGCAACATCATCTCCATCCATATCTCCTAACTGCATATCTAATATTAATAAATCACATTCGTTTGCAGAATCTATTTTAAATACAAATTCTTGTCCAGAGGTATATTCTGAAAAGTATACATTTTCCGGATTTACACCAGCTTTAATTATCATTTTTTTAACATATGAAATAAAATTTTTGTCATCATCGCAAATAGCTATGTGTATCATAGTCGTTCTCACTCTTTCTACGAATTCATAGCTTTTATTATATCATTTTTTTTAATATTTTCCAATATTTTCCCGCCTCCTTTAGTCCTTATTTTTCATCTTTTCCATTAATAACATAATAGTCTGCATAAGATACCCGTATTCTAATACAAAAATCTCAGCTTTTGCTTTTGAAAAAACAAATATCGGCAATATACATATTTGAAAAACTATTATCCTTAGTAATTTATTTTTATATATCCTTTTCTCTTTAGCATTTAAGGGCTTATTTTTTGTGTCCACAGGCGAAACCACACATATATATACTATACATATAAGCAGCACTACAAAGCTGTTTATATAAACAATGTTATTATTTAACGCCTTTGTGCAATATTTCATCAAAAGCTCAATTCCAACTATCATTATATTTGATATAACTGTACACTTCCATAGCTTATCCGCGTGCCAGCCTCCACTGTAGGTTCTTATTGGAATATATACGGCTAAAAAAACTATTATAGTTTTTAGGTCTTTAAATAATATTCCTATAATAAAAGCTATTGTAATATTAAGGAAAACCTCGAACAACAAAAAATATCCATATCTGTATATATCTGCCTCCTCTTGTCCTATTGTCTTTTTTTCAATTTGCTTTTTTATTATTTTATTTACTAATTTTTCAAGCATACACCCTCCCTCATTCATTTTTAAATTTATACATTTTCTATCTATTCAAACCTCCTTTATTTACTTTGTATAAATGTATCACTTTTTGTCTGATTTGTACTCCAATGTCCCAAATTTGCAGTTTTATGTCCCAAATTTGCAGTTTTTGAAGAAAATATTAGATTTCGGTATAAAAAAACTACCAATAGTATCCCATTTTTCTATTGGCAGTTTTTAAAAGATATTGTATATTTTTACTCGATTATGTATTTTATGTGCATTTTTTTGTATACTGTGTATAATATAATTTTTATATCACAATATTTATATCATATTATTTATATCACATTATTTATGTCATATTGTCTATAATATATTATCTGGCATATTAATCATTTTACAATTTCCAGTCTGTTGCAAGCAGCTGTGTATTAATCATACTTGAATATATACCCTTCTGTTCCTTTAACTTATCTGGTTTACCACTTTCAGCAACAACCCCGTCCTTTAATACTACTATCTTATCAGCATCTGCAACTGTTCTCATCCTATGAGCTATAATCATAACAGTTTTATTCTTAATAAGTCTGGATAAGGACTCCTGAATCATAGTTTCATTATCTACATCTAAGGAAGCAGTTGCTTCATCAAGAAGTATAATAGGTGCATTTTTTAAGAATGCTCTGGCAATGGAAATTCTTTGTCTTTCTCCTCCTGAAAGCTCAGAGCCGTTTTCACCTATCATTGTATTCCAGCCGTCAGACAACTTTTCTACAAATTCATCACAATGAGCAAGCTTTGCTGCTGCAATAACCTCCTCATCTGTTGCACCTATCTTACCTATTCTAATGTTTTCCATTACAGTATTATTAAATAATGTGACCTCCTGAAATACAATAGAATATAAGGACATTAAGATTTCCGGGTCTATTTTTGATATGTCCATTCCACCTACTGTAATCCTTCCCTTATCTACATCCCAAAATCTTGAAGCAAGACGGGACACTGTAGTTTTTCCACCACCAGATGGTCCTATAAGTGCTGTAACCTCACCCTGCTTTGCCACAAAGGATACATCCTTTAAAACCACCTCATCTTTATTGTAAGCAAAGCCTACATTTGAAAATTCAATATCAAAGCCCTTATTATCCATAACTGATGAGCCTTCCTGTACGCTATAGGATAAGATTTCGTCTAATCTGCTGCTTTGTACCTCTGAGGAAATAATTGCAGCTAAATTCTGTAAGGATACCTGCATTGGGTCATAAATTCTTGATACTACCAATAAAAACATAAAAAAGGTAATAGCATCTATTTCACCCTTAGCTAAAAGACTTCCTCCTACTAAAGCAACAGTTGCAATGCCAAGCTTTAAAATCATTTGTGCACTGCCGACAAATATAGCTGTTCCAAGTTCTGTAACTATGGCGTGCTTTTCTACTGCTTTAATTTTTAAATCAAGCCCCTTCATATAATCGTCCTGTGTATTATATGCTCTAATATCTCTTACACTTTCAAGACATTCCTGTATTCCGTCAGCACAGGCCATTTTTAATTTCATTTGTTTTCTACTTAATTTCTTTTGCACCCTTCCAGAGCAGCCCACAATTATAAAGGAAATCGGAAGCACCCATAAGGCTGCAAGTGCCATACGCCAATCAAAGAAAAACATTCCAACTGCTACAAGGGCCGTAGATATGCAAGCACCTACCAGCTCTGGTATAAAGTGAGAGGAAGCAGTTTCCATCATTGCACAATCTGACATAATTGTACTTGTAAGGTCAGACAGATCCTTTTTGCCAAAGAAGGAAAGTGGAATTTTTCTAAGCTTTTCAGCCAGAGTAATTCTTCTGACACCACTTTCTACATAGGTTGATAAAAAGCAGTTATTATACTGTATATAGGTTGTTATTCCTATTAATATAAGCGTTGTAATAACTCCTGCCACATAAAAGCCTACTCTTTGTGAAAGTTTTCCTTCCATATAATCCTTTACTAAAAAATATAACAGCGAAACAGGTATCATAAGTACCAAATCTGATATTGTAACTGATATAAATGCCTTTATCATATCTGTTGCCCCTTGCTTTGAAAGAGCATATCTATGTATAAGCTTTTCTTTAAGGTTCATATTACACACCTACCTTCCAACATACTGACTTGTTGTATTCATTCCACATATGGGAATAAATTCCGTCTGCCGCTACCAGTTCATCGTTCTTTCCGCTTTGACATATCCTTCCGTCCTTAAGCACATAAATGCAATCTACATCCTTAACTGATGAAAGTCTGTGTGCAATCATAATAACTGTTTTACCCTGTGACAATTTGCTAAAAGCAGCCTGTACCTTTGCTTCATTATCTGGGTCAGCAAAAGCTGTTGCCTCATCAAGTATTAATATTGGTGCGTTCTTTAGCATTGCTCTTGCAATGGCAATTCTTTGTGCTTCACCACCAGACAAATATATACCCTTTGAGCCTATTACAGTATCAATACCCTTAGGCAATTTTTCTATAATATCCTCACATTGAGCATTTTTTAATGCCTCCATTACCTGCTCACGGGTTGCGTCCTTTTTTCCCATTCTTACATTATCATATATAGACATTTTTAATATATGACTATCCTGAAATACAAAAGAAACCTTATCCATAAGCTCCTTTTGGTTAATGCTTTTTACATCAGCACCACCTATCAATATTGTACCCTCTGTTGTATCTGCAAATCTGGCAATAAGACGGGCGAGTGTAGTTTTACCTCCACCTGATGGTCCAACAAATGCCACCTGCTCACCCTGCTTTATTGTTAAGGTTACATTGCTTAAAGCGTTATTATTAGCACCCTCATATTTGTAAGATACATTTTTAAATTCAATAGAGGAATCCTTTGGCTGTTTTTCCTCTATAGACTGTGCTAAAGCCTTTCTTTCAAGAATACTGTTTATTCTTGTAAGTGCATCCTCAACTGCCATTGTATTCTCACCGGCATACATCATTTTTGTAAGTGTTACTGTAATAATCGGTGTAATAATTATATAAAATAGGAGATTTAATAAAAATGTGCTATTTACGCTTCCACTTTTTACTCCTCCTAAAAGGAAGGTTGCTGCAATAATTATAGCAAATACAGAGTTTATAGCTACTGTATAGCCCATCATTGGTATTCTTAAATCCTTAGTATATGAAACTGTCCATTTTTCGTATTTTTCAATGGACTCTCTAAATCTTTTGAAGGAAAAAACTGACTGTCCAAAGGTCTTAACAACTGGAATTCCTCTTACATATTCAACAGCCTCGCTTGACATTTCCTCTAAGGCGTTTTGATATTCTGCCATTTTCTTTTTCATATTCTCACCCATCATTGCACCCATAACCATAAATGCAATTACTACTGGAATAAGACATAAAAGTCCAAGTCGCCAGTCAAATACTAAAAGAAGTACAGCTAAGCCAACTGGTGTAGCAGTTGCCACACATTTATCCGGCAGTTGATGTGCAATGTAGGTTTCAGTTGCAGCACTTGACTCATTGACAATCTTTCTTATTTTTCCACTTCCCTCATCATCCATAAACCCCAAAGGTAAGGTTAAAATATGCTTCATTAAGCTTGAACGCATATTTGTCTGAACTCTAAAAGCTGACAAATGGGAGCAAATTAATGCTCCTATGTATATAACCATTGCAAGAATTGCAAAGCCTACAGCACTCCAGCCGTAAGCTGATAAATTTTTCGCGTTTGCAAAATCCGGTGCAACTCGTAACACCTCTTTTACCAAACGCCATATAAAGTAAAAAGGAACAAGCGCTATAAATGCACTTATTGTTGCCAACACCCAAGAGGCAACTGTAAGATACTTATAATTTCCAGCATATTGAAACAACTGCTGAATTGGTGTTTGTTTTTCGCTATTTTTTTTAGCCATTTACTTAATCCTCCTTGTGATTTTTATTTATTGTTATGTATGTCTATCATTGGTAAGTTTTAACTAACCTATGTATTAAGTTTTGGGCTGCCAATCTGATATTAACAGCCTGCCTTTACATAATCCCATTAATAATTTTCTTTGTATATAATCTCCCAGCCAGCACTATGATATTTCTCCAGCATAATTGCATATGCCACAGCCTCTTCCTTTGACATATTATGTCTTACTATTTCAAAAAAACTTTCAAATAGTGCTTTATTCATAATATGCATAAAATCCTTTGTTATTGTCTTTTTAAATTCAATTCCAATAACCTCTATGAATTTATAGGTATACTCTGTTTCAATTTCGACTAAATGCTCCACAAAGTTTTGGAATTTAGTACCATATGAGCTATCCACCAGCAAATGAAACTCCTCTAAGTGAGAATATATGTATTCAACTAGCTGTTTCATAGCATTAACTGTATATTCGTCCATACTTTCAGCCTGTTTTCTTGGGTCTATTTTACAAAATTTTTCCTGAATACTTCTAAATATTCCTACAAACTCATTGGCTGAAGGCTCTACTAAGGCTGAAAAAAGTCCTTCCTTTCCACCATAACGGGAATATATAGAGCCAGTAGTAGTCATTGCCTCTGCTGCTATGGTTCTAAGGGACGCATCAACATAGCCCTTCTCCAAAAACTCCTTTTTGGCACATAGTTCAATTTTTTTTGAAACTTCATCATCTATTTTAGACACCAGTATCTCCTATCTATAACAGTGTTATATAACAGCATTATAAGTATATTATTATGAATATTAAGTGTCAATATAATATAGAACAAATTATGTTTGTTGATATATTTTATCATTAGTTGTGCTATTTCCATACCTCGTTAATCCACCAAGCACATTAAGCTCCCATTTTTCTTCTTTCCTCAAAGCACTTCTTCGGGTTTTTCTTTTTCTGACTTAATATAAAAGGTGTCAACTATTCCAATCTAATAGCTGACACCTTTTATTTTCTTATTGTCTGTTTATTACGCTCTTAATTCAATATCCATTTCTTTTTTAAGATTTTTAAGGATTTTATTTACAAATCTGTCTACTGATTCAGCCTCAAAAGCCTCCTCCTTTGGTGCAAACTCTACTGTAAATGCCATACTCTTCTTATCTGCTGGAATTTGAGCACCCTCGTATACATCGAATAATGTAATTGATTTAATGTAATTACATGATTTCTTTATACATTCCTCGACCTGACCACAGGTTATTTCTTTATCCATAACAAGTGCAAGATCACGCTTTTCCTCTGGGAATTTTGATAATGGAGTAAACATTGTCTTTCTGTCATACCACTGTGACATAAGCTTAAGATCCATTTCCATTACATACATATCGTCACGAACGCCAAGCTCCTTGACAATATCGTATGCAACCTTTCCTAAATAGCCTACTTCAAGTCCTTCACACTTGATTATTGCTGTCTGATATGGGTGAAGGAAGGATTTCTTAGCCGGCTCATATTCAAACTCAAGGCAAAGGGTTTCTGCTACAGTTTCAGCAATGCCCTTGAGAGTGAAGAAGTCTTCCTCCTCGCCCCAGACACCTACGCAAAGAGTTTCTCTCTCATCAGGATACTCTGTAAGTGGAAGTGACCTTGGTATGAAAATATTACCTACTTCAAATAATCTTCCTGCTTCATTGTCCTTCTTTAAGTTTCGGACAATAGCATTAATCATAGATGCTGCTAAGGTTGTTCTCATTAATGAAAGGTCCTCGTTAATAGGATTTAAAATTCTAATAGCATTTCTTTCCTTTGCATCCTCTGGTAATTTAAGCATATCTAAATCTGCTGGTGAGAAGAAGGAATAATGTATTGCTTCATATGCACCAATGCTGCAAAGTGCCTTTTTAAGCTTAAGCTCCTTCTTTTGCTTCTGATTCATTCCACCCATTGTTACCTTTGCATCTGGCATAAAGGTTGGAACAACATTATCGTAGCCATACATACGAATAACTTCCTCAGCAACATCAGGATATGAGTCCATATCTTCTCTATATGCAGGTACCTGTAAGGTTAATTCATCACCATTAATAGCTGGTGCAAAATTAAGGTTTTTCATAATCTTAATTATTTCGTCATCAGGAACAACAATACCTAATACATCATTTACCTTCTTAACACTAACCTTCATTTCATGTGGCTCTATTGAATTGCCAACATTTACATCAATGTGTGTTGAGGAAATCTTGCCACAGCCTAATTCTTCTATTAAGTGTAATGCACGCTTCATACCAAGCACTGTTGAATATTCATCAACACCCTTTTCATATCTGGCACTTGCATCTGAACGCTTACCAAGACTTCTGGCTGTTTTTCTAATGTTGTCACGGGCAAATTTTGCTGACTCAAACATTACAGCAGCTGTTGTATCTCTGATTTCTGAATTAAGTCCACCCATTACACCTGCTAAGGCTACTGGCTTAACCTCGTCACAAATTACAAGATTATTTGGGTTAAGTGTATATTCCTGCTCGTCTAAGGTAACGATTTTTTCTTCTTCCTTAGCGCGTCTTACATTAATTGAATTGCCTTCAAGATATGAGCAATCAAAAGCGTGCATTGGCTGACCGATTTCCTTCATAACATAGTTAGTAATATCAACTACATTTGAAATAGCACCTATTCCAACTAACTGAAGTCTTCTCTTCATCCAAAGTGGTGATTCATCCATTTTTACATCGTATACATAATGTGCAATATATCTTGGGCATAAGTCTGCAGCATCAACTGTTACATTAAAGCCGTCCTTTTTAACCTCTGTTTCTGTATAATCTGTTGCAGGCATTTTTAATTTCTTATTAAGAATAGCTGCAACCTCTCTGGCAATACCAAGAATACTCTGGCAGTCAGGTCTGTTTGCTGTAATAGCTATATCGAAAATCCAATCGTCAAGTCCAAGAATTGGCTTAACATCAGCTCCTACTGCTGCATCCTCTGGCAATACTAAAAGTCCATTGTAATCTCCACCAGGGAACATATTTTCATTTACACCAAGCTCAACGCCTGAGCAAAGCATACCGAAGGATTCATAGCCACGAAGCTTGCCCTTCTTAATGGTCATAACACCTTCAACTGTTTTGTGGTCCTTAGCTGTTGCATATACTGACGCACCTACAAGTGCAAGTGGGAATTTTCCGCCTGCCTTCACATTGTCTGCTCCACAGCACACCTGAAAGGTTCCATGTTCTCCTGCATTTACCTTACAAAGGCTTAAATGTGTTTCTGGAATACCTTCACATTCCTCTACAAGACCAACAACTACATTGCTAATGTCCTTACCTACTTCATAGCGTTCTTCTACTTCAAAGCCACTTGAAAATAATTTTTTCTCAAGCTCCTCTGGAGTAACATCTATATCTACATATTCTTTTAACCAGCTTAATGGTACTAACATAATAATCCTCCTTTTCGCCTAGTCGTCTAACTGCTTTAATACGCGTAAATCTGACTCAAATAATAATTTAATATTATTTATGCCATATTTAAGCATTGCTGTTCTTTCAATACCAATACCAAAGGCAAGTCCACTGTATTTTTCAGAGTCAATTCCACAGTTTTCTAATACCTTTTTATTAACGATACCTGCTCCAAGAATTTCAATCCAGCCAGTACCCTTACATAGCTTACAGCCTTTTCCACCACATTCAAAACAGCTGCAGTCTACTTCAACTGATGGCTCTGTAAATGGGAAATATGATGGTCTTAAACGAGTCACTGTTCCTTCACCATATATTTTCTGTACGAATACATCCAACATACCCTTCAGGTCACAAAGTGTAATCTTTTCATCTACAACAAGACCTTCCATCTGTGTAAACATTGGTGAATGTGTTGCATCATCATCTGAACGGAAAACCTTACCAGGGGAAAGAATTTTAATAGGAGGCTTTTTGCTTTCCATTACATGAATCTGTCCTGCAGAGGTCTGTGTTCTAAGTAAAAATTCAGGTGATAAGTAGAAGGTATCCTGCATATCACGAGCTGGGTGATCCTTTGGTGTGTTAAGGGCTGTAAAGTTGTAGTAATCATTTTCAATTTCAGAGCCTTCGTACACCTCAAAGCCCATTCCCTGGAATACATCTATTAACTGATTTCTCATCTGTGTAATTGGATGAAGATTACCTGTCTGTTTTGTCTTTGCAGGCATTGTAACATCTATTTTTTCAGATTCATATTTTGCTTCTAATTCCTTTGCCTTAATCTTTTCTTCTATTTCAGCAAAATGATTAATTGCCCATTCCTTTAACTCATTTACACCTTTACCGTAACTAGCACGCTCTTCACTTGCAATATTACGCATTTCCTTCATTAACTGTCCAATCTGACCAACCTTAGAATCAAGAAATGATTTTTTAAAGTCATAAACAGCCTTGGAATTTGTTAATTTTTTTTCACCATCTAAGATTTTCTGCTTAATGCTTTCTAATGCTTCATTCATCGATGATTATCCTCCATTCACTTATTGATTTATTTTATTGGGTTAATCCTATGCTGTATTACTTTTTCAACTATTATTAAAAATTGAAAAAAAGAAAGCCCCAGCCAGGATTTCCTAGCTGGGACGAATATTATCCGCGGTACCACCCATTTTTTTACATATCATCTAATATCAGCATCTAATCTAATATTAACAGATATGTAAACTCTCTATGTGATTAACGCTCACTCACGCTATCTCCTACTCTTCTTTCAAAGATAAAGCTCCGATGTGAAATTTCAATATATGAACCTCTTAAACCGCTTGCAGCCGATGGCGGCTATTCTCTATAAGATTTCTTCATAATCTACTTTGCATCTTCAATGCCTTGCTATATGCTATGTTTTGTAACAAAACTATTGTTAATTTTAACATATTAAAATAGCCGTGTCAACTCGTGTATGTTCATAACTGGAATATCCCCTTGTATTCAGCAAGCTTAATCCCAATCCTCATCCTCTAATGCGTCATCCACACCATCAGCATAATCATCATCATTCATATATCTGTCCCAGTCATAGTCATCATCTTCATAAATTGCATTGTATCCATCATCATAAGAATTGTTGTGGCTATATTTTTCTGAATTATTATGTGAATATGTACTCTTGTTGTTTTTCGTACTATTATTTTTGTTACTATAATTGCTGTTTGTTTTGTTGCTGCTATTGCTGTCAACTGTACTGTTTATTGTATTGCTATCAACTGTACTGTTTGTTCTTTCAAAATTTGAATGTCCACCATTATTGTAATAATAATTTCTACTGTAATTATGTAAATAACAATAATCCTCACCATTATTAACATCATTATTACATCCACTCATTTTACACTTAGGCGTGCATATATTAGATATTACAACTACAATTAATAAAATACACACCATACATACTAATCCTGAGCCTACACTTATTACATTTGAATTTTTCTCCATAATGGTCACCTCTTTAACAATGATATAATATGCAAGAAATTAATTCTTACTGTTTCTATACTAAGATAATATCATATATGCTGTACAATAATCCGGACACTAGGATTTTTTTACCTGTCTTTAATTGTAAAATTTAACGCCAGAAATTGCCTACTTTTACTCTTACAATCGTGCGTTTACTTTTACAAATCTTGTTTTTTATAGGATAATACTCATATGCTGTCTGACCAGAAAGGAGCAGACCTATGAGTAAACATCTCACTTTAACTGACCGGGCAATTATTGAAAAATATCTCGCCCAGGATATGTCTTTCTCTTTTATTGCTAAAAGACTGAACCGCTCAGCAACCACAATCTCTCGCGAGATTAAGAACCACCGTTGCTTTGTTAACGGTTTCCGGTATACATCGAATGACTGCATTAATTATCGTTCTTGCTTACGCAGAAACATATGCGATCAGGAATCAATTTACACTTGTTCCCATCGCTGCAAAACATGTACGGAATTCGACTGTAAAAGCTTATGTTCACAGTACATTTCTGCACATTGTCCTTTGCTGGATAAACCGCCTTATGTTTGCACTCGTTGTCCAAGTGAGAAGACATGCAAAAGAAACCATGCCTACTACACTGCTCATCGGGCACACGCTGAATACGTCAAAGAATTAAGTTCATCAAGGAAAGGCATTCGTACCAGTCCTGAACGGTTATTGGAACTAAATGATTTACTAATGCCGCTGGTTAATAAAGGACAATCCATCAACCACATATTTGCCACTCATTCCGATGAAATCGGGCTTTCCAAAAAGACTATCTACAACTACATCGACCAGAGTGCTTTCCGGGTAAGGAACATTGATCTTCCCAAAAAGGTTCGTTATAAGCAGCGACATTCTCATGAGGTTCTTATGAAGTTCGATTATCAGTATCGAAAAGGACGTACTTACACTGATTTCACTTCCTTCATGGAACAAAATCCGAAACTCCCGATTGTTGAAATGGATACCGTAATCGGTGCCAGAAATAGTGGAAAGGTACTTCTGACTATTCTATTTAGAGACACCAATTTCATGTTGATTTTTCTTTTGCCGGATAAGTCTCATCAAAGTGTACTTCATGTTTTTGATAAGCTCACATCGCTTCTTGGTATTGAACTTTTCCGAAAACTATTTCCTGTAATCATTACCGACAATGGCACTGAATTTAAGGGCGTACACAACCTGGAGTTCACTGAAAATGGTGCTCGCAGAACCAGAATCTTTTACTGCGATCCCCAGGCATCCTGGCAAAAAGGACGCATTGAGAAGAATCATGTATTGATTCGTCAAATAATTCCTAAAGGTACAAAATTCAGTATTCTCGAAGATACAGACATACATTTGATTACCTGCCACATTAATAGTGTTGTGCGTGAATTATTCGATAATCAAACTCCTTTTGACTTAATGAAACAAAAGGAAGAATACAAAAAACTGCTGGACATACTTGCACTTCAACCAATTCCACTCGACGAAGTACTTTTGAAGCCAGCACTACTTAAACGTAAGAAATAATAATCTCACCGGTCAGACAGCGGTACCACAATTCCATCTCGGTAGGGGTCTCATTTACTTTTTCAACTAAATCGACCGCTGCCTGTTTGCCATGCAACAAAACAGAGTATATCTAACAGTTTTCTGTTATTATACACCTGTTTTGAACTCGAAAACAGCCTCAATTAGGAATATTTCTAAATCAGTCATAACTTATCTTGCATTTAATTTTTTATTCAAGTTCAAGTTTTTATTCTGCATTACTGTTCAATTATTAGCCATATCTACATTTTGTCATAATTATCCTGAACCGGTTTTCATCACGAAGAATGGAAAAGGCGATCTTGCCGTTATGAGCATTGAAGCCTACTAATTATTTGACGCCAATGGAAGCTCGTTACATATAGGTATTTATCGAACAAAGTGTCACAAAAAAGCTTGACCAGTACAATCCTGCAACAAAAAAACAGCCGCAGTATAAGCCACGGCTGTTTGCACTATTTTACTATTCTATCAATCCGCTCTCTTTTAAAAGTATTTCAACATCGGTTCCTTTTACCTTCTTCAAAACGGTTTTAAGAAGCATTTTTTCTTTTACTGTAAGCGGTATATCTGTAACCGGTTTCTTGTCTATTGCGTAATAGCATGCTCTCAGAAGTTCGCGGACATCGTATTTGCTGCCCCATACCTCAGGCACACCTCTGTCTATGTCAAGAAGTGTATACACGCTTTCCATTCCTGTTCTCATGGAATACTCTATTGTGAAAATAGTGTCCCTAGGAGTCTCTGTAAACTGTCCTAAAAATGCGAAATTGACTGCACCGTCAGGTACCACATGAGGACGGTCCTCATTTTTTCTTGGCTGGAAAAATGCGTTGATATATGGCATAAAGCAGGTTGTGGTGTTACAGCTGTCTGTTGCCAGAGTCTCTATTTCATCCTCAGGTATGCCGATATGATAAAGCCACTCTTCGCAGACTTCTTTGCCCGTACATTCACGCATAGGTTTTTTAACATAATTTCCCTCTTTATTGGTATTCAGTGCATAAAGCCATACAAGCACCATATCAGGGTTCTGGGATTTAAACTGTGGCTGACGGTTAATTGTCCAAGACAAATACCAGTTGTCCATACTGTCTTTTACCGTGACAATACCGCCTGTTGTAACTTTACCCTCCCTTGGATCCCTCTTGCAGACATCAATTATGTGTTTAATTACTTTCTCATCCGAGGTAGCAACGGTGGCACTCATCCAGTTAGTTGCTTCAATGTTGTTGCAGAAAGCATCCGGATTGCCGTATTCTCCTTGTACAGCCTGTTTTGCTATGTTTTTCCACATATCCCATGAATCACCTCTGCCGTCCTTCAGGTTAGAAAGGTCAGGTGCATGATTCTGGTCTCCGTAACATGTTGTATCGGTACAGCAGCCGTTGGTAATAAAGACAAGGTCATCCTCTATTAAATCAATGGTCTGTTCTTTACCGTCTTTAATGTAGACAATCTGTTTCGCTATTTTTTTGCTTCCTACAGTTTCGATAATTACATTTTTAACATCCATGCCATATTCAATTTTTACACCATGACTTTCAAGATATTTTACAAGTGGAAGAATAAGGCTTTCATACTGGTTATACTTTGTAAATCTGAGTGCGCTGAAATCAGGAAGTCCGTCAATATGATGGACATATCTGCAAAGATAACGTTTCATTTCAAGGGCACTTGACCAACGCTGGAAAGCAAACATTGTCTGCCAGTAGAGCCAGAAATTGGTTTCCCAGAAGCTGTCTGGCAAAACCTCCGATATTTTCTTCCCCTCCAGATCTTTTTCAGGTGTTATAAAAAGTTTTGAAAGAGCAAGTGCAGACTCTTTATCAAGCCCAAATTTCTTGTCTGTATGTGCGTCCTGTCCGCGTTTTACAGTTGCCCTGCAAAGCGAATAGTTAGGATCATGCTTGTTAAGCCAGTAATATTCATCGAGAACGGATGCTCCCGGTGTTTCAAGCGACGGAATATCCCTGAACATATCCCACATTACCTCAAAGTGATTATCCATTTCTCTTCCGCCTCTCATAAAAAAGCCTTTGGTTATATCTTTTCTTCCGTCACAGCTTCCGCCTGCAAGCTCTAATTTTTCAAGAAGATGTATGTGTTCCCCTTTCATCTGCCCGTCTCTCACAAGATAAAACGCTGCCGTCAATCCTGCAAGACCTGTTCCTATAATATATGCCGATTTTTTATCTACCCCTGCCGGTTTTTCCGGATGTGCAAATGATTCATAAGTTCCTGCTGAATAATACATAATGATTACCTCCTGCTGTTTTTATTTTGTAATTAGATTGTACCTACATTCATTTTGCACCGCCATAAGCAAAAAAATACCCATGATAAATAATTTATCACAGGTAGAAAACTGTTGTTTTTTTTATCAAATCCCACTGTTTGATTAAATTTTAAATCTGTCTAACGCCATCTTAAACGAGTCTTGTATTACAAGTGCAAATCTGTGGACTATTTTCTCTGGGGCTTCTTTCATATCATCTTTTATCCAGTCTAACATAAGGCCTATAAAGCTGTAGGAATATACCCTTGCTATAAATTTTTTATCTTCTTCGCGTACCTTCATATCAACGGATTCTTCATCTATAACTCCCATCAAAAGATTGTCTGTAAGGGGTTTTAGGTATTTTTCCACCTGTTCCCTGTCAACACAGTGATACACATTCATTATAAAAGGTTTATTTTCCTGAACTGCCTTAAAAATCTGTATAAATCCCTGCTGCCATGTATCATGTGTCTTTTTTTCTTCCAGAGCTTTTCTTGCGTCTTCAAGACAGGACCACTCCACAAGGTCATAAATATCCTGAAAATGATAGTAAAATGTCATTCTGTTAATTCCGCAGTCCTCCGCAATATCACTTATTGTTATTTTGTTAAGAGGTTTCTTTAACAAAAGATTTTTTAATGACTGTTCAAGTGCCCTTTTTGTAATTTGTGACATATCAACACTCCTTGCCTTTAGTAGTATTTTGCGATTACATCATCCGACTAGATATGAGCTTCTATATACCTTTCAGGGTCCAAAAGCCCGTCGGGATTCCATTCCTGCGAGTATCCGTACTTCTCAATTACCTCCAGTATCTCATCGTAAGTATAAAGCTTTTTTCAGAAATTCCCGTCTCAGAATATCTTCGTAATAACGGCGTTGTTCAAGATATTCTTCGTTTTTCTGATTGCAGAAGGCGTTGTTCTTCTCTGCTTTGAGTCTTTGCATTATCTTTTCCGCTTCTTCGTTCCTTTGTCCCACTTTCTTTTTTGTATTAATTTTATATGGGGTAGTATATCATTGTAGTATTATATTTGCAATATATTTGTATTACAATACCAGGTATTACATTTTCAGGGACAAATCCCTGTACAACAGGATAGCTGTCTGCACCGTAATTTTTAATACCGTGCGGTATATTAAGGTCATCATTCATCTTACGGAGATAAGCGATTAATAAAGATACCTTTTCATCAAGTTTTGCTCCACCGAGTCCCATGAAATCAGCAATTTCACCATAATGTTTCTTAGCCTGTTCATCCTTTGCGTTAAATGCAATTACCTTAAACTAAATATTTCATTCTCCCTAATACTATCTTTCGATTTAGCAAACTAGAGTGCTCCTTTCTAAACTTCTATACACAGTATCCAAAAATGTCTGCAATTATATTCACAAGCTCAACTGACATACCTAAAACCTTTATATTATTAAATATATGTCTTCTCACCAAGAGCAGAATCAACAATTTATTCTGCAACTTTTGACCATTTTTAATTCTTATTTGGCACGAAATTCTTTGAAACTAGTTTATAATGAGGATATGAAAACAAAGAAAGGAGATTTTTAAAATGAAAAAGAAAATTACAATATTTATCAATGATTTACTTGCTTTCTACTCAATATATTTTAGCAATCATATCTATCGCTTCTAACCTTTAAACACATCGTTTGCCAATTATCAACAACAAATGTATTATCATTTTATTGACAATCATATTTGTGTAGTGATAAATTTACTAATAACTATTCATGCAATTCTATTGGAAGACCATCTGGGTCACGAAAAAAAGTCATTCTTTTTTGTGTGTACTCGTCTAATCTAATTTTTTCAGTTTGGATTCCTTTTAAATTCAAACTTTTTACAGTTTCTTCAATATTTTCTACTTTAAAAGCTAAATGTCGCAATCCACAAGCCTCTGGTTCTGTTACTCTGTCAGGTGCCTTTTCCATACCAAAGATTTCAAGCTCAATATCGCCCACCTTCAAGTCTAATTTATAATCATTTCTATCTTTTCTATAATTCTCCCTTATAATAGGAAGTCCTAATTGCTCCACATAGAATTTTTTTGATTTCTCATAATCGGACACAATAATTGCAACATGATGTATTGAATCAAACATAGCCTATCAACTCCTTGTCTTATCGCAATCTATTTATAAATTACACAAATATATGTATGTATTAAGCCTTGTCAAATTCTTTAACTCTATTCTCAATTGTATTTTTAAAGTTTTCAACCTGATGAATATACTCTTCATCCATCAATGAAGACTTAATAAGGAAATCTGCTGTTGCTTTATTATTTGCAATTGGAATATCATATACTTGTGCAATTCGTAAAAGTGCTTTCACATCCGGGTCATGTGGCTGAGCTGCAAGTGGGTCAGAAAAGAAAATTACCATGTCTATATTTCCTTCGACAATCTTTGCACCTATCTGCTGGTCTCCACCTAATGGTCCACTATTATATCCTCTTATTTCTAAACCTACACAATCTGCTATCATTCTAGCAGTTGTGCCTGTTCCAGATAATTTATGTTTGCTCAAAATATCCTTGTTTGCCTGACACCATTTAATAATCTCATCTTTCTTTCCATCATGAGCTATTAAAGCTATTCTCTTTTGCTGTTTAATTGTCATTTCTACAAAATCAACCATATGCATTCCTTTCTGCTTAATATAAAGCTTTTAAAACATGTTACTGTAACTCAAACTTATATACTGTTCTTGAAACAAATTTAGTTCCTGCTTCTAATAAAGGGCTTGGAAATCTCTTATCATTACATGAATTAGGATAAAATTGTGTTTCAAGACATATTCCACTATGCTTCCCATATGTAGAACCATCTTTTCCGGCTTGTCCGTTTAAAAAGTTACCTGTATAAATTTGTAATCCACATAAATCTGATAACACCGTCATACTAATGCCAGATTCTGATGAATACAGCTTTGCAACTTTTTTTAATGTTCTGTCATTCTTAAAGATGTAATTATGGTCGTATCCGTTAGCAGTTCTCAAAGGCAAATATTCGCTATCAATATCTAAACCTATCTTTTTCTTCTTACGAAAATCCATTGGTGTACCACTAACCCCTATAATGTCACCTGTTGGAATCATTTCTTTATCTATATCCAAAAAAGAATCTGAATAAATTTCCAGTTCATGTTCCAATATAGTTCCGCTGCTATGTCCATCTAAATTGAAGTATGTATGATTTGTTGGATTAACAATAGTTGTTTTATCACTGCTCATAACATAATCAATCATTAATTCATTATTCTTTGTAAGAGTATATCGAATAGTCTGCTCTAAATCTCCCGGAAAGCCTTGCTCTAAATGTGGACTTACTCGATGAAACTCAACATATTCACCACTATCATCTGCACCTTTTTCTGAATAATACATTTGACAATGTGACCTGTTAAATCCGCTATGAAGATTGTTGTTTCCCTCATTAGCATCCAACTTATAATCCACACCTTCAATATTTACGCATGCACCTTTAATTCTATTAGCATTTCTTCCAACATACGCTCCCATTCCGGTTTCTGTATCAAAGTAGTCTTCCACTTTTTCAAATCCAAGAGCAACATCCCTTTTTATACCTTCTTTATCTATAATTGATATAGCCAATATTAATGCTCCTAAATCTGAAACCTCTACTTGCATTCCTCTTTTATTTTCAAGTAAGAATTTACTAACAATATCACCATTTTGAGTTTCTCCAAAATATTTTCTTTCTATCATCTTAGACAACACTCTCCTTACTTCTCTTGCTATGCATTCTGTTTCGATATTCCCTTGGTGTCATCTTGTATCTATCCTTAAATACACGGTTAAATGTACGCTGACTTTCAAAACCTGCATCAAGACTTATATTAGTTATAGATTCATTCGTGTTCTCCAAAGCTGAAATCGCATAATTAAGTCTTATTCCATTTAAGTATTTATTAAAGTTACAATGAAATGTCTTTGCGAACATTCGAGATAGCACATATTTGCTAACTGCTAAATCATACGCCATTTTTTCAAGATGTATATCTTTCCTGAAATTCTTTGCAATATATTCAACCGCACAGTATATTATATCGTCGCCTCCAACCAAATCTTTATCGGTCATTTCCATATCAGAAAATACATGTGCCAGCATAATATGTACATATGCTTGAATTATCATTGGATTACCCTCTGTATTATTTGTCAGTGCTTTTATTGAATTTACAATGTCCATATGCACATGTTCCTTATCAATTATCGGATATACCGGGCTATACTTTTGTAAATCCTCATAAAAATTCTGTGTTAATGATGGGTCCAAGAATAAATATATAGCCTTATTTTCTCCTTGACCAAACACTTGATAATGATGGATAACATTTGGAAATACTATGGCAAAATCACCTTGCTCCATATGAAACAATTCTTGTCCTACACCCAATTCAACTGTACCATCTGTCACATAAATTATTTCTATTGCTTCATGCAAATGTGGCGGAACATGCACAGATTTTTTCCACTCTGCCGATACTCCTTCACTTCTTTTTTCATATGTCAATGACACAAAATCATCTCCTATCTACATGCTATCCATCATACTTGTTCAAATTAATAACTACAAAACTGACAAAAATCTTTTAAACTGCTCCATGCCTTTTTCAGTTCTCTTAAATACACCTGCACATTCAAGAACCTGAACAAATCTTTTTGCAATTTCTATATGTAATACTTCCTTTATGTTATCAGAAGTAATTTCATAATTTGCATACCATTCATCTACCCATTCTGCATGTTTGCTGATATTATCTATGGCTCTAATATCTTTTCCTGCTATAATCGCATCTGCGAGCTCTTCCATTTCTTTTTTAAGTCTTGCCGGCAATACCGCTAATCCCATTACTTCGATTAAGCCTATATTCTCTTTTTTAATATGATGTAATTTTTCGTCCGGATGATATACACCCCAAGGTTTTTCCTCTGTGGTAATATTATTTCTAAGCACAAGGTCCATTTCGTATAACGAACCATTCATTCTTGCAATCGGTGTGATTGTATTATGTGGCACACCATCTGTTTCAGAATATATAAATGCCTCTTGATCGGTATATGCTCTCCAAGAATCTAAAATTCTACTTGAAAGTTCTACTATACTTTCTTTGCTTTCACTTTGTAATCTAATCACCGACATAGGCCATTTTACAGTACCAATTGTCACGTCCTCATATTTTGTCACATTAAACTTATATTCATATGGTGCCTTCGCCATAGCAAATGTATATGCTCCACCTTGGAAGTGGTCATGGCTCAAAATAGAACCACCAACTATTGGTAAATCTGCATTAGAACCAATTGTATAATGTGGAAACATTGAAACAAAATCCAATAACTTTACAAATACACTTCTATCTATCTTCATAGGTGTATGTTCTTCGTTAAATACTATGCAATGCTCATTATAATAAACATAAGGAGAATACTGCAGAAAATAGTTCTGCTCATTTAACTTTATTGGAATAATTCTGTGGTTCTGACGAGCTGGATGAGATAATGTTCCTGCATATCCCTCATTTTCTTTGCATAATAAACACTTAGGATATTCACTCTTACTCTGGCTTGCTGCCTTTGCAATATCTCTTGGGTCTTTCTCTGGCTTTGATAAATTAATTGTAATATCTATCTCGCCATATTCTGTATCTGCTTTCCATTTTTCATCTCTTACAATTCTGTCAACACGGATATAATTAGTGTCCTGGCTAAATCTGTAATAAAAATCTGTTGCAAGCTTTGGAGACTTTTCATATAATTCCCTAAACTTACTTCTTACGCTTGATGGCATTGGTGTTATAATTCCCATCACCTTTGTATCAAATAAATCTCTGTTTGTAATTGTATCTTCCTCAATGATTCCGTTTTCCACTGCATAATCTGTCATATCTGACAATATACAATGAATTTCTCTTACTTCCTCATCTGACCATTCAAAGCTATTTAATCCAAACACTTCTAGAAGTCGGTTGATTACAAAGACCTTGTCCTCTGCATCAATTAACCCTCTTTGGATTCCATATTTGACCAATTCAGAAATCAATTTGTTCATATCAAAAACCTCCTTCCATTTATCCTAGTATCCGTTTGGATGATTTACATGCCATTCCCACGCAGTCTTAATGATTACACTTAAATCTGCAAATTGTGGTTTCCAACCAAGTACGTTCTTTGCTTTATCGCTTGAAGCAATAAGTACCGATGGGTCTCCTGCTCTTCTTTGTTCTTCCTTTGCTGGAATTGGATGCTTTGTTACTTCTCTTGCTGTTTCAATTACTTCTTTAACAGTGAAGCCTACACCATTACCTAAGTTAAACACATCGCTTTCTCCACCTTTAGCAAGATATTCCATAGCAAGAATATGTGCCTGTGCTAAATCGTTTACATGAATATAATCTCTTACACATGTTCCATCCTTTGTATCATAATCATTTCCGTATACAGAAATAAATTCTCTCTTACCGTTAGGAACCTGTAAAATCAATGGAATCAAATGTGTTTCCGGATTATGTGCTTCACCAATAAGTCCATTTGGATGTGCTCCACATGCGTTAAAATATCTAAGTGAAACATATCTTAAATCATGTGCTTTAGATGTCCATTTAAACATCTTTTCCATAGATAACTTTGTCTCACCATAACAGTTCGTTGGCTCTGTTCTGTCTGATTCCATAATTGGAATACTTTCCGGTTCTCCATAAGTTGCTGCTGTTGATGAAAATACGATTTTATCAATTCCATGCTGTACCATACTCTCTAGTAATACTTCTGTACCGCACAAATTGTTATTATAGTACTTCAATGGGTCAACCATACTTTCTCCAACCTGTGAGCTTGCTGCAAAATGAATAATTCCATCAATCTTTTCTTTGCTAAATACATCATCTAAAAAAGCCTTATCTCTGATGTCACCCTCATAGAACTTTGCCTGTGGATGAACAGCTTCCTTAAATCCTGTTAATAAATTATCAATCACGATAACCTCATGACCTGCATCAATAAGTTCATATACTGTATGGGAACCAATATATCCAGCTCCACCTAATACTAATATTCTCATAATATAAACACCTGCTTTCCTAAACTACCTGTATGCCACCATATTTTCTAATTCTTAAGTCGCTACAAGCTCCTTCTCCAAATATTAAATTCATATTCTTTTTATATTCATCTACATATTCATTTTTAACGAATGCCTGTATAGTTCCTGCAAAGCCACCACCATGTACTCTGCTTACACCATTATTCTGTAACACAACATCGCTTGTTGCCAACGCCACAGATACATTCTGGCTGTTTACATCACTGTTTGAATATACATTCTGTAAATACTTATAAGAAGAATCTCCTGATGCCTTTACTAAATTTAAAAATCCTACAAAATCTCCAGTTTTTAAAGCTTCAACTTCACAAGTTACTCTGTCATTCTCACTTACAAAATGTAACGCTCTAAGTACACTTCTGTCGCCAAATTCTGAACGTAACGCTTGAATTTCTCTGATAATGTCCTGTGCTGTGATTCCTCTTAATACTTCTTTACCAAAGTGTTTTGCAACCTGCTTCATTTCTTTTGGTATTGCAGCATACTCATCTGTCAAATCAGCATGTGAACCCTTGGTATCAGTAATACATAAGCTGTAACCATACTCTTCCATATCAAACTCAACTTTTTCAACAACCGGCTTGCTTGTGTTTTCAAAGTCAATATATACAAGATTTCCCACAGAGCATGTCATCTGGTCCATAAGTCCACAAGGCTTTCCAAAATAAATATTTTCTGCATACTGACCTATAATAGCAATATCAATTGCTGATACGCTCATATTGTTATACAATCCAGATAAAATAGTGCCAATTAATGTTTCAAAAGCAGCTGATGAAGATAATCCAGCTCCTATCAATACATCACTTGTAACATATGCTTTAAAACCACCAACTTGAAACTTTCTATTTAAGAATCCTGAAACAACACCTTTAATCAATGCTGTAGTTGTTTCTTTTTCTTCTTCCTTTAATAGAATATCATCAAGAGATATTACTATCTCATCATAGTTGTCTGAAACAAGTCGAATTGTATTGTCATCTGTAGCTCTTACAACTCCAAGGCTGTCAAGGTTAATAGATGCAGCTAACACCTTGCCATGCTGATGGTCAGTATGATTTCCACCAACTTCGCTTCTACCCGGTGCACTAAATAATACTACTTCTCCCGCATCGTATAAGTCTTCGAATTTTTTAATTGCTACTATATATCTATTTCTTTGATAATCCATAAGCTTATTATCTACATAAATATCTAGCAATCTATCATCCAACTCACCATTTTGCAATTTTTCAATCAATGTTTGTGTATTCATTGTAAAAACCTCTTTTCTATAACTTCATAATCAGTTACATCTGCTTAACATATCTTAAATGAATATGTTATATCTTTTCCTGCATCAATATGGTAAGCCTCTTCTACATCACTTCCCCATGTATCAATACCACCAACACCTCTAACAGCTCCGTATACACATAACACTGTTCTTCTAGCAGGTGGAAGCTCTTCATGATGTGTTGCATTTTCTATTTCTAATGCTGTATATGGTAAACAAGAAAATGCTATTTCTTTATCTGTTTTTTCAAGTCTTAATACCTGTGGTGAAATATCCTTTCTCGCATTGTTAAGACTTGTATGTCTAACGATTTCTACCCAATCTACATCCATTCTAACGCCACATTCCTGTGGAACAACGTATGGTGTAAGGCTTAAATCATCAACTTCATATATGCCCTTTGTTGCACCTTTTTTTCTGTCTGGATATGTTTCACCAGATAATCCATTGTATATATACTTATCTGCTAAAGTTGGCATTATAAATCTTAAGCCGAACACTGGCAATTCCGGAAGTCCCTTTACGCCAACATAATGCACATTCACTGTAATGTTTCCTTTATTATTAACTGTATATGTGACAATTACTGTTGTAGTCGGATTAATGATTGTCTGATAAGTGAATTTCACACTTACCTCACTTGCATATACATCTGAACCATATTTGTTATTATCAGGCGCAATCGGCTTTCCCTGTGATTCGCCATCTGTAATTACTTCAATATCAATACAGTCTATAAATGTATCTGCAGCAATCCAATTACCACTCTTAATATGGAACTTACTTCCTCTGTCATTATCAGTTAAAGCTCTCCAAAATGTAGGCTTTGGGCAACGATATAACCATTCATAACCATTTTTTACAATCGACTCCAAACCGCCCTGTGCATAGGAGAATATATAATCATATCCTTCTCCGTGTACTCCAAGTGTGTAATCTCCATATACAACTCTAATTTCTTTCTTATTTGTACAATCCATAAAAATACCTCACTTCCTGCATTGCTGGTTTTTCTCTACGGTCAGCAAAAACGATTCCGTCAGCTGAGAACTCATAATCAGATGGCTTATCATCGAAATCTCCACCATATCTTAATACTTCTCTTCCTGTAACTTCATCTTTTACTAAAAGTGCCTGGTCGATAAAATCCCATATATATCCACCCTGATACATCTCGTACTTATCAATAAGATTCATATACGAATCAAGTTCACCCATTGAATTACCCATATCATGCATAAACTCACATAAAATATATGGTTTCTTTGGATTGTTACTTAAATATTCTTCAATTTCATATGGCTTAGCATACATACGGCTTTCCACATCTGATATTGTATCTTCGTATTCTCTTGTGTAGTATGAGCCTTCATAATGTACTAATCTTCCATCATTCTGCTCTTTAAAATAAGTATTCATAGCTTCAATATCATCTCCACCATAAGACTCATTTCCTAGTGACCAGAAAATAATTGATGTGTGATTCTTGAATGTTTCATAATTACTTCTTGCTCGGTCAACTACCGCTTCTCTCCACTGTGGTACAGAACCCGGTACATTCCAAGATGGCTCAATAGCTCCTAACTTCTGCCATGAACCATGACTTTCTAAGTTAGTCTCTGCCATTACATATATTCCAGCCTCATCACACATATAGTACCAAGGAATCTGGTCAGGATAATGACATGTTCTTACTGAATTGATATTATTTCTCTTTATACAAGAAATATCTGAAACCATATCTTCTATACTAATATTTCTTCCTGTCTTTGGATTCCATTCATGTCTGTTTACACCAACTATTACAAGTCTTTTTCCATTTAAGTACATAACCTTATCAATAATCTCTATTCTTCTAAAGCCAACGCTATATGGAACAACTTCTAATATTTCTCCATCTGCACTTCTTACTTCAAGAACTATTTTATAAAGGTAAGGACTGTGATTATCCCAAGCTTTTACTTCTGTTACATCTTCTGAGATAAAACCAATAAGCTTACCATCTTTTTCTTCTAATGCTATGTTGCTTTCCAATACTACTTTATCTGTAATATCCTTCATAACTAAATGAACTGATACATCTTTGCTGGCAATAGATGAAACTTTAACTGTTGCTTCAAGCTTTCCACTTTCATTATCGCTATTTAATATTGGATTAAGCCACATATCTTCAACATGAACATCCGGAATAGCCCTTAATGATACATTTCTAAATATTCCAAAGAATCTAAAGAAATCCTGGTCCTCTAAAAATGCTGCTGTACACATCTTGTGAACTTCAACCGCCAATACATTACCCTTTTCTCTGATATATGGTGTTAAATCAAATTCAGATGGTGTAAAGCTATCTTCTGCATAACCAACAAACTGTCCATTAAGCCACAAATACATTGCCTGTTCTACACCTTCAAAGCAAATAGAAATTCGCTTGCCACAAAGTGCTTCGTCTAAATCAAATCGAGTAACGTATGATCCTACCGGATTATACTCTGCTTCACTAAACATTCCTGCACCGGAAATATTATTACCGCATGTATAAGCTCCTCTTCTATATGTTTTACCTTCCCATGGGTACATTGTATTTATATATCTAATCTGGTCATAACCTGCAAGTTCGATGTGACCCGGAACCATAATCTTGTCAAATCCACTGATGTCATAATCTTCTTCATAAAACTTTTTCGGTCTGCTCATTGCATTTTTACTAAAACTAAAACTCCACTGTCCATTTAAAGACTGTACTAATCTCTGATTCTGCTCTTCCATATCCTCATAATTCAAAAAATAATTATGGTCACTATGAGCTGCACTCTGATTTATTCTAAATATCTCAGGATTATCTAACCATTTAATATCTGCGTTCATATTTATTCCTCACTTTCTACATATAGCCCCTAAAGATAAACTTTAGAGGTTATTACTAGTTACTGCTTATTTTCTTTTAATTTTCTGTTTGCCTCTTCAATATTCATAAATGAAAGAACAATTGTAACAATCAAATCAAAAACAAATGGAAGCCACAAATACATAACATTTAACATACTAATACAGCTATCTGGCTGCACTGTTGCATTGTTAACATATCCGCTCATATCAAGTAACCATCCAGAAAGAGCAACACCAATACCACCACCAAGCTTTGTTCCGAATGATGTACAAGAGAACATTGAACCATCAATTCTCTTTCCTGTCTTAAGGTAAGTGTGTTCTGAACAATTTGCAATTACTGCACCAAAATCTCCCTGCCATGGACCTTCACCAATTGATGATAATACTGTAAATACTAACATAAGAGGAACACTTCCAATGTAACCTGCAAACACAATTCCTAAACGACACAATGTTGCGAAAATATAGCTATACTTATTTACCTTATATAATCCGCCTGCTTTAGCTACTAATGTAGGTGTAATTATAAGTACTAAAATCAATGGAATATTAATTGCCCATGAGAATGTACCAAACAATTTCTGATTAAACAACACATATGTCATATAATATGTACCAACACCAACCATTGCTGCTCTTAACTGTAAAAGAATGAATACTCCACATATCATAAAGAAATATTTATTTGACATAAGAAGTTTAAGTATTTCTGTAAATTTAAGTTTTTCCTCTTTCTTAACTTCTTCTCCTTCTCTAAGCTCCTCTTCTGGAAGTTCCTTAACCGAGAAACATGATAATGTGTTTGTAACAAGACCAATAATACAATAAATAATTGCAATTGCTCTCCAGCCTGCCGCTCCACCACCAAGTGCTTCAACAGCGTTAAATGTAAATGCTGAAATTAACATATTAGTACCAAATGAGAACATGAATCTGAAAGAACCCATCTCTACTCGTTCTTTACTGTTCTTTGTTACAAGTGATGTTAATGATGCATATGCTATATTATTTGCTGTGTAGAATACTGCATTTAATAATGTGTAAGCGATAAAGAACCATGCATACTGTGCTGTCTTTCCCATATTTGTTGGAATTGCAAATACTCCAAATAATGTAAGTGCACATCCAAAGAACCCGTAAAACATCCATGGTCTTGCTTTACCCATTTTTGATTTAGTTCTATCAATCATAGAACCAAAGAATATATCTGATACTCCGTCAAATATCTTTGATACTGCTATCAATGTACCAACTATACCTGAATTTAATCCAATTGTATCGGTTAAATAAATCATTACGAATGCTGTCAGGAATGCATATACCACATTACCTGCAATATCACCCGAACCATAGCCTACCTTGTTATACCATTTTAGGTATCTCTTTTCTTCCATAAGAATTCTCCTTCCTTATCATGCATTACCTTTTAGTAACTTTTTGCTTCGTTGTTTATTAGTCTGTCTGCTTCGTTATAAGTAGTATATAAAAATACTATTCTTAATTCCATATCATTTATTGGACAAAATATGCACAAAATGATAAAATTGATAGAAACAAGGACAAAATTGCTTTTTTATTAGACAAAATCCACAATGATATATTTGCACCCTTATAAAGGAGGTTTAAATGTATACAAATAACGCATATCTAAACAACTCAATGTTAGACATAAAAGACAAATCAAAACCATTGATAGTAACTAGTGTAGGAACTTATCATCTTTATACTCATCCCAAATTGCCAACCTGGCGTCCCAAAGGGCGAAAAGACTTCCAATTGCTTTATATCGCTGCTGGTAAAGCACACTTTCATTTTAACGGTAAAGAAGAAATAGTTACAGCAGGCCATATGGTTTTATACCGACCTAAAGAACCCCAAAAATATGAATATTATGGTGATGACCAAACAGAAGCATATTGGGTACACTTTACTGGAGGAAATGTTACTAATATTCTTCGCTCTTATGGCTTTCCGGATAATAAGAATATCTTCTATTGTGGTTCTCATATTGAGTATCAAGGAATATTTAGAAATATGATATATGAACTTCAGATGTGTAAAGAGAATTATGAACAGATGTTAGAAATATACTTAAAACAAATATTTATTATGCTCCAAAGGAGTTTTTTATCTCAACTTAAAACCAATAACACTTATGTTATCGAAAAAATTGATAAAGCTACACTTTATTTTAATGAACATTATAGCGAAAATATAAGTATTGACGAATATGCACAAAATAATCATGTTAGTGTTAGCTGGTTCATTAGAAACTTTAAACAATATACAGGATTTACTCCAATGCAATACATTTTATCCAAAAGATTATATAACGCTGAGATCCTGTTACAAAATACCGATTACAATGTGACAGAAATTGCTGAAATTATCGGTTATGACAACCCTTTATATTTTAGTCGAATATTTAAAAAAGCTAAGGGGATATCACCATCTGAATATAGAAAAAATATAAAGCCTTAATCCCAATGAGAAAGAATCAAAATGGTTCTTTCTCATTTTTTGCAAAATTTGTCTGCTTTAAAATTGATTTTGGCAAGTATTATAAAAATCAATGTAATATACTTGGCTCATAAAAAATAAAAAGGAGGACAAAAATATGAAGAATTTTGTTAATAATTTACTTAACTTCTATTCAGTTTTTTTTAAGTACTCATTATACCGCTTCTAAAAATCTGAACAACAGATTTAATTACATCGATACATAATAAAGTTGCATTTTCCTTTCTCTAAAGCTTCGTTTATAGTAGTGCTTATATATGAATTATGTATCGTTTACATATAAACTATTTTCTTTCCCCTTTCGTTGTTTGTACTTACATAAATGGAATACAATGAACAATAGTTCATATTTCAAACAAATAAGCCACTATAGAACTGTTTTGCTCCATACTGGCTTATTTCGTTGTTGCATCATTATTACCCTTGCATCATTTGTATCACCATCTGTTTCAAATGCTGTATCAGTATCAACAGAGAT
>OIEM01000001.1_pt1 | contig 198833 bp, 183 predicted proteins | sample 1581761 | NCBI WGS metagenome assembly OIEM01 (sample SAMN01760978, study PRJEB22395) | human gut metagenome | reverse complement strand
AACGGCAATAACAGCCAGAAATATTTAACTAAATATCAATATGTCAGTACACTAGTTGGAGGAAATACTTTAAATCAAAATATTCAGAATCCAACAATATCAAATGTTAATAATTTTAATATTTTAGTAAAGAAAGTGGTGAAACAAACAATGAAAAAAATGATATATAGTATAATATGTTTGTTATTATTGATAGTAATTACTGGTTGTGCTTTTTCTAATGAAGAAAAACAGAAGAGAGAAAATTATTTTACACAGGCAAAAGAAAATGCAGTAAACTATGTTCAAAATAAATATGGGTTTAAGCCTGAAGTAGGAACTGCAAAATGTACATTTGTTAATTCGGACAGTTTTGCCAGTAATTGTAATGAAGAAATTATTGTCAATGTTGGTTATAATGATAAATGGTTTAAAGTTCTTATTAATGGTTCTTATGAAACAATAGAAGGTTCTGATAATTATCAATATGATCAAATATCAAAAGATATAATTAATTTAATAAGAAGTGATTTTGGTGCTCCTTATAAATATCAAGTATATTATGGTTATGAAGCTGAGGGAATAATAGAAACATATTATAATGGAAATAACTTGTCTGAAATAATAGAAAAAAATTATGTAATGAGTGTAGTTGAATATATAAATAGAGAAAGTTTAGAGAGCCTAGAATATAAATTAAAATCATCGAAATATTCTAGATATAGTGAATTATATATTGTTAATTATAAATCCTTAGATTCTTATAAAAAAACTTCTACGCACACATATAATATTAAAGGTTCATACATGGAAGAAGATTTTTATGAAAACTCTGATTATCTAAAGGATGTTATTACTTCAGGTTATGGAAAAACAAAATATTATAATTTTAATTAATTGCTTGAGAATTGGAGGATAATAATGAAAAAAATAATTTTAGGTGTATTTTGCTGTTTATTAGTTTCAGTAATAGCAACAGGATGTACATATAAAACTAATTATATAAAAAATACAACGATGAATTGCATATCATTTTTGGAGATTTTAGTTATGATTATTTGAGAGAAGAATATGATCATGGGTATGATGGTTTAGGTAGACACAACTATAAAAAGTGGCAAATACATTTTACAGATTCATATGGTAAAGAAGAAAGTGCAACATTAGTTAATGATAAAAGAATTGATAAATAAATTTATTATCGCCACTTACAAAAATACTTTCGCATTTTCATAATGTGCCACATAAATTTATTTTTTCTTATTTAATATCTCACTTGTTTCTTTACTTGCATTATAAACAGATAAGTAAAGGAATAATTCATATATGATTGTTAATATAAAGAAACCCACTATTACATAAATGTTATTGTAAACATTATTATTTAATTCTTCAAAGAATAATATAATTAAATATACCATACCATAAAACACTATTGAAATTGCTGTTGTATCATTATAAGCTCTTTTTATTAATCTAGAATTAGATAGTGAAATGTTTTTAACTCTTTATAGTGCATTTGCTCAAGCGGAAAGTGAATCAACATCTATGAATGTAAAAATGGGTTTAAATGCTAAAATGAAGCGAGGAGAACCTGTTGGAAATCAAAATTGTTATGGCTATATTTGGAATGAACAAACAAAAGAACTTGAAATCAATGAAGAACAAGCAGAAGTTGTAAGATTAATATTTGATTTATATATATCAGGTCTTGGTGGTAGAACTATTGCAAGAAAACTAAATGAGAAGAATATTCCTACTTACTTTGCTAAGAAATGGAGTCAATCATCAATTAATAGAGTTATTCGTAATGAAAAATATGTTGGTGATTTACTAGGACAAAAATATTATGTTGAAAGTCCAATTACTCATAAACGTAGTTTAAATTATGGAGAGAAAGAACAATATTATGTTAAAGACCATCATGTAGCTATTATTTCAAGAGAAAAATGGAATAAGGCACAAGAAATATTAAAGAAAAGAAATTCAAAACAAATTCCTGATGGTAGAAAGCATAAAACTACTTATAGTTTAAAATATGATTTTAGTAGTAAAATTGTATGTGGACATTGTAATTCAACTTATGTAAGACGACAAGGAACTAAAAGAAAAGATGGCACAGCACCTATTTATTGGAAATGTTATCAACAAGTAGATGAAAAAAATTTTTGTAAAGACTCTAAATTTATACGTGAAGATGTGTTAAAAAGTATGTTTGTAGAATTATATAACCTAATTGTTAAAAATAAGCATAAGACAAAGGATAAACTACTAAATGCAATCAAAAGCACTTTAAAAGAAGAAAACTATCAAAAAGAAATTGATAAATTAAATATTGAATTAGATAAATATAATAGTAAATTATCAAAATTAGTAGATATGAAGTTAGATGGAATTATTGATAAAGATATTTATGTTAAGAAAGAACAAGAAATTAAATTACAAATAACTGAAATAGAAACTAAAATAACAGAACTATTAAATCAAAAAAATACTAATAATGATATATCAAATAAAATTAAAGAGATAGAAAAGATAATGAATGAACCTACTTCAATTAAAGAATTTGATAAAGAAATTTTTGATAGCATTGTAGAAAGAATTATTCTAGGAGAAATTGATGAAGATGGTAATAGTAATCCTAATGTAGAAAGATTTATTTTAAAGACGGGTACAGAATATAAGTGGGAAAATAACGGAATTGATACAAGTGTGTCATTTGGTAGCTACAAGAGATGATTGCAGCAGTACCAAGCTTTGCAAGTATTTTGTTTGCTGCTGTTGGAGTGTTACTAATTCCAATAAAGCAAATTGACGACTTGTGGAGTAAATTGTTAAAAGGATATTCAAAATGGATTAAATATTTAGTACTTGGCTGGCTATTTGTTATAGCCTGTATAATTTTTCCATTGTCAGATGAGAAAGGAAAGACTGGAAATATAGAACAGACGGAAACAAACAGAGAGGCAGCAGCTACTACAACAATTGAAGCTAAAAAAGTAGTTGCAACAGAAAAACAAACAGAAAAGCAAACAAAAACAGAGGCCGCAACAGAGAAGGAAACTACAGCTAGAAAAGAGGTTGTAACTACAACTGAAAAAGCAACAACCGTAAAAACAACAGCTTATGTTGAAGAGAAAACAACTAAGCAGAATAACAATAGTTCTAATTCTAATAATAGTATTAATAACCAAAATGCTACTACAGCAGCCCCAAATAATATAAATAATAATTCAATAACTGTACATATTACTGCAAGTGGCGGTAAATATCATCGTGCTGGATGTAGATATTTAAGAAATAGTGATAGTGCGGTAACCTTGCAGAAGGCTAAGTCATTAGGCTTAACTCCATGTAGTGTATGTAATCCACCACAGTAATATATAGCAGCCACCAATTCCCAACTTTTTAATATTATAATTTAAAATGAATTATAGTAGGTAATAGGCAGAACAGTAATTATACACTTGCACCCTGATGATTTTCATTCTCAGCCTTCGTGAGATTCGGGAACTAAGATAGGATGTGGAATGATAAAAAAGGTATAGATAAAAATAAAGAATAATGTTGATAATATTTCTCACAGGGACTATACTAATTTTGCTAAAATATTAAATTAGTGGATGTGAGGTAAAATGCGACAAAAGAATAAAAAGGCAATCGACTTTGGTAATGATGATGTTATGAAGATTTTGCTTCGATTAGCACCTCCGGTTATGATTGCCCAGTTAATACAAGCTTTATATAACATAATAGATAGCTTCTTTATTGGAAAAAATTCTGAGGATGGGCTTACTGCCCTTTCTATAATATATCCCATACAGCTTTTAATGATTGCATTAGCAGTTGGAACGGGAGTAGGAATAAATACCTTAATGGCATATTATCAGGGCATTAAAAAAGACAAGGAAAGCGAGGAGGTGGCTGGAGCAGCTACCTTCTTAGCCCTTATAATGTGGGCAGTTTTTGCAGTTATTTGCTATTTTGGTATGCCCTTTTATGCAAAAATATCTACCACCTCAGCCTCTATTATTAAGGAGGTAATTACCTACGGTAGAATTGTGTCAGTATTTAGTATTGGCTTATTCCTGGAAAGTGTGTGGACAAAAATATTACAGGCTATAGGCAATATGAAATTACCTATGATAGCACAAATAGCAGGTGCTATTGTTAATATAGTATTAGACCCTATATTAATTTTTGGAGTGGGAATAATACCGGCAATGGGTATAGGAGGAGCAGCTATAGCTACTGTTTCTGGTCAGATTGTTGCGGCACTTATAGTAATGACAAAGGGCTATAGAAAGTCACCAGCCTTTTCAAAATATTTTCCATATATAAAAAGGATATATTATTTAGGATTTCCAAATATACTAATGCAGTCAGCCTACACCTTATACATATTCGGTTTAAATCTTATTTTAAAGGAATTTTCCGACCAGGCAGTAACGGTGCTTGGCTTGTATTATAAATGGCAGACTTTTTTCTTTATTCCTTTAGGCTCAATGCAAACCTGTATTGTACCTGTATTAAGCTTTAATTATGGAGCAGGAATGTATTCCAGATGTAAAAAAACACTTAAGGATTCTATATTATTTGGAATGGCTCTAATGCTTTTAGGAGTTTTATGCTTTGAGCTTATACCAGCCCAAATGCTGGGAGTTTTCTCAAAGGACGCTAAGGTTATTGGCATTGGTGTTAATGCTTTTAGAATTATAGGAGTATCGTTTATACCCCTTGTTACATCGCTTATTTATCCAGTTTATTTTCAGGCGATAGGATATGCAGGAAGAAGCTCTGCACTTACAGTTTTACGGACAGTTGCATTATTTGTACCCTTGGCGTGGATTTTTTCAAGGTTTGGGCTTGAATATTTCTGGCTTACATACCCAATGACTGAAATTATTACAACAACAGTTGGCTATATTATGTACAAACGATTTAATAGAAGATATGAAAAAATGCTAAGATAAATTAAAGTGTAAATTAGAAAGATAGAGTTTTTTATGAATAATATAATTGAGATAACAGATTTTGAAAATAAAGAATTAGATGTGTATGCCAGACTTACAGAGGCACAGCTATTAAATAATGATAATGTGAAAGAGGGTATTTTTATTGCAGAAAGTCCCAAGGTTATTGAAAGAGCATTAGCCGCAGGCTGTGTACCTGTTTCTGCCTTAATTGAGGACAGGCATATTGAGGGCGAAGGAAAAGAGATTATTAAAAAGCTTAATAATGTTAATATTTATACTGCAAAATTTGATGTACTTACTAAGCTGACTGGTTTTCAATTAACCAGAGGAATGTTGTGTGCTATGAAAAGACCACCATTACCTAAGGCAGAGGATATTTGTAAAAATGCCACACGGATAGCAATATTAGAAAATGTTATGAATCCAACTAATGTTGGTGCAATATTTAGATGTGCTGCTGCCCTAAATATTGACGCTGTGCTATTAACAAGAGGCTGTGCAAATCCACTTTATAGAAGGGCAATCAGAGTTAGTATGGGTACAGTTTTCCAAATTCCGTGGACTTTTATTGATAATAATGTAAATTGGAATGAATTCGGCATAGAGTATATTCATAATCTAGGCTTTAAAAGTGCAGCAATGGCACTTAGAAAGGACACAGTTGCCATAGATGATGAGGACTTAAACAAAGAGGAGAGGCTGGCAATTATTTTAGGAACAGAGGGAGAAGGCTTAACAGAGGGTATTATTGATAAAAGCGATTATACAATAAAAATACCTATGGCTAATGGAGTGGATTCTCTTAATGTGGCAGCAGCTAGTGCAGTTGCATTTTGGCAGTTGGGAAATCGTAATAAATAAGCTGGGTGTTTATAATAAGTAATAAAAAAATGTGAAAAATGTAGAAGGACATAAGGGGAATAATTTACATAAAATTTCCAGGAAAAAAATATATAAAAGCTATTGATAAATCGAACATATGGTTGTATAATGAACATATGTTCGATATTCAACAACAGCTTACCACACAAGAAAAACTGCATATTTTAGCCGATGCGGCAAAGTATGATGTTGCGTGTACCTCTAGTGGCGCAGATAGAAGAGGAAAGGAAGGATTTCTCGGGAATGCCCAGGCGTGCGGTATATGTCACAGCTTTGCAGCAGACGGAAGATGTATATCCTTATTAAAAATACTTATGACAAACAACTGTATATATGATTGTAAGTATTGTGTAAATCGTTCCTCAAATGATGTAAAACGGGCTCAGTTTACGCCGCAGGAGATTTGTGATATTACAGTAGAATTTTATAAGCGAAACTATATAGAAGGCTTATTTTTAAGCTCTGGAGTTATAAAAAATCCTGCATATACTATGGAAAAAATGTGTGAAACACTATATATGCTTAGATATACTTACAAGTTTAACGGATATATTCATATAAAGACCATACCGGGAGCACCAGATGAGCTAATAGCTACAGCAGGGTATCTGGCAGACCGTATGAGCATTAATTTAGAGCTGCCTACAGCAGAAAGCCTTAAAAAGCTTGCACCAAACAAAAACTTTAAAACCATACTTACACCTATGCAAAAGGTTAGTGATACCATAGCTGTCCATAGAATGGCTATAGGTAAGGATTCACGCATGGAAAGAAGTAGTGGAAATCAGTATTTATCGGGCAGTATATTTTCAAAGAAAAACCTAGAATATAAAAACACCAGAGTAGAAAAGGATTCTGTTAAGGCAGGCGAAAGGCTTATCGGCTTAGATAGTCCTAAGGCTAAAGATAAGTTTAAGGGCAGTCCCTCTATATATACAAAGGAGCAGCTAAAAAGTGTATTACCTTTATCTGTAGGAAAAAGCCTTGAAAGACCATTTTCACCAGCAGGGCAAAGTACACAAATGATTATTGGAGCTACAGACGAAACAGACTTAAACCTTATAAAAACTACCCAGACCTTGTATCAAAGTTATGATTTAAAAAGAGTATTTTATTCAGCCTACATACCTATAAATGAGGATAGTGCATTACCTTCTTTAGATACAGCACCACCCTTGCTTAGAGAGCATAGGCTTTATCAGGCGGATTTCCTGCTTAGATTTTATGGCTTTAATGCAGACGAGCTGCTTTCTGTGGATAGACCGAACTTTAATGAATTTGTCGACCCTAAATGCGATTGGGCATTAAGACATTTAGAATTATTTCCAGTAGATATTCAAAGTGCCAGCTATGAGGTTATTATGAGAGTACCAGGTATAGGACCTAAGTCTGCTCAAAGGATAATTAAGGCGCGTAGATATGGCATTATAGACTTTGAGGCTTTAAAAAAGATGGGTGTAGTATTAAAAAGAGCACATTATTTTATTACCTGTAAAGGAAAAATGATGTATAACACGCCTATAGAGGAAAAATATATTACAAGACAGCTTATATCTACTAATACAAAGGAAAACTGGCAGGTTAGCCATCAAAATGAAAATATAAAGCAAATGTCATTATTTGAGGATTTTGGGATTTCATCATAGGCAGTATGTTTTTGTAGATAAGAAGAGAAGATACAGTAGACATATTTGGAGAAAAAGAAAACTTGATTTCCATTAAGGTAAAAAGAGCTGTTAAAATAAAGGTGGTGATATTATGACGATTTTTACCTGTAAGGATTCTTATGAGGATATGATGACTTGTATTTATGCAGGGTGGGAGTGGGCACTTAAAAATGGTCACGAAAATCTAAGGCTTATGAAGGAGCCAATAGAGCAGACTTCCTTATTCGACCAATATATTCATATTGAAAAAGACAGGGAAAAGTCACTAAAGGTAACTAGGTCTATTGTAAAAAAGCTTTCTATGAAAGCCTATATAGATATATACAATGTATTATTATTCTATGAGGATAGGTTAGATGATGTTTATAGATATTTACGATTAGGCTTTAAGGCTGGCAGCAAAATTACAGATATGCTTACAGAGCCAATAGTGATGAAAATATCAAAAATCAGTAAAAGTGTTTCCAATGAAGCTAGCCTATTTCGGGAGTTTGCCAGATTTAATTCAGTAGACAACAAAGTATACATTTGTCATTTAGAGCCAAAGAGCAATGTTGTATACTATGTGGCTGCCCATTTTCAAGACAGAATGCCCTCAGAAAATTGGATAATTATTGATGACAATAGAAAACTTGCTGTGGTACATCCTAAAAATGAAAAAATGTATCTTACTTATTTAGATGACAAGCAGTTTGAAAGACTTTCAGAAAGCGAAAGACTAAAAGATGAATATACCACTTTATGGCAGACCTTTTTTGATTCCATAGCCATTAAACAAAGGGAAAATTATAATTGCCAAAGGGGACATTTTCCAATTTGGATGAGAAAACATACTGTAGAATTTAATAATAATACTTATAAATAATAATGGAAAAATGTGGCACAATATAGTATAATAACAAGTCTAGCGGCGATAATTAAAGGATAAAAATTATCAATAATTAACAAACGATTTACGAAACAAGGAGAAAAAATGAGTATTATTGAATTATTCGTTTTAGCAGTAGGCTTATCTATGGATGCCTTCGCAGTATCTATATGCAAAGGTTTGTCATTAGGAAAGACAAAGGTAAAGCATATGTGTATAGCAGGGGCATGGTTTGGAGGCTTTCAGGCGTTGATGCCATTAATAGGATATTTCTTAGGCAGTTTTTTCTCCGATTTGATTACAAAATATGACCATTGGATAGCGTTTATTTTACTTATTTTTATAGGTGGAAATATGATAAGAGAAGCATTTGGTGAAGAAGAAAAGGTGGATGCTTCTATGGGTGTTAAAAATATGTTTTTGCTTGCAATAGCTACAAGCATTGACGCATTGGCAGTAGGTGTAACCTTTGCCTTTTTAAAGGTATCTATAATACCAGCAGTTTCCTTTATAGGTGTTGTAACCTTTGTATGTTCAGCTATTGGAGTAAAGCTTGGTAGTATTTTCGGCGCAAAATATCAGTCAAAGGCACAGATTACAGGTGGTGTAATACTTATAATTATTGCCTTAAAGATTTTATTAGAGGGTGTAGGCATAATAAAATAATAAAACTCTTTGAAAATGTAAATGTTGTATGGGATAATATACAAAATATTCTTAAAGGAGAGAACATATGACAGAAAAAGAGAAGATGGTAGCAGGTTTATTATATAGTGCCTCTGATGATGAGCTTGTGGCGGCACGAAGAAATTGTAAAATAAAAATATACGATTACAATTTAATAGATCCACGAGAGCCGGACGAAAAAAGAACAGCAGCTATTAAAGAATTGTTTGGCAGTACTGGTGACAGAGTGTGGATAGAAGCACCCTTCCATTGTGATTATGGTTGGAATATTACAGTTGGTGAGGACTTTTATGCCAATTACAACTTAACAATATTAGATGTTGCACCAGTAAAAATTGGAAAAAATGTTATGTGTGCTCCAAATGTAGCAATATATACAGCAGGTCATCCTATAGATGCTGCAGTTAGAAATTCCGGCTTGGAGTTTGGAAAGCCTATTACCATAGGAGATAATGTCTGGATAGGTGGCAATGTAGTTATATTGCCAGGGGTTACTATAGGAAACAATGTGGTTATAGGTGCAGGCAGTATTGTTGCAAAAGACATACCTGACAATGTGGTAGCATATGGAAATCCTTGTAAAGTTATGAAAAATATATAATAGTTAATGTTTTATATAAACATATGTGGCTCGTAGTTATAAAAAATTAAAAATACATAAAGGAGAAAAAAGTTATGAATCCAATGTCAGTAATGAAAATGATGAAGGCAAAGGATGCCTTTGTAAGTAATCACCCCAAATTTGCCGCTTTTATTCAGCATGTTTTTAGCTCTGGAATAGAAGAGGGAACAATTATAGAAATCACAGTGACAAAGCCAGGTGAAGCTCCTGTTACTACCAATATGAAGGTACAGCAGTCAGATTTAGATTTGTTTAATGAATTAAAGTCTACAGTAAAGTAAGGAGAAAATATGAGCAAAAAAGTATTAATAGTTGTAGATATGCAAAAGGACTTTATAGACGGTGCATTAGGAACAAAGGAAGCAGCAGCAATCGTTGATAATGTTGTAAAAAGGATACAGGAGTATGAGGGAGAGGTTGTATTTACAAAGGACACGCATTTTGAAAATTATTTAGAAACCAGCGAGGGCAGACATTTACCAGTTACACATTGTATAAAGGGTACGGCAGGCTGGGAGCTTGATGAGAAAATAGAGAATGTAAAAAGTGATGATATGAAGGAATTTGAAAAAATTACCTTTGGTTCAACAAAGCTTGGAGAATATTTAAAGACCATAAAGGATTTGGAAGAAGTTGAATTAGTAGGCTTATGCACCGATATTTGTGTAATTTCAAATGCTTTATTAATCAAAGCCTTTTTGCCGGAAATAAAAGTAGTAGTCAGGGAAAATTGCACTGCCGGAGTGACAGTGGAAAGTCATTGCAATGCAATAGCTGCCATGAAAATGTGTCAAATTGAAATATTGTAAGACAGGTAAAAATTAAAAAGCAGAATAGAGTTTGTCAGATGGAAAAAATACAAAAGGATTTATTTACACTCAGGGATTTAAAGTATGCTAAGTTTCACAGCAGTCTTATGCCTACTGTAGATGAAAAAGTAGTAATAGGTGTCAGGACACCAGTTTTGCGACAATATGCAAAGGAAATAAGCAAGGAAAAATTTGTAATGGATTTTATGAAGGAACTTCCACATACCTATTATGAGGAAAATAATCTTCACGGAATGCTTATTGAACTATTATTCAAAAATGATATTGATTTAACACTTACATATGTAGAACAGTTTTTACCTTTTGTGGATAATTGGGCAACCTGTGATTTAATGACCTTTAAAATATACAAAAAATATCCGAAGCAGGTATATGAGAGGGCAAAAGAGTGGATTGCCGATGATAGAGTATATGTTAAACGATATGGGATAGTTACTTTAATGGGATTTTTAGATGATGGGCTGTTTAAAACAGAAATGCTGGATTTAGTAGCTAATATTATATCTGAGGAATATTATATAAATATGGCTAGAGCGTGGTACTTTAGTATTGCGTTGGTAAAGCAATATGATATAGCTATTAGGTATTTTACAAGTCCTGTTATGGATAAGTGGACACACAACAAATCAATTCAGAAAGCTATTGAAAGCAGAAGAATTTCTGATAAAACAAAAAAATATCTTAGGACACTAAAACTTATGTCCTAAGATATAGGGGTTATTTTGATATAAACAGTACACCTAATGTACCTGGACCACAGTGGGAAGAAATAACACCACCTGCGCGGGTTACCAAAATTTCTTCAAAAATGTTTAGTGATTTTAAATAGTCCTTTACAGCTTCAATAATCTTTTCATCACAGCCTGAGTGTGTAATAAATACTCTTTCTGGCTGAGAGCTTTTTAAGGCTTCTTCAAGGTCCTTTGAATATTGCAAAATTACAGACTCGATTTTACCACGATATTTTTTAGTAGCATCCATTTTTCCATGTTCTACTACAATTTTAGGATGTAGCTTTAAAACGCTTCCTGCAAGGGCTGCAACTGAGCTGCATCTGCCACCACGATGAAGATAAGTTAGTGTGTCAACAACAAAGCTTGCACGCACATAATCCTTTAAAGCTTCAATACTTTCAACTATTTCGCTTGCTGTTTTTCCCTCTTTAGCCATAATAGCAGCCTTTATTACTAATAGTCCTATACCAGTAGACAGGTTTGCTGAATCAATAACAAAAACCTTGTTTTGGGCATCAAGCTGTTCGGCAGCCAATTTCATCACATTACACGAAGTAGACATATCTGAGGATATGGAAAATGCAATTATTTCATCACCATTTTCTATAAAAGGCTTAAACAGGGATATGGCATCAGTAAGTGCTGGAGCAGAGGTTTTAGGTGTTGTTTTATGCTCATCAGACCAGACATAAATGTCATCAGGTGTTATATCCAAACCATCTCTGTATTCTTTTTCACCTAAAAGAATGTGCAGAGGCAAAATAGAAATGTCATATTTAGATAATAATTCAGCAGATAAATCGCAAGTGCTGTCGGAGATTATTTTAATCATAAAAAACTTCCTTTCTAGGTTTGTACACATATGTACTATAATAATAAACCAATAAAGATATTGTGTCAAAAAAATATTTTTTTAAACAAAAAATTAAGAAAAAGGATGAAAGATAAGAATAAAAACATAGTGGTGTGCTATAATATATTGAAAGTAGTTGGATATAAAGTAAAATAAATTAGAAATATACAGATAGAAATTAACGAGAGAACATATAAGAAACTAAATATAGATAGGAATATAAAGAAGTAAAATGAACAATATGAGAGAAAAAAATATTACGGTGGGAATTTTAGCCCATGTAGATGCAGGAAAAACTACATTATCGGAAGCATTGCTTTATAAAAGTGGAAGTGTACGAAAAATAGGAAGAGTAGACCACGGTGATGCTTTTTTGGATACACATTTTTTAGAAAAACAAAGAGGTATAACTATATTTTCAAAGCAGGCTGTGATTAAGTACGAAAATACCAATTTATTTTTATTAGATACACCAGGACATATAGATTTTAGCACAGAAATGGAAAGAACCTTAAAGGCATTAGATTACGGCTTGCTTGTAATTAATGGCAGCAGTAGCCTGCAAAGCCACACCTTTACACTTTGGAGATTACTAAAAAAATACAATATTCCAACCTTTGTTTTTGTTAATAAAATGGATATGTCTGATAGAAAGGAAAGTGACATAATAGATGAGCTTTGCATTAAGCTGAAGGACAATTTTATAAATTTTACTGATAGAGCTAATGAACAATATATGGAAAATATAGCTGCTTGTGATGAAACACTGCTGGAGAAATATTTAGAAGGAGAAGCACTTACAGGAAAGGATATTTCCTTGGCAGTTGCAAAGGAAAAGCTTACTCCAGTTTTCTTTGGAAGTGCATTAAAGCTAGAGGGCATAGAGGAATTGCTGGCAGGAATAAACAATTTTACACAATATGAAAAGAAACAAGAGGAGGATGTAAAGCCTTCCGGTATAGTATACAAAATCTCCATAGGGGATAATGGAGAAAGACTTACACATATAAAGGTTACAGGTGGAGTGCTGCATTCTAAGGATACAATTAAGATAAATGGTGTTGAAGAAAAAATAAATCAAATAAGAATATATTCTGGTTCAAAATATGAAATGGTAAATGAAGCCTATAAGGGAATGGTGGTAGAGGTTACGGGACTTACAAGCTCTTTTGCTGGTATGGGCTTCGGCAAAAATGAAACAGATACAAGCATAGATACTAAACCGGTGCTTAGGGTAAGTGTAATTTTAGGTGAAAATGAGGATGTTATGAAGGTTTTTAATACAATAAAGGTATTAAATGATGAGGACCCTTCATTAAATTTTAGATGGAACGATACCACCAAGGAAATAGAAGTTGAGCTAATGGGAGAAATCCAGACAGAGGTTTTAAAAAGTATTATTAAGGATAGATTTGATATTGAGGCTGCATTTGGCAAGGGCAAAATTATCTATAAAGAAACTATTGTGGATAATGTAGTTGGAGTAGGTCATTACGAGCCATTAAAGCATTATGCAGAGGTACATTTATTAATGAAGCCACTAAAAAGAGGCGAGGGAATAAAAGTATCCTCAAAGGTGGGCGTTGATGAGTTGGACAGAAACTGGCAGCGGCTTATAGAAACTCATATTAAGGAGAAACACCATAAGGGAGTGCTTACTGGCAGTGAAATTACAGACATGGAGATTGTAATTGTAGCGGGCAAGGCACATAAAAAGCATACTGAAGGAGGGGATTTCAGACAGGCAACCTACAGAGCCATAAGACAGGGCTTAATGAAGGCGAAATCTATATTATTAGAGCCTTATTATGAATTTCAATTAGAAATACCTAGTCAATGTATAGGAAGGGCTATGGTTGACTTAGAAAGAATGAAGGGCAAATTTGAAACACCAGTTATTGAGGGAGATGCTGCAATAATTACAGGTAAAGCACCTGTGGCAAAAATGATGGGGTACCATATTGAATTAGCTTCTTACACTAAAGGAAAGGGAAGACTTATTACAGTCTTTGCAGGCTATGACCAATGTGAAAACCAGACAGAGGTAATAGAAAATATAGGCTATAACCCATTAGAGGATATTGAAAATACACCAAATTCAGTTTTTTGTGCCAATGGTGCAGGCTATGTGGTTAATTATAATGAAGTAGAAAAGTATATGCACCTGGAGCCTGCTTATGCTGAGGGAGAAAATAGGAAAAACCTTGTGTCAGAAAATGAAGCCAGCAAGCTGAAAAATAAAAAAGCAGAAATAGAATATGGAGTATTAGATAAGGAATTAGAGGAAATATTTGAAAAAACCTACGGCAAGAAAAAGGCAAGAGCAGAGGGTAATTATTCAAATTACAGTAATACTGCAAAAAGTGAAAAGTCTGTAAAACATAAGGAAAATGCAAAAAAGGACAAATATCTTTTAGTTGACGGATATAATGTTATATTTGCATGGGAGGAGTTAAACTCCCTGGCAAAGGAAAATATTGATGCAGCAAGGGACAAGCTAATGGATATTTTATGTAATTATCAAGGGGTTAAAGACTGTAAACTTATGGTCGTGTTCGATGCGTACAAAGTACCTGAAAACAAGGGAAGTATTAGCAAGTATCACAATATATGTGTGATATATACAAGAGAGGCACAGACAGCAGACGCCTACATAGAAAGATTTACTCACGAAAATGCCAGCAAATATGACATAACCGTTGCAACCTCGGACGGGATGGAACAGGTAATAACCAGAGGGGCTGGTTGTATGCTTATTTCCTCTAGGGAATTAAAGGCAGAAATAGAGGCTAGGTTAAAGGATGCAAAAGAGGAGTTTGCCAGAAAGCTTTGGGAGCAGAAGGGAAAGGTATATTTATTTGATAGCTTAGATGCAGAATTTCAAAAGTATTTAGAGGATATTAGGCTAGGAAAAAACATCTAAAAACATCTAAAAAAATATAGTAAAAAAGGACTAAAATGCTTGGGAATCGTATAAATGTATGGTATAATAAGAGCATTAATATAGTGAGCATATAGAGAATTAAAATAGCAGGATTAACTTCTAAAAATTAAAAGAATATGGACGGATAAAATATGAGAAGCTACAAATTTGATTTTAAGGGTATAAGTAAAAGATTTTCTGCTCTGTCTGTGGCTGTTGCAATGCTTGGAACAACAGCTTATTTTCCTATGGATATTTCGGCAGGAGAGGTTTCTAATGCTGCCGCAAATGCCTCGGACACAAATATTTCTGTAAGTGAGGATAAGTTAGCTGCAAGTAATCTGGCCGTGGTAAACAGCCTTAGCAATAACATTTTGCCAGAAAAATATTCCTCAGTAGAAAAAGGCTTTGTAACCTCAGTTAAAAATCAGGGAAGTCTTGGTATTTGCTGGTCATATGCAGCCTGTGCCGCTATGGAAAGCTATATATTGTCACATGGCTATGTAGACAGTCCGAGCAAAGTAGATTTGTCCGAATATGATCTTGCATATATGACTTATAATGACAGTTCCTTTGTGGATGAAATAGGTGGAACAACTGGTGATGTGACTACCAACAAATCAATGCAGTATTCCTTCCAAAATGGTGGAAATAATAGTATGGCATTTAAACCTCTTAGCAAATGGGCAGCTATTGTAAATGAGGATAAGGCAGTATCAGCAGATGGCCTTTATTATGGGGAGTTAGACAAGGAAAGCAACAAATATACATACAAAAAAGAGGATATTTCATATATTTTAACAGGGCAAAAATATATTAGTATGAAGGATATTGATAGAATAAAAAATGCTGTTATGGATAATGGTGCAGTTGCAGCGATGTATGCTGTAGGCTTACAGACCTTTTCAGACAAGTATGTATATAACAGCGAAGTTACAGGCTACAACCACGCTATCACTATAGTCGGCTGGGACGACAATATTGATAAAGCATTATTTGCAAATCACGGAGTTAGTGAGCCACCTGAAAATGGGGGCTGGCTTGTGAAAAACAGCTGGAATCAATATGCAGGAGATAATGGATATTTCTGGATGTCCTACTATGACGCAAGTTTGTCAGCCTCAGAGGGTACTATATATGAAGTAGTTCCAGCGGGCACCTATGAGCATAACTATCAACATGACGGCAGTACAATATTTGCAAACATTACAAAGCAATATACTGGCTGGTACAATGATGCAACTAAATTTGCCAATGTATTCAAAATTGAAAACGAAAAAACACAGGAACTAAGAACAGTTTCTTTTGCCCTTGAAAATGAAAATGTTGGATATACAGTGAATATATATAAGCTTGCCGGCAGTACAGGAAAAATTTTGCCGGAAAATGGCACACTTATTGCAACAACCAGTGGAAAAACCTCTTATAAAGGCTACTATAATGTGGAATTGCCTGAAACTATCAAGCTGAATCCAAAGGAAATGTTTTCAGTTGTGATAACCTTTGACAGTGTTCCTAGGATAGAATATTCTACCAGCTCCTATGTTACAGTTGATGATAATGGTGATGAACTGTTGCGTGTAGATAATGCAACAGACCTAAACCAGAGCTATTTTTGGAGAAATAGCTGGGTGGATGTAAATATAAAAAATGACTACTACCCAGATGTAAATTTCTGTATTAAGGCATTTACAAATGACGCAACCGATACCTTGTCTGGTTCATCAATTACAAGCATTGGGCAGGAAAGTATGAATAATGTATATATCCAATGGAAAAAGGTAGAAGGTGCTGCCGCATATACACTATATAGAAGTGAAGCCATAGACGGAGCGTATACTAAAATATACGATGGCAGCCAATGTGAATATAAGGACCAGAAGGTTGCAGTAGGAAAGAAATACTATTACTATGTAAAGGCATACAACAATAATACTGTTCTGGAAAATGTAAAAGCCTCAGATATTAAAAGTATTGCAGTAGGCCCTATAAGTACAGTGATTACCAATGTTAAATCAACAGGCAATGGCATAATGCTTGGCTGGGATACGGTAGAGGGTGCTAAAGCTTATGAGCTTTATGGTTCAACGGACGGAATGACCTTTAGCTTTATTAAAAATATATCTGGAGATTTGAACTCCTATACAGATACTACATATGGAAAAAAATATAATACAAAATATTATTATAAAATAAAGACAGTTACATCAAATGGAAGCAGTAACTACAAATCTACAGATAGTAATATTGTAAGCGGACAGAAAAAACTGTCAGCACCAGCAGCGTTTTCTGCTAATATGGAGCAGTATAAAAAGGGTGTGCTTAGCTGGAGTAAGGTAGACAATGCAACTGGCTATTACATTGTAAGAGTTATAGATAATAATAGTACAGAAATAGATGTAAAAAATGTTACTACATATACAGATAATTTAAAAAATTATGATGAAAACAAACAGGTTACCTACTATGTATATCCGTATATTATAGAGGATGGTATAAAGAAAATGGGAGAATATAAAGCACTTAGTGGCATGTATATTAGATATTCTTCATTAACTAACCTGAAATATCAGGTGGATTCATCAGGCTATATGGTTTTAAGGTGGGATTCTTTTGACAATTCATCTGGCACTTATCAAGATATAAGGTACAATGTATATATTGCAGAAAGCAAAAATGGTCCCTACACCTGTTATACAACAACTCAAAATTCCTATACTACAAAATATAAGGAAAATGGTGGCAGGCAGTATTATGTAAAGGTTGTGGCAGAGGGAAGAAGCTTATTTTATGCAACCAGAAGAGAGCTTAGTGCAGTACAGAGCACGCCTTTAAAAATAGGCAAGATACAAGAAACCACAGGCTCAACCCAGCCAACCCAGCCGTCAACAAATCCAAGCCAGCCAACCACCAAACCTACACAGGCTGCTACTAAGCCGACTCAGTCGACTACTAAACCGGCCAAGCCAATAAAGGCTACCTCCTCAAAGGTTGTAATTAATCAGACACAGTTGACGGTGACTAAGGTAAAAATAGGTACAACTACAAATGGACTTTTAAATCAAATTAATGAAAAACAGTATTGTAAGATTACAAAGGGTGGCAGGCAGGTTTCAGGAAGCATAGTCACAGCCACAGGAATGTCATTATGTGTTGTAAATAATGGCAAGGTGGTAAAAACCTACAGCATTATTGTAGCTGGAGATACGAATGGAGATGGAGTTATAAATATTACAGATATGATTGCAATAAAACAAAACATACTGGGAAGATCATCACTTAGCGGAATATATAAAACAGCAGCAGATATAAATGAGGACGGAAAGATTAATATTACTGACTTTATTAAGGCTAAGGCAAAGATACTTGGAAAGGAATAATATGAAAAGACAGAAGAAATTATTATATACAGGTCTTTTATTAGTAATCACAATTATTAGTATGATGACTTACAAAGAATATGCCTTAGGAGCATCAGCAGCACTTACAGGCAATACAGTAGTAAGAGGTGGCGACTATATTACAGTTAATTTATATATATCTGCACCAGGAAGCTACGGAATTGAAGGAAACTTCTCCTACAATAGCAGTGTTGTATCTCTGGTAGGTGTCCAGTCAGCTCTAAATGGCTGGAAGGTGGAAATGAATGGCAGCAGGCTGATTGCTTATGATGATGCACTTACTCACCCTTTAAGCGGCTCACAGGCAGTAGTTACAGCCTCCTTTAAGGTTAATAATGTTGCAGCAGGCACCAGCATAGCTATTGCTGTAAATAATATTGTTACTACAGACGGAACTAATAGTGTATCTGCTGGAAATGCAGTATATAACACAACTGTTGCACCACCTATGTCTGGAGAAAATAGTCTTGGCAGCTTATCAGTAGAGGGCTTTAATATTGGCTTTTCAAAGGATAAAACTACCTATGATTTAGGCGAAGTAGAGTTTAGTACATCAAGTCTGAAAATAAGTGCCACAGCAAGTGATAAAAAGGCTGTAGTATCAGTAGGAAATACAGCCTTAGCTGTAGGAGATAATACTGTATACATAAATGTAAAGGCTGAAAATGGAGCAACAAAAACTTATGCAATTAAAGCAAAAAGAAAACAGGACCCAAACTATGTTCCGAGTAAAAACGCAAATCTTAGTAAGCTTATAACAAACACAGGCACTTTATCGCCGGCCTTTAAAAAGGATGTTACCGAATATGTAGTATATCTGCCTTATGAAACAAAGGCTATTACTGTTCAGGGTACAGCAGAGGACAGTAAGGCAAAGCAGGTAATTAATGACAAAAATGAAAAATTAGTGCAGGGAGAAAATAAGCTTAAGGTAACAGTAGTAGCAGAGGACGGAACAGAAAAGAAATACAATATAACAGTTGTGGTTATGCCAAAGTATGAGGGAAATATACCACAAATTGGAGAAAAACAAAGTGAACAGGAAACTACAGTGGAAATTACAACAACTGTTGAAAATAGTGACAAAGAAACAACTACCCTAATAGAAAGCTCCGCCAACAAGACTAATACAGAAAATAACAAGGGTGGAGTACCAGTAGTTATAACTGTTCTTTTAGTGCTGTTAGGTGGAGCAATAGGCTTTGGAATTGAATACCTTATTAATTATAAAAAATCTAAGAAATAGTATCTGCCATTAAATGCTTTCGCTCAGGCATATACATTATAATTGAAAGTATGGCAGCGGTAATGTCAGCTACAGGACCAGCAAACATAATACCGTCAATGCCCCATATTAATGGAAATACAATTATAAGTGGCAGCAAGAAAATAATTTGTCTTGTAAGTGATAAGAAAATACCCTTTTTAGGCTTTCCAATAGCAGTAAAAAAGGTGGAGGTTAAAGGCTGCATACAGTTAATAAATGTACCAAATAGGAAAATTCTAAAATAGCTTACTGCAAAGGAATAATATATATTATTTCCACTGGCATCACTAGCATCACCAAAAAGAGCAGTGATTTGTCGAGGAAAAATCATAAAACCTATAAAAGCAATAATTGAAATGACAAGTCCTGTGTATATGGCATATTTATATGTGTTTCGTACACGGGACATTTTTTTTGCACCATAATTGTAGCTGATAATAGGCTGCATTCCCTGTGATAGTCCAATAACAAAGGAAAAGTAAACCTGATTAACCTTGGAAATAATACCAGCACAGGCAAGTGGAATTTCTTCTCCATAGCTGCTTCTTGCACCATAGTAGGTAAGAGATTTGTTTAAAACAATTTGTACAATCATCATAGCAAGCTGGTTAAAGATTGAATAGCAACCCTCCCAAAGTTGCGCATTTGCAACCAATGTTTTCTTTACTTTCAGCCACCTGTCGGTATAATTTTGGGTATAAATTGAATTGGAGGTATTTATTTTGATAGGTGACAATATTAAGTTTTACAGAAAAAAGAATCAGCTTACACAGGATGACATTGCTGAGGCATGTAATGTTACAAGACAGGCGGTGTCGAAATGGGAGAACGGAAAAGGGTTTCCTGATATATCACTTCTAGAACCATTGGCAATATCTCTTAATATATCAATCTCCGAAATTATTGCTGGAGAAATAATAAAAAATACAGATCTTACCGAACACATTATTAGTGATTTGGTTGATGTTACCATAAAAGATCAGGAGAAGAAAGTTAAACTATTTAATTGGATTGTTGCAATTACAGTAGCTCTTATATATATCATTGTTAGCTTAATTACTATGAAATGGGAAATAACGTGGATAATATGGGTTGTGTATTGTATATATAGGATTTCTACGGAGTTTGTAATTAAGAAGAGATAAATTGATATTTATGAGAAATGCTAATGTTATGAAATAAATAACTTTAAGTTTATAGAAAATATACATCAATTAACGAAGATGGCAGAGATGGTCTATGGAGTTACCAAAGAGGTGACAAATTGTCTGCTTGGAATAGAACATTTTAAAACATTGTTAAAAAGTAGAAGATTAATTATAAAAAAAGCAGAATAATGAGCATATTGAAATGCAATTATTCTGCTTTTTAGTTGTTATATTAGTTTATGAATCTTAATCAGACAAGACAGTTTTCTAAATTAACTAGTTTTTGCGTTCTGCACGCTTTCTCATAGTTGGGTCTAAGATTTTCTTGCGGATTCTTAAGTGGGTTGGTGTAATCTCTAAAAGCTCATTTGTATCAATAAACTCAAGGGACTGTTCAAGACTTAAAATTCTTGGAGGTGTAAGCTTGAGGGCATCATCAGAGCCAGAGGCACGAGTGTTTGTAAGCTGTTTCTTCTTACATACATTAACCTCAATATCCTCAGCCTTACCTGTCTGACCAACAACCATACCGGCATAAACTTTTTCGCCGGGTCCAATAAACAATGTACCACGCTCCTGGGCATTGAAAAGACCATAGGTAATTGACTCGCCGGATTCAAAGGCTATAAGAGAGCCTTGCTTTCTATACTGAATATCTCCCTTGTAAGGACCATATCCATCAAAAATAGTATTAATAATACCATTACCCTTAGTGTCTGTCATAAATTCGCCTCTGTATCCGATAAGACCTCTTGCTGGAATAGAGAACTCTAATCTCTGGTAGCCGCTATTTGCAGTAGACATATTTCTAAGCTCGCCTTTTCTGCCGCTAAGCTTTTCAATAATAGTGCCGGAAAATTCTTCAGGAACATCTACATAAGCAAGCTCCATTGGCTCAAGCAGCTTGCCATTCTCATCCTTTTTGTAAAGCACCTCAGCCTTACTTACAGCAAATTCATAGCCTTCACGACGCATATTTTCGATAAGTACAGAAAGATGTAATTCGCCTCTTCCTGAAACCTTAAAGCTTTCAGTTGTGTCTGTTTCTTCAACTCTTAAGCTGACATCAGTATTAAGCTCTCTGAAAAGTCTGTCTCTTAAATGTCTTGAAGTAACAAATTTTCCTTCCTGACCAGCAAGAGGACTATCATTAACCATAAACTGCATAGCAATAGTTGGCTCAGAAATTTTCTGGAAAGGAATAGCTACTGGATTTTCTGGAGAACAAATTGTATCACCAATATGAATATCTTCAATACCAGATATAGCAACAATAGAACCAATAGTAGCTTCCTTGACCTCAACTCTGTTTAATCCGTCAAATTCATATAATTTGCTGATTTTAACCTTTCTGTTCTTTTCAGGGTCATGAGCATTAACTAAAACTGCATCCTGATTAACCTTTAATGTGCCATTATCAATTTTTCCTATACCAATACGACCTACATATTCATTATAATCGATTGTACTGATTAATACCTGGGTGTTTGCATCAGGATCACCAGTAGGAGCAGGAATGTAATTAACAATAGTTTCAAATAATGGAATCATATTTTCAGGCTTGTCATCAAGCTCTAAAACAGCGTGTCCAGCCTTTGCTGAAGCATATACAAATGGACATTCAAGCTGCTCATCAGAAGCGTCAAGTTCAAGGAATAATTCCAAAACCTCGTCAATAACCTCAGTAGGTCTTGCTTCTGGTCTGTCGATTTTGTTAATACAAACAATAACTGGCAGGTTAAGCTCTAATGCCTTTCTAAGAACGAACTTTGTCTGAGGCATAGCACCTTCAAAGGCATCAACTACAAGAATAACACCATTTACCATTTTGAGTACACGCTCAACCTCGCCACCGAAATCAGCATGACCTGGTGTGTCAATAATATTTATTTTTGTATCTTTATAGTATACGGCAGTATTTTTTGAAAGAATAGTAATTCCTCTTTCTCTTTCTATATCGTTGGAATCCATTACACGCTCAGCAACTTCTTGGTTGGCTCTGAAGACACCGCTTTGTTTTAAAAGCTCATCAACAAGAGTTGTTTTACCATGGTCAACATGGGCAATAATAGCAATATTTCTAACATCTTCTCTTTTTGTCAACATAAGAGTTATCCTTCCTGTTTAATAAAAATAACCTTCAAAACTAGGCTTGAAAGTCTATAAAACACGCAACGCTAACAAGTTTAGCATAATTTTTTCAAAAATCAAGTAAAAACATATGTGAGTAATAAAAAATAAATTTTAATGAAAGAAAAGGTATTACATATGGTGTTATGAAAATGTAATTATAATGAAAAATATTACAATAACGAAAAAATACTTGATTTTTATAAAATTTAGTGTTACTGTGTTAGCGTTATTTATTGGTTTGTTTAATTACTAGATAGTAGGAGATGTTAGAATGAAAAAAGAAACAACTACACAGACAAAGTTAAATGTTACTGCTGCAAAAGGAGCAGAAGCTAAGAAGGTAGAAGCTAAGAAGGCAGAAGTTAAGACAGAAGAAAAGACTGTTGAAGCAAAGAAAACAGAAACCACAGCTAAAGCAGCAGAGGATACAGCTAAGGCTGAAAAGGCTGCAAAGAAGGCTGCTGCAACAAAGAAAGCAGCTACAAAAACTACAACTGCAAAAAAGACAGCTACAAAGAAAAAAGCAGAAGAAAAAGAAACAATGACAAATCATGTATTTATTCAGACAAACTATAGTGAAATAGTTGCTGATGATGTTATTAAGAAAGCATTGGAGGCTTACAAAGCAGAAGGCAATAAGGCGAAGGTTAATAACATTAATGTTTACATAAAACCTGAAGAAAATGCTGCATACTATGTAGTTAACGATACTGTTGCAGGCAGAGTAGATATTTTCTAATCTAATACAAATTAAACATAAGTTACAGTAGGGAGCTTGTGTGTGGCTAGTTCGCATACAAACTCTCTATTTCTATTTTTAGAAGAATAAGCAGCAGTTACACATAAGTAGTAGTCATATAAAAGTGATTATATGAAAACAAAATGCGATAAAAAGGTGTCACTACTATAAAAGAAAAGAGGTAAATATGGAATTAGATATTTTGAGAGCTATTGACAGCATACACAACCCTGTACTGGATAGTATTATGGTATTTATAACACATTTAGGCGATGCAGGAATATTTTGGATAGCTATATCTGTTGTATTATTGTTTTTTAAGAAATATAGAAAAATAGGTGTGGTTTCTTTAGGAGCACTTATTCTTTCCGTATTATTTACAAATGTTATTATTAAAAATTTGTTTGACAGAGTAAGACCATTTATGTACGACGAAGCAGTAAGACAAAGACTTTTAATAGCAGAGCCATTTGACTCCTCCTTCCCTTCAGGTCACTCCTCAGCATCAATGGCAGCAGCAGTATCAATTTTTATATATAATAAAAAAATAGGAATACCTGCGTTAGCTGCAGCATTGCTAATTGCTTTTTCCCGTTTGTATTTATTTGTACATTTTCCAACGGATGTGCTTACCGGATTAATTCTAGGTATTTTATATGCTGTGGCTTCAGCAGCAGTTGTAAAATTTCTTAATGAAAAATACAAATTTAAGTGGTTACAGTAGAAGGGTACAGTAAAAAAGTCATAGATATAATAAAAAGATTGATATTTTTTGATAAAGTGTTATTAATTTGATATTTTTTAATGCAAAATTTGCAAAAAAAGCTTGTATATAAAATATATTTGTTTTAAAATACATTCTAAGACAAAGGTATGTTTGTAGAAGATGCCATTGCATAATGTTATATTTAGGAGGAAAAGAAAATGTCATATGTTGACGAGGTAATCGAAGCAGTTGTTCGCAAGAATCCTAGCGAGCCAGAATTTCATCAGGCTGTAAAAGAAGTTTTAGAGTCATTAAGAGTAGTTGTTGAAGCAAATGAGGAAAAGTTTAGAAAAGAAGCTTTACTTGAAAGATTAGTAGAGCCAGAAAGACAGATTAAGTTCAGAGTACCTTGGGTAGATGACAAGGGACAGGTTCAGGTTAATACTGGTTACAGAGTACAGTTCAATAGTGCTATTGGACCATACAAGGGTGGTTTAAGATTACATCCTTCAGTAAACTTAGGTATTATTAAATTCTTAGGATTTGAGCAGATATTTAAGAACTCATTGACAGGCCTTCCAATCGGTGGTGGTAAAGGTGGTTCTGATTTCGATCCTAAGGGTAAATCAGATAGAGAAGTTATGGCATTCTGCCAGAGCTTTATGACAGAATTATGTAAGTACATAGGTGCTGACACAGATGTTCCTGCTGGTGATATTGGAACAGGTGCCAGAGAAATCGGTTATATGTATGGTCAGTACAAGAGAATTAGAGGCTTATATGAAGGCGTTCTTACAGGTAAGGGCTTATCATATGGTGGATCTCTTGCTAGAACAGAAGCTACAGGTTATGGTTTATTATACCTTACAAGAGAAATGTTAAAGTGCAACGGCATTGACATTGCTGGCAAGACAGTATGTATCTCTGGTTCTGGTAATGTTGCTATTTATGCAGCTCAGAAGGCTACACAGATGGGTGCTAAGGTTGTTACAGTATCAGATTCAAATGGTTGGGTATATGATCCAGAAGGAATCGATATTGATGCTTTAAAGGAAATCAAGGAAGTTAAGAGAGCAAGACTTACAGAGTACAAGAACTACAGACCAAATTCAGAATATCATGAAGGTCGTGGTGTATGGCAGGTTAAGTGTGACATCGCTCTTCCATGTGCTACACAGAATGAATTATTAATCGAAGATGCTAAGGCATTAGTTGCTAACGGTTGTTTAGCAGTAGCAGAAGGTGCAAATATGCCTACTACATTAGAAGCTACACAGTACTTACAGGAAAACAAAGTATTATTTGCTCCTGGTAAAGCTGCAAATGCTGGTGGTGTTGCTACATCTGCTCTTGAAATGTCACAGAACAGCGAAAGACTTAGCTGGACATTTGAAGAAGTTGATGCAAAGCTTCAGAACATTATGGTTAATATCTTCCACAACTTAGACAACGCTGCAAAGAAATACGGCGCAGAAGGCAACTATGTTGTAGGTGCAAATATTGCTGGTTTTGAAAAAGTAGTTGACGCTATGACAGCTCAGGGTATTGTATAAAAGCGTAAAGATATAAGAAGATAATATGAGAACCCAGAGACAACGAGTTTGTTTTTGGGTTCTTTTAGATTATAGTAAGTATGTCAGGAGATAAAAAGATGAGAAAGAGTTTGAAAAAGGTTTTATTAGTGATTTCTATTGTTATGATGATGACCATAACTGTTTATGCAGCAGATAAAAAAAGTAATACAGAAGTAGAGGGTTCATATAGAATGACTTGGTGTGATGTAGTACATTGGTCTGGATTTTTTAATTTTGATCCAGATTTGGGAGCAGAAACGATTGATGATTCAAGCAAGCATGAGTTGTATACATATGTAAGCTATAGAGCACTTGATGATGGAATATTAGTGAAGACAAATACAAAATCTTCTGCTAATATGTATGTAATGATTGTAGATGATAACTTTGCTGATAGTGCTGATAAAATATATTTTGTACATAGAATTTATAAAAAATCTACAGGCTTAGCTAAAGTGACTAAATCTGTAGTAATGTATGATTAATGTGAGTTTTATACAATAAAAATGGAGGAAATATGAAGAAAATACTTATAATTAGTGGAGTAGTACTCGTTTTAGCAATAGCAGTTGCTATATTTTTTAATATTAAAGTAGACAATGGTACATATGAAGGTGGAATTGGAACAGGAGAAAGTGATTTTGCAGGATGTACAGAAACACATCCTTTGAATTATAATTCATATAACAAATATGATGTATATGTTAAGTTTACTGGAGAGCTTATAAGTGGAAAAATAGATATTTATTTAGTTGATGGAGAGTGGATAGATGCTAGTGCTTCAAATGTTCTTGAACATAATGAGTATTTAGAAAATGGTGACTTTAAGTATGAATATACATTTGATAAGGTTCCAGCCAAATCTTCCCTTAAATATATAATTGTAGGTTCAGATGATTTAAAGGTAAAAGCTTTTGAAATATATTCGACAGATAAAGTTAAAATGTATGATAAAATATTCAACAATAAAATAGAAATGATTTATCCTTAGGGATATAAAATGGAGTTATTATGAAAATAAAAAAGTACAATAGATATCCACTATCAAATTCATTTATGCTTATTGGATTGTTGATTGCCTTTTTAGCAGTTATTTGTGGATGTTCATTATATGAAAATATTGAAGTGAACAATAAGGAAAGCAAAAATTTTAAATATGATAATGAAATAGTTGTAAACTATTTTAGTATGGATGGGAGTTTCCTTAAACTAGATAATTTTGCTAAAAATAAAACAATAAACACAGAAGTAACTATGTTTGCAATGGGCGTAGGTAAGTATACACGAGTAGTAGATATTGCATATTCATACAATGAAGACCCACCATATAGTTTGAAGTCCGGCAGATTACCATCTAAAGAGGATATTGCTGCCGGAAGAAAGGTAGTAAATATTGGTCAAGGTTTAACCAGTGATGTATACCAGCGTGATGGAGATGAATACATTAAGTTTGACGGCATTGAGTATGAAGTTATAGGATATTTTGGAAGTGAAAATTCAAATGTCTTAGATTCTGCTATATATTTTGTATATAATTGTCTTGATGATTACCATAAAAAAATGTTAGAAGAACAGGATGTATTTTTTGTTAGATATGGAAGTAATAGCAATGATGTATATAGTGTTGTATCTGATATTACATCTAATTTGGTGGCAAATATTGATTATTCAATAGAGGATGCCATATCTTATAATACAAATATAACAAGTAAGCATAATAAAGATATGTATTATTTTACAATCTATGCTTTTGCAATAGGCATATGTATTATTATTTCTGAATTGTGGATATTTGAAAGAAAGGATGAAATTGCAATATTAAAAACAATAGGCTTTAGCAATTCAAGGATTGTTAATAAGCTGTATTTATCTATAGCTGGTATTATGCTTATAGCTATGGTAACAGCATATGTTGTTTTGATTGCTTTTGAGTTGATTACGGGAAATCAAATGATTTCTATGTCTGGTTTTTCAAAGGTCATTGCTTTTATGTTACTATCATCAATACTTATATTTATTGTTCCAATTATGAAAATAAATATGATTGCTCCATCAGAGTGTGTAAATTCGAGAGGTAATTATTAATGAAGATTACAGATAAAATACTTATGTCCATTGATAATATATGGAAAAGAAAATTTATATTTTTGATTAATACCATTTTAGGAATAATATCAATAGTACTTATTGGGATAGTACTTCATATGTACAATAAGACAACTTATGCAAACAAGGAAATTAATGGGATTACAGAACTTTCAGAGAATGAAATATATGTATTGTCAATTAATACAATTAATTACGAAGAAGACAAATCCCTGAAAAACAGAGTGATTGGTTTGTTAGATGCTATTAATAATATGGATAGTGTTAAGTGGTGTGGAACATATGTTGTTGATACGCTATATTTTGATGAAAAAAGGGATGGGTTGGAAGAAATATATAATGAATATAATCCAGAAGGGAATATGTATAGAAGTCTTATGTATTTGGAGGATTATGTAAATAAGGCTGTAAATCGAATATCTATGAATATTGAAGAACTTAGTACAACTGGAGTAAAGCTTCCAGATAATATTGAAAGTATAGCTGTAAAAAAAGATTATATTGAGGTATTGGTGGGAGATGAATTAAGAGATTATTTTAAAGTCGGGGAAATTTATACATATCATCAATTAGATGAAAGTATATCCATAAAGGTTATGGGATATTTGCCACAAAATTCATATTTTTATCAAAGTGATTTTTTAGCTTCAACTACAGGTAAGCTTTCACTAGACGGATATATAATTTTTCCTGAACAGTATAAGTACAGTACAGATGATTATATGTGTAATGTATATTTTGATAATGTTTTGTTGTATTCAGATGATGATAATATAAAAAAAGAGATAGAAGCAATAGGACAGGAATACAATGTTTCAGTTGAGGCTACTTCCCTTGGAAAAGCTATGGATTTAATACTTGAGAAAAATACAGATTATCAGAATGTTAAACTGCTTATGATAGTTATATTTCTACTTACTATAATTGCATATGCTACCTCAGGGATAGTTAGTATATTAATTAAAAAAAATCAAATAGGAATATATTATTCTTGTGGATTTACAACTAAGAATATAATAAGTAATGTGGCAATAGAAAATATAATTCAGATGTTAGTGGTATATTGCATTTCTCTATATTTGATTTACACAAAATTTATTGTTGAAAATGTACATATAGAAAAAGAATTAGCTATAGAGAAGGATATTTTTATTAGATATGATGCTGCATTTATTCTGGCAATAGTGTTATTTGTATTTGTTATTATGACTGTCACACCATCAATTATTTTAAAACGTATACAGGTTAGCAGAATGATTGGTGATAATTAACAAAGAAAATCTGGTAGTTAGAAAGAGGAAATATTATATGATAAAGTTAGAAAATATTACAAAAATATATTCAAATTCAGATAATCAGAAGGCATTAGATGATGTTTCACTTTGTATAAATGATGGTGAATTTGTTGCAGTTATGGGAGAAAGTGGCTCTGGAAAATCAACTCTTATAAATATAATAGGTATGATGGACAAGGAAACAGAGGGAAAATATATATTAGATGATAAGGATATATCAAAGCTTAGCTTACGCCAAAGAGAAAATGTAAGAAGGGAAAATATTTCATTTATATTTCAACAGTTTGCACTTATTAAAAGGTATACTATTTATGAAAATGTAGAGTTGCCACTAATAGCAAAAGGTGTACCTTCAAAAAAAAGAAAAAAGTTGATAGTGGAAGCCTTGAAATCATTGGATATATTAGATATTGCAAACAAATATGCAATGAATACTTCAGGAGGACAGCAACAAAGAGCAGCTATTGCCAGAGCTATTGTTAGTGATAATAAATATATTTTAGCAGATGAACCAACAGGTGCTCTTGATAGCCACAATGGAGAGGAGGTTATGCAACTGCTTGAAAAGTTACATAAATCCGGAAAAACAGTTATAATGGTTACACATAACGAAAAACTGGCAAAGGTAGCAGATAGGATAATATATATAGAAGATGGAAAATTAGTTGAGAAGGAATAAAGGCATAAAAATAGGTCAAGAACTAAGGATTGATTAAATGAAAATAAACAGGAACTTATTTTATATATTGTGTTTTTCTGCATTTGTAACAGTTGTATTAGTGCTAAATATAAAGCTTGCTGATTCTCCTATCAGGGGATATATTACGCATGAGGATGATGGGTTAAGAAGAGGAGAATATCGTTCAGAATTTGGATATATTATATCGGAATGGGATTGTGAATACGAAATTAAAGGCTGTCTTAAGTCTGGAGAAATTTATATTTTTTTACTAGATGGTGGCTTTGTTGATAGTGTTAATGACTATGATGATGAGGATATTATTTCACAGTGGACAATTTCTGAAACAGGAAACTTTGATTTGGTAATTGAAGTTGGGGATGCTAGTCCAAACTCTAGAAAAACTGTTGTAATAAAAGGCTCAGAGGATGTAATTGTTTCAGAATTTATGGAGGAGGAGAGATCCAAAAGGAAACTGTATCAAAAGTTATTTGGGTAATAATATTTAATATTTAAGTATTTCACGAAAAAACAATAAAAATAATAAATAATAGAAAAATAAAAGCTGTAAAACTCATAATTGAACTTTACAGCTTTTACATTTAGAAGGACTATTCCATATCAGAAAGATATTCAAGCTTGCTTACGCTTACTTCATAGGCAGTATGCTTTTCTAATTCTTCATCATTTATTTTCTTTACATATTCTCTGCTTTGAACACGACCCCACACCTGTATTCGGCTTCCAACCTCAAAGCCAGATGCAAATCTTGCATTTCTTCCCCAGGCAATACAAGGAATGTAGTCAGATTTGCTGTAAGGTCTGTTTACAGCAATAAGTAAGTCTGCAATTTCACGGCCAAGAGGAGTCTTTCTATAAATAGGTGGCTTGCAAATATATCCATCCAGGAAAATCTGATTTGTTTTTCCTGCCTCTGGATTTTCATCTACAAATTCCCATTCTCTTACAAAAATAGAAAGAACCAGACGATTTTTATTTTCTTCATGACGATTATAGGAACGGAATTGACCTCTTGCTTCTACCAGCTTTCCAATATAACTTTGTGTAACATCCACTAATCTTTCAGAAACCATAAGTGGAACAATATCTGTAAGGTCGCTTAGACGATTTACAGATACATCTACAACATAGAATCCTTCCCCGTATACCTGATGACTGTATCGAAAATCTGATACAATTTCTCCAATAATTGAAACACGATTGTTTTCGATAGTTTTATCTACAATCTTATCTACCATTTGTATTTCTCCCTTTCTTAATGAGTATTTTAATGTTCATATATTTTATATATTTTTTATGTGCAAATAATATGTATATAATGAAAAATCTATGTAAAATTGTTTAAAGACTTAAATTAATAAGGTATATAGAAAAAAATACAGAACATGTGACATTAAATAGTAATACAACATATATTAAACTATACTAATATTATTACAGAGTTAACCAGGGTAAAATTAATTTAAAGGGATAAGGCTGTTGACATATATATATACAAGTGTTAATATGTCTATGTTAGTAAATATAGAGGTCGCGTTGATTAAGAGTAGCTGTTTTGATGTAGACGGATACAGATGATGACAGCAAAAGGATGAAACGCCGAAGGATATAGTATTCCGTTATATTATATTCTGGGCATACGATTAATAGTCGTGTGACTGTCATCTTTTGCAGATGGAGAGCTATGTTATAAAGAAAAAGATACTTATAGCTGGCTTTTTATGGCTGGCTTTTTTATATTCATAGGTTAAGCTGTGGCATAAGCCATAACACAAAAAGATTAGTTACAGACCTATAGATAAAAAGAGTTCTAAGATAATAATACAAACCATATATGCAAAGAATAAAAAAATTTCAAGGAGGACTTAGTAAATGTCTATTTTTACAGGTGCAGGTGTTGCTATTGTTACACCAATGAATGAGGATGGTTCAGTTAATTTTGATAGCTTTAGAAACTTAGTAGAGGAGCAGATTGCTGGAGGCACAGATTGTATTATAGTATGTGGTACAACTGGTGAGGCTTCTACACTTAGTCATGAGGAGCATTTGGAATGTATTAAGTTTGTTGTAGATGTTGTTAATAAAAGAATACCTGTTATAGCAGGAACAGGCTCTAACTGTACAAGTACAGCTGTATATTTATCACAGGAGGCTGAAAAGTATGGTGTAGATGGTGTTTTATTAGTTACACCATACTACAACAAGGCTACACAGAATGGTTTAGTAAAGCATTTTGTTGAAATTGCAAACTCAATTAAAATTCCAGTAGTTTTATATAATGTTCCTTCAAGAACTGGCTGTAATATATTACCAGAAACAGTAGTTAAAATTATTGCAGCAGCAAGAAATGTTGTAGCTATAAAGGAAGCAAGTGGAAATATTTCACAGGTTGCAAAATTAGCTAAGCTTACAAAGGGTGCTATTGATATATATTCAGGAAATGATGACCAGATAATACCTATTCTTTCATTAGGTGGAAAGGGTGTTATTTCAGTTCTTTCAAATGTTGCACCAAAGCAGACACATGATATTGTTGCAGAATACTTAAACGGAAATGTTGAGAAGGCAAGACAGCTTCAGTTAGAGGCACTTGATTTATGTGATGCACTATTTTGTGAGGTAAATCCAATTCCGGTTAAGGCTGCATTAAACCTTATGGGAAAAAATGTTGGACCACTTAGAATGCCACTTACTGAAATGGAAGATAATAATAAAGAAAAATTGCAAAGAGCAATGAAGGAATATGGAATTCTCTAAAATATTTCATTAAAAATAGAACAAGACGAGGTAAAGTACATGGTTAGGATAATAATGTCAGGCTGCAATGGCAGAATGGGAAGAGTAATTTCTGATATAGTTAAAAATGACGAAGAAGCTACAATAGTTGCTGGTGTTGATATTTGCGATGATGGTCACAACGATTATCCAGTATTTGATTCTATAGATAAGATTGATGCAGATGCTGATGTAATCATTGATTTTTCTTCACCAAAGCTGCTTGAAGGAATGCTGTCATATGCTGAAAACAAAAATATGCCGGTAGTTCTTTGTACTACAGGCTATGAAAAGGAGCAGTTAGCTACAATAGATGCTGCTTCAAAGAAAATAGCAGTTCTTCGTTCAGGAAATATGTCCTTAGGTATTAATACAGTTGTAAAGGCTTTAGAGGCTGTATCTAAAACCTTAGCCGATGCAGGCTTTGATATTGAAATTGTTGAAAAACACCACAATCAAAAGCTGGATGCTCCAAGTGGAACTGCCTTATTATTAGCAGATGCTATTAATAAGGAGATAGGAAACGATTACAATTATATTTATGACAGAAGTAAGGAAAAGAAAAAGCGTGACAAAAAGGAAATAGGTATTAGTGCTGTAAGAGGCGGAACTATTGTAGGAGAACATGAAATCATCTTTGCAGGAATGGACGAGGTGATTGAAATTAAACATACAGCTTTTTCAAGAGCAATTTTTGGAAATGGTGCTGTAAATGCAGCAAAATTTTTAAAGGACAAAACCTCTGGTATGTATACAATGAAAGAAGTTGTAGACGCAAAATAATAAAAATGTATAAATTTTTTCTCTTTTGGAAATATTACTAAAAAGGCAGATGCCTGATATTAATATTTCCAAAGGAGATTTTTTTATGAGAAAATTTAGAAAAGTTTTACTTATGGCATTAATGGTTTGTTCGCTTTACGGAGTGACTGCCTGTGGTAATGCCAACGGTGATGAAACAAACATTAATAATGAAACAACAGATAATAACAATAATACAACAAATGATAACAAGGACAACAACAATAATAATAAGAATAATACAGACGGTAATGACAACAATATGAATAATGATAAAAATAATGGTGGTATTATAGATAATATCGGAGATGACATTGAAAATGGCATAGATGATATTGTTGACCCAACAAATAACACAAACAACAATAACAATACAAATAACAACGACAATAATACAAAGAACAATAATAATAATAACAATAACACAAAAAATACAACTGCAAGATAATAAAGTGATTGTTTAGTATTATCAGCTTTTAGCTTAGGGGTGTGTAAATACAATAGGCGTATATAATGTCAGACAAAGCTGCCATATAGGTTTATAGTAAAGCTATAGAACTTTATGGCAGTATATTGCCTGACATTATTTTTGAGTATTTAAGCTTTTAATTTCACAGAAAATTATTTCTAAATATTTATAGAGAATCCAGAATACCTGAAGCAATGGCAGCAGCAATTTCATCAAACTGATTGTCAAATTTGGCATTGTCATTTACATTATCTATAAAGCCTGTTTCAACTAAGACAGCAGGCATTTTTGTTCTTCTTAAAACAACAAGATTTGGGCGTTCAATAATGCCACGATTTTGAAAACCTATTGTTTCTAATTCGTTGTTTATGTTTTTTGCAACCTGAGCTTTAAAGCCTGAATTATCATATACAAGAGTAGATATACCAGAACCAGTACCAGGTACATTAGCAGCATCACGATGTAAGGATATGAATAAATCTGCGTCTGATTCATTTGCAATAGTAGCCTTCTCGTAAGGAGTGTCGTAAACATCATCAACTCTGGTGTAAACTACATCTACACCATTATTTTCAAGAATACTTCCTACGCCAAATGCAAGATTTAAATTATCATCTTTTTCTTTCCGCCCCATATATGAAGCACCCCAGTCACTGCCACCGTGACCAGCATCAATTACAACCTTTGCCATAAATTAATCTTTCATAAATCGTTTTGTATATATTATGTTTTAAGTGGAAAAAATGTGAGTATTATGCTAAGATTAATAGGTATTGTAGAAAAGATTGGCTGTGTAAATTTGCGGGAACAGGGTATTGTTATGAAAGGAAAACTATTATGAATTATGGATTTGTAAAGGTAGCTGCAATTACACCTGATGTAAAGGTAGCTGATTGTGAATTTAATGCCAATGAAATTATAAATAAAATAAATGAAACCAGTAAAGAAAAGGCAGCTGTTATGGTGTTCCCAGAACTGTGTATAACTGGCTATACCTGTAGTGATTTGTTTTTACAAAAGCCACTTTTGGATAGTGCTGCAAAGCAGCTTGAAAAAATAGCAGAAAGTACCGGAAGTATTGATGCTTTAGTATTTGTAGGACTTCCTTATATGAACAAGGGAAAGCTGTACAATGTGGGAGCAGCCTTGTATAAGGGAGAGGTGTTAGGCTTTGTGCCAAAGAAAAATATACCTAATTATGCAGAGTTTTATGAGGCCAGACATTTTGCAAGGGGTAATGAAGAGATTGAATTGGTAGATTTTATGGGCAAAAAAGTGCCTTTTGGAACAAATATTTTATTTAATTGTACAACTATGGAAAATTTTGTAGTTGCAGCAGAAATTTGTGAGGATTTATGGGTGCCTGCACCACCAAGTATAAGACACAGTATGGCTGGTGCCACTATTATTTGTAACTTATCAGCAAGTGATGAAAATACAGGAAAAGATGTATATAGAAGACAACTGGTAAATGGACAGTCAGCAAGACTATTTTGTGGATATATATACTGCTCGGCAGGAGAAGGAGAGTCTACTACAGATTTAGTGTTTTCAGGACATAATATTATTGCTGAAAGTGGAACTACATTAGCAGAAACTAAAAGATTTAAAAATAGTACAGCTATAAGTGAAATTGATATAGAAAAGCTGGTTAGTGAAAGAAGAAAAATGTCCACCTATATTATGTTAGATAAAGAGGAAATGGACAAATATCATATTGTTGATTTTGCATTAGAAAATAGTGAAATTGTACTTACCAGAAAAATTAATAATGCACCATTTGTTCCTGGTAATGAATTAGAAAGAACAAAAAGATGTGAGGAGATTTTATCTATCCAGTCTATGGGACTTAAAAAGAGGCTTATATGCGCTCACGCAAAAACAGCAGTTATAGGTATTTCCGGTGGCTTGGATTCAACTTTGGCACTTTTAGTTACAAAGAGAGCCTTTGAACTCGCTGGAATGGACGCAGAAAATATAATCGCAGTTACTATGCCGGGCTTCGGAACTACTGACAGAACCTACGACAATGCAGTTAATATGATTAAAAAGATAGGTGCAACTCTTAAAGAGATTTCTATATCTGCTGCAGTTATTAAGCATTTTGAGGATATAGGCCATAACAAAGAAGTACATGATGTAACCTATGAAAATTCACAGGCAAGACAGCGTACCTTACTGCTTATGGATTTGGCAAATGAGTATAATGGAATTGTAGTAGGTACAGGAGATATGTCAGAGCTGGCACTAGGCTGGGCTACTTATAATGGTGACCATATGTCAATGTATGGTGTAAACGCATCAGTACCAAAAACCTTAGTAAGACATTTAGTTGGGTATTATGCAGATACCTTAGAGGATAAGGAATTAAGAGCAGTTTTATATGATGTATTAGATACTCCTGTCAGTCCGGAATTATTACCACCAAAGGATGGGGATATTTCCCAAAAAACAGAGGATTTAGTTGGACCATATGAGCTTCACGATTTCTTTATGTATAATATACTTAGATTTGGCTATATGCCAGAAAAAATATTATACCTTGCTGAAAATGCCTTTGAGGGTCAGTATGACAGAGAAGTTATACTTAAATGGTTAAAGGTATTTTACAGAAGATTTTTTGCACAGCAGTTTAAGCGTTCTTGCCTGCCTGACGGACCAAAGGTCGGTTCAGTTGCAGTATCTCCTAGAGGTGACCTTAGAATGCCGTCAGATGCAAGTGCTACAGTTTGGTTAGATAGATTAGAGAATATCTAATTATATATGTATTCAATAGTGTTTTCATAGGAAGTTGGGATTGTACTGGTACTTTCCGATGCTTCCTGTGAAAACATTTTTACTAATAAGATGATTAGAAGAACGGTAAGTATTACAAAGATAATAGTGTAAATTAATTCTTTTAACTGAAAGACGAAAATTTTGGGATTAGAATTCATAAAAAACACTCCATACATTTTGTAATATATTATGTGTGAGCTAAGAATAATATGACAATGCTCATTAAAAAGATAGGAGAAGGATATGTCGTTTAGAATTGTCATAGGGTCAGCAGGCGCTGGAAAAACTTATTATATATGTAGTGAAATGCTGCATAAAATAAAAAAAGACAATAACAAAAATTTTATATACATAGTTCCAGAGCAGTTTACCTTAGAAACCCAAAGGAAAATGGTAAATATGCAAAGAGAGCTTTTTTCGTTGTCCGGTATTATGAATGTGGATATTGTCAGCTTTAACAGATTATCCTTCAGAGTGTTTGAAGAGCTGGGAGTGGATACATTATCTATATTGGATGATACAGGAAAAACACTTATTCTTCGTAAAATTATTGAAGAAAATAAGGATAAGCTATGCGTCTATAAAAATAAATCCTCAATGCTTGGATTTATAGATGAGATGAAGTCTGCAATTTCTGAATTATATCAGTATGGAATAGATATAGATAATCTTGATGAAATAATAAGCAAGATAAACAGCAAAACTATGGTGAAGGCAAAACTTTTAGATATTAGACTTATTTATGAAAAATTCAGGGAATATGTTTCTGATATGACAAGCAGCAGCACCAAATACATTACAAAGGAAGAAGTGTTAAATGAGCTTTGCCAGTATATAGATAATTCCGGCTGGATAAAAAACAGCCATATTGTATTAGACGGCTATACTGGATTTACTCCAATACAGCTTAAGGTAATTGAAAAGCTTATGTTAAATGGAAACTCGGTTACAATAGCTGTTACAATGAGAACAGAGGAAATAAACATTACAAGCGTAGGCTTTGCAGATATTAAAGAGCAGGAGCTGTTTGCAATGTCTAAGGATACAATAAACAAATTATATGCTATAGCAAATGATAATAGAGTGATTATAGAAAAGCCTGTAATTATACCAAAAACTAATGGCAGACACAGGGAAAATAAAGAACTTTCATTTTTAGAGGAAAATGTATTCAAATATAACAATAAGACTTATGAGGAAAAATCACAAAATGTAAAAATATACAGGGCTGCAACTTCTATTGCCGAGGCAAAAAATGTTACTAACCTGATACAAAAGCTTTTAAGGGATAATGAAGGCTTAAGATATAGAGATATAGCAGTAATCACAGGTGATGATGAGCTTGCAATGAATTTATCAAGATTTTTAAGAGCAGAAAAAATCCCTCATTTTGTAGATAATAAAAAGAGCATTATAAGAAATCCTTTTGTAGATGCTGTTAGGACTGTTCTTGAGGTTATTGATACAGATTTTAAATATGAAAGTGTGTTTAAATATTTAAGATGCTATATGAGTGATGTATGTGTAGAGGATATAGATGTACTAGAAAATTATTGTCTGGCACTAGGCATAAGAGGCTATAAAAATTACTCAAAGCCTTTTACTAGAACCTACAAGGGCGTTATTGAAAATGAAGCAGAGGAGGCAGAAAGAATAAGAGGTCTTTTTGTTGAACCAATATTTAATTTAAAGGAAAAGCTTAAGGACAAAACTGTAAAGGGTGTAACTACAGCATTATATGAGTTTATTGTAGAGGCAGGACTAAAGGAAAAGCTATATGAATACATAGAGTTTTTTGAGCAGACAGGCAATAATGAGCTGCTGACAGAATACAAGCAGGTTTACAAAAAGGTTATGGAGCTTTTTGATAAATTAGTGCTTTTATTAGGTGACGAAAAAATTTCCTTAACAGAATATAGAAAAATATTAGATGCCGGCTTTGAAGAAATTAAGGTAGGAATAATCCCTTTTGCAATCGACCAGATTATTATTGGTGATATAGAAAGAACAAGACTGGGGGAAATTAAATATTTATTTATAATGGGTGCTAATGATGGAATTATACCTAAACATTCCATAAAGGGCGGACTGCTTTCACAAAATGACAGGATAAGACTTAAAAATATGTCAGTATTACTGTCACCTACTGTGCGTGAAAATTCCTTTATACAAAGATTTTATTTGTATATGTCACTGACAAAGCCTTCGGATAAAATATATATAACATATTCAGAGATTGGCAGTAATGGTGAGGTTTTAAGACCGTCCTATCTGATAGAAACTGTAAAGGAACTATTTGCTTCAGCAAAAATAGAAACAGTTATAAACAATAAGGTTTTATTTGAAATAGCCAACAAATCCACTATTTATGAACTGCTTATCAGTAATTTGCAAAAGTATGGCACAAAGGCCTTTGATAAAGATTTAATGGAAATACTAGCCTTTGCAGTTAAGGATGAGGAGCTTAGAGAAAAATTAAAGGACGGTATAGCAGGAGCTATGTTTAAAAATGATGCAACCAATATTGATAAGGCTGTTGCTTTGGAAATATACGGTGGGGACAGAGTTTTTAAGGCAACCAGACTTGAAAAGTATGCTGCCTGTGCCTATGCTCATTTTTTGGAATATGGTTTAAAACTTGTAGAAAGACCGGTTTATGAAATAAAACATACAGATATTGGTTCTTTATACCATGCACTTATAGAAGCATTTATGAGAAAAATAAAAAATAATAATATTGATGTGGCTGAAATAGATGACAAAAAAAGAAGAGCCATTATTAATGAGTGTATGGAGGAATTATCAAAGAAAAGAGAAAATGCAATATTTTTTGATAACAAGAGAAATCAGTTTATATTAAAAAAATGTATAGAGGTAGCAGATAAAACTACTTGGGCATTAATTGGACATCTGCAAAAGGGCAGCTTTAAAATAAGCCAGATAGAATTTGCAACAGACAATGGTAGAATTGACAGAGTTGATACTCTGAACATAGACGGAACTGAATTTGTAAAGGTTATAGATTACAAATCCGGAAGTGAAAAGTTTTCACCAGTTAAGGTGGTCAATGGTTTAAAAATGCAGCTTATGTTTTATATGGACGCTGTTATTAAAAACGAAAAGAATTTGCATAAGGATTTAAGAGTTGAGCCGGCAGCAGTATTCTATTTTAATATTGATGACCCAATACTTAATTACAAGGATGTATATGAGGACGAAAGCAAATATGAAAAGGATATGTTTAATCATTTTGAAATGACCGGCTTCGTTAATAGCAGGGAGGAGGTTTTTGAAGGTCTGGATAGTGATATAAGAGATAGCAAGGTTAAATCTCCAATTTTCGGTATGAAGAATAATGTTATCGGTACACAAATGTACCTTTCAAAAACCAAGGGAGCAGCCTCCTGCTACAATTTTGAAGGCTTTATTGATATTGTAAAAAATCTTGCAGAGGAATTTGCCAGTGAAATTGTAGAGGGCAGTGTAAAATTAAAGCCCTACAAAATTGATAAGAAAACAGCCTGCGACTATTGTAAATACAAGCAGGTCTGCTGCTTTAGCTGTAAGGATTTTGATAACAGCTACAATATTATCGATACAGATAATAAAGAAAATATTAGTATTTTAGAAAAGAAGCTTAATAAGGAGATAGTCCTGGAGGGGGACAACCAGGCAGAGGCTAAGGAAAATATAGCAGATAAAAATATAGCAGATAAAAATATGAAAGAAGAGAGGTGAGAAAATGGGAACAAAATGGACTAATGAGCAATTAAAGGTAATAAATACCAGAAATAGAAATATTTTAGTTTCAGCGGCAGCAGGCTCTGGAAAAACTGCTGTATTAGTTGAAAGAATTATTGCAATGGTAACAGATAAGGACAAGCCTATAGATGTAGATAAGCTTTTGGTGGTAACCTTTACAAATGCTGCTGCAAGTGAAATGCGTGAGCGTTTAATGAAGGCTTTGTCGAAGGCATTAATGCAGGACAGAAACAATGAGCATTTGCAAAAGCAGATGACATATATTCAAAATGCAAAAATTACAACAATAGATGCCTTTTGCTTAGGTATTCTTAAGGACAATTTTGGAGAGGCAGACATTGATCCTGGCTTTAGAATTGGTAATAATGATGAATTGGAATTATTGAAAAAGGATACAGTAAGTGAGGTGATTAATAGTTATTTTGAGGCTGGTGATGAACAATTTCTTGAGTTTATGGAGGATTATGTTGATAAAAGTGGAAGGTCTGCTATTGAAGAAATAATACTGGATTTATACGAAAAATCTATGAGCAATGTTAATCCTGCAAAATGGCTTGGGGATATGCTGCTGGATTATAAGGACATTACTCCGGATAAAATTTTAGATAGTGTATTTTTTAAGAAATTGTTTTCAGAGGCAAAAAAGAGTATACATAAGGCTTATGAAGCAATGAGAATGGCCCTATACTATTCTGATAAGGCAGGAATTTATGAGTACGAAGAAATCTTTCTCAAGGAGCAGGAGCTATTAAAACAGCTAGGCAATATAGAGGATTTTAATGAGCTGAAAAAACAGGTTGATAATATAAAATACGACCGACTGCCTTCAATAAAAAAGGACAGGGGAATTGATGACAGAGAAAAGAAAAAGGTAGTTAAATTTAGGGAGAGTGCTAAAAAATATATAAAGGATATAAAGGAAAAATTTTTAAGTAAAAGCCTGGATGAATATTCCCAGGTATTAAAGCTAAGTTATGACAATGTGGCTATGCTGCTAAAGCTGACCTGCGAGTTTATGGAGGAATATTTAAAGGTTAAAAAGGAAAAAAATGTAGTAGACTTTGCACAGGTAGAGCAATTAACATACAATATTCTTGTAAAGGACGGAGAAGTAACAGATACTGCAAAGCAGATAAGTGAAGATTTTTACGAAATATTAATTGACGAATATCAGGACAGCAACTATTTGCAGGAGGCTATTTTAGGTGCTGTGTCAAAAAAGCATAAGGGTATTAATAATATTTTTATGGTAGGAGATGTTAAACAGAGTATTTACGGCTTTAGAAATGCAAAGCCTGAATTATTTGTAGAGAAATTTGAAAGTTATACTGCTAATGATGATGAAAATATGAAGATATGCTTGTCAAAGAATTTTAGAAGCAGAAAGCAGGTAATAGAAACCTGTAATTTTATATTTGAGCAGGTAATGACAAAGGAGTTTAGTGACATTTCCTATGACGAGAAGCAAAAGCTGTATTTAGGGGCAGCTTATGAGGATAATGACCAGTGCGAAACAGAGATAATAGTTATTGACAGAAATGCTAAGGCTGAAGGCTCATATATAAGTGAAAATTCAGGAAAGGTAAATGGAAATCCAATAAGTGGAGGTTCAACAAGTGAAACTTCAGCAAATGACGAGTTTACCGAAGAGGCAGAAGGGGAAGAGGACGAGCTGTTAGATATTACCTATATTGAAGCTGAGGCTGGTGTTATTGCAGATAAAATAAAGGAATTAGTTGCCAATGAGCAAAAGGTATTAGATAAAAATACAAATACTTATAGAAATATACGATTTTCTGATATTGCCATTATTGTAAGAACTATGCGAAATTTGGGCGATACAATAATGCAGGTAGTAGAACAGAGAAACATTCCAATAGAAAGCATAAGCACAACAGGTTATTTTAGTGCCTTTGAAATAAGGGTGCTGCTTGCTTACTTAGAGGTAATAGATAATGTAAGACAGGATATACCATTAGTTTGCGTCTTAAGAAATGTATATAGGTTTAATGAAAATGAACTGGCACAAATTAAGGGGGAAAGCAAAGGCTCGTATTTTGACGGATTAAATATGTATAATGGATATTTAAACGAAAGAGTACAAAGGGTATTAGAAGATTTAGAAGCATTAAGAAAAATGGTGCCTTATACCTCTATTTATGAGCTTATTAATACTATTCTTATAAAAACAGGCTTTAAAGATTATCTATTAGCAATGGGTAATGGAAACAAGCGTATTGCCAATGTGGAAATGCTGTTGAAAAAGGCTGTTCAATATGAAAACAGTAGTTATTCAGGTTTGTTTAATTTTATAAGATATATTGAAAGGGTACAGCAGGTAGAGTTAGACGAGGGAGAAGCAAAGGGCTACGAAGAAGAAAATGATAGTGTAAAGCTTATGACCATACACAAGTCAAAGGGTCTGGAATTTCCTGTTGTAATTGTGGCTGGTATGGGCAGACAATTTAATGAAATGGACTATAAAAAAACTGTAGTTGTAGGAAAAGAGGGCGGCTTAGGCATAGATTATATTGATAAGGACAAAAGAATAAGATACCAGTCACCTATTAAAAAGGCACTTACCATTATGGGAAAAGAGGCTGACAGGGCAGAGGAGCTTAGAGTATTATATGTTGCCTTAACCAGAGCAAAGGAAAAGCTTATAATGACAGGCGGCTGTGACATTAATGGAAAGCTTAAGAATTTACTTAAATATGCAAACTATGAGGAAAAGGCCTTTAAGTCATATATGATTATGGAATGTAAGTCCTTTATTGAAATAATATTACTGGCTTATATGAGAAATATTAGTATGAATAGCTATATTAATTCAAACAGCGAGGACATAGGCTTTGATAATGGTATCAGTATTGGGCTTACCAGCCCTGTTTATAACAGTGAGGCTGCAAATGCAAAATTTAAGGTTATAAATCTAAATGACATAACCTACAAAGCTGTGGAAAGGCAATATTTTGAAAAGGAAATGAAGGAAAGCATAGAGCATTTTAATTCGGATATTGTTTATGATGCTGCCACAAGGGAAATTCTGGAAAACAGAATGAGCTACAGGTATCCTTACCCACAGGATATGGGGCTTACGGCAAAGGTAAGCGTTTCTGATGTTAAGCATAGGTATATGAGTGATGATATAGAGGAAACGGTAGATAGTAAGGTAATGGACTATTCAGATAGTGAGAGAAAATCAGACTCAGCAGAAAAAGCTACAATAGAAAAAATAGTTGTAGGTGAAGCTGTGGAAAGTGAAGCTGTCACAGAGAAAATTGTTGAAGATAAAGCTGCTGTAGATGAAGATATGCCTAGATTTTTGCGTGGTGAGGAGGAGATTAGTGAAGGCGCAAAAAGAGGAACCAGTTATCATAGAATTTTTGAGCTTATTGATTATAGTAAGGATATAGAAAGCCTAGAGGCCACACAAGAAATGATAGAAGAAATTGTAAGGTCAGGAAGGATTTCTAAGGCAGATGCAGACCTTGTAAGCCCAAAGAAAATATTCCGGTTTTTAAATTCAAAAATTGGCAAAAGAATGAAGGCTGCGTCACTAAATGGAAAGCTATATAGGGAAAAGCAGTTTGTAATGGGTGATGCTTATAATAAGATTATAAAAGAGGTTGATAGTACAGAAATGGTACTGGTGCAGGGTATTATTGATGCAATGTTTGAAGAAAACGGAAAGCTTGTAATTGTAGATTATAAAACAGATAATGTAGCAGATATAAGACAGCTGGAGACCAGATATAAAACACAGCTAGAGCTTTATGCAGATGCAGTACAGTTAAGTCTGGGAAAAGAGGTAGGAGAGAAAATAATATATTCTACTAAATTTGGAGATGAGCTTGTTTTGTAATACAAGTTTAGCTATTAAAAGAAAGGATGATAATATGATTTTTCCGGCTTTTTTAAAGGCAGGTGATACTATTGGTGTAACTGCTCCCTCGGCAGGTGTTTCAAAGCCAGCAGATATTAATAGATTTAATAATGCAAAGAAAAAATTAGAGGAGAGAGGCTATAAGGTTATATTTACCAAAAGTGTATTTTCAGATGATGGTCACGGCAGAAGTACTGACGCAATTACCCGCAGTAAGGAGTTTATGGAATTAATTGAAAATCCACAGGTTAAATATATATGCAGTGCAAAGGGTGGAGATTTTCTTATGGAAATCCTGCCATATCTGGATTATGAAAAGATAAGTAAAAATCCAAAGTGGATTCAGGGCTTTTCAGATAATACCTCACTTACCTTAGGAATTAGCACTAAGTGCAATATTGCAACTGTATATGGAAATAACTTTGGTGATTTTGGAATGGAGGAGTATCACCAGAGTGTAGAAGAAAATTTAGAAATATTAGAGGGCAGATTGGTAGCACAAAAAAGTTATCCAATGTATGAGGATGGATTTTATGATAGAGTTACAGGTGTTGAAGGCTATACCTTAACAAATCCTGTTTCACTAAAGCTTTATAATGGAAATGATGTAGACGGTGCTAGGTTTAGTGGCAGAGCAATAGGTGGCTGCTTAGATGTTATAACAGATATTTTAGGTACACCATTTGAGGCTGTGAAAAAATTTGTTGATGAAAACAAAGAGGAGGGCATTATCTGGTATATAGAAAGCTTTCTTAATAATTCAGAGGGGGTAGTAAGAAATATGTGGAAAATGAAACAGCTAGGCTGGTTTGAAAATACAAAGGGTATTCTTTTTGGCAGGGAATTAATGTATGAGAGATTTTCAGATACAGATTTTGATGCAGCATGTATGAGTGTTTTAAAAGAACTTAATATACCGGTAATATTTGGCTGTGATATAGGCCACAAAGCACCACAATTTTCTATGATAAATGGGGCAGGGTATGAGGTTGAATTCTGTAATCAGGGAAACGGACAGCTTAAACTGGAAATAAAATATTAAGCTAATAAGACGCAAAAAAAATGCCTGAAGCAATCTTTTGCGTCTTATTTTGATTATAAATTCTGCTTTTTGTTATTGTTATTAATCCTTTTTCTTTCTTTTTGCCACAATACCACCTATTTTACCAGTTTCCTTAGCTGAAAGTGATTTCCAGCCGTCCTTTAAAACTTTATCGAATAGCCCTAATTCCTTTGCAATCTCATATTTAAGCTTTTCATTAGGGGTTAAGTTGTTTAAATCAATTTTTTTTGGCTTGCTCATACAAATGTATCCTTTCTAAAATTAATATAGTGAGGAGTGACTATAATCATATAAAGTATGAGCAAAAAAAACTAATATATACAGGAAAAATTATTGGCTTTCAGTTGTAATGCAGGTAGTTTCGACTTCACCAGATACAAAGGATATAGTGCAATGTTTTTCCATTGTGCCAATATTACTATTTGTAAGGAAATAGGTTACTGTGAACACATCATCTGCTGTAAAAGTATTATTGCCATTAGCAAGCTCCGCTAATTTTTCATTTAAGGCATCCTCGTATACGATGCTTATATTATCTGAATTTATAGAAAGATTATCTACCAGCTTATTATAGAGGACTTCCTTAAAGCTGTTATTAGTGTCATTAATATCAAAGGATAAGGAGTCCTTTAGAATATTTACAATATTAACAGTAAATGATTTTGCTGAGTTGTTTCCATAGCTGTCCTTAATAGTGTAGCTTACGGAATATTTTCCGGAGGAAAGAGTAAGTCCTGTTGTACTTTCAAGTAAACTTTTATTTTTAAAATCTGCAATAGGATTTCCTAAGCTATCTAAGGCAAACATAGGTGAAGGCAAAGCTATATTAAGTGAGGCTGATATATCCTTGCCAGCAAAGTCAGCAGCCTTTAGAAGATTATTGTATATTGCATTACTTATTTCTACAGCTATTTCATTAGTAGTAATGAGATTGTCAGAAGAATTAAACATAGTAATCTCATTTGTCTTTAGTGAAATAGTAGGAGGTGTAGTTACTGTAAGCTTTACAGTTGGGTGGTTGGAGGTTTCGTTTAAGTATTGTGCTGAATATGTAATAGTATAGGCTCCAACATTTTTAAGAGCATTTTCTAAGGAAACTGTGTTGCCCTTGCTGTTGGTAATAGTATAGGTAACATATTTTGAAACATCCCTGGACATACTGTCTTTTGCAGTAACATTTGATAAAGGATTGTATTTAGTGCCTTTGTTTATGTTTACTGAGTTTTCCTTTACAGAAATATTAATGGAGCTGGAAAGAAAAAGAACATTCATATCAACCTTTTCTGAAATACCCGGAACAACACCAGTGTCCTTATATTGCCAAATCTGGTAAGGGAAGGAGGTAGTAGGCGTGTCCTTTCCCGGAATATAATAGTTGTCATAGTTTCTGTAATAGCTCCAGTATCTTGCATACCAGACCTTATGGCTTTTTGAAACAGAATTTATATCAAATAGTGACAAATCATAAGCATTTCCATATACCATAGCTTCATAGCCAGAGGCCTCAACAGCGCTAATAAAGGAATTAACTACCTTTGTCATAGCAGCATTTGAAAGTCTGGCACCGTTTGAACGATATGGAGAACCATTTGAGTGATAGCCGGTTTCCCAGTCAAAAACTACAGGGTAGGTAATGTGATAATTTTTAATAGCGTTTACAGTAAGGGAGGCTTCCTCAAGTGCCTCACGCTCTGTAATAGCCTGTGAAAAGAAGTATACACCTACATTTAAGCCAGCCTTAGCAGCACCTTCAATATTTTTCTTGTAGGCATCATCATAGTATAAAGAGCCTGTACCAGTACCACGACCACCAACCTTTATAAATACAAATTTATAACCGGCAGCAGCCACCTTGTTCCAATCAATATTTCCCTGCCATTTTGACACATCTATACCATATATTACAGAGGAGTAATTGACAGGAGAAAAAGTAACAGGAGTTATATTGCTGGTATAATCAGGAGCATCAGAATTAGAAACTGCATTGTTTTTATTTACTGGTTCTGAAAGGTCCTTGTTGCTAACCTCTATTTTTGAAATATCAATTAATTTTGGGGCTGTAGTTTCTTCTTCAGTTTCAGTAGCCTTAGTGGTTTGAGGGACAGTAGTAGTTTCTGGAATTGTAGTGGTTTCCGGTATAGTAGTGGTGGCTATTGCTTCTATAATAGGAGAGGTATTAGAGGCTGCCTCATTATAATTGCCAGAAAAAGTATCCTTAGAAGCAAGGGATACAATACCATAAATAACAAAGAATACAACAAGTATACCGCCTAAAGAATATAGAAAGGCAAAGGGGCTTTCGTCAAATTTTTTCTTTTTTGCAGATATAAAGCTTTTAACGCCTTTAAATTTTGCCCTGGATATATAATAAAACATTCGTATTTTCTTTTTCATAATCTTAATCCTCAATATAAATTTTTTTTGTATAAAACAAACAAGAACATTTTACTTCAAAAATCCCACTATATCAATATTTTAAAGAAAAAATAATTGCAATTATGTATACATTATGGTAAACTTTTTTTATGTTGAAAGTATTATCGCTTTGCGATACTAAGTTCGTATATATCTAGAAATTTGAAAGACGAGGAATTTGATAATGAGAGCTAGTGGTATTTTAATGCCAATATCCAGCTTACCATCAGAATATGGTATTGGATGCTTTGACGAATGTGCATTTGAGTTTGTAGACCTTTTAGAGAAAGCGGGGCAGAAGTATTGGCAGATATTGCCTTTAGGACATACCAGTTATGGAGATTCTCCATATCAGTCATTTTCTACATTTGCTGGAAATCCATACTTCGTATCTATCAAAAAGCTCATTGAAAAAGGATATATCACAAAGGAAGAATGTGACGAATATGACTTGGTAGGTCATCCGGAATATGTTGATTATGAAAAAATCTACAACGGCAGATATGCTATATATAGAAAAGCATTTGCAAACAGCAACATAACTGAAGATAAGGATTATCAGGAGTTTGTCAAGAAAAATGCTGATTGGTTAGAGGACTATGCGTTATTTATGGCTGTTAAGGCCGCATATGACGGAAAGAGCTTCATCGAATGGGATGATGACATAAAGCTTAGAAAGCCGGAAGCAATGGCTGCATATAGAGAAAAATATAAAGAAGAGGTGGATTTTTATTCATTTCTTCAGTATGAGTTCTATACACAGTGGGATGCACTTAAGAAATATGCAAATTCAAAGAATGTAAAGCTTGTAGGTGATATTCCGATTTATGTTGCATATGACAGTGCTGATGTTTGGAAAAATCCAGAGCTATTTTTATTAGATGAAAACCTACAGCCAATCAAGGTTGCAGGCTGTCCTCCAGATGCTTTTAGCGTTGACGGTCAGTTATGGGGCAATCCATTATACACATGGGAATACCATAAAGAAACAGGATATGCTTGGTGGAAGAAGAGAATCAAGGCTTGTATTGATTTATATGATATGGTTAGAATTGACCACTTCAGAGGCTTTGATGAGTATTATACAATTCCATTTGAACATGTAAATGCAAGAGCAGGTGTATGGGTTAAAGGACCTGGTATTGACTTGTTCAATTCATTAAATGAAGAATTTGGTGATATGGATATTATTGCTGAGGACTTAGGCTTCCTTACAGATACAGTGCGTGATTTATTGAAGGCTACTGGCTATCCGGGAATGAAAATATTACAGTTCGGATTTGGAAAAGGAAATGATGACAGCGAATATCTTCCTCACAATTATCCAAGAAACTGTGTTGTCTATACAGGAACACATGACAATGATTCTATAAAAGGTTGGTTATCAACATATGAATCAGAAGAGGACAGACAGACAGTAATTGACTACTTAGGTTTAGATGTTGATGCGTCAGAGCCACTTGATACAATAAAAGACATCAACTGGAAATTTGTTCAGACTTGTATGAACAGTGTTGCTGATTACTGTATTATTCCAATGCAGGATATATTAGGATTATCTAGTGAATCCAGAATTAATATACCTTCAACTGTTGGAAATAACTGGAAGTGGAGAATTAAAAAAGGCGCGTTTGATGATGAAATAATCGAAAGATTAAGAACACTTACACGCGTTAGTGGTAGATTATAAGATTCTAATTAGACGGCGCTTGTGTATGCGCCGTCTTTATTAATATATATAGATATTATATAGCTACTGTGACTTAAAATAGTTTGGTTAGAATATGGTGAGGTAAAATATATGGAATTTACAAGATTATATGATGGAGCATTAATTTTAGAGGGGGGAGGCATGAGAGGCTCTTACACGGCAGGAGTTTTAGACTTTTTTATTGACAAAGATTTATATTTTAAAAATTGCTATGCAGTATCAGCCGGTGCTTGTAATTGTTGTAATTATCTGTCAAAACAAAGAGGTCGTTCATATACTATTAATGTAAAGTATGCTCACGATAAAAGATATGCCGGACTTAGCAGCTATATTACTACAGGTAATTATTTCAACAAAGAGTTCACTATGGACGAATTACCAAATAAGCTGCTTCCATATGATTATATAGAATATCAAAGAACAAATGCAAATTTTTATGCTGTTGCTACAAATATTAAAACCGGCAGACCAGAATATTTAAAGGTTGAAAATATGAAAAAGGATATAGATTATGTCTGGGCAAGCAGCTCTTTACCACTTATGGCGAAAAGTGTTAAGATAGGTGATAATGAATATTTAGACGGAGGAGTTTCTGACTCTATACCTGTAGCAAAGGCAATAGAGGATGGTAATAAAAAGGTAGTAGTTGTTCTTACAAGAGATATTAACTACAAAAAAAAGCCAAACAAATTAATGCCTATGATAAAAATGGTATATAGAAGTTATCCAGCACTTATTAAGGCAATAGGACGCAGACATGTTAATTACAATAGAACTTTAAAGCTATTAAAACAAAAGGAAGCAAAGGGAGAAATTTTTGTTATAAGACCTACCAGTGAAATAACTATTGGAAGGCTTGAAACAGACTCAGAAAAATTAAAGCAATTATATGAGGCTGGATATAATGATGCGAAAGCATATTATGAAGGCTTGAAACAGTATCTTGGTTTGTAATTTTTGAATTACTAAGACTACAAGATAGATAATATTATAAAATAAATAAGGCTACTACGGAGGCTGCTATGAAATTTACAAAGATGCACGGTTGCGGAAATGATTATATATATGTAAACTGTTTAGAGGAAACAGTAGAAAATCCAAAGGACACAGCCATAAAGGTTAGTGATGTACATTTTGGAATTGGCTCAGACGGTTTAATATTAGTTTGTCCATCTAAGGTGGCAGATTTTAGAATGGCAATGTACAATGCTGACGGTTCAGAAGGCAAAATGTGTGGAAATGGTATAAGATGTGTAGGAAAGTATGTTTATGACAATCATCTTACAGATAAAACAACAGTTACTATTGAAACCTTATCAGGAATAAAAACCTTAGAGCTTACTGTAAAAAATGGCAAGGTAGAAATGGCAAAGGTAGATATGGGTGCTCCAATTTTACAGAGCAGTCTTATTCCGGCTATTTCTGATGAAGATACTATTATCAATAAAGAGATACAGGTTAATGGTGAAAATTACAATATTACCTGTGTATCAATGGGTAATCCTCATTGTGTAACTGTAGTTAATAGTACAAAGGATTTTCCTGTAGAAAAAATAGGACCATATTTTGAAAACCATGAAATGTTTCCAGATAGAGTAAATACTGAATTTGTGGAAATTATTTCCAGAAAAGAAATCAATATGCGAGTTTGGGAAAGAGGCTCTGGTGAAACCTGGGCTTGTGGAACAGGTACCTGTGCATCAGTCGTAGCTTGTGTTTTAAATGACTTAACGGAGGATGAGGTGTTAGTCCATGTATTAGGCGGGGATATATTAGTACATTATGACAGAAATAAAAACACAGTATTTATGACTGGCCCGGCTGCTACTATTTGTACAGGAGAAATAGATATATAAGTCTTTATTAGAAGTGGAAATTGATAACCCTTGTTTAAGGAAAACCAATAAAGCGAAAGGCAATAATATGAAATTAATAGATTTATTGTACAATTTAGATTATGAAATTGTTCTAGGCGACTTAAATAAAAATATTGAAAAGCTAGTTTATGATTCAAGGAAGGTTGCAAAGGGAGATGCCTTTGTATGTATTAGTGGTGCAGTAAGAGATGCACATGATTTTGTATCAGATGTGGCAATTAAGGGTGCTACAGCAATAGTTGTAGAAAAGGACATAGATTTATCCAATTTAAGAGATGTAACTGTAATTAAGGTTAAGGATACCAGATATGCTTTAGCCTGCATGGCAGCAGCGTATTTTAAGCATCCTTCAGAGAAGCTTATAACTATTGGTATTACAGGTACAAAGGGAAAGACTACTACTACCTATATGGTTAAATCTATATTAGACAAAATCGGTATGAAAACCGGTCTGATTGGAACTATTGAAACAATTATCGGAGATACTCATATTCCAAGCTGTAATACAACACCAGAGTCTTATATTGTTCAGGAAACATTTGCAAAAATGGTTGAGGAAGGCTGCAAGTGTGTAGTAATGGAGGTTTCCTCACAGGCAATGAAGCTGCATCGTGTAGCAGGCTTTGTTTTTGACTATGGCATATTTACAAACTTATCAAAGGACCATATTGGACCAAATGAGCATAAGGATTTTAACGAATATCTTAACTGCAAGGCTGCATTATTTAGACAATGTAAAAACGGAATATTTAATGTAGATGATGAGCATACAAAGGATATTCTTGAAAAGGCTGCCTGCAAGGTGGAAACCTTTGGAATTGACAACGAGGCAGACTACAAGGCAGAAAATATTAAGCTGTTTACAAAGCCCGGCTGCTTAGGTATATCCTATGACTTAAAAGGAAAAATAAATATTCCGGTTGAGATTGACATACCGGGAAGATTTAGTGTATATAATTCACTTACAGCCATTGCTATATGTAATCATTTTACTAATGATTATAAGCTTATTGAAGCTGTACTGTCGGATATTAGGGTAAAGGGCAGAGTTGAGATTATACCTGTATCCCCTAAATATACATTAATGATAGATTATGCACATAATGCAATGAGCCTTGAAAGCTTACTTAAGTGTATTAGAGAATATCACCCAAAAAGAATTGTGACTATGTTTGGCTGTGGAGGCAACAGAGATAGAAACAGAAGATTTGAAATGGGAGAGGTATCCTCAAGACTTTCGGATTTAACAGTGGTTACCTCTGATAATCCAAGATTTGAAGAGCCTGAGGCTATCATAGAGGATATTATTACAGGCGTAAAAAAGGCTGACGGAAAGTATATTACTATACCAGATAGAAAAGAAGCCATAAAATATGTTATTGAAAATGGCGAGGAAGGGGATATAATAATTCTTGCTGGAAAAGGTCACGAGGACTATCAGGAAATAAAAGGGGTAAAATATCCTATGGATGAAAGAGATATTATATCTGATATTAAAAAGATGCTTAATATGTAAAGAAAGGAAACAAACATCATGTGTGGAATTGCTGGTTTTTCAGGAAATATTGATGGAAATAAAAATGAAATATTAAAAAAGATGACTGATAAGATTGCTCATAGAGGACCGGATCAGGAAGGCTTTTATATAAATGATGATGTAGCATTAGGCTTTAGACGACTTAGTATTATTGATTTAAATAATGGTTCACAGCCAATGTTTAATGAAAATAAGGATATTGCCATTGTTTTTAATGGAGAGATATATAATCATTTATCACTTAGAGAAGAGCTTAAAAACAAAGGTCATATATTTGCCAATAATTCAGATACAGAGGTCTTAGTTCATGGCTATGAGGAATATGGTGTAGACCTTTTATATCGTTTAAGAGGTATGTTTGCCTTTATGATTTATGATTCAAAAAAGAAGCTTATGTTTGGTGCAAGGGACTTTTTTGGAATTAAGCCATTTTATTATGCAATGCCAGATGACAATTTAGTATTTGGCTCAGAAATTAAAAGTATTTTGGAATTTCCAACTGTAAAAAAAGAGGTTAATGAGGCTGCCTTAGAGCAGTATTTAAGCTTCCAGTATTCAGTTTTAGAGGAAACTTTCTTTAAGGGAATATATAGACTTCCAGCAGGTCATTATATGATTTACAAGGATGGAAAGCTTGATGTTACCAGATATTTTGACCCATTAATGGAGCCTCAGAAGGAAAATCAGGTACAATTATCAGATACAATAAGTGATATTGAGGATTTGGTACATGAAACTGTAAATACACATATGATAAGTGATGTAGAGGTTGGCTCACTATTATCCAGTGGTGTGGACAGCAGCTATGTTGTTTCTGAATTTCCGGGAAATAAAACCTTTACAGTAGGCTTTTTGGACAAGAGTAGTAAGTACAATGAAATAAGATATGCAGAAAGTCTTACAGAGGAGCTGCACAAGAAAAATTACAGCAAAAATATAAGCAGCGAGGAATACTTTGATGTTATTCCTAAGGTTATGTATTATATGGACGAGCCATTGGCTGACCCTTCATGTATAGCCTTATACTTCGTTGACCAGTTAGCAGCCAGTCAGTTAAAGGTTGTTTTGTCTGGTGAAGGTGCAGATGAATTTTTCGGTGGCTACAATATTTACCATGAGCCAATATCTCTAAGAGGTTTTAAGCTCGTTCCAAGGTTTATTAAAAAGCCAATGGCTGCGTTAGTAAAGAAAATGCCAAACTTTAAGGGCAAAAACTTTATTATCAGAGGCAGTAAAAGTGTAGAGGAGAGATTTATTGGTAATGCCAATATGTTCTCTGTAGAGGAAAGGGAAAAGATTTTAAATACAAAGCTTACACATAAAGCACCTAAGGACATTGTAAAGGATGCCTATGACAGAGTAAAGGGACTTAATGATATTGCTAAAATGCAGTATATAGACATTAATTTCTGGCTTCAGGGTGACATATTATTAAAGGCTGATAAGATGAGCATGGCTCATTCCCTTGAATCAAGAGTTCCATTCCTTGATATAAATGTATTTGATTATACAAAGAAAATGCCTATAAATTATAGATGTAACAAGAAGGCTACAAAATATGCTTTCAGAGTAGCTGCAAAAAGACATCTTCCAGATGCAACAGCTAATAAAAAGAAATTAGGATTCCCAGTACCTATAAGAGTATGGCTTAAGGAAGACAAGTATTTCAACAAAGTAAAGGAAATGTTTGAAAGAGATTTTGTAGATGAATTCTTTGACACTACCTTGATAGTTAATTTATTAGAGGACCATAGAGCTGGAAAGGCTGATAATAGTAGAAAAATATGGACAATCTATGTGTTCCTGGTTTGGTATGATGTGTACTTTAATGGGAATGTGGCTTTGAATTAGATAATAAAAAGTGATATAGATAAATAAAAAACGCAAACAGCTTCTTATAGGGACCGCTCCCGCTTAGATGCTGCTCGCAGCAGTGCTAAGTGCGTGCATCGCTATGCTTGCACTTGCTAAGCACTGGCGGCAGCATATGTCCCTGCCAGAAGCAGCTTGCGTTTTTTATTTGCGATACTGACACTTTAAATTTTATAAAGGGTATAATTTTTACATTTGAAATGGGTAGCAGAAGATTAATTTAAGGGTTACTAATTAAATTCAAAGTGGATAAAGATAAATAAAAAACGCAAACAGCTTCTTATTTGTATTTTTTTAAGGTTGGTGTCATATATATAGTATAAAAAAGTAGGTGTGTAAATGGATATTTATGTGGTGAAGGAAGGCGATACAGTTGACAGTATCGCTTTTTATTTTGGTATTAGTATTAATTCACTTATTTATGCAAATCAGCTTGAGTACCCATATAGGTTGGCAATAGGGCAGAGTATGTTAATAGTGGACGATTTGGAGCTGTCTGGTCTTTTGTATAGAGAAAATATTCTTAGAGCCAATGGCTTTGCGTATCCCTTTATTAGTCCGTGGGTGCTAAATGAAACATTACCCTATTTAGAGGAAATGTCTGTATTTTCTTATGGCTTTAGCGAGGATGGAGAATTAATTCCTCCAGCATTATCTGTGGAATGGATGATTAATGACGCTTTATATAAGGGCGTGCGACCAGTTTTAACATTAACACCCTTTGGCAAGGACGGACAATTTAATAATTATCTTATACATAGAATGCTTATTAATGAAAGAGCAAGAGGTAATCTTATAGCTAATATTGTTGATACCATTACAGAAATGGGATTTGAAGGCGTAAATATTGATTTTGAATTTATACTTTCGGAGGATAGGGACAATTTTACACAATTTGTTGGAGATGTTACAAATGCTGTTAATGAGCTAGGATATGAGGTGACAGTTGACTTAGCACCGAAAACCTCCAGCACCCAAAGTGGACTTTTATACGAGGGAAAGGATTATATGGGGCTTGGAAATGCAAGCAACCGAGCTTTTGTAATGACCTATGAATGGGGCTATACATACGGACCTGCAATGGCAGTCGCACCTATAAACAAGGTAAGGCAGGTGTTGGAATATGCTACTACACAAATACCAAGTGAAAAAATCAGTATGGGAATACCAAATTATGGATATGATTTTACACAGCCATATGTAAGAGGAGAATCAAAGGCAAAAACCATAGGAAATATTGAAGCTGTAAATATAGCCATAAATAATAATTCTATAATTATGTTTGATGAAATTTCAAAAACACCATTTTTTAGCTATGTGGAGGATAATGTTACACATGAGGTGTGGTTTGAGGACGCACGAAGTATTTGGGAAAAGTATAAGCTTATAAAAGAATACAATTTGTACGGCTTTGGCTGCTGGCAGATTATGCAGCTTTTTAGACCAATGTGGATATTATCAAGAGCTAATTTAGGTGATATTAGTGTATTGTAATTGAAGTATAAGTTTTTAAAGTGTATTGAATTGTCTACAATTAGAAAAAGAAACAAATTGTAAAGTAAGAGGGTTAAAATATATTAATAAATAATAGCAAGTAAAATAAAGTTAATAACAAAAATTTAGGTGGAATAATGGATAATGGAAATAGTGCAAAAATTGAAAACCAATTAAATCTGGCAATAGATGTAGGGAAAGAGGTAAGAGAGGAAACTATCGACTTAGATACTGGTTATCTAAATAATGACAGGTGGGAACTGATAATAAAATATACGGGAGATTTTAGTCAGATTGAGCAGTATGTAGAGGAGGCTAATATACTTTTAAATGGATTTGCTATTGTGATTATAAGAGAAAATCAAATTAATAAAATGGCGGCTCTGCCACAGGTTATTTATATAGAAAAACCTAAGAGATTATATTATGAGGTTGTAAATGCAATTAGAAGCTCCTGCATATCACCGGTGCAGGATAGATATAATCTTTTTGGAGAGGGAATTTTTGTGGCTGTAATTGATTCTGGTATAGATTACAAAAATCCAGTATTTATTGATGAAAATGGGGAAAGCAGAATTGAGTGTATATGGGATCAGACGGACAACTTAGGAATACCACCGGCAGGCTACAGCAGAGGAAGTCTGTATAATAATGAAGAAATAAACATGGCAATTAATGGTGAGGTAACAATTAATACTGTGGATTTATCAGGACACGGTACAGCAGTTGCGAGCATAGCCTGTGGAAATTTTGCTGAAAATAGAAGAAATAGTGTGGGAATAGCTACAAAATCCAAGCTTATAGCAGTTAAGCTGGGAAACCCCTTTAGAGATAATTTTCCAAAGACCAGCGAGCTTATGCTTGCAATAGATTTTGTAATCCGATATGCAATTACAAGTAATACACCGGTTGTAATAAATATCAGCTTTGGGAATAATTATGGCTCCCATGACGGAACTTCATTAGTGGAGCAATATATTAATAGTGTGTCCGGAGTAGGAAGAAATACTGTTGTAGTGGGTATGGGTAATGAAGGAGCATCAGCAGGACATTACAGGGCAAAACTACAAAATAATCAAAATTATATTATTGATATAGCAGTAGGTAATTATGAAAGTAAGCTGAATTTGCAGCTTTGGAAAAATTATAGTGATGAATTTTATGTTGAAATTATTTCTCCTTCGGGAAACACAAGTGGAATTTTAAATAAATACAATGAGGGTACATCCTATATATTGGATAATACTGTAATTTATGTCTATTATGGAACGCCCAAGCCCTTTAGTGTAGCACAGGAAATATATTTTGAATTTGTACCTAGAGAGGATTACTTGCTTTCAGGGCTTTACAGTATAAAAATTACACCGATTACCATAAAAAATGGAGAGGTTGATTTGTGGCTGCCAGTGGAAAGCTCAATTAATAACACCAGATTTTTAGGCTCATCACCAGAAGTTACTATAACCTCTCCAGCTACGGCTTATTCTGTTATATCAGTTGGTGCGTATAACAGCTTTACAAATTCCTATGCAGAATTTTCCGGAAGAGGCTTTTTAAGGGAAAATAATTTTGTCAAGCCGGATATAGTAGCACCAGGAGTAAATATACGGGGAGCAACAAGAGAGGGGACTGCGTTATTTACAGGAACCTCCTTTGCAACACCTGTAGTAAGTGGCTCGGTGGCATTATTAATGGAGTGGGGAATTGTCAGGCGAAATGATATTTATTTATATGCAGATAAAGTAAAGGCATATTTAATAAAGGGAGCTGTGCCGCTTGCTAATGAGCCTGTACCGAGTAAAAGAACAGGCTGGGGAGCATTATGTCTAAATAATAGTATGCCATAGGGAGAGTGTTTTGTTAATATAAACTAATGTAGACAAAGCAGATAGTCAAATATTGTTAAAGTAGATATGCAAGAGTAGATAAAATAATTAGTTGACAGATTATATACAGAGTGCTATATTAACTAAGTGTAATACATCACATAATACAGTTGAAAGGAAGATTATATGTTAGAAACAAGAGAATTATCTAAAATATATAAGCCTAAAAAGGGTGTGCCAGTTACAGCCTTGAATAAGATTTCCTTAAAATTTCCGGAAAAGGGAATGGTGTTTTTATTAGGAAAGTCTGGAAGTGGTAAATCTACACTTTTAAATTTGTTAGGCGGATTAGATAAATATGATGACGGAGAAATTATTATAAAGGGTGTTTCCTCAAAGGATTTTAGACAGGAATATTTTGATTCCTATAGAAATACTTATGTAGGCTTCATATTTCAGGAGTATAACATATTAGATGAATTTACTGTTGGAGCAAATATTGCCTTAGCATTACAGCTACAAGGAAAAAAGCCTGCAGACGAAGAAATCAATAATATATTAAAGCAGGTGGACTTAGACGGATATGGTAATAGAAAGCCAAATGAATTATCCGGAGGACAAAAGCAAAGAGTAGCTATTGCTAGAGCCTTAGTAAAAAATCCTGAAATTATTATGGCAGATGAGCCAACAGGTGCATTGGACTCTAATACAGGCAGACAGGTGTTTGATACACTTAAGAAGCTGTCAAAGGATAAGCTGGTTATTATAGTATCTCACGATAGAGAATTTTCTGAGCTATATGCTGACAGAATTATTGAGTTATCAGATGGTAATGTAATAAGCGATGTTGAAGTGGAAAATAGCGAGGAGCAGGAGAAAGTACAGGATAATCTTGTATTTGAAAATGAGATTATTTCAGTAAAGGAGGGCTATCACTTAACTGAAGAGGATAGAATCGCCATAAATGATTATATTGATACACTAGGAACTGAGGGGGCAAAAATAAAGCTGTTTGGTAGCAGAAGAAGAAAAAAATTTGTTAATACTGATGAAAGCAAAATTAAAGAGCAGGATAGTAAAAATTTTAAGCTTATAAAGTCAAAGCTTCCTATGAAATCTGCCTTTAAAATTGGTGTTAGCGGTTTAAAACATAAAAAAATAAGATTAGTAATTACGATATTGCTGTCTTGTATTGCCTTTGGTTTGTTTGGCCTGTCAGATACAATTACATCTTATAACCATGTTGATGTATGTACAAATTCTATAATAGACAGTAATCTGGATTATTTATCTATTGGAAAGGCTGTAAAGGTATATTATAATAGCAATAATAAAGACAACTATTATTTTGAAAGTGGCAGAAAACTTACTGAAGCTGATGTAAAAAAAATAGAGGAAAAGTTCGGGAATAATTTTATCAGAGTTGTAACTCCTGTAAATGGTACATTGGATTTTGGAGCTCAAATTGATGATAGTGTTAAATTAACCGAAACTGAGGTAAATATATATAGCACAGCTTTTTCAGGCTTTGGTGAAATTACAAAGGAATATCTTGATAGTCAAGGCTACAAGCTGTTAGCTGGTCAGCTGCCAGACGGTAGCAAGGATGAGATTGCTATAAGTGAATATATATACGAAACCTTCCATTTAGCAAAGTATGCTGATAAAACAGAGGGAGAAAATGCAGCCTTCGAGAATATTAATAAGTATTCTGATATAATAGGCAAAAAGATAAATATTAACAATAAGGAATATACAATAACAGGTGTAATTGATACAAAGTTCAGCCTTGACAGATATAAGGGATTAACAGAGAAAAAACAGGGTGCAACTACAACGGACCAGATTATTGATTATGCCTTAGCAAATGAATTTTATTATGCAAGCCAGTATAGCTTATCAAATATTGCATTAGTAGGTGAAGGCTTTAATGAAAAGTTTCTAAAGGAGCAGCCAGTGATTGCAGAATTACAGGATGTGTATTTATGGGCATATAGTGATAATTCAAGTATAAATGCAAATTTTATAGCTAAGCTTGAGGACATCGACATGGATGCAATACAGTGGATTGATGGAGAGAAAACATCCCTGGGAGAAAATGAAATAGTTGTTTCAGAGGATGCAGTATATAATATTTATAATGATAGTGAGGGTACTAAGGATATGATGAAGGAGAAATATCAAATATCTTTATTTGATAGAATAAACGGTATTGATGAAACTATAGATGGATATAAGATTGTTGGATACATTCCAAGTGATTACAAAAATGGAAAATATAATCAGACAATTATAGCAAGTGATCAATTATATAATAAGTGTGTTTTGTACGAAAATGGCATATATAGCTTTATAATTTCAAAAATGCCTACTGACAAAAACGAAATAAAGGATATTATTAAATATTGCTATGACACCACAGGCGAAAGCAGATATGATGTTAATTCATCAGTTACCTATGAATTAGATACAGTTAATAGTGGATTAAAGGCTGTTTCAAAGGTATTCTTCTATGTAGGCTTAGGCTTTGCAATATTCTCAGCAATAATGCTTGCCAACTTTATAGCGACAAGTATTTCCTACAAGAAGCAGGAAATTGGTATTTTAAGAGCAATAGGCTCTAGAAGCAATGATGTATTTAGAATTTTCTTCTCAGAAAGCTTTGTAATTGCAATGATTAACTTTGTACTCTCAGCAGTAGGAGTAGGTGTAGTAACTGCAGTAGTTAATTCTTTCCTAAGAAATAGAGTTGGAATATTGGTAACAGTATTAAGCTTTGGAGTAAGACAGGTTGCACTTATTTTTGTAGTAAGTATTGCCATTGCATTTGTGGCAAGCTTTATCCCTGTAAAGAAAATTGCTTCAAAACGACCAATCGATGCAATTAGGAATAGATAGGAAATAAGAGGCAGGGTGGATAGTTGATATATAATAGGAGTGATATGTTTTGCCAGAATTTTGGTAAAGGGCATATCACTCTTATTTAATTTATAGAAAAATGTCGATAAAGGTATTTACAACATTAATTAAATAAAATATAATGAAAAAAGAATAATTTTAAATTCAATATGTTATAACAAAGGCAAACCTGTAGTGATACAGGGACGCAAAACTAGGAGTCTTAGATGGTGTTAGGAGACGATGTAAGATAGTTCGGTTGCAGATGATATGAAGTCATTTGTGACCTTTTTTATTACCCAAAATAAAAAAGTAATTAAAGGATTATTACCTTTTTTAATGTAACCAAAACATTGGTTATATTAAAAAGGGTAGTATAAAGGGTAAACAAAAGAAAAGCTATAAAAAATAAAAAGGAGGGCAGAGGACTAGTATAACAGATTAAAAACAAGAAAGGAAAGAATAAAGTAATGAGAAAAAGATTAAAAAGAGCAGCTTGCATATGGTTGATAGCAGGTATGATGGCTTTGGTTGGCTGTAATGAAACAAAGAATGATAAGGCAGATGAAACTACAAAGAAGGTAGTTGAAACAAAGGAAAATGATAGTACAAAAGATACTACACAAGATAAGTCAGATGAATATCCATATGGAACATTTGATTTTGAAGAGGCTTGTAAACACATAGAAATAAATGGAAAAAAGGTAGATTTTCCATTTACATTAAATGACCTGGGTGATGATTATGAATTTGTGGATTATGACGAATATGTTGAGGGTATATATAGTGGACATATAAGCTATGAAGGGAAAAAAGTGCTGATGATGTCTAGTATTGAGGCAAATGAATTAACTAGAAACAGTATGATAATTTCAATAAGTATAGATGCAGATGATGAATATGGTACTGAAAATTTATGTATATGTGGAATAAAAAAAGGAACACCTATAGAAAAGGTAATAGAAACATTTGGAGAACCAACAGATATTTCAGAAGATTATCTATCTGGATATTATAGATTTAGTGTTAAAGAAGGATTTATTGGTTTTTCATATTATACAGATAAAAAAGTGGTGTCAAATATTAAAATTATGGCTAATTAATCAAAAAAGGAGTAAAAGAAAATGACAGAAGAACAATTAAAGGCATATTTAGATAGTAGAAAAATGGATGTGGTAGATGCAACTTTTGATGCCTCTATTGATATATTGATACTTATAGTTAATCAAAATGTGGGGATAAATTTAAACAACCCTTGTGCACAGCAGTGTATAGCTTTGGCTAGTAAAGGTAGTAGTGAAGCTATGAATGAGCTTGTAAGAAGAAGTGCTATTGATATGGCAAAGGCAGAAAAAATTAGCTTTTATGGAAAAATACTACAAAATATATCAGATTTTTGCAGTTTGGGAGAAAGTCTAGTAAATTTAGGAAAAAGTATTCAAAGATACTATACAAATGAAGATAGTTCAGCAGGAAATATATTAGGAAATACCTTTTCAGCATTAAGTGCAGTTACAGGTATGCTATCAGGACCTATTGGAGGAATTATTTCCACCCAACTAAGTATAGCAAGTGATTTAGCAGGTGAAGCTTCGACTATAGTAAGCAAATATAAGGAAAGATATGAACAGTATGAAAATATTGATAAAGAGAACACAAGCTCAAGTGAATATGATTCGTTAAAAGAAGAATTTGAGGAAATGAAGAAAAGTGCAACTGAATCTAAGGAAAGCTTTAATCTATTTAAGGCATTTATTAATAACTATCGCCAGTTATTGAGTGCATTAGGTTGTGATTTATCTGAACTTGATAATCAAATAAGAAAAACTGAATCATATTATAATGGACAAAATAGCATTAGTGATTATGAGAGTAAAATAAGTGGAATATTCAGCGATTCAAGTTTAACAGAGGATTATAAAAGTTATTTAAATAAAGGTGGTATGAACGAGGCTGAAAAATCCCAGAAATACGACCCGTTAATTATTGACCTTGACGGAGATGGGATTTTCACAAAGTCAAGAGAGTCAGGTGTGTACTTTGATTTTGATGGAGATGGCTTCAAAGAAAAAACTGCCTGGGTTGATGATGGGGATGGAATGCTGGTATATGATAGAGATGGCAATGGTATTATTGATGATGGCAGTGAGCTATTTGGAGATAAGACAGTTCTAAGCAATGGCAGCTTGGCAACAAACGGATTTGAGGCATTAGCAGAGCTTGACGGTAATAGTGATGGTATTATCAATAAAGAAGATGAAAGATTTAATCAGCTTAGAGTATGGATTGATAAAAACTCAGATGGAATAAGTCAGGCAGACGAGCTGTTTACACTTGATGAGCTCGGTATTGAGAGCATATCACTTGGCAAGAAGGCATTTAATAAGACGGAGAATGGTGGAAACATTGTAGCTAATATAGCAGCTATTAATTACAAGGATAATACAAAAGGAGAGATAGGAGAAATACACTTTGATATAGATAGTATGGACACTATTAATGAGCTGGTTTCAAATATAAGAAGTGAAATAAAAGATAATATGCCACAAATATTTGTTACGGGAAATATGTTGGATTTACAGGAAGCTATGGAGCTTGATGACAGGTTATATGATATGGTCAAGGGTTTTACTACTTCTAAGGATTTGTACTCATTAAAAAATCTCACCACAGAAATTTTATATAGATGGGCAGGAGTTGAGAATGTAAAAGACGGAAGCAGAGGAGCTTATGTAGATGCTAAGGAATTGGCAGTTATTGAAAAATTTTATGGAAAGGGATTTGTAGGAGTAAATGGAACAAATCCTAATAATACAGCAGGACCAATATTAACAAAGGTGTACGATAAACTTTTTAATAGTATATATTATGGAATGTTATCACAAACAGTGTTAAAGGATTATTATGGATTAGTTAGTGTGAGGAACTATATTGTATCAGGTGAAAAAAAGCTGGATTGTAGCAGGGCAATGGAAAAATTTGAAAAGGAATTGTCAGTAAATTATAAGGCTACAATTATGAAGTTAGCTATGTTTTTTGAGGCTTTAGAAAACAGCAGCAATACATCATCAATGTACAATAAAAAAGATATAATAGAAAATTGTAAAAATTCAAAGTATTTAGAAGAAATAAAGTATGCTTGTAATGGTAAGGTAGTATATGATTCAGAAAATGGTACTAATGTAAACGGAACAAGTAGTGATGATTTAATTATTAGTACAAATAATTCTAATAGGTTATATGGAGGAGCTGGAGATGACCTTTTAGTAGGAGGGACTGGAGATGACTATATGAGTGGAGGAGATGGAGATGATACCTACATAGTGGGAATAGGAACAGGTCATGACCAGATAATAGATAGCGACGGAAAGAACATAATTAGATTTACAGATGGAGTAAAGCCAGAGGATTTAATAGCAACCTATGGAGCAAATGATAGTGTAATCTTTACCAACAGAAACAGTGGTGACAGTATCGAATTAATGGAGTTTAAATATAGAGCATACTATAGAAACTATGTAATGGTGTTTGATGATGGAACAATAATGAAGATGGATGATGAAAGAAGCCCATTAAGAAATCTGGAAGGAACAGATGAAGATGATGTTTTAACACCATTTTATAACACTGTAAAATATCACGCAGGAGCAGGAAATGATGTAATAAATGGAACATCAGGAAATGACGAAATGTATGGAGAAGAGGGTAACGATAAGCTATATGGAGGAGCTGGAGATGACCTTTTAGTAGGAGGGACTGGAGATGACTATATGAGTGGAGGAGATGGAGATGATACCTACATAGTGGGAATAGGAACAGGTCATGACCAGATAATAGATAGCGACGGAAAGAACATAATTAGATTTACAGATGGAGTAAAGCCAGAGGATTTAATAGCAACCTATGGAGCAGATGATAGTGTAATCCTTACAAACAGAAATAGTGGTGACAGTATCGAACTGTTAAACTTTAGGTATAGAGCGTATTACAGAAACTACCAATTAGTATTTGATGATGGCAGAACTGCCACAATTAGTTCTTCTGAACCAAAGCTTATATATGAGGAGCTTCCGGAAGATGTATTAAGCACCTTATGTGGAGAGGATAATACCCAGTCAAATGGAGTGTATGGCGTTGATACATATACAGATTTACAGGCAAATCTTTTGGCACAGGAATTATCAGCATTAAGTGATAGCAATAATATTTATTCAACAGAAAATAATATTGCAGTAGTACAGTCAGAGCTATTTACAGAACAGTTTGTGGTACAGTAGGCAGCTTAGATGTAAAACTAAAGTACTAAAAAGGGGTTAAAGTAATTCTTAGATTAATAGGGTGGAAATATAATAGATAGTTGCAAAATTACTTTTTTTTCATTATTTGAGGGAATATGTATTTTGTAGCTATCTATAAAATAATGTAAGAATTAGAAAATAAAAATACATAGGAGATATTTTATGATAGATAAAGAGAATAATCAGATAAAATCTGCTATTTCATCTTTTTTGACAGTATCAAAATTTATTGGAATTTCTGTTAATAGTTCAGATATATTAGAATTGTTGGAAAATGCCAGTGTGAAAGAGGCAGAAATTTTTATTTTGCAATGTGCAAAACACTACAAATTGAAATCAAAGCTTATAAAAACAGATTTAAATAGACTTATAAAAAATGGAAATAAAATATTACCCTTAATAGCAAAGGATAAGGATAATAATTTTTTTATTATAGCAAAAATACAGGATGAAAAGGTGGTTATATTAAGGGCAGATAAGCCAGTTCCAGAGATAATTGCTTTGGAAGAGCTGAAAAATATGTGGTCAGGTACTGCAATACTTATTTCAAAAAAAGGTGGGGAAACAAGGGAGGCTATGTTTAGCTTTAGATGGTTTATACCTACCATTGCTAAATATAAAAGAGAGTTTATATTAGTGCTGTTAGCTGTGTTTGTAGTGCAAATACTGGGTATTCTTACACCGGTAATGACACAGGTGGTAATAGATAAGGTTTTATCACATAATAGTATGTCAACTCTCTATGTGCTGACAATAGGCATTGCTATTGTTTACATATTTGAGCTGATACTAACACTTGCAAAAAATTACTTATTTACACATACCACAAATAGAGTTGATGTAACATTAAGTGCCAGACTTTTTAATCATCTCTTTTCACTGCCTCTTAAATATTTTGAAAGCAGGAGAACTGGTGAAACAGTTGCAAGAGTAAGAGAATTAGACAGTATAAGACAGTTTTTGACAGGTACTCCATTATCCTCAATGATTGATTTAGTGTTTATTGTGGTGTACATAGTTGTACTATTTATGTATAGTGGTAAGCTTACCTTAATAGTTTTATGTTCTATTCCGATTTATGCTGTTTTATCAATAATTGTAACACCTTTATTTAAGAAAAGATTAGATGAAAAATTTAATACAGGTGCAGAAACCAGTTCATTTTTAGTTGAATCAATTAATGGTGTACAGACTATAAAATCCTTTGCACTTGAAAATAAATTTGAGAGCAAATGGGGAGATTTACAGGCAGATTATGTTAAGGCAGGATATAAAACATCAATGTTATCTGCTACAGCAGGCTCTTTAGCACAATTTGTACAAAAAATATTTGATTTGTTAGTTTTGTTCTTCGGAGCTATTGCAGTAATGGACGGTAATTTTTCAGTAGGACAATTAGTAGCCTTTAGAATGTTGTCAGGAAGAATTAGTGGACCTGTATTAAGGTTAGTTCAGCTTTGGCAGGAATATCAGCAGGCATCTTTATCTGTAAGAAGAATAGGAGATATTTTTAATTCGCCAACAGAGGTAAAAAGTAGTCTTTCCATATCAAAGCTGCCTACCTTAAAGGGCAGAATAGTGTTTGATAAAGTAAGATTTAGATATAGACTAGACGCTTCAGAGGTAATAAAGGATATGAGCTTTACTATAAATGAAGGTACAATAGTTGGCATTGTAGGAAGAAGTGGCTCAGGAAAAAGCACTATTTCAAAGCTTATACAAAGAATGTATATTCCAGAGGGTGGAAAAATATCTATAGATGGAATAGACATTTCTATGATTAATCCAACCGACCTTAGAAAGCAGATAGGAGTGGTGCTGCAGGAGAATTTTATGTTTAATGGAAGTGTTAGGGAGAATATAGCAATACATATGCCTGGTGCCTCTATTGAGCAAATAATTAGAGCTGCAAAAACAGCAGGAGCACATGATTTTATATTATCATTGCCAAATGGCTACGATACTATTATTGGAGAGCGTGGAGTAGGCTTATCTGGTGGTCAGAAGCAAAGAGTGGCAATAGCCAGAGCCATACTTTCAAATCCGAGAATACTTATATTCGATGAGGCAACCTCAGCACTTGATTATGAGTCAGAAAGCATTATACAAAATAATTTAAAGGATATATGTAGAAATCGTACTGTATTAATAATTGCACATAGACTTTCTACCTTAAAGGATGCAGATAAAATTATGGTTGTAGATGATGGCAGACTATTAGAATATGATACACACGAAAACCTTATAAAATCTAAGGGATTATATTACAACCTATATAATATGCAAAAGAGAGGTGATATTAATGGATAATAAAAAAAGCAGGAAAGAGGCATTAAGTGAATATATAATTAAAACCAGTACAGTTAGGGATAAAAGATTAAAATATGATTTTATGCCGTCTTTATTGGAGATAATTGAAAAACCATCTCATATTGCAGGAAAGGTTATTATAATAGGAATTGCTTTACTGTTGCTAGTTTCAATAATATGGGCAGCTTTATCAAAAATTAATGTTATTGTATCAGGCACAGGAAATATATCACCACAAAATAGTATTGTAACTATAAAAAGTACAATTAGTGGAGTTGTTTCAAAAATAAACTATAGTGATGGTGATTATGTAAAGGCAGGAGATTTATTAGTTACCCTTGAAACAGAAAATATAGATGCTCAGATAAACAAGCTCGAGGATTCTATAAATAGATTAAAGATAGAAGCTGCAATTAAAAATATTTATTTAGAGGATGTGAATAAACAGGTAAATGTAGCTGACTATGATGATAAATATAGTGATTTAATAAATAATATTATATTGGAAAACAAGCTTAAGCTATTAGAGCTTGAAAGATATAATGGAGAAACAGCTAATATTATAAAATTACAATATATAACTGAATTAAGTGGAAAAATAGCACAGATAGATGGAGAAATAGAAGGCTATGAAAATGAACTTAAGGCTTTAAAGTTACAATTAGAAAATTACCAGATAAAGTCACCAATTAATGGCTGCATTAGTGGAATGGCAGTAAATAGTACAGGACAAATGGTAACTCAGGCAGATGTTTTATTACAGATAGTGCCGACAGATAAGCCACTTGTGTTTGAGGGCTATATACAGGACAAGGATATTGCTAATATAAAAATAGGAGATGTGGCAAAAATAAAAATATCTGCATATTCATATTCTGATTATGGAGATATAGACGGAAGGGTTACATATATTAGTAAATCCTCATATCAAATAGAAGGAATGGGAAATGTGTATAAAATAGAGGTAGAAATAGACAGTGAAGGCTTTAATGAAGAAATAAAGCTTATGTCTGGTATGTCAGGAACTGTGGAAATTGATGTAGGAAAAAGAAGTGTATTAGACTATTTCCTAGAACCAATTTTGCAGGGAATGAAAAATAGTTTGAAAGAACAATGATAAAGAGGTATAATGATTCCAAATTGGCTTTAGGTCATAATAAAGAGAGTTAGTTTGATAAATTCATGGAGGATATCCAGTTATGAAGATTATTATAGCAGGCGATGGCAAAATTGGTTCTACGCTTACAAAACAATTATCACAGGAAGGATATGACATAACACTTATTGACTCAAATAACAGAGTGTTGGAAACAAGCGAGGAGCAATATGACATTATGGTTGTGCAGGGAAACTGTGCATCAATGGAGGTATTGGAGCGTGCAGGTGTAAAGGACGCAGATTTACTGATTGCTGTTGCAGGTGATGATGAAATTAATTTATTGTCCAGTATTATTGCTCATGGTATGAATCCAAAGATACATACTATTTCTCGTATTAGAAACCCTGAATATACAAAACAGATATATGAAATGAGAAATCTATTTTCATTGTCACTATCGGTCAACCCTGAAAAGCAGACTGCTATAGAAATTGACAGATTACTTAAGTATCCGGGCTTTTTAAAGAGAGATACTTTTGCAAAGGGCAGAGTTGAAATAGTAGAGGTTCAGGTAGAGGAAGGCATGAACATATGCAATAAGCCACTTAGTGCAATAAGTGGAATTGCAAAGTGCAAGGTGCTTGTATGTGCAGTTTTAAGAGCTGGCAGGGCAGCTGCACCAGATGGAAATTTCGTACTTAAGGATAAGGATAGAATATTTGTTACAGCTACAGCTAATAACCTTACTATATTGCTTAAAAATCTTGGCATTATTACACACAAGATTAAAAATGTTATAATATGTGGTGGTGGAAGGGTAAGCTTTTATCTTGCTTATCTTCTTATCAATAATGGTATTTCAGTGAAAATTATTGAACAAAATTATGAAAGGTGCTTACAGCTTGCAGATATGCTGCCACAGGCAAACATAATACATGGAGATGCAACCAACGAATTTTTACTTAAAAGCGAAGGCATAATGGATTGTGATGCGTTAGTTACCACAACTGGCGTAGACGAAATGAATATGTTTATTTCCCTTTATGGTAAAAACTGTGGCGTGTCAAAGGTTATTACAAAGCTGGGCAGACTTGAAAATAATACTATATTAGATAAGCTTTCCTTAGGCAGCACCATTAGCCCTAGACTTTTATGCTGCAATACCATATCCAGATATGTGAGAGCCTTGAAAAACCAGGAGGGCAGTGCAGTATCAGTTCATATTATTGCTGATGGTCAGGCAGAGGCTATTGAATTTGTGGCTGATGATAATACTATGTTTCTAAATACTCCATTAAAGGAAATTAAATTAAAGAAAAATATATTAATAGTTTGTATTACGCATGGTATAAAAACAGAAATTCCAAATGGTGAATCATCATATCAAACGGGTGATACAGTTATTGTTGTAACAAGTGGCGATAAGGTTATATATCAGTTAAATGATATTTTTGAATAAAATAATAATTGTTAATACATTAAAGAGGCTAAGCTATGAATTTTAAAATGATTTGCAGATTTATAGGTAAAATATTACTGGTAGAGGCAGTATTTATGGTACCTGCATTGATAATAAGCTTAATCGTTGGTGAAAAAAGTGCAATATTTGGATTTTTATTTTCAATAGGGATGATTTTATTTGTATCATTGTGTATGTTAATTGCAGGAAGAAACTCAAAAAGAATGTTTCTTGCAAGAGAAGGATTGGTGTGCGTTGCATTAAGCTGGATTGTAATGAGCTTATTAGGCTGCTTTCCATTTTACTTCTCAAGAGAAATACCGGATTTTATTGATGCACTATTTGAAACAGTGTCAGGCTTTACTACTACCGGCTCATCTATATTAGCTAATGTAGAAGGCTTATCAAAAGGCTTGCTTTATTGGAGAAGCTTTACTCATTGGCTGGGTGGTATGGGCGTATTAGTATTTTTGCTTGCTATAGTTAATAATACTAAAAATAGCGATGGCTTTACAATGCACATTTTACGAGCAGAAAGCCCTGGACCAAAGGTTTCAAAGCTTGTTCCTAAAATGAAAAAGACAGCAGAAATACTATATATAATGTATATTTTGCTTACAATATTAAATATAATATTCCTGCTTATAGGTGGAATGTCTGGTTTTGATGCAGTATGTACTGCTTTTGGAACAGCCGGAACAGGTGGCTTTGGTATTAAAAATGACAGTATTGCGGGCTATAGTCCATATATTCAAAATGTCTGTACAGTATTTATGCTGCTGTTTGGAGTAAATTTCAGTATATATTATCTATTACTGATAAGACAGTTTAAGAATGTTCTTAAGGATGAGGAATTAAGGATGTATATTGGTCTTGTTTTAGGCAGTATAATTCTTATTACAATTAATCTGTCAGGCTATTATGATACCTTAGGGGAAAGAATCAGACACAGCTCTTTTCAGGTTGCAAGTATTGCAACAACAACTGGATTTGCTACAACGGATTTTGATTTGTGGCCCAGCTTTTCAAAGACAATATTGATTTGCTTAATGCTGGTAGGTGCCTGTGCCGGAAGTACAGGTGGAGGCTTTAAGTGTGGAAGAGCATTGTTAATTTTCAAAAACCTTAAAAGAAAAATAAAACAAATGCTGTATCCAAATAAGGTGCAGGTAGTAAAAATGAACAATGAACCTGTGGACGAAAAGATACTACAAATGTCAAATGCTTATCTTGCAGCATATGTTGTAATTATTATAGTAAGTGTTTTGATTGTATCTATGGACGGGTTTTCTATTACTACAAATATTACCTCAGTAATATCTACCTTAAACAATATTGGTCCGGGTTTAGAAGTGGCAGGTCCAACCTGCAATTTTGCGGACTTTAGTACATTGTCAAAAATAATATTAATATTAGATATGTTGGCAGGAAGATTGGAAATATTCCCGATATTAATATTACTTTCTCCTTCAACCTGGAAAAAATAGAATAGATATATTAAGAAAGCTATGTTGTATTTCTGTTAAAAAATTGGATATAAAGTCAAGGATTGATGAAATCTATGGATTATATCCAATCATTTACAGGAATATTAACATAGCTTTTTTGATTCATAGGAAATTGCGATGCAATATTTCTTTAAATTAAAACACTCTGTGGGGCTGGAACATGCACGCATATAGCTGTGAAGCAGTTAGATGGTAATATGTGACTTAATGGCTGCAAAGCTTTCTTTACTAATAACATGCTCCATTTTGCAGGCGTCCTCGGCAGCAACATCCTTGTCAACTCCGAGCGAAACAAGCCAATCTGTTAAAAACTCATGTCTTTCGTAAATCATCTCAGCTACCTCACGCCCACTTTCGGTAAGATAAATAAATCCACTGTCTGTAACTGTAATTTGGTTTTTCTCACGCAGGTTTTTCATAGCAATACTTACACTTGATTTTTTGAAATTTAATTCATTTGCTATATCTACAGAGCGGACAACGGGGAGCTTTTTGCTAAGAATTAGAATAGTTTCTAAATAATTTTCTGCTGATTCATTATTTGCTGATGTCATTTTATATTCTCCTTAAGTACGAGGTTTAGTATTCAAAATAAGTTAAACATATGAAAAGTATATCACAAAAGGAATAAAAAAAGAAGTGCGTTGAAGTGAAAAATATTTCAGCAAAGTTCTTGACATCTAATATAGGTTAGAGTATACTAACTGCTGAAAATGAAAATCTTTATCAATATTGAAAGGCGATGATATGATGCCATTATCGATACAAAAGCCGGGAGAGCCTGCAATGATTAAAAAGATTGGTGGTAAGGAGGAAACTCGCAGATACCTGGAAAATCTTGGATTTGTTATAGGAGGAAGTGTTACGGTGGTTTCCGAAATAGGTGGAAATCTGATAGTTAATGTTAAGGATTCGCGTGTTGCCATTGGCAAAGATATGGCAAATAAGATTATGGTGTAACCAATAATTTAAAACTTTCATTATTATTAAAGAAAATAGAAGGAGCGCATTATGAGTACTTTAAAAGACATAGCTTGTGGCCAGACTGTTAAGGTAAAGAAGCTTAGCGGTGAAGGTGCAGTCAAAAGAAGAATTATGGATATGGGCATTACAAAGGGAACAGAAATTTATGTTCGTAAGGTAGCACCTCTTGGTGATCCGGTTGAGGTTACAGTAAGAGGCTATGAATTATCATTGCGTAAAGCAGATGCTCAAATGATTGAAGTAGAGTAAAGGAGAAAGAAAATGTCAATTAGAATTGCATTAGCAGGTAATCCAAACTGCGGTAAAACAACATTATTTAATGCACTGACAGGTTCTAATCAGTTTGTAGGTAACTGGCCAGGCGTTACAGTTGAAAAAAAAGAAGGAAAATTAAAGGGCGAAAAGGAAGTAACAATTACCGACTTACCGGGTATCTATTCTTTATCACCATACACTCTTGAAGAGGTTGTAGCAAGAAATTACCTTATTAATGAAAAGCCAGATGCTATTTTAAATATTGTAGATGGTACAAATATTGAAAGAAACTTATACTTATCAACACAGCTTATGGAGCTGGGTATTCCGGTAGTTATGGCTGTTAATATGATGGATATAGTTAAAAAAAGTGGCGATTCCATTAATATTTCAAAGCTAAGTGAAAAATTAGGCTGTAAGGTAGTTGAAATTTCAGCTCTTAAGGGGGATGGAATTGATAAGGCAGCTAAAATGGCTATTGAAGCTGCGAAGAGCAAACAGGCAGCAAATGTTGTACATAGATTTAGCGAAGATGTGGAAAACATTATTACACAGGTTGAAGGAAAATTAGATGTGTATGTTGAAAGAACACAGAAGAGATTCTTCGCAATTAAGCTTCTTGAAAGAGATGACAAGATTGGTGAGCAGAATGCAAACTTACCAAATGTAGATGCTGAAATTAAAACTCTTGAAGATAAGTTTGATGATGATACAGAAAGTATTATTACAAATGAAAGATATACATATATTTCTTCAATTATTAATGATTGTGTTACAAAGAAGCCTAAGAAGGAAAAGCTTACAACATCTGATAAGATAGATAAGGTTGTAACAAACAGATGGTTGGCATTACCAATATTCGCAGTTGTAATGTTTATTGTATACTATGTATCAGTAACAACTGTCGGTAGTTGGGCAACTGACTGGGCAAACGATGGCGTATTTGGTGATGGCTGGCACTTATTTGGTATAGGCTCATCAAGCTATGAAGAGGATGCAGGTAAATTTGATAAGGCTTCACAGGAAATGGATGGCTTCTTGGAAGCTGCTGAAGTTGCTGGTGTTGATACATCCAGCCTTACAGATGTCCTTGATAATGAAGAAGCAAGTGATGAAGAAATTGCAAATGCAATTAATGAATTCGTTGCAAATGATAAAGTAAAAGATTTAGCAACAGATGTAGATATTACAGAAGAAGATGAAGTGGTAGAAACAGTTAAGGTAAATGCTGATGAATTTAAAAACGCAGCAGATGTTGCAGAACCAGACCCAGCAGATTATGGCGTATGGGTACCAGGTGTTCCTGTTATTATCGAAGCTGGTCTTGACAAAATACATTGTGTAGATTGGTTAAAGAGCCTTATCTTAGACGGTATTGTAGCCGGTGTTGGTGCAGTGCTTGGTTTCGTACCTCAGATGTTAGTATTATTTATATTCTTAGCATTCCTTGAAAGCTGTGGATATATGGCAAGGGTAGCATTCATTATGGATAGAATTTTCCGTAAGTTTGGCCTTTCTGGTAAGTCATTTATTCCAATGCTTATTGGTAGTGGTTGTGGTGTTCCTGGTGTTATGGCATCAAGAACTATTGAAAATGATAGAGATCGTAAGATGACTATTATGACAACTACATTTGTTCCTTGTGGAGCAAAGCTTCCTATTATTGCATTAATCGCAGGTGCATTATTTGATGGTGCAGCCTGGGTAGCTCCAAGTGCTTACTTTGTAGGTATTGCTGCAATTATCTTATCAGGTATTATTCTTAAGAAAACAAAGATGTTTGCTGGAGATCCAGCACCATTCGTTATGGAGTTACCAGCATATCATATGCCAACAGTAAGCAATGTTTTAAGAAGTATGTGGGAGCGTGCTTGGTCATTCATTAAGAAGGCTGGTACAATTATCCTTTTATCAACAGTATTACTTTGGTTCTTAATGAGCTTTGGCTGGGTAGATGGAAAGTTCAAGATGCTTGAAGCTGTTGAACTTGATAACAGTATTTTAGCAAGAATTGGTAGTGTTATTGCTCCAATATTCAAGCCTTTAGGCTGGGGCAACTGGAAGATGGCAGTTGCAGCCGTTACTGGTTTAATTGCTAAGGAAAATGTTGTTGGTACATTCGGTGTTCTCTTTGGAGGATTAGAAGAAGTAGCAGAAGATGGTAATGAAATTTGGGCAGCATTAGCTGCTAGTATGTCAGCAATAGCTGGTTACTCATTCTTAGTATTTAACCTTTTATGTGCTCCATGTTTCGCAGCTATGGGTGCTATTAAGAGAGAAATGAACAATGCTAAATGGTTCTGGTTTGCAATCGGTTACCAGTGTATATTAGCATACATCGTATCACTTTGTATTTACCAGATTGGTTCATTAATTATTAGTGGAACATTTGGTGCAGGTACAGTAGTAGCATTCTTATTCGTGCTTGTATTCGTATTCTTATTGTTTAGACCATACAAGCAGAGTGAAACATTAAATGTAAAAGTTAAAACATCTAAATAAAAATAGTATAAGATAGTATTAATTGCCCATATTGTTGTATAATATGGGCAATAACTTTAATTACAGCTTTAATGCTGTGGTAGTAATGTAGTCACATAGTTTTTGCAGGAGGCAGCTTATGGATACAATAATTGGAACAGGTATAACTTTAGTAGTATTAGGGGTAATTATTGGCTTGATAATTAAAAGTATGGTTAAGGATAAAAAAGCAGGAAAGTCTTTGCATTGTGGTGGAGATTGCAGGAATTGTGGAGGACATTGCCACTAAAAAGGTTTCTTATTGGTTAATATAGAATATAATGAAAGGAGGATAAATAGGAATGATATATATGATAGGATTATTAATTCCCTTTGCAGGCACAGTATTAGGTGCTGCTTGTGTTTTTTTTATGAAATCAGGACTGAAGGACTCGGTGCAGAAGGCACTTTTAGGCTTTGCCTCTGGTGTTATGGTGGCTGCTTCCGTATGGTCACTTTTGATTCCTTCAATGAAAATGTCAGAGTCTATGGGAAAATTAGCATTTATTCCAGCAGCAGTAGGATTTTTCTTAGGAATATTGTTTTTGTTTGTGTTGGACAGAATTACCCCACATCTGCATATGAATCAAAAAGAGCCGGAAGGTCCATATTCAAAATTAAATAATACTACAATGCTGGTGCTGGCAGTAACGCTTCATAATATACCAGAGGGTATGGCAGTAGGAGTAGTCTTAGCAGGACTTTTAGATAAAAGCTCAAATGTAAGCGTTGCATCTGCATTAGCATTATCTATAGGTATTGCAATACAAAATTTCCCGGAAGGTGCAATTATTTCATTGCCATTAAGAGGCGAGGGCAACAGTAAAAAGAAGTCCTTCTTTTATGGAGTAATATCCGGAGTTGTAGAACCTGTAGCTGGAGGACTTACATTATTAGCAGCAGGAGCAATATCCAATGCTTTGCCATATTTGTTATCCTTTGCAGCCGGAGCGATGATATATGTTGTTATTGAGGAACTATTACCAGAAAGCTTTAAGGATAATAAAACAGATATAACCACCTGGGGCTTTGCAATAGGCTTTGCCATAATGATGATACTTGATGTAGCACTTGGATAGATTTATGTTCTATAGAGTTGTCGAAAATGTTGTTTTCATAGACAGTATTTTTCATCAATTACAAGATTATGAAAATAAAATAATATAATATAAAATGTCAGGCATCATACTCTCAATATAACAAATAAATTATGCTATATTGCTGGGCTTGCCTGACATTATTTTTGTATATTATTTATAATTGATTAAAGATTATTCCTGTCCATTCCAGCAGTAGGTACAAAGCTTGCACTTGTCAATACCTACAGAGTCTAACATATCATCAAGACGATTGAATTTTAAAGTAGTAAAGTTTAATGCCTTACGGATTTCTTCAACCATTCTTTCGTATTTTTCTGAATCTGGGTCTGCATATTCCTGTAATACTTCATCAGTAACATCACCACCCTCAAGCTTTTGAATAACACGCCTTGTAATGAGGTCCATTTCTGAAGAGGAACGGGAGAAGTTTAAATACTTACAACCATATATAAGTGGAGGACAGGCAGGACGAATATGTACCTCTTTGGCACCACTATCATATAAAAATTCAGTAGTTTCTCTAAGCTGTGTTCCACGAACAATAGAATCATCTATAAGTAAAAGGCTCTTATCTTTAATAAGGTCATGTACTGCAATAAGCTTCATTTTGGCAATTAAGTTACGCTGACTTTGAATAGTCGGCATAAAGGAACGAGGCCAGGTAGGAGTATATTTAATAAAAGGTCTTGAAAATGGAATACCTGACTCATTGGCATAGCCAATAGCGTGAGCAGTACCAGAATCTGGAACACCGGCTACAATATCTGGCTTAACATTATCTCTTTTTGCCATATGAACACCACAGTTGTAACGCATTTGTTCAACACTGATGCCTTCGTAGGAGCTGCTTGGATAGCCATAATAAACCCAAAGGAAAGTACATATTTTCATATCCTTTCCTGGAGCAACAAGAGTTTTAACACCTGTTGGAGTAACAACATCTATTTCACCAGGGCCTAATTCCTTATAAACTGTATATCCCAGATTTAAGAAGGAGAATTGTTCAAAGGCAAGACAGAAAGCAGAATCCTTTTCTCCAATTACAATAGGAGTTCTGCCGTATTTATCTCTGGCAGCATAAATACCCTTAGGGGTAAGCAACAATAAGCTAAGTGAGCCATCAATTATTTCTAAGGCATATTTAATACCGTCAATTAAATTTTCTTTTTGATTAATAATGGCAGCTACTAATTCAGTAGGATTTACATCACCACCACTCATTTCAAGAAAGTGGGAATTTCCAGCTGAGAAAATTTTATCAATAATTTCATCAGAATTATTAATTTTACTAACTGTAGTAATAGCGTAAGTTCCATGATGCGAACGCACAATAAGAGGCTGTGGCTCGAAATCTGAAATACAGCCAATACCTAAATTTCCCTTCATGGTTTGAACATCTTTATCAAACTTTGTCCTAAAAGGAGAGTTTTCGATGTTGTGGATAGACCTGTCAAATCCATCTTTGCCATATACAGCCATACCACCTCGTCTGGTACCTAAGTGTGAATGATAATCTGTACCAAAAAATAAGTCAAAAACGCAGTCTTCCTTTGCTGCGACTCCAAAAAATCCGCCCATTTGGACACCTCACATTATATTAAAATTGTAACGACAGAAGCTATTAACTATCGTCTATGTGATATTGTAATAGAAATGTAGTAATTGCACAATGTTTTTTTTGTTAAGACATAATTTTTAGTAGAAACTTTTCTACAAATATAGTTAAAGTTATGCTATACTAACAAGTACGGTGTATAATAGAGCAAATTAGATTCTTATAAAATTCCCATATAGAATATTTTATAATTTAGAATAGAGATTTGAATATATACATACTAGAAAGAGGAAAAATATGGATTTATTGAATAGTAACGAGAGCATAATTAATAGTCAAATAATAAGAGGCATAACAGAAATCGGTTTCAGTCAGCTTACCCCTATACAAGAGCAGGCTATACCAGTGCTTTTAGATGGCGAGGACATTATAGGTCAGGCACAGACAGGCACAGGAAAAACAGCAGCATTTGGTATACCTTTAATACAAAAAATAGACCCGGAGGACAGCAGTGTTCAGGGCTTGGTGCTTTGCCCAACAAGAGAGCTTGCTATACAGGCATCAGATGAGCTTAGAAAATTTGCAAGGTATCTGCATGGAGTTAAAATTCTCCCAATATATGGTGGTACAGATATAAGCAGACAGATAAAGGCTCTTCGAGGAAAGATTTCCATTGTAGTTGGAACACCAGGAAGAGTAATGGACCATATGAGAAGACATACTTTAAAGCTTGGAAATCTAAAAATGCTTGTTTTAGATGAAGCTGATGAAATGTTAAATATGGGCTTTAGAGAGGATATAGAAACAATACTTAGGGATATTCCTAGTGAACATCAGACAGCATTATTTTCAGCAACAATGCCACAGGCAATATTAGATATAACTAAAAAATATCTTAGAGAAGATGCAAAGATTATAAAGGTTGTAAAAAAAGAGCTTACAATGTCTACAATCAAGCAGTATTACTACGAAGTAAATACCAACAACAAAAATGAGGTAGCTGCAAGAATATTAGATTATTATGCACCAAAGAGAACACTTATTTTTTGCAATACAAAGACTATGGTAGATAAGCTTTGCGAGTACTTAAAGAGAAAGGGCTATTTAGCAGAGGGACTTCACGGAGATTTATCACAGCATCAAAGAGATAAGGTTATGAACAGCTTTAGAAATGGCACTTCAAATATTCTTATTGCTACAGATGTTGCAGCAAGAGGAATTGATGTAGATGATGTAGAAGCTGTTATTAATTACGATATTCCACAGGATATTGAGTATTATGTTCATAGAATAGGAAGAACCGGCAGAGCCGGCAGAGAAGGCAGAGCCTTTACGCTTGTAGTTGGCAGAGAGATTTACAGAATTAGAGAAATAGAAAGAGTTTGTAAAACTAAAATGACAAAAAGAGAAATACCTTCTGTAAAAGAGGTTAAAAATGCTAAAGCCAACAAGGTATTTGAAGCCATAAACAAAATTATAGAGGAAGAGGATTTGTCTGGTATTCTGCCTCTTATTGAAGCAAAAATAGAAGAAACCGGAGAGTCAGCAGTCGCACTTGCAGCCGCATTACTTAAATCCCATATGGGTGAAGAGCCAGAGGAAATAGTAATAGAAAAACATACTAGAGGCAGAAACTCATATGGAAGACGAGATAATGGTGGAAGCTTTGGCCAAAGAGGATATGTAAGAGGCGGCAGAGGAGTGTCAAGAGATGAAGGAAGAGGTTATAACAGAGGTGACAGAGGAAAGTCAGGTGAAGATAGGGGAAACAGAGAGAGAGGACGAGATTACAATAAAGGAAGCTACGGCAGTTATAAAAATAATGATAGAAGAAACAATGCAGATACAGGAAGAATAAATAAAAGAAGTGAGAGAAATAGAAATTCTCTACCAAATAATATAAACTATAAGGGTGAAGCAGTTAAAAGAAAAAGTAAATAGATAGTATAAAAAGTCTGTCAAAGGAGAAAAGAGTATTATGAAAACAAAGATTTTTATTGATGGAAGTGAAGGAACAACAGGACTTAGAATTTTTGAACGATTTGAAAACAGAGATGATATTGAGCTTTTAAAAATCTCTTCTGACCTTCGTAAAGATATAAATGAAAGAAAAAGATTAATCAATGAATCAGATATTACATTTCTTTGTTTGCCAGATGCAGCAGCTATTGAGTCAGTCAGCCTTGTGGAAAATGAAAATGTAAGAATTATCGATACCTCTACAGCTCATAGAACAAGTGAAGGCTGGGCATATGGATTTCCAGAATTGTCTGATAAGCATTATGAGGCAATAAAAAATGGAAAGAGAATAGCTGTTCCGGGCTGTCATGCTTCGGGCTTTATTTCAGTAGTATATCCTCTTATAGCAAATAATGTTATGGGAAGTGATTACAGAGCTACAGCCTTTTCACTTACTGGCTATAGTGGTGGTGGAAAGAAAATGATTGCTGAATACGAGGCTGAAAGAGAAAATGTTTTATTAAATGCACCCAGAGAATATGCACTATCACAAAAGCATAAGCATTTAAAGGAAATGAAGGCTGTTACAGGCTTAGACAGAGAGCCATTATTCTCACCTATAGTTGCAGATTATTATAGTGGAATGGTAGTTTCAGTGCCTATTTATATGGATTTATTAAAGTCACACAACACCTTAGAGGAATTACATAGATTATATGAAAAGCATTATGCAGGCAAGGAATTTATCAAGGTAATGCCTCTTGGTGCAGAGGAAGAACAGGGTAATATGCTTTCAGGTGTAGCCTGCTCAATGTATGACGGAATGAGAATATATGTTACTGGAAATGATGATAGAGCAGTTGTATCAGCACAGTATGACAATTTAGGAAAGGGAGCATCCGGGGCAGCCATAGAATGTTTAAATATTATGTTAGGCTGTGATGCAAAGCTAGGATTATCTTTATAATTGTAAACACCCATCAGAGGAGGCTGCAATATGAATATAAACGAAGTATTGGACGAATATGACAATATGTTTGGAAACTGTAGTGCAAATCAGATAGAAGAATTTCTTGACAAAATGATATGTGCTGCCACAAAAGAAGATGACATATTAAGCTTGATTACACTTCTAAACGAAGCTATTGGGTTTTGCAGAGATATTGGTAAGGAAGAAAAGGGTGTATATTGCTGTGAGCAGGTAATAAAGCTGCTTGATGATTTAAATATGAATAATACTATTCAGTATGCAACTACACTTATAAATGTAGGAAATGCCTATAGAGCTTTTAATCTTTTAGAAAAATCAGAGGAATGCTATAAAAAAGCATTGGCTATATATGATGAAAAGCTTGATAAGTACGATAGAAAGAAGGCTGGTTTATACAACAATTATTCATTGCTGTATCAGGAAAAGGGTGATTATAAAAAGGCGTATGAGCTTTTAAATAAAGCTTATGGAATAATAGTTTTGTACAAGGATACCCAGATAGAACAGGCTACTACACTGACCAATATGGCAGCTACTCTTGCAAAGCTGGGCAGGCTTGATGAAGCTATGGTATATGAGAAAAAGGCTATAGATATATTTATGGCTGATGGTGAAAAAAACTATCATTACAGTGGTGCATTAGCAGCCTTAGGCGATATTATGTATGCTAAGGGAGAATATGTAGAGGCTAAGAAAAATTACCTTAAGGCTATGACAAATATTGAAAAGCATTTAGGCAGAACAGCCAACTATTATATTCTTGAGGAAAATGTAAAAAAGGTTCAGAAATTAATAGATAAGCAAAAGGTAAATGACAGTAGGTCAGGCAGCTTTGTGGAAAAGTGCCGCTTGTTTTATGAGGGATATTTAAAAGAAGCTATTCACAAGGATTTTGGTGCTTATGAGGACAAAATTGGTGTGGGAATAACTGGCTATGGTTCAGAATGTTTTGGCTTTGATGATGAATATTCCTATGACCATGATTGTAATGTCAGATTGTTTTTATTTGTTGACAAGGAAACTCTGTTTGCTATTGGAAATCAATTACAAAGTGAATACGAAAACCAATTAGAGCGTTTTTACAAGGATTACAACATTAAAATCAATGCCTCGCTTAATATTAACAAGGTTGACGGAGTTGTAGAAACCAAAAGCTATTATACAAACATTTTAGAATTAGACCATTTGCCTGTTACTGATGAGGAATGGTACTCAGTAAAAGAGGAAAAACTGGCAATGGCGAGTAATGGTGTGATTTTTACAAATAATAATTGTCAGGTTACAGATATAAGAAAGTATTTGTCAGACTACTATAATGACACTGTGTGGCTGACAAGAATTGCCAATGAAATGTATTTGTATTCCCAGTCAGCCCAGTACAATTACTCCAGAATGAAATTAAGAGAGGAATATGTAGCGTCAAAAATGTCTATTGCTATGGGAATGGAGCATTGTATGAAGCTGGTATATTTACTTAATCGTACTTATGCACCATATTACAAATGGCTGCGAAAAGGCTTAGAAAAGCTTCCTGTTTTATCAGAGATAGGTGATATTCTGGATACTATTGCAATAAATGAGGATGTTGCTGCTTCAAACTTTGAATTAATTGCAAAATTAATAGTAAAAGAAATGAATAAAATGGGAATTATTGAAGGAAAAGATACCTACTTAGACCATTACACAGGTGCCATATTACAAAAGGTAAGAGAAGGATTAAAAGCATTGACTGATGATGAAGCTTCTTTAATAGACAAGGTAATAAGCCTGGAGTGGAAGCAGTTTGACAAGGTGGAAAATATAGATGGACGAGCTGACTGTCAGGACGATTTTAATACCTTCAACATTATGAGAAGAAGTCAGTATATGGCATTTAGCGAGGAACTTTTAAAAAGTTATTATTTAGATTTAGCAGAGGCAGAAAGAAAAGGATGGAATTTAATTGCTGAAAAATATGCAAGAATGATGGAATATACATCACCTGCTGAATATTCTAAAATCAAAAATCAGTTACCAGCTAGAGATGAAGGCAGATTACAAATTCAAGAGGCAATTATTGAAATTCAGATAAGTATGATGGAAGAGTTTGCAAAGGAATATCCTAAAATGGCAGCAAATGCTAGAAGCATACACACCTACGAGGACAACATATATAATACCTCGTATGAAACCTATCTTAGAGGAGAATTAGGGACTTATTCAGACGAAACCTTAATACTTTATGGCAGATTTATCACTGGATGTATTGAAAATAATATAAATCTTGCTTATAAGATTATGAACAATACAGCGGTTTTATATGGCTACAAATCAGTTGAGGACGCAGAAGCTAAGCTTTAAGGAAAAATGCAAATAAAAATTGTAAATATAGTAAATACTTATAAAGTAACGAGGATATTTGCAGATTTACAAATATCCAATAGCGTACGGTAGAGAAAGGAGAAAAATATGTCAGTAGTAAATATTACAGTAGAAAATTTTGAGGCAGAGGTCGTAAATAGTGATAAGCCGGTTTTGGTTGATTTCTGGGCATCATGGTGTGGACCTTGTCAGATGCTTTCACCACTTGTAGACCAGGTGGCAGAGGAGGTAACCTCTGTAAAGGTTGGCAAGGTAAATGTTGATGAGCAGCCAGATTTAGCGGTAAAGTTTGGTGTTATGAGTATACCAATGCTTATTTTATTTGAAAATGGCGAAGCAGTTAAAAAATCTGTTGGTGCTGTTCCAAAGTCACAGATTTTAGATTTTATTAAATAAGCTGCCATTTTAGGCAATTAAAAATGAGGTGGAGTATGTATGATTTAATTATTATTGGAGCTGGACCGGCAGGAATGACAGCAGCTCTTTATGCTGTGAGAAACAACAAAAAGGTATTACTTTTAGAAAAAAATGTAGTAGGGGGACAAATAATAAATACCCCCTTAATTGAAAATTATCCAGCCATTAATAAAATTAAGGGCTTTGAGTATGTAGAGCAATTAAAGGCTCAAATAGAAAATGCTCATATTGTTAATGAAATGGCAGTAAAACTTGAGGATAAGGGCGATAAAAAGTATGTATATACCAACGAAAATGCTTATATTGGAAGAGCAGTAATTATTGCCACAGGCCTGACCAGGAAAAAGCTTGATATTGAAGGAGAAAAGGAGCTTATAGGAAAAGGGGTTTCCTATTGTGCCACCTGTGATGGACCTTTCTTTAAAGGAAAGGCTGTTGCGGTTATAGGGGGAGGAAATACAGCACTTCTCGAGGCAGCACATTTAGCCGGCTATTGTAAAAATGTTTTTTTAATTTGTAGAAGTGACAGGTTTAAGGGCGAAGAAAAAAATCTTGAAAAGGTCAAAGAAAAATCAAATATAATCATATATAAAAACACAATCCCACAAAAAATAATTGGAGAAGATAAGGTTCAGGCTATTGAAGTATTAAATGGAGAAAACAATACTATAAAAATAATTGTTGAGGGAGTTTTTGCAGCCATAGGTCAAAGGTTTGCAAAGGACTTTGTTTTTGAAGGCTTAAACGATAATGATGATTATATAATGGCAGACGAAAGCTGCAAAACATCGGTAGAGGGGGTATTTGTAGCAGGAGATTGCAGAAATAAAAAAGTAAGACAACTGGTAACAGCAACCGCCGATGGGGCAGTTGCAGCACTAGCTGCCTTAGAATATATTAATTAAATTATATATTAGTATAGCAAACAAAATATATAATATTTTGCCTAGGCTATATATCAATAAGCAAATAGATTATATAATGCTTTGGATAACTATAGGTTAAGTAAAGCTATAGTGATTATAAGCTGCTATATCCCACTAAGATACCACCTTTTTCTGCATAATAGGAACATAGACCACCATTGTTCATTATAGAAATAGATGCCATAGGGTATTTTGAAAGAATAAAGTCTTTTATTTTCTCACAGCCCTCTAAGCCGTGAAAATGGGATAAAATAACCTGACCACCGTGGTAACCAGCCTCCTCCATATCCGAAATAAGCTTTTTAATGGCGATATTGAAATTTCGTGCCTTGTGGCATATAGCAAGTGTACCCTCCTTGCTTGCTGTACCTACAATTCTAATACCAAGAACACCTACAGTAGCAGCTACAAGCTTATTTACACGACCGTTTTTAACAAAGTTGTCTAAGTGGTCTAAAATAAAGCCTAAATGGAAGTGCTTAAAATCATTGTGTAAGGCTTCTTTAACTAAATTAAAGTCCTTAAGCTTTTCAATTAGCTTAACAGTATGATAAATCATAACACTGATAGGAGGACCTGCATTTAGAGAGTCAACGATTTCAATATTTTTCTCAGGGTGCACCTCTAACTCCATATTTTTGGCAATAACTGCACTGTTATAGCTTCCAGAAAGACCACTGGTAAGAGTGAAAACAATAATATTGTCATATCCGTCAAAGGTAGCTCTAAAATTATCAGGAGAAGGACAGGCAGTACCAGTCTTTCCTTCATAAGCATATACAGCCTCCATAAGCTCTTCTGTATTTATATTTTCGTTGTCTATATACTCTTTATCTCCAACCATAATAGATAGAGGGACTGCTTTAAAGTCAGCCACAGTTGAAGCTATATTAGTAATGTTACAGCCGGAATCGGCAGCAATTAACCATTTCATAGGTAATCTCCTTTAATTTTATAAATCTTTTGATGTAGTTATCAAAACTATATTAACGGATAAAACAAAACTTGTCAATGAAAAAAATATCTGCTATTATATTTTGGGAATAAAATCGAAAAATCAGGAAGCAATGTAAGGAGCCTGATAATTTATAATATGTATAAGTGGCAGGTTTGATGATTTAGTACAGGCTTTTGATAAAAGAGTGTACAAGCTTAATAAAGAAAAAGGAAAAATATATGAAATTTGAAGAATCTGTAGCATATAGGAAAATTGAAGAATTTAGGTTTCCTAGATATAAGGAGCTGCCAAGTATGGATTTGTACTTAGAGCAGCTGGTGGAGGTTCTAAATAATATTTTCATAGCTCTTTATGATGATGAAAAGGATGAGGATTTTATAACTAATGCAATGGTTAGTAATTATGTAAAAAAGGGCATTATTGATAAGCCGGTAAATAAAAAATATAATAAGGAGCAGATAGCTTATCTGGTGTTTATATGTATTTATAAGCAGGTATTACCATTGTCAAAGCTAAAGGATTTAATTGAACTGCAGAAAAACACCTACATCCTGGAGGTGGCATATGACTATTTTTGTACAGAGTTTGAAAATATACTAAGAGAGGTTTTTGACGGTGGCAATACTTATAGTGACAGCTCTAAAAGTGGCACCAGAGAGGCAAATATTGTAAGAAGCATTGCTTTTTCTGTGGCACACAAAATATACATTAACAAATATTTGGAATTTATAAAAAAGTAAATGGATATTTTTATTAAAATGTATTATAATTCCTATGTGTTAAACACATAAAACTATAAAAAAGGAAGTACAATCATGAGTAATAAAATCAGAACCAGATACGCCCCAAGTCCAACAGGAAAAATGCATGTTGGAAATTTAAGAACAGCATTATATGAGTTTTTAATTGCAAAGCATGAGGGCGGAGATTTTATTTTAAGAATAGAAGATACAGACCAGGAAAGATATGTTGAGGGTGCTACAGAAATTATCTATAGAACACTTGAAAGTACAGGTCTTGTACATGATGAAGGCCCAGACAAGGATAAGGGCTATGGTCCATATGTTCAAAGTGAAAGACAGGCTACAGGAATGTACCTTGAATATGCTAAAAAGCTCATAGAAAAAGGCGAGGCATATTATTGTTTCTGCGATAAGGAAAGATTAGAAAGTCTTAAGCAGGAGGTAGCAGGAAAAGAAATTATTGTATATGATAAGCATTGCTTACATCTTTCAAAGGAAGAAATAGAAGAAAAGCTTAATAGTGGAGTTCCATATGTTATAAGACAGAACAATCCAACTACAGGCACTACAACCTTTGTAGATGATATATACGGAGAAATTACTGTGGATAACTCTGAATTAGACGATATGATTCTTATTAAGTCAGACGGATACCCTACATATAATTTTGCCAATGTAGTTGATGATCATTTAATGGAAATTACACATGTTGTAAGAGGAAACGAATATATTTCATCTTCACCAAAGTATCAAAGATTATATGATGCTTTTGGCTGGGAGTCACCAAAATATGTACACTTACCACTTATTACAGATGAAAATCACAAAAAGCTTAGTAAAAGATGTGGACATTCCTCTTATGAGGATTTAATAGAGCAGGGCTTTTTATCAGAGGCTATTGTAAACTTTATAGCCTTACTTGGCTGGAGTCCGGAGGATAATCAGGAAATATTCTCATTACAGGAGCTTATTGAAAAGTTTGATTATCACCATGTAAGCAAATCACCAGCAGTATTTGATATGGTTAAGCTTAAATGGATGAATGGTGAATACATTAAGGCAATGGATTTTGATAAGTTCTATGAGATGGCATTACCATATATTAAAGAGGTAATACATAAAGATTATGATCTTAAAAAGATTGCAGCAATGGTAAAAACCAGAATAGAAGTATTCCCAGATATAAAGGAGCATATTGATTTCTTCGAGGAAGTTCCTGAGTATGATATAGCTATGTACACACACAAGAAGATGAAAACAACAGCAGAAAGCTCGCTTGAGGTTTTAAAGGAATTATTACCAAGATTTGAGGCCTTAGAGGACTATTCTAATGACAGCTTATATAGCCTGTTGTGTAAGTATGTAGAAGAAAAAGGATGCAAAAATGGTTATGCAATGTGGCCTGTAAGAACAGCAGTATCAGGTAAGCAGATGACTCCTGGTGGTGCAACTGAGATTATGGAAATAATCGGAAAAGAAGAATCTATAGCTCGTATAAAGGCTGCAATCGCTAAGTTGGAGCAGTAATGGCATTTAATGAAGCACAGATAAAGGCGGTTAATCATTTTCAGGGACCGATGATGGTATTGTCGGGACCTGGAAGTGGAAAAACCACTGTAATAACACATCGAACAAAAAAATTAATAGAAGAATATGGAGTAAATCCATCAAATATATTAGTTATTACATTTACTAAAAAGGCGGCAGCAGAAATGTCCCAAAGGTTTAACAGCCTTGTTGGAGGAGAAAAGTACAGGGTGACCTTTGGCACTTTTCATGCAGTCTATTTTAAAATCCTGAAATACGCCTACAATTATAATGCGGCTAATATTTTAAGAGAGGAACAAAAGATAGATATTATTAAGGAGATTATCAATTACTTAAAGCTTGAAATTGATGATGAAAGTGAGTTTATCCAGAATATAATTAGTGAGATTTCTTTAGTTAAGGGAGATATGTTAAATATCGACCATTATTATTCAAAAAGTTGTTCCGAAAGTATTTTTAAAAATATTTATAAAAGATATAATGACAGGCTTATCAGCTTAAATCTAATTGATTTTGACGATATGCTTGTAATGTGTTATGAGCTTTTATCAAAGAGACCAGATATTTTAAAACTTTGGCAGGACAAATATCAGTATATTTTAATAGATGAATTTCAGGATATTTCAACGGTACAATATAAGGTTATAAAGCTTTTGGCATTACCTCAAAATAATTTATTTATTGTAGGTGATGATGACCAGTCCATATATAGATTTAGAGGTGCAAAGCCAGAGATTATGCAAAGCTTTCCAAAGGATTACAGGGAGGCAAAGCAGGTTTTATTAGATACAAATTACCGTTCTAATGAGGCTGTTGTAAGGCTTTCGGTAAAGCTTATTAATAACAATACTGTCAGATATAAAAAACAGTTAAAATGGGTAAAAACCTCTAGTGAGGCTGTTGAAATTAAAGAGTTTAAAAGCCAGATAGAGGAATGTAGTTTTATTATAGACAGTATTAATAAAAAGCTTAAGAAAAATCATAGCTACAGGGATATAGCTGTTTTGTACAGAACTAATACTAATCCACGGTATTTAGTAGAAAAGCTTATGGAATACAATATACCCTTTAAAATGAAGGACAATATTCCGAATATTTATAATCATTTCCTGGCAAAGGATATTATTTCCTATATAAAAATTGCTATGGGTGATGACAGCAGAAAAGAGTTTTTAAGTATAATTAACAGACCGAAAAGGTACATTGCCAGAGAGGCTTTTTCTTCATCTATTGTAGATTTAGACGAAATCAGGGATTTTTATGAGGATAGAAGCTATGTGGTGGATAGAATAAACAGGCTGGAATATGATTTAATGATGCTTGAAAAAATGACACCCTATGCAGCTATATGTTATATTAGAAAGGGCATCGGCTATGATGAATTTGTTTCAGAGTATGCTGCTATGCGGAGAATAAAGCCAGAGGAGCTGTTCGATATATTAGATGAATTAGAAGACAGTGCCAGAGGCTATAAAAGCTATAAGGAATGGTTTTTACATATAGAAAAATATGGTGAGGAGCTGAAAAATCAGTTTCAAAATAGAAATGAATTGGAGGATGCTATAGAATTATCTACTATGCACAGCTCAAAGGGTCTGGAATATAAATCTGTTTTTATAATGGATGTAAACGAAGGCATAACTCCTTATAAAAAGGCAGTTCTGGATGCTGATTTAGAGGAGGAGAGAAGGCTTTTTTATGTGGCAATGACCAGAGCAAAGGACTTTTTGCACATATATTATTTAAAGGAAAGATACGGCAAGGAGGTAAAGCCTTCCAGATTTATAACAGAAATAGAGGATAAAGCCTAAGATTATTATATAGTTTAAAGTAATTATATAGTTTAAAATAGTTATAAAACATCAAACTATTATAAAATTCTAAAATATTAGGCGTTTTAGTTGTGTTTTTTTATGTTTTCTGTTAGGATTAACAGGATTGAAATAGTCTGGATATAGACGGAAAAGAGGATTTAATGGCAAAGAATTTTGATGAAAATGATGATGAAATGTATGTAACACTAGAGTTAGATGACGGACAGGAAGTAGAATGTGTTGTTATCACTATTTTAGAAGCAAATGGAAGAGATTATATTGTATTATTACCGGATGATACTGCCGACACAGAAGAAGGCGAGGTATTCTTATACAGATATAAGCAGGACGCTGAGGGAAATCCAGATTTAGAAAATATTGAAAGTGATGAAGAGTTTGAAATAGTTTCAGATGCTTTTGATGAATGGTTAGATAGTCAGGAATACGATGAAATCGTTGGAGAAGACGAGGAATAATGAAGGGACTTATCCATGTATATATGGGCGACGGAAAGGGCAAGACAACAGCTACAGTAGGTCTTGCCATAAGGGTAGCAGGCCGTGGAAAAAAGGTTGTTTATCTGCAATTTTTAAAAGGGCCTGAATCTGGAGAAATTAATATAATGAACAAGATTGACAATATCTGTTTTATTGGCAATAAAGAAAAATTTGATTTTGTCTGGAAATTATCTAAAGAGGAAAAACAAAGCCTGACAGATATTCAAAATGCTAATTTTGCTCTTGCACTTGAAAAGGTCGAGAAGGAGCAAATAGATATGCTTGTTATAGACGAATTGTTTTCAGCCTGCAATACTAATACTATAGATGTAGATAAGGTTAAGGAGTTTATATTAAACAAACCAGAACAGCTGGAGGTTGTAATGTCTGGACACGGACCGGAGCCATTCTTTATAGAGCTTGCAGATTATGTTACAAATATGGAAAAAATCAAGCACCCATATGATATAGGCATTGCAGCCAGGATAGGAATTGAAATGTAACAGGAGAATAGTAATATGAAGAAAATATTTAAAGGACTATTTATAGTATTATCTTTTATTATGATTTTATGTGGCTACAAGGGTGTTGCTTATGCTTCCTCAGACAGTGAGCAGAAAGCTACAGTAAGTAGTGAGCAGACAACTACAAAGGAGCAGGCTGCAAATAAACAGGAAGAGCCTATTTCTGACGGAAAAATGATACTTACTATGTTTTTAGGCATGGTTTGTATGGCAGCAGTTATTGTAATATTTGCAGCAATTAATTATAAAAAAACAAAGAATAGTGAAAGAGGCTTTAAAAGAGATATTTTTTAAGGTTAAATAAGAAAAGGATTTGTATCATAAGCGATACAAATCCTTTTTTTTGTAGGATTTTCTGTAATATCTATTATAAAATTTCTTTATAAACTTCTTTTACAAGCTTTCTTTGATTTTGTTGTAAATACCGTCTGCTGTAAGACCGTATTTTTCAAGTAATTTAACGGCTGGACCAGATTCTCCATATACATCGTTTATGCCAATTTTTAATACCTTAGTTGGGTAGTTTTCACTAAGAGTATCACATACAGCACTGCCTAAGCCACCGATTACTGAATGTTCTTCAACAGTAACAACCTTACCGGTTTTCTTAGCATACTCAATAATTAATTCTTCATCAAGAGGCTTAATAGTATGAATGTTGATTACTGCTGCATTAATACCGTCAGCTTCAAGAGCCTTAGCAGCCTGCAGGCTTTCATAAACACAAAGACCAGTAGCAATAATTGTAAGGTCAGTACCCTCTTTTAAAACAACACCTTTTCCGAGTTTAAATTCATAAGTGTTCTCATCATTAATAACAGGGGTAGCAAGACGGCCAAATCTTAAGTAAACAGGGCCAATATGGTCATAAGCGGCCTTTACAGCAGCTCTTGCTTCTACATCATCACAAGGGTTAATAACAACCATTCCAGGGATAGTTCTCATAAGAGCAATATCCTCATTACACTGATGAGTAGCACCATCCTCACCGACAGATATGCCTGCGTGGGTAGCACCAATTTTTACATTAAGCTTTGGATAGCCAACAGAGTTACGAATTTGTTCAAAGGCTCTGCCAGCGGCAAACATTGCAAAGGAGCTGGCAAATGGAACTTTACCAGTAGTTGCAAGACCAGCAGCTATGCCAATCATATTACATTCTGCAATACCACAATCAATATGTCTTTCTGGGAAGGCTTTTTTGAAAATAGCAGTTTTAGTAGCAGCAGCAAGGTCAGCGTCTAAAACAACTAAATTGTCATGCTCTTTGCCTAACTCAACTAAGGCATTGCCATAGCTTTCTCTGGTAGCGATTTTCTTTAATTCTGACATAAACTTGCACCTGCCTTTTCTAATTCTTCCATAGCAATTTCAAACTGTTCATCATTTGGAGCAGTACCATGCCATGATACATTATTTTCCATATATGAAACGCCTTTACCTTTAATACTCTTAAATATAATGGCAGTAGGCATACCTTTTGTATTTTTAGCTTCGTTGAAAGCATTGCGGATAGCATCAAAATCATGTGCATCTACATTGTCAATTACATGGAAATTAAATGCCTTAAATTTTTCACCAATAGGGTAAGGAGAGCATACATCCTTAATATCTCCGTCAATTTGTAGGCCATTGTTATCAACCATAACAACAAGGTTGTCCAGACATCTGTGGCCTGCAAACATAGCAGCCTCCCAAACCTGTCCTTCTTCAATTTCACCGTCACCTAAAAGAGTGTATGTACGGTAATTTTCGTTGCTGAGCTTTGCTGATAAAGCCATACCAACAGCGGCTGAAATACCCTGACCTAAAGAACCAGAGGACATATCAACACCAGGTATATGCTTCATATCAGGGTGACCTTGTAAATAAGAACCAATGTGTCTAAGTGTTGTAAGGTCCTCGACAGGGAAAAAACCTCTGTTTGCTAATGCTGAATAAAGTCCTGGAGCAGTATGACCTTTTGAAAGAACAAATCTATCTCTGTCTGCTTTGTCAGGGTTCTTTGGATCTATATTTAATTCCTCAAAGTATAGAAAAGTAAAAATATCTGCTGCTGAAAGTGAACCGCCTGGATGACCAGCCTTAGCACTATGGACAGAACGAATGATACCTTTACGAACCTCGTTTGCCTTTTTTTGAAGTTCAAGTGTTTCCATTTTTGCCTCCTAAATGTTTAATACAAAAAAATGTTATTTATTGTGGAAAAACAAAATTATCCTTATGTATTATAAGGGCAAGAACTTTATTTTACAACTATTAATTTGAGAAAATTCAAATACTATCCAGAAGTTATCAACATATGTAAATGTATAAGGGAAAAATACAAATGGAGAAAAGAAAAAAATAATATTTCAGCTTAGTGTTTTACAAATATTAATAACATTAAAACTTGTAGAAAAACACTATGAGTGTTATAATATACTCATTCATATCGTGATTAAATTAGAGAGGTGTCAGATGGAAAACAAAAAGAAAAAAATGTGCCTTGCATTTGTGAAAAGAGTAGTTTCAAATCTAGGTAAAGAAAATAACAATTTTGTAATTATAAAGCATTATGGAACATTTTCAGTTACATCAGAGGATGCAAAAAATGCTATGATTTCGTATCCGGATATAAATGTATTTTACCATCACTTTGACAATAATGAGATGGTAGAAACCTATGAGCCATTTCTGACTATCATTAAAAACCTTTATTTAAAGTACTACTACAATGAAACCTTAGATGAGTTTCTGGGTGAATTTGATATATATCAGCTTCAAAAATCTTTTTTTAAATCATATATTGAAAGCGGCTCCTGTGTCAGAACAGAGAGTTTTATCTTAGATGAAATAGCCTTTGAAAAGAAAAAGATGAATGAGTCTGTAGCAAATATTATTATGAAGCTGAGTGAAAGACACCCAATGCTTATTTTAATTAACAATTTGCACAGAGCACCTAAGTCGACTATATCATTGTTGTACTATTTGATAGGTATGCAGGAAAACAAAAATATTGGTATAGTCGCAACTTATAATGATTTAAAAACAGTTGTTCCATGTATTAATGAGATATGGAATAATTTTACTACCAAGATGAATGACATAGGCTGTGTATTTGAAGGTGGTGTATATCAGGTATCAGAGGATGAGGATAGTGAAAACTTTGCTTTTGAAAGCAGAAAGATTTATGAGTATCTGTTAAAGCTAAGGGCTATGTATTATGCACTTGATTTAGAACAGGCAGATTATTATCTGTCAATAATATATTCAAAAATAGAAAGTGAAAGAGTTAATGTTGATATAGATTGTAAGCTGCAGTTATACAGATTATATGCAATGGTATCAATATATCGTGATGATATTGCAGATGCCCAGCTTATATGCAACAATGTAAGAGAATTAACAGAGGACAATCCAACCTTAGAGGCTGAATATCAGTATAATTACCTGCTTACTTATACTTATATGTATAGTAGTAAAAATGAAAAGGCATTAGTCAGCGTAAACAAATGTAAAGCACTTGCAAAAAAATTAGAAAACGAAGAGCATATATTTAAAGCAGAACTGCTTGGTATTATGGTAGAAATGTCCGGCTGGCACAATATATATTTCTATATTAGCGATACCCATATATCAGAAGAATTTCTTGATAAGATACAGAACTACGGATATTTTAATCATTTAGCATACATATATATATTTGCATATGACAACAATATAGATTTCTTGAAAAATATAGAAACTTCTGTAAATATAGAGGACGAGCTGGTTAGGTTTTCGGAGGGTATTGATTTAGCCTCAAATATTGGAAATACCTTTCTGGTTTTAAAGGGCTACAAAAAGAATATAATGCTATGCTCTACAAAGGGCTTGTTTGATATAGCAAAGTATTATCACGAAAAAAGTGAGATTATTGTAGGCGATACAGATGCAAGAGAGTTAGCGGATGTTAGAAATGGAAAGGGCTATATTTCCACAACTACACACAATTTTAAAGAGGCTAATGACAGCTTTATTCTGGCGCTAGATACTTATATGCAAATGGAGGATATACCATCAGTAGGTGAAACACTTTACAATATGGCTATTAATTGTATTGTAGATGGCCAGAGTTCAACTGCATATTCTTATTTATTAGTTTGTCTTAGAATAATAGAAAAGCTTAGACTTAATGATTTAAGAGTATGTAATATTGCAAAAATTTTCGGGCTTATGGCATTGTGCAGTGTCAGATTATCCTTAGAGTACAACTGTATTTTATATCTTGATACCTGTAAGAGATTCTTAAGCGATGCACTTAATGGTAGAGGCAAGGACGAAGCAGCAAAGCTGGATAAAGGCTTTAACGGCAATGATGATGAGCTTTACTTATATTATTTTGTAACTGCACTTTCACTTAGACTGGATGGAAAATATAAAAAAGCATTAAAGAATTTAAAGGAAGCAGAGGTACATTGCTATATATCAAAGGGAAATTTATTCTTCTCATTTATTCCATTAAAGCTGGAAATGGGCTTAGTGTATGAAAAACTGGGTGAGATAGAGCTATCAGAGCAAAGCTTTAAGGAAGCAAGTGATTTTGCTGGGAAAATGGGCTATAAAAGCGACCTGGAAATGATTGAAAAAATCAAAAATCATAAAGAAATTAAGTATAAGCCTGCTGATATTTCTTTAGGGAAATGGACCATTGAAGATATTAATAAAAGGACAGATCACGCAGCTGTAACCAAGCAGTACAGAGAGATGCAAGATAATATGGAATTTATTTCCATATGGCAGAACATTCTTGAAATTACAGACCGGACAAAGGAGGAGCTGGTATCTACAGCAGCAGATTCTTTAGTGCTTAATTATGGCTTGGACAGCTTTGTATACATTAAGTTTCATACAAATGATGCAGAGGTAGTTGTAAATACAGATAATAAATATTTTGATAGCGAAAACCTGGAAACACTAAGAAGATATTTTGAGAAAAACAGAGCCAGCTTTGTTACATCAAAGATGAAGAAAAATTACAACGATTATAAAAAGGTGTTAGCTATTTTTGGCGGTGACTCTGTCTGCTCAATGATATGTAATCCATATTATACAGATGAAAAGCTGGATAGTCTGTTTATAAGCTGCATTTATGTAAAAAATAACTGGACATCCCAAAATAGAAATTATCTTATGGATGAAAGTGAACTAAATGTTTTCAATTTGCTACTTAGACAGTTGCTTATTGCTATAGACAAAATAGAAAATATTAATGAAATCAGGCTTATCAATAATAAACTTAGAAAATCGTCGGTTACTGATTATCTTACAGGACTTAAAAACAGGGATGGCTTCTATGAAAAGACAAAATTGCTGATTGATGCAGCCGTACAGAAAAATCTTTCATTGGAGTTAGCTATATTATATATAGATTTGGATAATTTCAAATACTATAATGATACCTTTGGACATGATGTTGGTGATTTAATACTGAAAGAAATTTCAGCTATATTAAGTGATGTTGCAGGAAAGGAGGGCTTTGCTACAAGATACGGTGGTGATGAGTTCCTTATTACCCTTATAAATTGCAAGTCTGATGAGGCAATGGCTATTGCCAAGCTTACTCTTGATACAATTCTTTCAAAAAATGGTTATGTAAGCCGGATAAGCAGCTTTTTAGGAAAGCCTGTAACAGTACCAAGAGAAAAGTCGGTATCCTGCTCTATTGGTGTTGCAGTATCCTCTGATATTACCTCGGATGAGGATTTGTCAGAGCTTATCAAGCATGCAGACAGTTCCTTATATGCAATTAAAAACACTACAAAAAATGGTGTTAAATTATATGTAGATTAGATCTTTACAATTTACAGATAATATATGCAGCTTAGCTGATAAATTGGCTGCTTATAAAAAATTCTCCAAAAAAATAGAGGGTGTAAAATTCTAGTTTGTTTAGAACTTTTACACCTTCTATTTTTGTTTTATTCATTACCGGTAGAATTAAGTGCATCTAAGGAGATTTTTAATATTTCTCTTACCTCGTCTTCTGGAAGTGATAAATGTCTGCATAGCTCTTCCAAGGTAGCCTCTCGTCCAAGTTTTTCGGCAAGCTCAGTGGTGGCATCACTTACAGCATTGGCTCTCTGGGTGATATGACTGGCAGTCCGTAATGCACCAATTTCATTTTGAATAGCATTATTCATAGTGTTACGGATTATATCCTCAAAATACCTGGTAATATCAGAAGGAATTTCACTAAGGGAAAGAATTGCTTCAAAAAGTCCTAAGTTTCCTTCAGATATTAAATCTGATTTTTTCATACCAGAATTTTCAAACTCCTCAGATATTTTAATAACATTTGGGAGAAATGCTTCAGTAAGTTTGTCTACAGCAGCTTTATCGTTGGTAATGGCAGCCTCTGCTAAAGTAAGAAGAAGCGCCTCATCAGCCTTAACCAGATTATTTACATCATCATAATACATATCTAAAAATATATTAGCTTTTTCAGTATCTATTGCCTTTTCGGGTGTAAATTCCTCTTTTTGTGGCTTGCCCTCGGCTATAGTAGTGTCAGGCTTTTGGTAGCCTTCTATGGTTATCTGGTTTTCGCTAAGATAATTATAAATAGCATCATACATAGCTTCGTCAGTTATAATGTCCTTAAAATATTCGTGGACAGTTTTCATTGAAATAATATTGCCATTTACGGTGGCATATTCTACAAGTGATAATAAGGCTTGGTTAAATTCAGTTTTTTTATCCATAATATCTCCTATTTACATAAATATAGGACTAGATTGTACTAGCGTTTATTAATTTGTAATCGTTATCAGTATATTTTAACATAATAAAAAAAACAATGCAAAGTTAAATGGTAAATGTTATAATAGATTTGTTGCTTTGGCAAAATTTGTGATATAAAATGTAGATTTTAAATTTATCTATATGGAAATTTAATATATTAGGAGAAAGTTATGAAAGTTGTAGCAATAGTTGGTGTTGGTATGGGTAATCCTAAAAATATTACAATAGAAGGTATTACTTATATTAAAAATGCAGATATTATTATTAGTAACGAAAGACTTTTGCAGTCAGTTAAGGATAGTCTTAAAAGAGATGTAAAGATTTTTAGCAATAATAATACAAACGAAATAATATGCTTAGTAGAAAATGAAATTATTGCAGAAAATATTAGTATTGCTATTTTGGTATCAGGTGACCCTGGTTATTTTAGCGAGGCAGAAAAAATGCTTGCAGCCTTTAGGGAAAACCCGGAGGTTGATGCAAAATGTATCCCCGGTATATCATCAATATCATATTTTTCTAACAAATTAGGCATATCCTACCACAATTCCTTAAGTGTAAATTTACACGGTGAGGAAGAAAAAATTATCCAGTATGTAGTTACTCATAAGAGAGTTTTTTGTATTAGTGGTGGAGATGTGGAGAAACTATTAGGAGAGCTTATAAAAGCAAGAGCCGACCATTCCTTATCAGAGGATATTAGAATATACATAGGCGAAAGATTGTCTTATAGTGATGAAAAGATTATTTACAGCACATTAAAGGATATTCATTTGTACAAAAAGGAAATAAAAGAGATGTCATCGATGGCTGTATTTTTATTTGAAAATGACCAGGCTGTATTTTAGGCTTTATAATGTGCAATTTCTACTTGACTTTGAATTAAAATATAATAAAATAATTATGTATTTTTTATAAAACACAATTAGGAGGAAATTTTTGTGGCTACTACAGGTGTATACAACCACCAAAACAAAGACAGTGAAGGTCGTAGAGATTATGGTAGAAAATCATACGGCAATGACAGGACAAGAGAAAGAAAAGATTTCAGATCAAAGGATGACAGACCTAGGGACGGTAAACCTAGAGGTGACAGACCAAAGGACGATAGACCTAGAAGTAATGATAGGTTTAAAAGCGACAGACCTAGAGGAGAAAGAAGAACTGATGACAAGCCTAGAGGAGAATTTAGACGCCCAGGCGGATTTAAAGGCGACAATGGTGGAGGCCACAGAGATAATTTTTCTAAAGGATTTGATAAGGACAAGGATGAAGATAGCGTAAATACAAGACGATTTAAGCCTGCACCAAAGGACAATAAGCCTAAGGAAGCTCCATCAGAGAAGCAGGATATAAAGAATAGATTAGAAAAAGAAAAGAAAGCTATAAAGAAAAAACAGGCAGAGAATCGTAAGGAAGCAAAGCCTGTAAAACATCAACAGAAGCCAAAAAGATCAGGTAATATTGATTGGACCAGGGCATATGAGAACGATTCGTATGATGATGACGATTTAGATATGTATCTGTAAGAAAATTAAAGGACGAATTACATTCGTCCTTTAGTATTATGTCATGGAAAGGAGGATGGTGTATGTATATTAAAAATAAGATGGTTACCTTAACCTACAGACTAACCTATGTTGGCTTATGTGGTTACGGAATACTTAGACATTTAAGTGTATCCAACTCTATTAGAAATATAAATATGCTGTCCTATTTTACTATTCAAAGCAACATAGTGTGCTTTTTCGTTATGTTAGCAAGTGCTATACACAGCATATTATGTATAATAAAGGACAAGGACTTAAAATATTCAAGGGCATTGTCCTTTTTCAGAGGTATGGCATTTCTTGTCATAACAATTACCTTCTTTACTTATAGTATAGTTCTTACCCAGACTGGTTTTACAATGGGAAATTCAGCTCAAAGGGGAATGACAATCAATGACTTGTTTGTTCATTATATGATTCCAATATGTACATTAGTTGATTATTTTTTATTTCAGCCAAAGCCATCTTTTAAAAGGCTGGACCCCGTTAAATGGTTATGGGCGCCTTTTATTTATTTCGTTTTTATTTTGATTAAAGGAAAATATTTTGATACAGGTAAGTCCTTAGTAGGAATAAAAAGGTATCCCTATTACTTTTTAGATGCAGGACAATATGGATATTTATATGTATTTAAGTATGCGTTTGTATTTTTGATAGGGTGTATTATTATAGGGTATGTCTTTTGGCTTATAGATTTTATACTGGGGCTGATTGATGTTAAAATTAAAAAGACAGTATCACATATAAAAAACAAATAGAATAGAGGCAAAACAGTGTTAGAAATAAAGGAAAATACCTTAACAGTGGATATATATTTGAACTTAAGAAAGGGCGTAAACTGGAAGAAATTATCACGAAATCAGGCAAAAAGTGCAATAGCAAGAAGTCTTTTTAATGTAACAGCATATATTGACGGAAAGCCGGCAGGCATGGGAAGGATAGTAGGTGACGGAGCAGTTATATGCTACATACAGGATTTAGTGGTTTTGCCAGAATATCAGATGTTAGGTATAGGCAGGGCAATTATGGAAAAATTAATTGCATATGTAGACAGCATTAGAGAAGAAGAAACAGAAATGATGTTATGTCTTATGTGTGCAAAGGGAAGAGAAAAATTCTATGAAAAACTGGGCTTTATTGCAAGACCTACAGATATGTTAGGCCCGGGAATGATTCAGTACATAAAATAACTTAACTTGATATAAAGGAGCAGAAAAATGGCAGGAAAGGTAACAAATACATATGATGCTAATAGTATTGCAATTCTTGAAGGCTTAGAGGCAGTGCGTGTAAGGCCGGGTATGTATATTGGTAGTGTTTCAACTAAGGGATTAAATCATCTTATCTATGAAATAGTAGATAATTCAGTAGACGAGCATTTGGCAGGCTATTGTGGAGAAATTACAGTTACTTTGGAAAAGGATGGTACAGCTACTATTTGTGATAACGGTAGAGGTATTCCAGTAGGAATAAATGAAAAAACCGGCAGACCAGCAGTTGAGGTAGTATTTACAGTGCTTCACGCAGGAGGAAAGTTTGGAGATGGAGGATATAAAATATCTGGTGGTCTTCACGGTGTAGGTGCGTCAGTAGTTAATGCTCTTTCAGAATGGTTAGAGGTAACTGTTAAAAGAGATGGAATTGTATATAACCAGCGTTATGAGCGTGGAAAGATTATGTATGATTTAAAGCAGGTGGGTACCTGTAGAAAAAATGATACAGGAACTAAGGTTACCTTTCTGCCGGATAAGGAAATTTTTGAAAAAACATATTTTAAGGCTGATGCAATAAAGAGCAGATTACACGAAACTGCGTACTTAAATCCAGAGCTTACTATTAAATTTATAAACAAAAGATATGATGAAGAGGAAAATATTACATATCACGAGCCAGAAGGACTTAAGGCATATGTAAAGGACATAAATGAAGGAAAGGAAACTGTCTGTGATGTAGTTTATTTTAAAAGAAGTCAGGATGGTATGGAAATAGAGGCTGCCTTCCAGTATGTGGACGAGTTTCAGGAAAATATAATGGGCTTTTGTAATAACATATACACACAGGAGGGTGGAACACATATTACAGGCTTTAAAACGAAGTTTACTACTGTTATAAATCAGTATGCAAGAGAGCTGGGAATATTAAAGGATAAGGACAATAATTTTACAGGACAGGATGTTAGATGTGGTATGACAGCAGTTGTTGCCATAAAGCACCCTGACCCAAGATTTGAGGGACAGACAAAGACAAAGTTGGATAATCCAGACGCTGGAAGAGTAACAGCAGATGTGGTCGGAGAAGAATTACAGCTTTATTTTGATAAAAATTTAGATAATCTAAAAAAGGTTATTTCCTGCGCTGAAAAATCGGCGAAAATCAGAAAGGCAGAGGAAAAGGCAAAAACTAACCTTTTGTCAAAACCAAAGTTTTCAATAGACAGTAACGGAAAGCTGGCAAATTGCGAAAGCAGAAATCCTAGTGAATGTGAAGTGTTTATAGTAGAGGGTGATTCTGCTGGCGGTTCGGCAAAGACAGCCAGAAACAGAAGAACACAGGCTATACTTCCAATACGAGGAAAAATACTTAATGTTGAAAAGGCAACTATGGATAAGGTATTAGCCAATGCAGAAATAAAAACAATGATTAATTCCTTTGGCTGTGGCTTTTCAGAGGGCTACGGAAATGATTTTGATATATCAAAGCTTAGATATAACAAAATTATTATTATGACTGATGCTGATGTAGACGGAGCGCATATTGCAACATTACTGCTTACCTTCTTTTATAGATTTATGCCAGAACTTATTAATGAAGGACATGTATATCTGGCGACACCTCCTTTGTACAAGGTTGTTCCTAAAAAGGGAAAGGGTCAATATCTGTATGATGATAAAGCTTTAGAAAAATATAGAAAAACACATACAGAAAGCTTTACCTTGCAAAGATATAAAGGTTTAGGAGAAATGGATGCAGACCAGCTTTGGGAAACCACACTTAATCCGGAAACTAGAATATTAAAACAGGTAGAAATAGAGGATGCAAGAATGGCATCAGAGGTAACCGGAATGTTAATGGGAAATGAAGTAGCACCACGCCGTTCCTTTATTTATGAACACGCAAATGATGCAGAACTTGATATTTAAAGAGGTAAAAAATGGCAGAACAGATTATAAGAACAGAATATTCGGAGGTAATGCAAAAATCCTATATTGACTATGCAATGAGTGTTATATGTCAAAGAGCATTGCCTGATATAAGAGATGGTTTAAAACCGGTACAAAGAAGAGTATTATTTGCAATGGATGAGCTGGGCTTGAATTATGATAAACCTCATAGAAAATCAGCCCGTATTGTTGGTGATACAATGGGTAAGTACCACCCTCACGGAGATAGTTCTATTTATGAATCCTTAGTAGTTTTATCTCAGGATTTTAAAAAGGGTATGGCGTTAGTAGACGGTCATGGAAACTTTGGCTCTATTGAAGGTGACGGAGCTGCTGCTATGCGTTACACAGAGGCAAAGCTCAAGAAGTTTACACAGGAGGCATATTTAGCAGACTTAGACAAAGATGTTGTAGACTTTATGCCAAACTTTGATGAAACAGAAAAAGAGCCAGTGGTATTACCTGTAAGAGTGCCTAATATTCTTATAAATGGTGCTGAAGGTATTGCTGTAGGTATGACCACCAGTATTCCTACACATAATTTGTCAGAGGTAGTAGATGCAGTAATTGCCTATATGAAAAATGAAAATATTACTACTGAAGAAATTATGGAAATAATGCCGGGACCAGACTTTCCAACAGGTGGTATTGTTGTAAATAAAAGTGAGCTTTTAGATATATACAAATCAGGAACAGGAAAGATTAAGCTTCGTGGAAAGGTAGTATTTGAGCCGGCTAAAAATAAATCTGAAAGAGATAAGCTGGTTATTACTGAAATTCCATATACAATGATTGGCGCTAATATTGGAAAATTCATATCTGATATATGCGATTTAGTGGAAAGTAAAAAAGCACCGGATATATTAGATATTTCTAATGAGTCTTCAAAGGAAGGCATTAGAATTGTACTAGAGCTTAAGAAAAATGCTGATATAGAAAATATTAAAAATATGCTCTATAAGAAAACAAAGCTTGAGGATACCTTTGGTGTAAATATGCTTGCTATTGCAGAGGGCAAGCCAGAAACCTTAGGCGTTTTAGATATTATAAAGCATAATGTTAATTTTCAGTTTGAAATAAATACAAGAAAGTATACAACTTTATTAAACAAGGAGCTGGAGCAAAAAGAAATAAAGGAAGGTCTTATTAAGGCCTGCAATATTATTGACCTTATAATTGAAATACTTAGAGGCTCACATAGCTTAAAGGATGCAAAAGAGTGTCTTATTAGCGGAAAAACTGACAATATTAAATTTAAAAATAAAGAGTCAGAAATTTATGCAAGTCAGCTTTGCTTTACTCCAAAACAGGCACAGGCAATACTTGAGCTTAGATTATACAAGTTAATCGGACTTGAAATTTTAGCTTTAGAGAAGGATTATGCAGATATTGTTAATCGTATAGCTGAATATGAGGAGCTGCTTGGAAATAAAAAAGCAATGGCACGGGCTATAATCAAGGATTTGGAAAAAATAAAAAAATCCTATGGTGTTGAAAGAAAAACTGTTATTGAGGACGGCAAAGAGGCTGTATACGAGGAAGTAAAATTCGTAGAGCAGGAGGTTGTCTTTATTATGGATAGATTTTCTTATGCAAAGACTATTGATTTGGCAACCTATGAAAGAAATAAAGAGGCTGTAAATAACGAAAATAAATATATTATTAGATGTTTAAATACTGATAAGATGTATGTATTTACAGACAATGGAAATTTACATCAGATTAAGCTGGAAAAAGTACCTTTTGGCAAATTTAGGGATAAAGGAACTCCACTAGACAATTTAGGCAACTATGACAGTAGTGATGAAAATATAGTATATGTTTGTACAGCCTTAGAAATTGCAGGAAGAAAGCTGTTGTTTACTACAAAGCAGGGTATGATGAAGCTGGTAGACGCTTCAGAGTTTGATGCTTCAAAGAAAACAGTTGTTGCAACAAAACTGTCAAAGGACGATTTAGTTGTAAATATTTCTCTAACAGATGCTACTACTACAAAGGCAGAGGATACAAACGAGGATATGTTTATGCCATTAAGTGGTGGATATGATGACGGAATGTATGATATGTCCTTAGAAAGCTTTATGGATATGTCAGATATGGGTGGAGATATTATTGCAACAGATACAAATGCTGAAATTGAAAGTGATAATTCTTCTGATTTATCTCCAGAGGAAACTATATACACCAATGAAATTGTAGTCCTTGAAACTGCAAATGGTATGTTCCTTAGATTTCCACTTAGGGAAATTCCAAAGAAGAAAAAGGCAGCCATAGGTGTAAAGGGTATTAAGCTTAAGGGCGATGATTATGTAACTAATGTTTATGTATTAGATGCGGGAGATACAAAAACAGTTGAAAGAAAGGGCAAAGAAATAGAACTTAGAAGTTTAAAAACAAATAAACGAGGTGCTATGGGTACCAAGAAGGTATAATATGGATTTTTTATCAGCAAAAGAATATATAGATGGCTTGAGTAGATATGGAAGTGTGCTGGGATTAGAAAACATAGAGAGTCTGTTAGAAAGACTTGACAATCCACAGGATAAGCTTAATGTTATTCATGTGGCAGGTACAAATGGTAAAGGCTCAACTATTACCTACATAGAGGAGGTACTCCTGGCTGCTGGATATAAGATGGCAAGATATAGTTCTCCAGTGGTTTTTGAATATCTGGAAAAGTATAAAATTAACGGAGAAAATATTTCTGAGGAAGCCTTTGCAAAAGCAGTAGAGGAGGTAAAGCCACATATTGAATACTTAAATGGAAATAATATTACACCTACAATATTTGAGGTGGAAACAGCCTTAGCCTTTAAAATATTTGCTGATGAAAGGGTTGATATTGCCATTATAGAAACAGGTATGGGTGGTGACTTAGATGCTACAAATGTGTGTAAGAAGCCTTTATTATCTGTTATTACCTCAATAAGCCATGACCATATGGCTTTTTTAGGCAATACTATAAAGGAAATAGCTGCTCATAAGGCTGGAATAATTAAGGAAAATGTTCCAGTTGCAGCTAATGGCTGTAATGACGAGGCTATAAGTGTAATAAAAAGCGCTGCCAGCGAAAAAAATAGCAGCCTATGGATTAGTAGCAGGGCCGATTTGGAAAAAGGTACATATATTGCCTCAAATGGAAAAGTGTTTAATGAGTTAAATACTAAAATGATAGGCAGCTACCAAAGCGAAAATGTAGCTTTGGCAATAGAAAGTATTTTAGCTTTAAATGACAATTATAGTAGTCCAAAGGGAAAAATCTGTTTTAATATTTCTGATGAGCTTATAAAAGAAGGCATTAAAAATGCTTTTCTTCCGGGACGCTTTGAAAAAATAAGTGAAACACCACTGGTTTATATAGACGGTGCTCATAATCCAGACGCTATAATAAAGCTGAAAGCCACCTTGGAAAGCAATTTTAAAGAAGCCACAAAGCTGTTTATTATGGGTGTTTTGGCAGATAAGGATTATGAAAAGGAATGTGGTATTATTTGTGGACTAGCAGATGAAATTATTACTATTACTCCTAATAATAACAGAGGCTTAGACGGCAGGGAGCTGGCAAAGGTTATTGCAAAATATAATAAAAATGTAAGCTTTTGTGGGGATATGAAAGAGGCTTGTGAGAAGGTTAAGGGGGCGGGGAAGGAATTGACGGTGGCATTTGGGTCATTGTCATATTTAGGGGAATTTAAAAAGTGTTTTATTGACTAAGAATTAAACTTATAAGCAGGTGCTTCCTTCTACAAACATTAGTTCATACTTTCAAGTTTTTCTAATAGAGTGTGTGAATGATAGTTGCTTTTAAATAATGTCAGACAAAACTCGCAGCTAAGCTTGTGATAAGACTGTAGTGCTTCAAGCTCAGACATTGTCTGACATTATTACATTATCCTTCACACACTCTATAAGAAAAACTAGGAAAGTCCTCAATATGTCTGTAGAAGGAAGCATCTGCATATAAGTTAGTTCTTGACAAAAACTTTTTTTAATTCCCTAAATATTTTAAGTGTAATATTTTGGCAAATATTTATATTGTTGTTAATATTTGTAGTGGGTTTATGATATAATGAGGCTGACAAATTTCAGATTAGAAATTTATGAGATTATGAAAGACGAGGTACAATTATGAAAATTGGAAATAAAGAGTTTGATTTGACAAATGGTGCTTATATTATGGGGATTTTGAATGTTACTCCGGATTCCTTTTCTGACGGAGGAAAGTGGAACAGCTTAGATAATGCCCTAAAGCATACAGAGGAAATGATAAAAGAGGGTGCAGCCATTATAGATATAGGTGGTGAGTCTACAAGACCGGGCTATATTCATGTTACCGAGGATGAGGAAATCGAAAGAGTTATGCCATATATTAAGGCTATAAAGGAAAGATTTGATGTTCCGGTATCTATTGATACCTATAAGGCAAAGGTTGCAGGAGAGGCAGTTAAGGCAGGAGCAGATTTAATAAACGATATTTGGGGCTTTAAGGCAGACAAGGATATGGCGAAGGTTGCAGCCCTTTCCAATGTACCTTGCTGTATAATGCACAATAGAAATTTAGAGGAAAATCCATATACAAATTTACTAGAGGATGTTATAGCAGACCTTAAGGAATCCATTAATATTGGATTAAAGGCAGGGGTTAAAATAGAGATGATGATAAGCGACCCGGGTATTGGCTTTGGAAAATCCTACGAGGACAATTTAAAGGTAATGAATAATGTTGAAAAGCTTCACCAATTAGGTCTGCCAATTCTTCTTGGAACTTCAAGAAAGTCTATGATAGGCTTAACTTTAGATTTGCCAGTAACAGAAAGGGTAGAAGGAACAGTTGCAACTACTGTAATGGGAGTTATGAAGGGATGTTCAATAATAAGAGTTCACGATGTAAAAGAAAATTACAGAGCAATGAAAATGACAAAAAAAATATTAGGAGCCTAGTATGAAAAAGAAGATAATTGCCGTTGTTGTTATAGTATTAGTGGTGCTTGGAACAGGATTATCTATGTATTTAAACAGATTTAAGTACAATGATAATGATGTTGTGGGAAACACTTCGGGAAATTTAAATACTGGTGGATTGTTTTGCGAAAATGACGGATATATTTATTTTGCCAACCCTTATGATAATAATAAGCTGTATAAAATGGACTTAGATGCCAGCAAGGCAGAAAAGGTGTGCGATGATATTGTGTCTTACATAAATGTAGCAGGAGATTATATTTATTATGCCAGATTTAATAATAAGGACGCAGTAGAAACAATTTTTAAAGGCAACCTTTATGGCATTTTCAGATTGAAAAAGGGCAGTGACAAAGGCGAGCCAATACATACTGGCGTTTCTACCAATATTGCACTTACAGGCAACTATATATATTATCAAGGCTATAATGACAAAAAGGTATTTGAGCTTAGAAAAGTAAAAATTGATGGCAAAGAGGATAAGAAAATCAGCGATACAGCATATTCCCCAGTTTCTATTTCCAATGGAAATGTGTATTTTCCAGAGGAGGCGGGTAATCATAATCTTATGAAACTGGATACCCAGTCGGATAATATTACTGTTCATAAGCTGGGCAATTTTTATCTGCCAGTAGTTTTAAATAACTATTTATATTACATTGACTTAGATAATTCCAGAAGGCTTACAAAAATGAATTTAAGTACAGAGAAAACACAGGTGCTTACAGAGGATAGTTGTGTGAGCTATAATATATCAGAGGATAAAAATGTAATATTTTATCAGGCAGAAAATTCAGTAGATGACCATAAGCTGGTAAAAATGGATACAAATGGAGATAATTTAACAGTAATAAAAGAGGGAGATTGCTATAACATATCTATTACATCAAAGTATATGTTTTATATTGAAAAGATAGGAAAAGAGGAATATTTGTATAAGGTTAGTATAGCTGGGGCATCAGTACCACAGCCAGTAAGCTTTAACTAAAATAAGAGTGGAGAAAAGGTAAAGTAATAATGCCAGACAATATTTCAGCATAAAATCTGTATTGAAACTACATTTTATGTTAAAAAATTGTCTGGCATTATTTAATAGTAAATATCTACAATGTATACTCTTAAAAACCTGCAGGTTTTAGTATGACATCTCAAATAAGGTAAGATATGGACTTATTTTAATTCCTCAAGCAGAGTATTAATAGATTTTCCAAGTACAGGGTGGATAAAATATGGATTTAATTCCATAAGTGGCTTTAATACAAAGTCACGCTTTTGTATTTCTGGGTGAGGGATTTTAAGTCTTTCTGTGTACATAGCTATATCGTCATAGAAAAGTATATCCAGGTCTAAGGTTCTAGGTCCCCAATGTATCTGACGAACTCTATTAGCAGCATTTTCCAAGCTTTGTAGAAAATCCAGTAATTCAAGTGGAGTGTAAATAGTTTCAAAGACCATACAGGCATTTAGAAAGTCGGGCTGGTCAGTATAGCCGTAAGGGGCAGTTTTTATATATGAGGATACGCAGACCTTGCGTATAAATTCATTATCTTTTATTGCTAAAACAGCATTATCTAAATATTTTTTACTATCTCCAAGATTTGAGCCTAATGCAACATAGGCAGTATGATATTTTTTGTGTACACAAACGGACACATCTTCAAAATCTAAAGCGATAGGTGCAGAAGGCTTTTTTATTGTAATAAGCACTTCATTTACTAATTCATAGGCTTTTAAAATAGAAGCAGCAATTACATTGGCAGCAGTTTCTATCAGGTCATAGGTATTATTAGTCATAATATTATTAATTAAGTGACTAACCTCATCATAGTTGACAGTGAGAGTTAAGTCATCATTTATACCAGCCTTATAGGTATCGACAAATAATGTAGCGGATACAAAAAAGTATTGGCCATTCCTTTTTTCCTCAGCAAGTACACCATGATGAGCAAATATTTTTAAGTTGTTTATATTTATTTTATCCATTTTATTTCCTCACAGTATTATAAACATTAACCACATAATATTATCACATAAAGTGTCAATGTTGAAGTAAAATCAAATAATTTACATTTGCGTTATGCTTGTGTTATAATAAAAAGATGTCTAGTTATTATAAAGTATAAGATACTAAAATTGAATTAAATTCAAGGAGAAGAAATGTCAGAATTAAATTTATTAGATATTCGTAAGGATATAGACGAAGTTGATAGAAAAATTGTTGAATTATATGAGAAAAGAATGGAACTATGCAGAAGTGTAGCAGAGTACAAAATAGAAAATGGAAAACCTGTGCTTGATTCAAAGCGTGAACAGGAAAAAATAGAAAAGGTTAAAACCTATGCAGATACACCATTTGATGAAAGAGGTGTAGAGGAGCTGTTTAAGCATCTTATGAGTATGAGCAGAAAGTTCCAGTATAAAATAATGGCTGAGCATGGCTTGCTAGAGGATACAATTTTTGAAAAAATAGATGACATAGAAAGAAAAAATGCAAAGGTAGTATATCAGGGCTTAGAGGGAGCTTATGCACATGATGCAGCCTGCCAGTTCTTTGGCGAGGATGCAGATATGTATCATGCAGCCTCTTGGAAGGAAGCTATGGAGGATGTAAAAAACGGTAAGGCAGATTATGCAGTATTACCTATTGAAAATTCTACAGCAGGCCCTATTTTACAGGTATACGATTTACTTATCGAATATGATAATTACATAGTAGGTGAAACCTATGTTAAGGTAGAACATGCCCTTTTAGGTGTTCCTGGAACAAAGGAGGAGGATATAAAGGTTGTATATTCCCATCCACAGTCACTTATGCAGTGTGAAAGATTTTTAGAGGGACATAAAAGCTGGCGGCAGATAAGCTTATCTAATAATGCTGTTAGTGCAAAAAAAGTAAGAGATGAAAATGACAAAACACAGGCTGCTATTGCCAGTGTGAGAGCAGCTAAAATATATGGTCTTGACATTTTAAGAGAAAAGATTAATTCATCAGATGTTAATACCACCAGATTTGTAATTATAGGAAATAAAAGAGTATATTCAAGAAAAGCGGACAAAATAAGTGTATGTTTTGAAATTCCTCACGAAAACGGCTCATTATACAATATTTTATCACACTTTATGTATAATCAGCTTAATATGACAAAGATTGAGTCCAGACCAATCGAGGATAGAAAATGGGAATATAGATTTTTTGTGGATTTTGAGGGGACCTTAGGAGATGCTGCAGTAAATAATGCACTTAGAGGTTTAAAGGAAGAAACTATTTCATTAAAGATTTTAGGAAATTACTAAAAAGGGAGCATAGCTATGGAATATATTGATTTACATGTACATTCTAACAAATCAGATGGTACACTTTCACCAAGTGAGGTTGTAAGGCTGGCAAAGGAGAAAAATCTAAAGGCAATAGCTCTTACCGACCACGATACAGTAGCAGGTGTGAAGGAGGCCATAGAGGAAGGAAAAAAACTAGGTGTTATGGTTATACCCGGAATAGAAATATCTGCTGACTACAATGGTGGAGATTTGCATATTCTAGGCTTGAATGTTGACTACTTGGATGAAGGCTTTGAAGATATAGTAGATATGTGTCAGAAAAGCCGCGTAGATAGAAACAACAAAATTATTGAGAAAATGCAGGCAGACGGAATTAATATTTCAAGAGAAAAACTAAAGGAAAGATTTGGCGAGGTATCAATTACAAGAGCACATTTTGCCAGATTTTTAGTTGAAAATGGATATGTTTCTCATAAGGATATTGCATTTGCTATGTACCTGAATAAAGGAAAAAAATATTATGTACCAAGACAGAAAGTTACCTGCAAAATGGCAATAGACATTATTAAAAATGCAGGTGGTCACGCTGTATTGGCACATCCTTTGTTATATAAAATGGGCAAGGACAGACTTATGAGCCTGTTTGACTATTTAAAGTCCTTAGGGCTTGAGGGAATAGAGGCAATATATTCTCTCAATACACCTTCAGATGATGTCTGGCTGAAAAAATGTGCAGAAAATTATGGCTTTTTTATTACAGGTGGCTCTGATTTTCACGGTGAAAATAAGCCGGATATTGATTTAGGGGTAGGAAAAGGAAATTTGAGAATACCTAGTGAATTGTTAAAAAATATTGTCCCTATAGAATAGTTGTAAAGAAAGAGGTTTAATATGGATATATATGAGAGATATAAAAAAATCGAAGATTTACCAGTAAAAACCATTATTCAAATGCCTGAAAATAAAAAGAATTTGTTAGGTGTTATTCATATTTTGCATGGAATGTGTGAGCATAAGGACCGATATAAGGAAATGCTTAGATATTTTGCTGACAGAGGATATGTTGTTGTTATATCAGATATGCGAGGACATGGGGAGAATGTAGAATATGTGAAGGATTTAGGCTACTTTGGCGAAAATGGAGCAGATTTACTGGTGGAAGATGTACACGCTGTAAATGTATTTATTCATAATAAATTTCCTGATTTAAAGGTTATATTAATAGCTCATAGTATGGGTTCTCTTGTAGCAAGAGTGTATATGAAAAAATATGATATAGACATTGATTTCCTATTTCTTTCTGGCGCTGTTAGTGATAGTATAGGAAAATATGTAGGGCTGGTGTTATCAGAGCTTCAGTCCTTGTTATTTGAGGATAGTGATAACAGCAGACTTATTGACTATCTGATGTATAATAAATATAGAAAAAAATTTAAAAATGGTCTTAATAATTGCTGGCTTTCAAAGGACGATGCAGTAGTAGAAAAGTACAACAATGATGAGAGATGTAATTTTAAATTTAAAATCAATGGCTACAATTCGCTTTTTAAGCTTATGATTAGGGCGTATTCAAAAAAAGGCTGGGCTGTTAAAAACAAAAGCCTCCCTATCTGCTTTATAGTAGGTAGAGAGGATGTATATGTAGGAAATGAAGAAAAATTGAAAAAACAGGCTGATTTTCTTAAAAGGGCAGGCTATGAAAATGTAGAATATCATATGTTTGATAATATGCGGCATGAGATATTCAATGAAAAGGAACACACAAAAGTATGGGATTACATACTTAACAATATAGAAAAAAGGTTGTAGTTATGAATCACAATTTACAAAAAAAAATAGCAGTAATAAATGATTTTTCAGGCTTTGGAAGATGCTCAATAGCTGTGTCACTTCCCATTATTTCCCATATGAAAATACAATGCAGTAATGTTGTTACCAGTGTTTTTTCTAATCATACAGGCTTTGAAAAGTTTTTCTTTGAGGATTATACAGATAAAATGCAGGATTATATTGATATGTGGAAGTACTTAGACCTTCAATTTGAAGGAATATATAGTGGCTTTTTAGGCTCAAAGAAGCAGATTAAAATTGTAGAAAAGTTTATTAAGGACTTTAAAAAAGAAAATACCAAAATAATTATTGACCCGGTTATGGGGGATAATGGCAGGCCATACCCAACCTACACAAAGGAAATGTGTGAGGAAATGAAAAAGCTGGTTTGCTATGCAGATATATTAACACCAAATGTAACAGAGGCTTGTATACTTACTGATACACCATACAGAGAAAAGTTTAAAAACAGCGAGCTTTATGCCATGGCAGAAAAGCTGTCAGAAAAGGGTGCAAGCAAAATAGTTATTTCTGGAGTAAAAATGGAGAATTACATTGGAAATGTAGTATACGAAAAGAATGGTATAAAAAAGATTATCAGAATGAAAAAGGTGGGAATGGAAAGAAGCGGAACAGGAGATATATTTGCATCGATTATTGCCGCTGATTGTGTAAATGGTGTAGATTTAGAAACCTCAGTTAAAAAGGCTGGAAGCTTTATTAAAAAGTGTATAATAGCTACAGAAAAATACCAGGTGCCAAAGACAGATGGTGTTTGCTTTGAAGAGGTTTTATATACGCTTAAGTAGTTAAAATTTCTATAGAAAAGAGGATTTATTATGACGAAAGCAATGACTATTTTGTATGAATATCATAACAATTTATACATTAATTTAACTAACAGATGCTCAAGCGCATGTATATTTTGTCTTAGACAGACAAGAGAGGAAATGGATAATTCAGGAAGTCTTTGGCTTGACCATGAGCCTTCTTATGAGGAAGTAATAGAAGAATTTAAAAAATTTGATGTAGAAAAATATAATGAAATTATTTTTTGTGGCTTTGGTGAGCCAACAGAAAGAATAGATGTATTATTGCAGGTGGCAAAATACATAAAAGATAATTTCCATAAAAATATCAGATTAAATACTAATGGACAGGGAAATCTTATAAATAACAGAGATATTGTTCCAGAACTTAAAGGCCTTATAGATTGTATATCTATCAGTTTAAACAACCCTGACCCGGAAAAGTATCAGGAAATAGTAAGGAGTATCTTTGGTGTAAAATCCTTTGAGGCAATGCTTGAATTTGCAAAAGAGGCGAAAAATTATGTGCCAAAGGTTATATTGTCTACAGTAGATACAACTATTACAAAGGAAGAAGAAGCAAAATGTCAGAAAATATGTGATGAAATAGGCGTTACATATAGAATTAGAGAATTTGAAGAATAGAGGAAAGAAAATGTATAAAGTTATTTTAGCATCTGCATCACCTAGACGAAGAGAGCTGTTAGCTCAGATAGGGATGGATTTTAAGGTAATTATAAGTAAAGCAGATGAAAATATTTCAGAGCCAGCCCCAGAACAATTAGTAATGAAGCTGTCTGATATTAAGGCAATGGCTGTATATGAGGAGCATGGCATAGAGGATGAAGCTACGATTATTTTAGGCGCTGATACAGTAGTAGCCTTTGGCGGAAAGGTTCTTGGAAAACCAAAAGATACACAGCAGGCAAAGGAAATGCTTGGTATGCTGTCAGATAATACACATCAGGTATTTACAGGCGTTACTATTCTTTATAAAAAACAAGGCGGGCTTAAAAGAGAAACCTTTTACGATAAAACCACAGTATATACATATCCTATTTCAGATAAGGAGATAGACCAGTATATTATGACCGGCGAGCCTATGGACAAGGCAGGAAGCTATGGTATACAAGGTATTGGAGCAAAGTTTATTAAAAAAATAGATGGTGATTATAACAATGTAGTTGGATTACCGGTATCAAAAATATATCAAAAGATTAAGGAGATAGAAAATGAAGTGGATTAAATATACTTTAAAAACAACTACACAGGCTTGTGATTTAGTTATTGATATGATGACTGAGGCTGGTGTAGACGGTGTTCAGATTGAGGATAATGTACCTATTTCAGAAGCAGATAAAAAGAGAATGTTTATAGACTTTTTACCTGTATTACCAATAGATGAGGGTGTAAGCTTTCTTAGCTTTTACTTAGAGGATGATAGCGAGGAGGAAAGACTTTTAAAGGATATTAGAGCCGGCTTGGAGGAGCTTAAGGAGTTTGTAGATATAGGAGAAGGCACAATTACAAAGTCAGAAACAGAGGATAAGGACTGGATAAATAACTGGAAGGAATTTTTTAAGTCCTTTACAGTTGATAATATTGTAATTAAACCAACCTGGGAGGAAATGAAGCCGGAATATGCAGGAAAGCTTTTAATTGAAATAGACCCAGGTATTGCCTTTGGTACAGGTATGCACGAAACTACACAGCTTTGTATGCGTCAGCTTTTAAAATATGTAAAAAAGGATACAAAAATATTAGATGTTGGCTGTGGAAGTGGTATTTTATCAATCGTTGCATTAAAGCTTGGTGCAAAAGAGGCAGTAGGTGTGGATATTGACGAAAATGCAACTATTGCAACAAAAGAAAATTTAGAAGTAAACAACATTCCATTAGAAAAATGTAAGGTATATACTGGTAATATTTTAGAGGATGAGAGGCTTGGAGAAGAAATTGGCTATGACGAGTATGATATTGTTGCAGCAAATATTCTGGCTGATGTATTGCTGCCCCTTACACCATTAGTTCCAAAGCATCTAAAAAAGGGAGGCTTGTTTATAACCTCTGGTATAATAGATACTAAAGAGGATGAGGTTAAGCAGGCAATTTTAGATAATGGCAGCTTTGAAATATTAGAAATAACAAGACAAAAGGATTGGTCATCAATTACTGCCAGAAGAATTTAAGGAGAAATATGTATCATTTTTTTGTTGGACCTGAAAATATTAGAGATGAGTATATTAAGGTACTAGGGGACGATATTAATCATATTAAAAATGTACTCCGTATGAAAATAGGAGAAAAGGTTCTTATTGGTGACGGAACAGGTAAGGAATATACCTGTGTTATTAGTGAAATAAGTGATGAAGAAATTCTGCTTATAATAGAGGATTTTAATAACGAAGGAAGAGAACTGCCAGTAGATATTTATTTATTTCAGGGACTTCCAAAATCAGACAAAATGGAATTAATTATACAAAAGGCTGTAGAGCTTGGAGCAAAAAATATAATTCCGGTTGCAACAAAAAGGTGTGTTGTTAAAATCGATAAAAAAAAGGAAGAAAGTAAAATAAAAAGGTGGCAGGCAATTTCTGAAAGTGCTGCAAAGCAGTCAAAAAGAGGGATTATCCCAGAAATTTATGGATGTATGACCTTTAAAGAAGCAGTAGATTTTTGCAAGGATTTTGATATAATGATAATTCCTTATGAAAACTGTGAGAGTATGGCAGCAACTAAGAAAGTATTAGACAAAATTAAGCCAAACCAAAAGATAGCCATATTTATTGGACCAGAGGGCGGCTTTTGTGAAAGCGAAATTGAGTATGCCATAGAAAATAAGGTTATACCAGTATCTTTAGGAAAAAGAATACTCAGGACAGAAACAGCAGGTCTTATGATTTTGTCAGTTATTATGTACAAAATAGAAGAACAAATGTCAAAATAGAGGATAGTTATGGAAGCATATTTAGACAATTCAGCTACAACTGTTGTTGTAGCACCAGTAAAGGATATAATGATAAAGACTATGTGTGAGGATTTTGGAAATCCCTCCTCCTTACATCTAAAGGGTGTTGATGCTGAAAAGTATGTAAAAAAGGCAAGGGAAATAATTGCAAAAAGCTTAAAGGTAGACGAAAAGGAAATAATTTTCACCTCAGGTGGTACTGAGTCTAACAATTTAGCTTTAATTGGAACTGCACTTGCAAATCAAAGAGCCGGTAAGCATATTATTACTACCTGCTTTGAACACGCCTCTGTACTTAGTACAATGGACTTTTTAAAGGATATGGGCTTTGAAATTACCTATTTAGCTGTTGATAGTGACGGAAAAATAGATTTAAACCAGTTAAAGGAAAGTCTAAGAGAGGATACAATATTAGTATCAGTAATGTATGTTAATAATGAAATCGGTGCAGTTGAGCCTGTTAGTGAAATATCAAAGATTATTAAGGCTTACAACCCTGATATAGTATTTCATGTAGATGCTATTCAAGCCTACGGAAAATATATAATTAACCCTAAAAAGCTGGGTATTGATTTGTTAAGCGTAAGTGGACATAAAATACATGGACCAAAAGGCTCAGGCTTTTTATATGCGTCAGGTAAGGTGAAGCTAAAGCCGATTATATATGGTGGCGGACAGCAAAAGGGAATGCGTTCTGGCACAGAAAATGTTCCGGCTATTGCAGGACTTGGTGAGGCTGTAAAATATAGCTATGACAATTTCAATGAAAAAATAGAAAAATTATATTCCTTAAAGGATTATTTTATAGATGAAGTGTCAAAAATAGATAATGTAAAGATAAACAGTAAAAAGGGTAAGGAGTCAGCACCACATATAGTTAGTGTAAGCTTTATAGGTGTTAGAAGCGAGGTAATGCTTCATACCTTAGAGGATAGAGATATATTTGTGTCAGCAGGTAGTGCCTGCTCATCAAATAAGCAGAAAAATGTTAGTGCTACCCTTAAGGGCATAGGCTTAAAGCCAGAGGAGATAGATTCAACAATCAGATTTAGCTTTTGTTATGAAACCACAAAAGAGGAAATTGATTATGCAGTAGATGTTATAAAGGAAAATATTGCTATGTTGCGAAGATATGTAAGAAAATAAAGAAAGCAGGTAAATATGATTACATATAAGTCATTTTTGATAAAGTATGCGGAGATAGGTGTTAAGGGTAAAAATAAATATATTTTTGAAGATGCACTGGTAAAGCAGATAGGTATTGCGTTAGATAGAGTTGATGGCGAATTTCGTGTCCATAAAGAGGACGGAAGAATTTATGTAGATACCTTGTCAGAATATGATTTTGACGAGGTAGTAGGTGCATTACAATGTGTATTTGGTATTGTTGGCATATGTCCTTTAGTACAGATAGAGGATAATGGTTTTGAGGATTTATGTCAGAAGGTTATCCAGTATGTAGACGAGGTATACGAGGATAAAAATATTACCTTTAAGGTTAATGCCAGAAGAGCCAGAAAAAATTACCCACTGGAGTCAATGGAAATAAACAGAAGGCTTGGAGAAGTACTTTTAAATCAGTTTGAGGAAATGAAGGTTGATGTTCATAAGCCTAAGCTTATGCTTAACATTGAAATAAGAAAGCATATTAATATATATTCTGAAACTCTTAAGGGACCAGGTGGAATGCCTATAGGTACAGCAGGAAAGGCGATGCTTTTACTTTCGGGAGGAATTGACAGCCCGGTTGCAGGCTATATGATTTCAAAAAGAGGTGTTGAGCTTGAGGCTACATATTTCCATGCTCCACCATATACCTCACAAAGAGCAAAGGAAAAGGTAATTGATTTGGCAAAAAAGGTAGCAGTTTATTCGGGTCCTATAAAATTAAATATTGTTAATTTTACAGATGTTCAGCTATATATATATGAAAAATGCCCACATGAGGAGCTTACAATCATAATGAAAAGAATTATGTTTAAAATAGCAGAGCATTTTGCAAAGGAATCTGGGGCATTAGGACTTGTTACAGGTGAAAGCATAGGACAGGTATCCAGCCAGACACTACAGTCCTTAGGTGTAATTAATGAGGTATGTACTTTGCCGGTATTTAGACCCGTAGTTGCCTTTGACAAGCAGGATATTGTAGATGTTGCCATAAAAATTGACACCTACGAAACCTCTATATTGCCATATGAGGATTGCTGTACAACCTTTGTTGCAAAGCACCCTGTTACAAAGCCAAACCTTAAGAATATTGAAAAATCAGAGGAAAAGCTGAAAGAAAAAATAGATGAGCTTGTAAAGATTGCTATAGATACAGTAGAAGTTGTTAATGTTGAGGCAGACTAAATATAAAAAATGTTCATCACGCCTATAGCGGATGAACATTTAAGTTTTGCTAAAAAATAGGGGGAAAAATTCCCCCAGTAAAATCTTAGACTAAATTGTGTAAGGTTTAAGTGCTTCTAAGATTGGATCGATGTTGCTTTCATCTGCATGAATACACAAATCGATAGGCTTAGATAAGTCAAGACTGAAGATACCCATAATTGATTTTGCATCAATTACATATCTGCCAGATACTAAATCGAAGTCTGTATCAAACTTTGTAATGTCATTTACAAAAGCCTTAACTTTATCAATCGAGTTTAAACTAATCTGAACTGTTTTCATAATGGAAACCCTCCTATACTGAAAATATTTTAGTTTTGTGAGAAACTCTATGTATCTCAATGCTTACATATTACATTTAAAGCAAATAAAAGTCAATGTGAAAATTTCACAAAAATAATCACAAAATTTTTAAAGGAAGAAAATATAATGAAAAAAGTCGCATTACACAACTTGGGATGTAAGGTTAATACTTATGAAACAGATGCAATGGCACAAAGCCTTAGAGAAAATGGCTACGAGATAATGCCGTTTGAGGAAGGTGCTGATGTCTATATTATAAATACCTGTTCAGTAACTAATATAGCTGACAGAAAATCCAGACAAATGCTGCATAGAGCAAAAAAGCTTAACCCTGAGGCTATAGTTGTCGCTACAGGCTGTTATGTGCAAACTGCCAGCAAGGAAGCACTGGAGGAACAAAATATTGACCTGGTTGTTGGAAATAATAACAAGTCCAATATAGCCCAGATATTAAAGGATTACTTTGCAAGTAATCAAAAAAAGATGGTAATAGATGATTTATCCCACGAAACAACTTATGAAGATATGAGTATGACTACAGTTACAGAACATACAAGAGCCTTCATAAAGATACAGGATGGCTGTAACCAGTTTTGCACATATTGCATAATACCTTATGCCAGAGGCAGAATTAGAAGCAGGGATTTGACCAATATGTTAAGTGAGGTGGAGCAGTTAGCAAAAAATGGCTTTAAGGAAATAGTCCTTACCGGTATTCATTTAAGCTCCTATGGAAAAGAAAAGGCAAGAACTGGTGAAAATCTATCCCTAATAGATGCCATAAGAGAAGTGGCAGGTGTTGAGGGCATTGAAAGAGTAAGACTTGGTTCTTTAGAGCCTATGATTATTACAGAAGAGTTTTTAAAACAGCTAAAGGACATTAAAGAGTTTTGTCCACATTTTCATTTATCTCTTCAAAGTGGCTGTGAGGAAACGCTAAAAAGAATGAACAGACATTATACTCCACAGATGTATTTAGAAAGATGTGACCTTATAAGAAAATATTTTAAAAATCCAGCAATTACCACCGATGTAATTGTAGGCTTTCCTGGGGAAACTGAGGAAGAATTTGCAAAGTGCAGGGAACTTTTAGAAAAGGTGCAGTTTAGTGAAATGCATATATTTAAGTATTCAAAGAGGCATGGAACTATTGCAGCAAAAATGGAAAATCAGGTAGATGATAATATAAAATCACAAAGAAGTGATATATTAATAGCTCTTAACAATGAGATGAATTTAAAATACAAGGAGCAGTTTATTGGTGAGGAGGAGGAAATTTTAGTTGAAGAAAAAATAAAATATAAGGAGAGGGAATATCAGGTAGGATATACAAAAGAGTATGTAAAAGTGGGAATTGTAAGCAATGAAGATATAACCGGAAAAGTAGTTAAAGCTAGGATAGTTGACAATCTTGGAGAAATTTTACTTGCCCAAATATAAATTTTAGTATAAAATACCACTGTATAGTTGTGCGTGGCTAAAAGGACATACTAATTAAATTGCAAAAAGAGAGGTAGACATCAATGAGCGTTATTAGTAGTACACAATATTTTAAAACAGTTGAAGAGCCTAAGGTTGAAGTAGGAGAGGTTTTAAAGGTTGTTTACAATGCTTTAGTGGAAAAAGGATACAATCCTGTAAATCAGATTGTCGGATATATTATGTCAGGAGATCCGACTTATATCACAAGTCATAATAATGCACGAAGCCTTATTATGAAGGTTGAGCGTGATGAACTTATAGAAGAATCATTGACATATTACATCAACAACAAATTAAAGAATAACAAGTAATGGAGAGACATATGAGAATAATGGGCTTAGACTACGGCTCAAAAACTGTAGGTGTAGCAATTTCGGACCCACTTTTAATAACAGCACAACCCATTGAAATAATACGAAGGGAGTCTGAAAATAAACTGCGGCGCACATTAGCGCGTATTGAGGAGCTGGCAGCACAGTATGAGGTGTCAGAAATTGTGCTTGGGTTGCCTAAAAATATGGATAATTCCTTAGGTGATCGTGCAGCTAAATCACTTGAATTTAAAGAGCTGGTGGAAAGAAGAACCTCTCTTAAATGTACTATGTGGGACGAGAGATTGACGACTGTGAGTGCACACAAGGCAATGATAGAGGCTGGAATCAGGCGTGAGGACAGAGGAAAATATGTGGACAGTATTGCAGCTGTTTTTATATTACAAGGATATTTAGACAGTAGAAAGTAAAGGAATGTATATGGAAAAAATTAAGATGATAGTACCTGATACAGGTGAAGAAGTAGAATTTTTTGTACTTGAACAGACAAGAGTGAACGGTGTTAATTATCTTCTGGTTACTGAAAATGATGACGAAGAAGAAACAGATGCGTATATTCTTAAGGATTTATCAAGGGACGAAGAAACAGATGCTGTTTATGAGTTTGTAGAGGATGATATTACACTAGATGCAGTATCAAAGGTCTTTGAGGAATTATTGGATGATATAGATTTTGAAAAATAATTGAATGGAATATTATGTACGAGAATTTTAAAGAAATATTAAAAAGTCATGGCTTAAAGGTTACTAATCAAAGAGTACTTTTACTGGAAGCTTTGTCAAAGCATAAGGGTGAACATCTTACACCTGAAGAAATATATGAAATAGTAAAAGAAGAGCATCCAGAAATTGGACTTGCAACAGTATATAGAACAATTCAGCTTTTATGTCAGTTAGAACTGGTTGAAAAGGTGGTTTTAGTTGACGGAATTGTCAGATATGAAATGGCTGAAAGGGATAGAGGCAGGGCACATCATCATCACCACATTATATGCCTGGATTGTGGTAATGTAGAGTCCTTTGAGGATGATTTATTAGAAAACCTAGAAAGTACTATAGCTAAAAAAACAGGCTTTGAAATTGTAAACCATGAGGTGAAGTTTTATGGTTATTGCAATAAATGTAAAGAAAAACATAAAAATTAATAAAATATAGTGATGTTTGTTTTGATTAATAAGAAAAGAAATGCTTTCTAAAACAGGATTACTGTATACAGAGTCAGAAAATATGGAGGTGCGTGTTTTGAAAATTGAAGAAAATGAAAATGCGAAGATAAAAATAATACCACTTGGTGGTCTGGAACAAATTGGTATGAATATGACAATATTCGAGTATGAAGATAATATTATAGTAGTAGATTGTGGCTTATCATTCCCGGATGATGATATGTTAGGTATTGATTTAGTAATTCCTGATATAACATACTTAAAGGAAAATGCAAGTAAGGTTAAGGGTTTTGTTATTACTCATGGACATGAGGACCACATTGGTGCTTTGCCGTATGTTTTAAAAGAGGTAGATGCTCCAATTTATGCAACAAAGCTTACTTTAGGAATTATAGAGGGAAAGCTTAAGGAGCATGGTCTTGAAAAATCTGTAAAGAAAAAGGTTGTTAAGCATGGTCAGTCTATTAATTTAGGCTGCTTTAGAATAGAGTTTATCAAGGTAAATCACAGTATTGCTGATGCGGCTGGACTTGCTATATTTACTCCGGCAGGTGTAATTGTACACACAGGAGATTTTAAGATTGATTACACACCAGTATATGGTGATACAACCGACCTTACCAGATTTGGTGAGCTGGGTAAAAAGGGTGTGCTTGCTCTTATGGCAGATAGTACCAATGTTATTAAGCCAGGCTTTACAAGCTCTGAAAGAACTGTTGGCAGGACTATTGACCATATATTTGCTGAAAATGCAACCAGAAGAATTATTATTGCAACCTTTGCATCTAATGTAGACAGAGTTCAGCAGATTATTAATTCAGCTAACAAATATGGCAGAAAAGTAATTATTGAAGGCCGCAGTATGGTAAATATTATTAATACGGCAAGAGAATTAGAGTATTTACAGGTGCCTGAAAATACTATTATCGATATAGAAGAAATGAAAAATTATACTGACAGCCAGCTGGTACTTATTACTACAGGTAGTCAGGGTGAGTCAATGGCTGCACTTTCAAGAATGGCTGCATCACTTCACAAAAAGGTAACTATAAAGCCGGGAGATACAGTTGTATTTAGCTCATCACCTATCCCTGGTAATGAAAAGGCTGTATCAAAGGTAATTAATGAATTATCAATGCAGGGAGCTAATGTTATTTTTCAGGATACTCATGTATCAGGTCATGCCTGCCAGGAGGAAATCAAGCTTATCTATTCTTTGGTTAAGCCAAAATATGCTATACCACTACATGGTGAATACAGACATTTAAAAACTCATGCTGCCTTAGCAGAATCAATGGGAATTGATAAGGACCATATATTTATATTGTCCTCAGGTGATGTGCTTGAATTAAGCAGCAAGGAAGGCTATGTTAATGAAAGAGTACAGGCTGGTAGCGTTTTAGTAGATGGTCTTGGTGTTGGCGATGTAGGAAATATTGTACTTAGAGATAGACAAAACCTTGCAGAAAATGGTATTATAATTGTGGTAATGACATTTGAAAAGTACAGCAATCAGCTTTTAGCAGGTCCAGACATAGTATCCAGAGGCTTTGTTTATGTCAGGGAAGCAGAGAATTTATTAGAGGATGCCAGACATATTGTTAATGATGCTGTTATAGATTGTATTGAAAATAACATTGCTGATTGGGGAAAAATCAAGATGATAGTTAAGGAAACCCTTAGCGATTATCTGTGGAAAAAGATTAAGAGAAATCCAATGATTTTACCAATTATTATGGAAGTTGAATAGAGGCGTAATAATGAACGATAATGTAAAAATCAAAGCAGAAGAGCTTATAAGAACTATATTAGATAGTGAAGAATACAAAAACTATGAGCATTACAGACAATGCTTAAAGGAAGACCCTGAATTACAGGACAGAGTCAGGACATTTAGAAAAACCAGGGTAGATGCCTCATATGGCGGTCAAAGTGGAAGAGAAATATCTGATTTACTTACAAGCCAGTATGCAGATATTTTGAACAATACTGTTGCTGCTGGATACTTAAATGCCGAGCTTGAGGTCTGCAAGATGATTCAAAATGTAAATAGCATTATAACAGGCGGTTTACAGCTGGATTTGGATTTTCTATAAAATATAAGTGAATTGGAGATATACTATGAATCTTAAAAAGACATCATCTGCCATACTTAGTACATCTATAAAAATAGTTGTATATATGCTGGTGGCAGTAGGAATATATGTCATTCTTAGTGGAGCATTTTCTTTTGGAGAGCTTATTTTTAGTGAAAATGGAATGGCAGCTAAAGGAAATGGTACTGAAATACAGGTGACTATTCCAAAGGATGCCTCCTCAAAGGAAGTAGGAGATATTTTAAAAAAGAATGGTCTTATTGAAAATTCATATGCTTTTGTAATACAGGTTATGTTGTATGAAGCAGATATAGTTCCTGGTAAGTATGCTTTAAATACTGAGGAAAACCCAAAAGAAATAATAGAAATTTTAAGTGGTGTTACAAAGGATCAAGAGGAATAATATGATTGTCAATGAAAGAATAGTATCATATATTCACTCACTTGAAAAAACCAATACTCCATTACTTGAAGAAATGGAGAGGTTTGCAAAGGAAACAAATGTGCCGATTATCCGAAAGGAAATGGAAGGCTTTTTGAGAACTATGGTTGAAATAAAACAGCCAAAGAGAATCTTAGAGCTTGGCTGTGCCATAGGATATTCGGCAATTCTTATGAGTGAATATATGCCAAAGGACTGTAAAATAACAACTATAGAAAATTACGATAAAAGAATACCTATAGCAACAGAATATATAAATAGGTCAGTTAGAAAAGCTGATATTAACCTTATATTTGGTGATGCCCTAGAAGAAGTACCAAAGCTGGAAAAGGGTTTTGATTTTGTATTTATGGATGCAGCAAAGGCACAGTATATCAACTTTCTGCCACCTGTTTTAGAGGTTATGAATAAGGGTGGCATATTAATTGCTGACAATGTGCTGCAGGAGGGAGATTTAGTAGAGTCAAAATTCACAGTAACAAGAAGAAACAGAACTATTCACAAAAGAATTCGTGAATTTTTATATGAAGTTAAAAACAACGAGCAGCTTACAACCAGCGTAATACCTATAGGAGATGGAATTACACTTAGTGTTAAGCATTAGGAGGAAATATGTATAGTAGACCAGAACTGCTAATACCAGCAAATAATTTAGAAGTATTAAAAATTGCAGTTATATATGGTGCTGATGCAGTATATATAGGTGGGGAAGCCTTTGGACTTAGAGCAAAGGCAAAGAATTTTTCCTTAGAGGAAATGAAAGAGGGAATAGAATTTGCTCATGCACATGATGTAAAGGTGTATGTAACAGCTAATATATTGGCACATAACAACGATTTGCCACAGGTAAGAGAATATTTTAGAGAGTTAAAGGATGTAAAACCAGATGCCCTTATTATTGCTGACCCTGCAATATTCACTATTGCTAAAGAGGAGTTACCGGATATGGAGCTTCATATTAGCACACAGGCAAATAATACAAACTATGGAACCTACAACTTCTGGCATAAATTAGGAGCAAAAAGAGTTGTTTCAGCCAGAGAGCTTTCTTTAAGAGAAATAAAGGAAATCAGAAATAACATTCCTGAGGATTTAGAAATAGAAACCTTTATTCACGGAGCAATGTGTATATCCTACTCAGGAAGATGCCTGCTTAGTAATTTTATGGCTGGAAGAGATGCTAATAGAGGTGCCTGCACACATCCTTGCAGGTGGAAATATGCTGTTGTAGAGGAGTCAAGACCGGGTGAATATATGCCGGTTTATGAAAATGAAAGAGGAACATATATTTTTAATTCTAAAGATTTATGTATGATAGAATATATTCCGGAGCTTATGGAGTCTGGAATTGACAGCTTTAAAATCGAAGGCAGAATGAAAACAGCCTTATATGTTGCTACTGTGGCAAGAACTTATAGAATGGCTATTAATGATTATAGAAAGGACATTAATTTATATAAAGAAAGAATACCTTTCTACAAGCAGGAAATAGCAAAATGCACCTACAGACAGTATACTACAGGATTTTTCTTTGGAAAGCCGGACGAAAATACCCAGATATATGAGAGCAATACCTACTGTAAGGAATATATTTATCTTGGAACAATTACTGATTGTAAGAATGGTATGTACAAAATAGAACAGAAAAATAAATTCCTCGTAGGCGACGAGGTTGAAATAATGAAGCCTGACGGAAGAAATATTATTACAAAGGTATTAAATATTACTGATGAAGAGGGCAATTCAATGGAAAGCGCACCTCATCCAAAGCAAATTCTATATGTGGATTTTGGCATGGAATTAGACAGGTACGATATAATCAGACAAAAGGCAGACTAAATAATTTTTCTTGGAAAGGCACTTTGGGCGTTGTTTATACATAAAATGTATAAATGATGCTTGAGGTGCTTTTCTTTGGTTGCATTTAAAGAACCTTTAACTAAGGAGGAGGAAAGTTTTTGGCTAAAGGAATTAAAAGAAGGCAATGAAAAGGCTAGAAATGTTTTGGTAGAGCATAATTTAAGGTTGGTTGCCCATATTGCAAAAAAATATTTAGGGTGTGAAAAGGAAATGGAGGATATGCTGTCTATAGGAACAATAGGTTTGATAAAGGCAGTAAACACCTATAAGGAGTCAAAGGGCAACAAGCTTGTAACCTATGCCAGCAGATGTATAGAAAATGAAATATTAATGTTTTTAAGAAGTGAAAAAAAGAAAAACAGGGAGGTAAGTATTTACGAGCCTATAGGAACAGATAAAGAGGGAAATGTAATAAATCTGTTAGATATAATTATGTGTGAGGACGAGGATATTATTGAAATAGGAGATACTAATAATAAAATATTAGAAATATTTAATGGCTATAAGGATATATTAAATTCAAGGGAGAGGGAAATTATACGAAGGAGATATGGAATATTAGGAGAAAAGCCTGTAACCCAAAGGGAATTAGCTGCAGAAATGAATATATCCAGAAGCTATGTAAGCAGAATTGAGAAAAAGGCATTAGAGAAATTAAAAAAATACATAGAGAACCACATTGACTTTAAATAATTAATAAGTATATAATTCATTAAGCAAAAATTAAGCTTGTGCTTAGTGAAAGGAACACAGTTTATGGATATACAGATAATTTTAAATGTAATGGCAGAACTTTTTATTATAATAGTTATAGGCTTTATACTTTTTAAGGTTGGAGTTTTTGATAAAGGCTTTAACCAGAAACTTACAAAGCTTATTTTACATGTATCTATGCCGGCACTTATTGTAAGCGCTGTTTTAAATTTAAAGGAAAGACCTAGCGGCAATAACATAAAAACAATTTTTATAATAGCTGTAGGATTTTATTTAGTAATGCCTATTATCGGGCTGATTGTTGCTAAATTAATTAAGGCTGATAATAAAAAGCAGGGATTATTTGCTTTTATGATGACCTATTCAAATATAGGCTTTATAGGTTTTCCAGTTGTAAGTGCCATATGTGGCTCGCTTGGAGTTTTTTATACAGCTATTGTAAATATTGTGTTTAATGTAACCTCATTTACAATAGGAGTGCTGTTTTTAAGAACAGGTGGTGGAGCTAATGGAAAAATAAGCCTTGCAAAGATATTTTCCCCAGGGATGCTTTTTTCTGTATTAGTATTATTTATATATTTCTTCAACTGGCATTTTCCTGTAGTGGTAGAGGAAGCAGTAAAAAAGCTGGGAAACACCACCACACCACTTGCCATGCTGTTAATGGGAGCAACGCTGGCGTCAATGCCATTAAAGCAGATATTTAACGATGGAAGAGTATATATTTTTTCCTTAATAAAACAGATAATCATACCAATAATTATTTATCCTACAGTTAAATATTTTGTAAAGGACAGCGTTTTATTTAATGTGATTATGCTGCTTTTATTAATGCCTGCTGCTACAAATGCAATTATGTTTTCGATAGAATATAATGGAGATGAAAAGCTGGCAGCTAAAACAGTATTTTTATCTACAATAATGTCCTTAGTCACTATTCCGCTTATAATTGTGTTTTTAAAAATAGCTTGAGTTTTTTGGAAATATCTGGTAATATCAAGGTATCTTAAAACCTTATAATATTCTATGTTTCTATGAATTTTCCCATAGAGCTTTATATGTTTTGTAAAATTAATAGTGCCTCCTTTTTAGGTGTGGAAATGCTTAAAATAAATGTAGAGGTAGATATAAGTGACGGCCTGCCAAGCTTTGATATGGTAGGTTTATTAAACTCTGAGGTCAGAGAGTCCAGAGAAAGGGTAAGGACAGCTATAAAAAATCAAAATATAATATTGCCCCCTAAAAGAATTACAATAAATCTAACTCCTATTGATGTAAGAAAAACAGGCAATTATTTTGATTTGGCTATAGCTATTGGTATATTAAGGTGTCTTAAGGTGGTAAATACAAGAACCTTAGAGGATACCTTAATTGTGGGAGAGCTAAGCCTAAACGGTGATGTGAAAAAAATAGGGGGAATATTAGCCATTGTGGCTAAAGCTAAGGAGTTAGGCTTTAAAAACTGCATTGTTCCAAAGGAAAATGAGGAGGAGGGAGCAGTTGTTAGTGGAATAAATGTATATGGTGTAGATAGCTTAAATGAAGCAGCCTCAATTATAAATGAGGGATTTAAAAGAAAGCCTTTACATAAGGATATAGGTGATATATACGAAGCAGGTGCTTTGTCAGAAAAAACCTTTGATTTTGCGGAAGTATATGGAAACGAGGGAATAAAAAGGGCAGCAATCATAGCTGCCTGTGGAAATCATCATTTACTTATGGTAGGACCACCAGGTGCAGGCAAATCTATGATAGCATCAAGAATTTCTACTATTTTACCCAAACCAGACATAAAAGAATGTATTGAGATTACAAAAATACATTCAATAGCAGGAAAACTAAAGGAACATAGCTTTATGTTTAACCGTCCCTATAGAGCACCACATCATACAATTACCCAGAGTGCATTAGTAGGGGGAGGAGTTATACCTAAGGTGGGAGAGGTTACCTTAGCACATAATGGCGTGCTTTTTTTAGACGAGCTTGCAGAATTTAAGCCAGATACTATAGATGCCCTTAGAGAGCCTATTGAAAATGGACAGATAGTTATTAGCAGAAACAGTGGAAAATATGTTTTTCCAGCGCAGGTAATGTTAATTGCAGCCACTAATCCTTGCAAATGTGGTTATTACCCTGATAGAAACAGATGCAGCTGTAGTGAACAGCAGGTGAAAAATTATCTGCATAGAATAAGCGGACCAATTTTAGACAGGATAGACATTACTGTAAATATAGAGCCTATTAAAATAGAAGAAATTGGTTTTAAAAATAATAACAGGTCGTCTGCAGATATGCAAAAAATAGTGGAAAAGGGCAGAAAAATCCAAAGAGAAAGAAATCCTCTGGGAAAGTTCAATTCAAGGCTTACTACAAAGGAAATCGAAGCATTCTGTTTCGTGGAAAAGGAGGCGGACAGGCTTTTAAAAGAGGCATACAATAAGCTGGGACTTAGTATCAGGGCATATTATAAGATTATACGGGTAGCGAGAACTATAGCTGACATAGAGGAGTGTGAATATATAAACAAAAAACATATGTCAGAAGCAATAGGCTACAGAATGGTGAGGTAAAAAATGGAAGAACAAGATAGCTGGCTTTGGCTTTCCTATGTAAATGAAATGTGGCAGGGAAAAATGGAAATATTATACGAGCATTTTCATAGTGCAAAGGCAATATATAAGGCAACAGAAAAGGAATACAAAAAGGTAAAGGGTATAACTAAAAAGGACATAGAAAGTCTGCTAAAGGGAAAAAGAGATATAAATATAGTGGAAATAGAAAAAAGCCTGAAAAGGAAAAGGATAGAATATACCTTTTATGGAGATGATAAGTACCCGAAAAGACTTTACAATATTAAAAATCCACCAATGGTTTTGTTCTATAAGGGCAGGCTGCCTGAAAATAATAAAATGGCAGCAGGTATAGTGGGAGCCAGAATATGTACAGAATATGGCAAAAGCGTTGCCTATGAATTAGGGAAAAATCTTAGTGTTAATAATATAGATGTTATAAGTGGCATGGCAAGAGGTATTGATTCAATGGCACATTGGGGAAGTATAGAAAATAAAGGGTGTACATATGCAATATTAGGCTGCGGAGTAGATGTTTGTTATCCGGTGCAGAATATAGAATTATACGAGCAGATATCTGAAACGGGGGGATTAATATCTGAATACACTCCGGGTACAGCACCGCTTGCCTGGCATTTTCCCAGTAGAAACAGAATTATTTCGGCATTATCAGACAGTGTGGTTATGGTGGAAGCAAAGGAAAAAAGTGGTTCCTTTATTACTGTGGACTATGCACTGGAGCAGGGGAAAAATGTATACGCACTGCCAGGGAGAATTAATGATTTATTAAGTATAGGGTGCAATAAATTAATACTAGAGGGAGCTGTTCCACTTATTTCTATTACACAGCCTGCAGGTGATTTAATAGGGGAAATTAAGTGGGAAAATACAGTGAAAAAGAAATTTTATCTTGCAAAAGAATTTGAGATGTTGTATAGTTGTTTCGGTTTTATGCCAATGACAGCTGTTCAGCTATCGGAAAAAAGTGGCATGGAAATTGACAAAGTATATGAAGGAATTATGTATTTACAACTGGAAGGTGCTATTAAGGAAGTAGCCAAGGGACAATATGTAATCAATGGCAAGATGTAAGAAAGAGAAGTGAGAGTATGGCGAAGTATTTTGTGATAGTGGAATCACCAGCAAAAGTAAAAACAATTAAAAAATTCTTAGGAGCGAATTATGAAGTTGCAGCGTCCAATGGACATGTAAGAGATTTACCTAAAAGTACATGGGGAATTGATTTTGAAAATGACTATGAGCCTAAATATATAACAATTAGAGGAAAGGGAGAAAAGCTTGCTGAGCTTAGAAAAATGGTAAAGAAAGCAGATATTGTTTATCTTGCAACCGACCCTGACCGAGAAGGAGAAGCTATTTCATGGCATTTATCTAAGGCACTTAAATTAGATGATAAAAAAATGAAAAGAATTACCTTCAATGAAATAACTAAAAATGCAGTTAAGGAATCCCTTAAGCACCCAAGAAAGATTAATACAAATCTTGTTGATGCACAGCAGGCACGAAGAGTATTAGACAGAATGGTAGGTTATGGCATCAGCCCACTTTTATGGGAAAAGGTAAAAAGAGGACTTAGTGCTGGTAGAGTCCAGTCGGTTGCTCTTAGAATGATTTGTGATAGAGAAGCCGAGATAGACGAATTTATACCGGAAGAATACTGGACCTTAGAGGCTGTATTAAGTGTTGAGGGAGAAAAGAAGCCGTTAGTAGCAAAGTTTTATGGCGATACTAATGGAAAAATGAATATAACCAGCAAGGGAGAAATCGACAAAATTATTAAAGCTACAAAGAAAAAAAACTTTAAAGTTACAGACATAAAAAATGGTGAAAGAATAAAAAAAGCTCCAATACCATTTACCACCAGCACCCTACAGCAGGAAGCATCTACTGTACTAAACTTTTCTACACAAAAAACGATGAGATTAGCCCAGCAGTTATATGAAGGTGTAGATATTAAAGGCTATGGAACAATAGGTTTAATCACCTACCTGCGTACTGATTCTACCAGAATATCTGATGAAGCAGATGCGATGGCAAGAGATTTTATTAAGGAAACCTATGGTGAAAAGTATGTAGGCAAGAGTGAGGGTGCAAAGAAAAATACAAATAAAATTCAAGATGCCCACGAAGCTATAAGACCTACGAATATTGCTTTGACACCTACAATAGTTAAAGAACAGCTATCTAGAGATTTATTCAGATTATATCAGCTTATATGGAAGAGATTTACAGCTTCCAGAATGGATAGTGCTGTATATGAAACAACATCAGTGAAAATAGGCTGTGGTGACTATATTTTTAATGTTACTACATCAAAAATCACATTTGAAGGTTTTATGTCTGTATATGTTGATTCAGAGGACGAAAAGCCAAAGGCCAACGTTTTACTTAATAAAATTACTAAGGATACAAAGCTATCCCTTGATAATTTTGATGAAAAACAGCATTTTACCCAGCCACCTGCCCATTTTACAGAAGCAGCCTTAGTTAAGGCATTAGAGGAGCAGGGTATTGGCAGACCAAGTACTTACGCACCTACAATTACCACTATTATCTCAAGAAGATATGTTGCAAAGGAAAATAAAAACCTCTATGTTACCGAATTAGGAGAGGCTGTTAATAATATTATGAAAACAGCTTTTCCAGCTATTGTAGATTCTAGTTTTACTGCAAATATGGAGTCACTTTTAGATATGGTGGAGGAAGGAAGCGTACAATGGAAAACGGTTGTTAGAAACTTTTATCCAGACTTAGAGAAATCAATTAAAAATGCTGAAAAGGCATTGGAAAAAATTGAGATTCAGGACGAACAGACAGATGTTGTCTGTGATGTATGTGGAAGAAATATGGTTATAAAGTATGGCCCTCACGGAAAGTTCTTAGCTTGTCCGGGATTTCCTGAATGTAGAAATACAATGCCATATTTTGAAAAAATTGGTGTTGCCTGTCCAAAATGTGGCGCTGATATTGTAATCAGAAAAACTAAAAAAGGTCGTAGATATTATGGCTGTATTAACAATCCGGAGTGCGATTTTATGTCCTGGGGCAAGCCGACGGACAAAAGGTGTCCGGAGTGTGGTGGATATATGATAGAAAAAGGTAGTAAGATAGTCTGTGCCAACGATAAGTGTGGTTATGTTGAAAACAAATAATGGAGGCAGTGATGAGCGTACAATTATTAGATAAAACCAGAAAAATAAATAAACTTTTACACAATAATTTATCAAAAAAGGTCGTTTTTGAAGATTTATGTAAGGTAATGACAGAGGTACTTTGTTCAAATGTAATGATTATAAGCAGAAAAGGTAAAATTCTTGGGAGTTGTGTTAAAGAGAACATTAAAGTTATAGAAAAACATTTTCCAAATGAGCCAGATAAGTTTATAAATGATGATATGAATGAAAGATTTTTAAGTGTTTTATCTACTAAGGAAAATGTTAATCTTGTAACAATAGGTGTGGAGGAGTCTATAGCCAAGCAGTATGCTGCTACTATAGCACCTGTAAATATTGCAGGGGACAGATTGGGTACAATTTTTATATATAGAAATAATGAACAGTATTCTATAGATGATATTATTTTGGTGGAATACGCAACTACTGTGGTAGGCTTGGAAATGACTAGGTCTGAAAGCGAAGAAACACTTGATGAGGAAAGAAAATTAAAAATTGTCAGGGCATCCCTTAAAACATTATCTTATACAGAAATTATTTGCTTTAGAAGCGTTATAGAAGAATTAGGTCCTACAGGACAGGGTATTATTATAACCAGTAAAATAGCAGATGAAAAAGGATATACCAGATCTGTTCTGATAAATGCAATTAAGAAAATTGCAAGTGCAGGGATTATTGAAGAAAGGTCAGCAGGAATGAAGGGAACAAACATAAAAATTGTTAATGAATTTTTGGTTCCGGAGCTAAACAAAATGTAATAAGTGTCGATATATAATTATATAAGATATAAAAACAAAAATTATAAAATGTGGTTAAACGGATTTAAGCCACCTTACTCGTATGGATGCGTACAAGTGAGGTGGCTTATGTTGTTTTTACATAAATACCACAACATAGTGTGACACAGTACACAAATTACCACAAAATAAACTTGATATTTTGTAATATAGACTTTATAATATAAGTTAGTATTTTAGGTCAGTATGTATACAGCAAGGAAAAGGAGATCGGAATGATTAGCTCTAATGCGTACAATTATATAAATGTTTTGTCAAAGGCAGCAGATGCGGCATGGACAAGAAATGAGATATTATCAAACAATTTAGCAAATAATGATACACCAGGATATAAAAGAAAGGATGTCACCTTTGAAAGCTACTTATTTGAGGAATTAGCAAGTGGCTCAAATTCTTCTCTTAGAAAAAAGGTGGATGATGTTGATTTAGAAAATTTAGATGCAAAGGTATATACAGATTATTCAACTCTCTCATATAGATTAGACGGAAATAATGTGGATATTGACACGGAAAATGTTGAGCTTGCATCAAATCAGATTAAATACAATGCGTTGCTGGACAGCATAAAATATGAGTTTAATATGCTTAAGGTAGCTATGCAGAATACATAGGAGGCAGCATATGGGTTTATTTACTTCATTTGATATTAGTGGTTCAGGAATGTCTGCACAAAGACTTAGAACAGATATTATATCGCAAAATATTGCAAATGTTAATTCTACAAACACAGCAGATGGTGGACCATATAGAAGAAAAACTGTGGTTTTTGCTGAAAAAAGTGCAGTGGATTTTGGAGAAGTGTTAATGTCTACAGCTGGAACTGTAGGCAGTGGTGTAAAGGTTACACAAATTGTTGAGGACAACGAAACACCAATGAGTATGGTATATGACCCTGCACATCCGGACGCAGATGAAAATGGGTATGTTACATATCCAAATGTAAATGTAGTTACAGAAATGACAAATTTAATTGATGCGTCACGCTCTTATGAGGCAAATGTTACAGCGTTTAATGCTTCAAAGACAATGGCATCAAAGGGCTTAGAAATCGGACAAAACTAATATATAGTTTAATAATAGTTAGGAGAAAATTATGGCTGATATTTCAGGATTAACAGGAACAGCATTAGATTTATATAATTCGGCTATAGGAAAAATGACAAATAATGAGGCTGCTTCAACAGGTAGCTACAGTGACTCTTTTTCAAAAATATTATCTTCTGCTATGGATATGGTTAATGAAACGGATAGTCTGGCTGCACAGGCTGAGCAGGCAGAGATTAATTTTTCCTTAGGAAAAGCTGATAGTACACATGAGGTGACAATAGCCCAGCAAAAGGCATATTTATCTTTGCAGTATACAGTTGCAGTTAAAAATGCACTTATTAGCGCATACAAGGAAATAATGAATATACAGATCTAGAGGTAACAGAAAATGAACGAAAGGGTTAAGGTTGTCACAAAAAAAATAGTTGATTTTTGGAACAAATATACTAAAAAACAAAAGGGGCTTATTATTAGTGTTACAGCAACAGTAATAGTAGCTCTTGTTATTTTGGCTTTAGTGCTTACAAGAACAACATATGAGGAACTTATTACCTGTGATGATACAGTTTCGGCTGCAAATGTTACAGATACACTTACAAACAACAATATATCTTATCAGACCAGCAATAATGGGCTGACAATTCTTGTAGATTCCGGCAAGCTTGTAGATGCTACATATTTAATAGCACAGGAGGGGCTTACTGCTACAGGCTATACAATGGATTCTTATATTCAAAATATGGGTTTTTCTACAACCTCTGAGGATAGAGAAAGATTATACCAGAAGTATCTTGAGGATAAGATTAAGGATACAGTAGAATCTTTTGATTATGTTAAAAACGCCTATGTGCAGATGACAGTACCATCAAATAAGCTTTCGGTTTTAGAATCAGAGGAGCAGACCTATGTGGCTGTAAAGCTTACTCTTAAGGGAGCAATGCCACAGGGTGCTGCTGATTCTATGGCAAAGTATCTTTCTACAGCAGTAGGAAATAGCAATACCAGCAATATTACTATTATTGATTCTAATGGCAATACATTATTTGAAGGACAGGAACTTTCAAATGGTACAGGCTCTATGACTACAACTGTGAGAAATATGATATATGACAAGTTTTACGATGAAACGGTACAAAAGGTTTCAAAGGCACTTGCAACAACTCAGATGTTCAATACTATTACAGTATCACCAAATCTTGATGTGAGCTTTGACAAGGTAGATATAGTTGATACAAAGTATTACAATGATGACAAGGTATTACATAGTGACTATTCTTATGAGCAGACTGGTGGCTCTACAACAGGCGGTGTACCAGGAACAGATTCAAATGATGATGATACTACATATTATCTGAAAAATGCAGATGGTACATCTGCAAGTCTTACTATAAACAAAAATGAGTATGCAGTAAGTTCAACTGTTACACATAAGGAAGGTGAGCAGGGTACCTTAAACAGGGCATCTTCATCTATTGCAGTAGTTGTAAATAAAAATGTAATATACAACTATGATACCTTAAAGGCAGCAGGTGAATTAGACAATGTAACCTGGGATGAATACAAGGCTGCACATTCAGATATAGTAGAGTTAGATGTTCCAGATGGACTTATCGGAATGATAGCAGATACAACAGGTATTCCGGAAACAAGCATTACAATATTAAGCTATCAGGTGCCATTGTTTGAAGAATCTGAAGACAATGGAAATATTATAAACAATGTATTACCAATCATATTAGCAGTAATTATACTATTATTGTTAGGTTTTGTAGTATGGAGAAGTTTAAGACCTGTAGAGGTTAATGAATTAGAGCCAGAGCTTTCGGTAGAAGAATTGCTTACAGCAACTAAGGAGAAGCAGGCTCCGGTTGAGGATATTGACATTGAGGAAAAATCCGAAACTAGAAAGGCCATTGAGAAGTTTGTTGATGAAAATCCAGAGGCAGTTGCATTATTGCTTAGAAATTGGCTCAATGATGATTGGGATTAACGGAGGCGAAAAATATGTCTTATACAAAAGGTAGTCCAACCAGTGATGAAATATCAGGTGTTACAAAAGCAGCTATATTGCTTATTTCCTTAGGACCTGAAAAATCATCAAAAGTTTTTAAACATTTAAAAGAAGAAGAAATAGAACAATTAACATTAGAAATTGCAAATACCAGAAGTGTATCTCCTCAGACCAAAGAAGATGTTATGCAGGAATTTTATCAGGTATGTCTTGCACAACAATATATTGCAGAGGGTGGTATTGGCTATGCTAAGGAATTGCTTGAGAAGGCGTTAGGAGAGGACAAGGCCAAGGATGTAATTTCTAAACTTACAGCCTCATTACAGGTTAGACCGTTTGAATTTATTAGAAAAACAGATCCTTCTCAGCTTTTAAACTTTATACAGGACGAACATCCACAGACTATTGCGCTTATATTATCTTATCTGCCATCACAGCAGGCATCTATGATAGTTTCAGCACTTCCACTTGAAAAGCAGGCAGATGTTGCAAAGCGTATTGCAAAGATGGATAGAACATCGCCGGATGTAATTAAAGAAGTTGAAAGAGTGCTAGAAAGAAAGCTGTCATCACTGGTAAATCAGGATTATACTATTGTTGGTGGTGTAGATGCTATTGTTGATATTCTTAATTCTGTTGACAGAGGAACAGAAAAACATATTATGGAAAATCTTGAAATTGAAGAGCCAGAGCTTGCTGATGAAATCAGGCGTAAAATGTTTGTATTTGAAGATATTCTTGCTCTTGATGACAAGACTATTCAAAGAGTATTACGAGATGTTGATAACAATGATTTGGGTATTGCGCTTAAAGGCTCAACAGAAGAGGTTCAGAATGTTATTTTCAACAATTTATCAAAGCGTCTTGCTGCTATGATAAGGGAAGATATGGACTTTATGGGACCTGTTCGTATGAAAGATGTTGAAGAAGCACAGCAGAAGATTGTTAATATAATAAGAAAGCTTGAGGATACAGGTGAAATTATTATTGCTCGTGGCGGAGGTGACGAGATAGTTGTCTAATTTATATAAATATTCTACTGTTGTTTGCCCTAAAGATGAAAAAAAGGTTATTGATAGTAATGCCATTATATCAGAAAAAATTGTTAAGCTTAAAGAGGCCTTTGAAAGCCAGCATCATAAGGGCAGCAATGACCAGCCATTATCAGAGGATAAGTTTTCCTTAGGGATTAATGCAGAGCATGTAGAAGGGTTACTTGATGAAGAATATATCAATGAGGAAAATTCCACAGATGAAGAAAAAAATGCTGTCGCACAGTCTGCAAGTGATATTATTGAAAAAGCAAAAACAGAAGCAGAACAGATAATTGAACAGGCTAAAAGGCAAGCAGAGGAAATTGTAAAAGAGGGAGAGGAGAAGGTTAAGCTTATTTCTTTAGATGCCGCTGATGAAGGCAGAAGAAGTGGATATGAGGAAGGAATAAGAAACGGCGAAGCAGAAATTGCTTCAAAGCGAAAGAAGTTAGATGAGTATAGAGAGCAATTAGATAAGGAATATGATGATAGAATAAAGAAAATGGAGCCAGAGCTGGTAGATGTACTTCTGAAAATTTTTTCAGAGGTTACAAAGGTCTTGTCGGTTGATAAAAGAGATTTAATTCTTACACTTGTAAACAGTGTTATGGGTGGAACTGAAGTCAGCAAGAATTATATTATAAGAGCTAACAAGGATGATGCTCAGTTTTTGAGGGATAACAAAGATAGAATTCAGGGCATTGTTGGAAGAGATATTAATATTGAAATAGTTGAGGATCCAGTTTTAAAGAGAAATCAATGCTTAATAGATACTGATTTAGGCATTTTTGATTGTAGTCTTGATATTCAATTAGAAAATTTAATCGATGATATTAAAATACTGGCTTGCTCAGAGGTTGATTATTTTAAAGAAAAATAAAGGTCTTTTTGAAGATTGTAAGTTACTATACAAATAGGAGTTGCTATGTCATTGATTAATGCTTCAAAATATTATACATTATTGGAAAAACGATATACAACAAAGCTGGGCAAGGTTTCAAAGATAGTTGGACTTACTATAGAGTCTATTGGACCGGATGCTAAGCTGAATGATGTATGCTCTATTATTTCAAAGGACAATTCCAAACAGGTAGTCCAGGCAGAGGTTGTAGGCTTTAAGGATAAAAGAATTTTGCTTATGCCCTTTGAAAATGTAGACGGAATAGGTCCTGGCAGCATAGTAGTTAATACAGGTAATGTGCTGACAGTAAAGGTTAGTGATGATATTTTAGGAAAAACTGTAGATGGTCTTGGCAGACCTATCGACGGCAGTGAAATAGAAAATGGTTTTGAACAAAAAGTTGAGGCTGCACCACCTGACCCTTTATCAAGAGAGATTATATCAGAAATTCTCCCTTTAGGAGTTAAGGCTGTTGACGGCCTTATTACTGTGGGAAAAGGCCAGCGTATCGGTATTTTTGCAGGTAGTGGTGTAGGTAAGAGTACATTGCTTGGTATGTTTGCAAGAAATACTAAGGCTGATATTAATGTAATAGCTCTAATCGGCGAAAGAGGAAGAGAAGTAAGAGAATTTATAGAAAGAGATTTAGGCGAAGAGGGTATGAAGCGAAGTGTAGTAGTAGTTGCTACCTCCGACAATCCTGCACTTATAAGAAATAAGGCTGCAAAAACAGCTACAGCTATAGCAGAATATTTCAGGGACCAGGGCAAGGATGTGCTTCTTATGATGGACTCACTTACCCGTTTTTCAATGGCACAAAGAGAAATAGGTCTGGCATCTGGAGAGCCGCCTGTAACCCGTGGCTATCCACCAAGTGTGTATAGTGAAATGCCAAAGCTGTTAGAAAGAGCAGGAATGTCCGATAAAGGCTCTATTACAGGCCTTTATACAGTTTTGGTTGATGGTGATGACTTTAATGAGCCAATTACAGATACAGCTAGAAGTATATTAGACGGTCATATAATGCTTTCAAGAAAGCTGGGACATAAAAATCATTATCCTGCTATAGATGTTTTGCAGAGTATTTCCAGAGTAATGAGCCAGATTGTTACAAAGGAGCATAAAAAGGCCGCAGGAGAATTAAAAAATGTATTAGCAAGCTATAATGAAGCTGAAGATTTAATAAATATTGGTGCCTATAAAAGCGGCACAAATAAAAATATTGATTATGCTATGTCAAAAATAGATCAGGTTAATAGCTTTTTAGTACAACAGACTGATGAAAAATTCCAGTTTGAGGAAGAATTAGAAATGCTTAAAAATATTTTTAAAGATTAATTGTAAGATACATTGAAATCTCAAAAGATATATAAAGTGTAAAGGCGATAAAATATGGCTACTTTTAGATACAAAATGCAAAATATACTGAATTTAAAGGAAAAACTTGAAACTCAGGCAAAAACTGAATTTGCAGAGCAATCTGCCAAATTAAGAGAAGAAGAGCTTAAGCTTTCAAGAATTTATGACGATATAAAAGTATATGAAGAAAAAATAAGAAGTATGAATGAACAAAAGCTTGACATACTTGAGCTGAAGCAATGCAACAATGGAATAAAAATAAAAAAACAGCAGGCAAAAGCACAAAAAAGGAATATTGCATTGGCACAGAAAAATTTAGATATTGCCAGAGGAAAACTAAATCAGGTTATGGTAGATAGAAAAACTCAGGAAATATTAAAAGACAAGGCTTTTGAAGAATTTAAAAGAGAATTAGAGGCTACTGAAAGCAAGGAAGTAGACGAGGTAGTCAGTTTTAAATACAACAAGTTTGAGTAATAGGTGAAGAAATGGCAAAAAACAAAGATATATACGATGAAGATTTAGATATAGAAGGCAAGAAGGAGGAAAAAGGGGGAAACAAGCTTAAAACAATTCTTATAGGTATAATTTTTTTGATTATATGGCTGGGGATATTCTGTGTACTTATAAAATTAGATGTTGGCGGCTTTGGAAGCAAGGTTATGGCACCTATATTTAAAGATGTTCCGGTTATCAATAAAATATTACCATCTACCGACGATACAGATAGCAGCAGTTATCCTTACAAAAGCTTAGCTGATGCTATTACCTACATAAAAGAGCTGGAAAAAAATCTGCAGGATGCCAATGACCAGATTTCTGCTGATAATGAAAAAATAGCAGAATTAAATTCAGAGGTTGAAAGACTTAAAAATTTCGAGCAGGAAAAAGAGCAGTTTGAGAAAATAAAGAAACAGTTCTATGATGAGGTTGTATTTGGTGATGATGCTATCCCATATGACAATTATAAAAAATATTATGAGGAAATTAATCCAGATTATGCGGAAACCTTATACAAGCAGGTACTAGAAAAATATATGTATGATGAAAATTACAAAGAGCTGGCTAAGGCCTACTCAACTATGAAGCCTAAAAAGGCAGCTGCAGCATTGTACGAAATGACCGGTGATTTGGATAAGGTTGTTACTATATTACAGAATATGGATACAGAAAACAGAGCAGCCATATTAGATGCGTTAAGTGATATAGATGCTGTATTTTGCGGCAAAATCACTGTAATGCTTGCCCCATAGGGTATATCAGTTTAATACTGTTAATATATACCAATTAAAACTAAATAGAAAAGGAGGTGCAGGAATGGTAAGTGCAAATGTTACAAGTACAGGAGGCTATTATGCAGGTGCTTCAGCTTCGTCTAAAAGCCTACAAAAAGATAGTAAGCAAAAGGTTGCCTTTGGATTTATGTTACAAAACACAAGCCCAAATGAGCAAAAGGCTTCTGCCGTAAAGACAGACTCAAAGGACGATGTACAGACAAAGGACACAGTAGCAGCAAAAACTGACAAATGTGTTGATGTTAAGTCTGAAAAGACAGAACAGAAGGATTTTGAAAATGCCATAAATGAAGTTAAAAATCAGATGGATAAAGAAAAAAAGTCTTTAAAGGAATTAGAGCTTAACCAGCCACAGATGTATATTATAGTAAATCCACAGGATTTAACAGCTCATAATGAACAGCAGGTTAAAGAGAAAATAGCAGATACACTTGGTATAACCACAGATGAGTTAGATGCTGCCTTAGACAAGCTAAATCTTACAGTCTGGGATTTGACAGATTTACAGAATGCAAAGCAGTTAGCTATGGTGTACGAAAATGTAGAAGATGTGTCAGAGCTTTTAGTAGATAATGATTTGTCAGAAAAAATAAATGACTTATCAGAAAAGCTTTCACAGCTTGTTTCAGACAGTATGGAAACAGCAAAAATCGAAACAGTGCCAGTAGATATACAGTCTACAGCAAAGGATATGGAAAATCCTAATGAAAATGTAGATGATACTGCTAGACAGGAAGCTCCTACAGAGGCTGCAGATACAAGCATAAAAATCAAAGGCATGGACATCGAAAAAAATCTGGAAAATATGCAAAAGGACTTAAGTAGTGAAAATGAACAGACTGGCTTAGAGGATAAAAAGTCAAGTGAACATCTTCCTACAAAATTTTCGAGTGAAAATGTAAATGTGGACGGTATTTTACGGGATTTGACAGATGCTCTTGTTGAAAAGACAGACGGCGTTGAAGAGGCAAGAATTGTATCACAGATTATTGACCAGATAAATGTAAACGCAAAGCCGGGTGTTACATCTCTTGAGGTACAGCTTTATCCAGAACATTTAGGAAAAGTGATAGTTGAGGTTTCCTCAAAGGATGGTATTTTAAATGCAAAAATTGCGGCTGAAACAGAAAATGCAAAAAATGCTATTGAAGGTCAATTAACCTTGCTAAAGGATAGTCTTAATAATCAAGGCATTAAAGTAGAGTCTGTAGAGGTTACAATAGCAGGACATGGCTTTGAAGAAAATCTTGAAAAGGGTAATGAAAGAAATGATAGCTCTAGTCCTAAAAAACGAACAATCAGAAAAGGTTTGTTAGATGAAATAAACGGAATAGACACATCAGAGGAAATTACCGAGGAAGTAAAAATGCAGACTATTGGCAACACAGTAAGCTATAAAGCGTAAAAGAGGTGAAAATATGGCAGGTACAGTATCACATCCTATGGATGTAGTGGACGGAAAGGTTAATACAAATCATACTGAAACAAAGAAAACAGAAAATAAAAAGGGAACAACAAATCTTGGAAAGGATGAGTTTTTGCAGTTACTTGTAAAACAGCTTGAATGCCAGGATCCATTGTCACCACAGTCAAATGAAGATTTTATAAGTCAGTTGGCACAGTTTTCATCACTTGAACAGATGCAGGCTATGACAAAATCATTATCTAATTCACAGGCATTATCATTAGTTGATAAAATAGTTATTGTTGAAGTAGGAAAATCTACTAATGCAGCACAGACAACAACAGTTGCCGGAAAAGTCCAATATGTTCAAATGGTAGATGGAAAAGCATATTTATCAATTAATGACCAGTTGTACAGCTATGATGATTTTGATTCAGTTATCAGTGAAGAATACCTTAAAAAATTAATAGGAAATAAGGATAATACAGATAGTACAGATTCTTCTGATAAAGATACAGCTACTGATGGTAAATCCGGAGCAGAGGATAAGGTTGACGGAGCAGATGCAGAATAGTAAAAGCTCCAGATAGATTTAATTGGAGGGATAAAAATGGAAGTTGTAAACAAATATTCGCAGGTTTCCATGGAACAAATTGCGGATAGGTACTTAAGTAAAAACGAATCAGTGCCGATAAATAAAACAGATGCAAAGTTTAGCTTTGAAGAAATTTTAAGGCAGAAGCAGGAACTAAGTACAGGTAGTGAATTAAAATTTTCTAAACACGCAAGTGCAAGACTTATGGATAGAAATATTAATTTAACCCAAGGACAGGTTGAACGACTAGAGGCTGGCACAAAGCAGGCTGAGGAAAAGGGCATTAAAGAATCTCTTATGATTATGGATGATTTAGCATTTATTGTAAATGTAAAAAATAATACAGTAATCACAGCAATAGACCAGAAATCTAGTAGAGAAAATGTTTTTACAAATATTGATGGAGCCGTTATTGTATAGCTGGACCTTATGGAAGCTATGAGTTTTTGAATGACAGAGAAAACTTAAGACGGACTTTAAGGAGGTCATTTATTATGATGAGATCATTATACTCTGGTGTTTCGGGATTGAAAGTACACCAGACAAGAATGGATGTTATTGGTAATAATATTGCCAATGTAAACACAGTAGGATATAAAGCTCAAAGAGCAAATTTTAGTGAATTGTTTTATCAGACAACACAGTCAGCTTCGGGACCAAATGCTGAAACTGGTGCTGGTGGACAAAACCCAAAACAGGTAGGTTTAGGTGTCAGCCTTGCACAAATATCAACAGATATTACAGGTGAGGGTGGTTCGCAGTATACAGGAAATGGTCTTGATTTAAAAATCAACGGAGATACCTTCTTTGTGGTAAACAAGGGTGGTGCGAACTATTACACAAAGGCAGGTAATTTTACAACAGATGGCTTTGGTAATTTAGTTACAGGCTCAGGTGGCAGTGTAATGGGTTATGTTGCAGAAAGAGATGAAGCAACAGGTGATTTCGCTTTACAGACAGATGAGCTTAGACCAATTTCCATATATAGTGCAAAATACAGCTCAACTGCACCGGCACAGACTACAAAGGCAACTCTTTCAGGAAACATCAATTCAGAGGATGAAAAGTTTACTTCAAAGGGTGTAGGCTTTGTTACAAGTGACCTTACAGTATACGATAGTCTTGGAAATAAATATACTATACAGATGCGTATTGAACAGGACGCAAACAGCACTACAGGCTATAGTATGTATCCGGCAAAGATATTCAAGGGCAATGAAGAAGTTACGGATATGACCATTGAATTTGCTGGTGGTGCTGAAACTGATATAACAGCAGTTGACGGAAAGACATACAAAGGTGTAGAAATCGACTTTAATGGAACAACAGGTAAGCTTGAAGATACCTCACCTGCAGGTGTAAATATTGTTATAAAGGATGCAACAGGAGCTGCTGCACCAGCTTTTCAGACGGAAATAGAGTTTGATTTTTCAAGTCTGACAACCTATGGCGGCGAATCAAAGCTGGAGGCTACAGCAGGTGCTGCTGATAATTCCGGAGCAGGTAAAGGAGTAGGTACAATGATAAGCGTAGGTATCCAGACAGACGGTAAAATCGCTGCTTCCTACAGCAATGGAGATACAGTTTATATTGGTCAGATTGCAGTTGCACAGTTTGCAAATGCAGCAGGCTTGGAAAAACAAGGAGATAACTTATTTGCATCAACTATGAACTCAGGTGAAGCTACATATATGGACATATCTGCTGCAGGACAGGATATGAGCAGTGGTGTTGTAGAAATGTCAAATGTAGACTTAGCTACAGAGTTTACAGATATGATTGTTACACAAAGAGGATATCAGGCTAATTCAAGAGTAATTACTACATCAGATACAATGATAGAGGAGCTTTTAAGCTTGAAGAGATAATCTGATATAGAAGCTGTCCCATAAAAATATTTTGTGGGATGGCTTCTTTTGTTATGAGTAAATTTTAATAGGGGATATCAAATATCTATGGAATAAATAAAGACAAATACACAATATATTGTAAGAAAACCTTTATTTTTGTAAAAAAAAATCTTAATTTTAGTATGTTTTTGTTGGTTTATAGAATAAAGTATGATAGAATAATATATGATTGGTATGAAAGTGTCATATTGTGAAAAAAGAAATTTAGTCGTAAGACAAATTATATATATTAGGACAGGTGAAATATATGGATTTAGCTACATTGATAGGTATAATCGGTGGTATATCGCTGATATTTATCGGAATCGTTACAGGTGATGCTGGTTTGGCAGCTATAAAAAACTTTGCTGATGCAATTTCTGTTGTTATTACATTAGGTGGTACGCTGACAGGACTTTTAACCTCCAACAGCATTTCTGATTATATTAATGGTTTCAAAAGCTTCAAGCTTGCAATTAAGACTATAAAGGTCGATGAAGGAGAAGCTATAAAAAAGATAATAGATTTATCAAATGTTGCAAGAAAAGAAGGTTTGCTGGCACTTGAGGAGGCGGCAGGGGATTTAGAGGATCAGTTTATGAAAAAAGGTGTCTTGCTTATTGTAGATGGTACAGACCCGGATTTAGTAAGAGCTATTTTGGAAACAGAAATGGGCTGCATTGAAAACAGACATAAAAAGGTAATTGCCTTTTGGAATAACATGGCTGCGATGGGTCCGGCATGGGGAATGATTGGTACTCTTATCGGTCTTGTTAATATGCTTAAAAATTTGGAGGACTCATCAACTATCGGACCCAATATGGCAGTAGCACTTCTTACTACTCTTTATGGTTCGATGATTGCAAACTGGATAGCTACACCTATTGCAAACAAGCTGAGTGCAAACAATGATACAGAAATAATGCTGAAAGAAGTTATGATTGAGGGACTTTTATCAATACAGGCTGGTGAAAACCCAAGAGTTATTGAAGAAAAGCTTAAATCATTCTTATCACCAAAGCAAAGGGAAGTGCTTGGTGAAGCTGGCGAGGGCGGTGAATAGAAATGGCAAGAAAACAGAAGGCCCCGGAAGGGGGAGGCGGTTCACCAGCGTGGATGTCTACCTTTAGTGATTTAATGAATTTGCTCCTTTGCTTTTTTGTATTGTTATTTTCTATGTCAACAGTAGATGCTGAAAAGTTTGAAGAAGTAGTTTCCTCATTACAATCAAGCTTTAGTATATTTGACGGAGGCTCTACATCAATTACAAAAGGTGAATTAGTATCAAGCGGTGTCAGTCAGCTGAACAAACTGAATGATTACTACAATAACATGGGTACGAATCAGGATGAAAATGACGAGATTAATGCAGATACAATAAAAAAGTACAAAGACTATGTACAAGGTGAAATGATAAAGGATTCTGAGAATATTGCAGATAGGCTGGGTGACCAGCTGGCTGGCAGTGGACTTGGAAATAAAGGCGATATTGAATTGGAGGTAAATGCCCAATATGTTACAATGACATTAAACGGAGCACTACTGTTTGGCTCAGGAAGTGCTGATATTAGAAGTGATGCCACAGAGTTTATGGACAAGCTGGGTGATGTGCTTAAAAACTATGATGATTACAATATTCAAATAATAGGACATACGGATACAGTTCCTATGGCTCCAAATTCAAAATTCGCAGATAACTGGGAGTTGTCCCAAGGAAGAGCATACACGGTATTAAAGTACCTTATTGATAAAAAAGGAATGAATGCCAAAACTATGAGCTGTATGGGAAGAGGAGAATACGAGCCGGTAGCTTCAAACGACACACCAGAAGGAAGAGCAAGCAATCGTAGAGTTGAAATTAGAATATATAATCAGATAAGCAGCGAAACAAACTAAATACGGAGGCAGAAATGAAGAAAGGTTTAATAAACATTATTATAGTTATTTTATCGGTTACAAATATAATCTTATCGGCTATAATTGTATTTGCTGTTGTACCAGCAATGAATAGCACAACTGATCTGGTAAATAAAGTTGCACAAGCAATAAATCTGGAAAAAGAAGGCAACAATGGCACAAGCGATTTAACTATAGATGATATAGATACATTTACATTTGCAGATAGTATGCTGGTAAGCTTAAAAGCAGGAGATGACGGAAAAACTCACTATGCTTCCTTTAAGCTTACATTAACCTTAAACAAAAGTGACGAGGCATACAAAAAATACTCAGAAACATTGAAAACAAGTGAAGAACTTATGAAATCTAAAATCAATACTGTTGTATCAAAATATACTAAGTATGAGGTTGAAAATAATCAACAGGCAATATTAGATGAAATAGTTACCGAACTGAGAGCATTGTTTAATAACACAACCTTTATATATAGCGCTGGCTGGAGCGAATTTGTAACCCAGTAGTTTATAATCAAAAAATCTCAGGGAGGTGAGAATTTTGGGTGAGGTACTTTCGCAAAGTGAGATAGATAATCTGTTAAAGGCACTAAGCACAGGTGAGTTAGATGCAGAGGATTACAAAAATAAAGATGAAAAACAGGTAAAAGCTTATGATTTTGCCAGACCATCAAAATTCTCTAAGGAACATCTAAGAACTCTGGAAATTATATTTGAACATTATGGCAGATTGTTATATACAAACCTGCCGGCATATTTAAGAAAAAATGTGCAGGTAGAGGTCATGAACTCAGAGGCAGTGGCCTATTCTGAATTTTCAAATGCTCTATCAAATCCAGTTTTGCTTGGAATTGTAGATTTTGAACCGTTGAAAGGAAACATAGTAATAGAGTTGGCAACAAATCTAGGCTATGCTATAATAGATAGAATGTTAGGGGGCGAAGGTGAAAGCCTTGACAAAAAAAGAGAGTTTTCTGAGATAGAAATAATACTTATAGAAAGAATTATGACTATATGTGTGGATTTACTACGGGAGCCTTGGCAGAATGTAGTTGCAATACAGCCAAGACTTACAAGAATAGAAACAAATCCACAGTTTGCCCAGATTATTTCGCCGTCAGAAATGATTGCGATAGTTACTCTTAATTTAAAAATAGGTGAAGTTGAAGGACTTATGAATATATGTCTTCCATACATATGCTTAGAAGAAGTTATGGATAAACTTAATACCAAGTATTGGTTCTCTACTATGAAAGAAAAGGATGAGAACACCTATGAGGAAGTAATAGAAACACTTATTTCGAAGGCAGAAATACCTATTAGGGCTATTTTAGGAAGCAGTACAATTTCAGTAAATGATTTTGTAAACATCCAAAAAGGTGATATTATAAAATTAAACTCACGAGTTGGTGAGGAATTAGACGTATATGTAGGAAATATTAAGAAGTTTAAGGCTTTGCCAGGTACTTCTAATGATGACTACGCAGTACGAGTTACATCAATCATTAGGGAGGAAGAGTAGATGGACGGAATGCTATCTCAAGATGAAATTAACGCATTATTAAATTCAATGGACACAGATAGTTCTAGTGAAGAAACAACTGCTGCATCAAGCAATGAGAACTTCTTGTCTGACATGGAAAAAGATACCATGGGTGAAATTTCAAATATTAGCATGGGTACAGCGGCAACAACTTTGTCTTCCCTTGTTAATCAGAAAGTTGATATTACAACACCTTCGGTACAGATTTGTAACTGGGATGATTTGGTATCTTCATATGACAGGCCATGTGTATTTTTACAAATTTCCTATAAAGAAGGTTTAAATGGAAACAACATTCTTATTCTTAAAGAAAAGGATGTTAAGATAATTGCAGATTTGATGATGGGTGGAGATGGTAGTAATATAGATGGAGATTTAACAGAGCTGCATCTAAGTGCTATATCAGAGGCAATGAACCAGATGATGGGTTCAGCGTCTACATCACTTTCATCAATGTTAAATACAAAAATCGATATTAGCCCACCAGTTGCAAGCTTGGTGGACTTAAACGAAATTGTTGACTCTAGTGAGGTTTCAGATTTCTTTCACGAAGATTTTGTTAAAATCTCATTTAGAATGACTATTGGCGATTTAGTCGATAGTGAAATAATGCAGTTGTTCCCTGTAGAGTTTTGTAAAACTCTTTGTCATAAATTTGGTGTGGACTCAGACGGAGCAGCAGCCGAAGAGCCGGCACCAGAACAGCCTAAAAAAGAGGAAGCTCCGAGTACTACACAGCAGACTATGAATCAGCAGTCACAGCCAGCTATGAATATGAGCAGTCCAAACGGCGTTGGTATGCAAAATATGAATCAACAGGTACCACAGGCTATGCCAAATGGATATGGTGTGCCAAACGGTTACACAATGCCACCTATGGGAATGGCAAACGGACAGGGAATGCCAAATACGAATATGCCAAACGGATATGGTATGCCGCAATATGGAATACCACCAATGCAGGAGGTTAATGTCCAGCCGGTACAGTTTCAGGCATTTTCACCAGATCTAGTAGCTGTAAACCAGAAAGAAAATATAAATCTTATTATGGATGTTCCATTAGAGGTTACAGTTGAGTTGGGTCATACAACAAAGTCAATTCAGGATATTCTTGAATTTGCACCAGGTACAATTATTGAATTAAATAAAATCGCTGGAGAACCTATAGATGTTCTTGTAAATGGCAAATATGTTGCCAAAGGCGAGGTTGTCGTAATTGAGGAAAGCTTCGGTGTAAGAATAACAGAAATTATCAAATAATATTATTAATCAGGAGAAGAAAGCTATGGCAAAAAATATTTTAATTTGTGATGATGCAGCATTTATGCGCATGATGATAAAGGATATTTTAACAAAAAATGGATATAACGTAGCGGGAGAGGCTGAAAACGGTAAGGTTGCAGTTGAAAAGTATGCAGAGATTAAACCAGATTTAGTAATGATGGATATTACAATGCCAGAAATGGACGGTATCCAGGCACTAAAGAAAATTAAAGAAAATGATCCAGCAGCAACAGTTATTATGTGTTCGGCAATGGGTCAGCAGGCAATGGTTATTGAATCAATTCAATCTGGAGCTAAGGATTTTATTGTTAAACCATTCCAGGCAGACAGAGTTTTAGAAGCTGTAAAAAAAGCGGTAGGCTAGTATGAGCATACTTGCATCAGGTGGAACTGATAGTCTCCTTAGATTTATTACTTTGCTGATTACATTTGCACTGGTATTAGCAGTTACATATTTTGTCACAAGGTGGATAGGAGGCTATCAAAAAGAAAAGTTTTCCAAAGGAAATATTAAAATAATTGAAGCAAAACAGATAGGCAGCAATAAATTTATTTATATTGCCCAAATTGGAAATGATTATTATGCGTTATCATCAGGAAAAGACAACTTTTCTGTTATAGGTAAAATTGACGGAGAAGGCATTAAAATTTCTGAGGATAATGATAATGTAGCAGAGCAGCCTTTTTCGGCTGTATTAAATAAGGTTAAAGGCTTGAAAAAACCAAAAGAGTAAGGTATACATATGAAACACAAATTATTCAAACTAAATAAAATTATATGCCTTCTGCTTATTGTAGTATGTTTTGTGTTAATCAATAGTGAAAAGGTAAGTGCTTCACAGGTGGAAACTACCACGGGTGAACAGGCTACTATGGATACATCAAACAACAATGAGTTATTTGGATTTACAGTTTCTACGGATTCAGAGGGCATAAGTAGTGCATTAAAAATAGTATTAGTGCTTACTGTTTTAGCATTGTGTCCATCTATTCTAGTAATGCTTACTTCTTTTACAAGAATATTAATAGTAATGCATTTTACCAGAAGCGCAATAGGTACCCAGACAGCACCTCCAAATCAGATATTAATAGGCATTTCATTGTTTTTAACCATATTTATTATGTCGCCGGTATTTGGAAAGATATATACAGATGCGTATGTACCATTTAGTAATGATGAAATAACACAAGAAGAATTTCTGGATGCGGCAATAGACCCATTAAGAAATTTTATGTTTAATCAGGTAGATGATAAGGATTTGGATTCTATGTGCCAGATTGCAGGTATTACCTCTGTGAGTACAAGAGAGGATATTCCTACTACAGTATTAATACCAGCATTTATTATCAGCGAGCTTAGAATTGCCTTCTTTATTGGATTTTTGATATACATTCCATTTCTTGTAATAGATATGGTTGTTTCATCTGTGCTTATGTCAATGGGTATGATGATGTTACCACCAACCACAATTTCAATGCCTTTTAAAATACTTTTATTTGTTTTGGCAGACGGTTGGAATTTAATTATAGTTAATTTAGTTAAGACATTTACAGTATAGGAGGAACCATGACAGTAGAAGCAGTTTTGGATATTGCAAGTGAAGCTTTGTGGACGATTATTATTACATCTGCACCACTTATATTGTTATCACTTGTAGTAGGACTTATTGTTAGTATATTTCAGGCAGTAACCTCTATACAAGAACAAACCTTGACCTTTGTACCAAAGCTTTTAGCTATATTTATAGGTTTAATGGTGTTTGGCTCCTTCATATTAAATACCTTAGTTTCCTTTATAGAAACCTTATGGAATAGTTTTGGAGAATATATCTGATGATAGATATTTACATTTCTCAACTTAATTTGGAATATTTTTTCTTAATATTGGTAAGAATCACAGCTTTTATATTTATTGCTCCTTTTTTTGGACAAACAAATGTGCCTCAACGAGTTAAAGTGGGGCTTTCTGTGTTTTTATCAATAATTATATTTAATTTAAACCCTGGAAGTGTTCCGGAATACGATTCAGTATTGGATTATGGTGCACTTGTTATAATGGAAAGTATTGCAGGTCTGCTTATTGGTTTTTCAGCATATATTTGCAATACTATAATATTGTTTTCAGGCAGAATTATTGATACAGATATTGGATTATCTATGGCACAGGTTTTTGACCCGTCCACAAACTCACAGGCTACAATTACTGGATATATGTATCAATATTTTTTACTGCTTTTAATGCTTGCATCTGATATGCACATATTTTTATTAAACGCTATTATGGATTCATTTAAGGTTATTCCTATTGGTGGACTGTCGCCAAAAGTGACTATGTACAATACAATGATAGGATTTTTAAAGGATTACTTTATAATAGGCTTTAGAATAGTTTTACCTGTATTTGTAGTAATATTACTTCTAAATTGTGCGATGGGCATTATGACAAAGATTGCAAGCTCAATACATATGTTTTCTGTAGGTATTCAGATAAAGATGCTAGGTGGCTTTTTAATACTGTTTATGACAGTTTCACTACTCCCTAGCATAGCAAATTTTATATTTGAAAAAATGCAGGACATGGTAGTAAATATAATGCAACAAATGCACTAAATACGAGAGTTGAATTATATGGACGATTACAGATTATTGAAACTAAATCTACAGTTGTTCGCCAAGGACGGACCCGGTGGAGAAAAAACTGAGCCAGCTACACAAAAAAAGCTGGATGATGCCAGAAAAGAAGGACAGGTAGCAAAAAGTAAGGAAATTGTCAATGCGACTTTTTTAGTAGGTGTATTCTATATGCTGCAATTTACTATAGGAACTATCGGAGAAGGCTTAATAGACACCTTTAATGAAAATTATTCTATTATTCCTAACTATATAAATAGAGAGTCAATGACTATTTCCACAGCCACAAAGGTATTTGAAAATGCTATGTGGGACATATTGCTTATTTGTGCACCTATTTTACTGGTAACTGTATTTATTGCTTTTTTTGGTGATTTTGTACAGGTTAGATGGCGGCCTACAGCAAAGCCTATAACACCAAAGTTTAATAGAATAAGCCCTGTATCTGGATTTAAAAGAATATTTTCAGTACAGTCACTTATAAATTTACTTAAATCCATGGCTATAGTAGCCATATGCCTATATATTATTTACGATGAAATAGTAGATAATTTTAATGGTATTGTAAATATATATGAAATCTCCTTAGAGGCTGCATTAGTTTTTGCAGGAGAAATGGTGTTTGGGGTGGCTACAAAAATAAGTCTTTTATATTTAATTATCGGTGTTATTGACTTAATATATCAGCGTAGAAAGTTTAACGAAGATATGAAAATGACAAAGCAGGAAGTTAAGGATGAATTTAAAAATACAGAAGGAAATCCAACAATTAAGCAGCAGCAAAGACGACGCATGAGAGAGGCATCTCAAAGGCGTATGATGCAAAAGCTTCCTGAAGCAGATGTTGTAATTACAAACCCTACACACTTTGCAGTAGCAATAAAATATGATTTATCTATTGCAGACGCACCAGTAGTTCTGGCAAAGGGTGAAGATTATCTGGCTATGAAAATAAAAGAAATAGCCAGGGAAAATGATGTTGAAATTGTAGAAAACAAGCCACTTGCAAGAGCCTTGTATGCTAGTGTTGATGTGGGTGAAAAGATACCACAGGAGCTATATCAGGCAGTAGCAGAGGTATTAGCTTTTGTATATGGCGTTAAAAATAGAGAAATACCAACAAAAAAATAAAATAGAAAAAACGAAAGGAGATAGGAAAAATGAAGAAGACTGATTTAGGCTTAGGCTTATACCTTTTAGCAGCTATAGTATTTCTTATTATTCCTATTCCTAAGGGTTTGTTGGATGTGTTATTAGCAATTAATATGGCAGTAGCCCTTACTATATTATTTAATGCCCTGTTTTCAAAGGAAGCACTTAATATGTCGTCCTTCCCATCATTATTGTTATTAACCACATTGTTTAGAATTTCTTTAAATGTTTCCTCTACAAAACTTATTCTTGGCTCAGGGGATCCGGGAAAGGTAGTAGAAACCTTTGGAGAATTTGTAGGTGGAGGAGATTTAGTAATAGGTATTATCGTATTTATTATATTACTGATAGTTCAGTTTATGGTTATTAACAAGGGCTCTGAAAGAGTAGCAGAAGTAACTGCAAGATTTACTCTTGATGCTATGCCGGGTAAACAGATGGCAATAGATGCAGACTTAAATACTGGTGCTATAAATGATAAGCAGGCAAAGGAAAGAAGAGAAAAATTACAAGAGGAATCAGCTTTCTTTGGCGCAATGGATGGTGCTGTAAAGTATGTTAAGGGAGATGCAATGGCAGGCCTTATGATTACAGCTATCAATATGATTGGCGGTATTGTAATGGGTGTTATGCGTCAGGGACTAGATATTACGGAAGCTCTTAACAAGTACACTATTCTTACTATTGGTGATGGACTTGTAAGCTCAATACCTTCACTTTTAATATCTTTAGCTACAGGTCTTATTGTAACGAAAGCTTCAAAGGAAGCCGATATGGGAGATACAGTTTTTGCCCAGCTTTTTTCTATACCTAAGGTTTTGTGGGCTGTAGGTGGTTCTTTAATATTCTTAGGAATATTTTCACAACTACCAATGCTTATATTTGTTCCTTTAGGTGCCTTATGTATTTATTTAGGCTTTAGAATCAGAGATAGTAAAAGTGTTGAAAAGATTGAGGAGGAGGTTGAAACAGAGCAGAGTGAGGCAGAGGAAATCAGGCGTCCGGAAAATGTTGTTTCCTTGTTGCAGGTAGACCCTATTGAGTTAGAGTTTGGATATGGTATAATTCCATTGGCTGATGTAAATCAGGGTGGAGATTTATTAGACAGAGTTGTAATGATTCGTAGACAGATTGCATTGGAACTGGGAGCAGTTGTGCCAATTATCAGATTAAGAGATAATATTCAGCTTAATCCAAACCAATATATTATAAAAATAAAAGGTATTCAGGTAAGTGAGGGCGAAATATTGTTCGACCATTATTTAGCAATGAATCCGGGAATGGTAGAGGAGGAAATTACAGGTATCCCAACCTTTGAGCCTTCTTTCCATTTACCAGCTATATGGATTACTGAAAGTCAAAGAGAAAGAGCAGAAACACTTGGCTACACAGTTGTAGACCCACCATCAATTATTGCTACCCACCTTACAGAAATTGTAAGACGACATATTGATGAGTTGCTTACCAGACAGGATGTACAAAATCTTATTTCAAATGTTAAAGAGTCAAATCCAACTCTTGTGGACGAGCTTGTACCAAAGCTTTTAGGTGTAGGCGAAATCCAGAAGGTATTACAAAACCTTTTAAGAGAGGGCGTTTCAATACGAGATTTAGTTACAATAATGGAAAATTTAGCAGACCATGCTGTAACTACCAGAGATACAGATATACTTACAGAATATGTAAGGCAGGGCTTAAAGAGAGCTATATCTAGCAAGTTCTTTGATGCTAATGAAACTACAAGCGTAGTTACACTTGACCCGGCATTAGAGCAGGAAATTATGGGTTCGGTTAAACAAACAGAGCAGGGTTCATTTATTTCACTTGAGCCAGCCAGAATACAAAAAATAATAAATAGTGTAAAACAGGAGGCAGAGAAACTTGAAAATATGGGAAAAGCCCCTATTGTAGTTACATCGCCTATTGTTAGAATATATTTCAAAAAATTAACGGAAGATTATTTAAAAGATTTAATTGTTATTTCATACAATGAAATTGAATCAAATATTGAATTACAATCAGTAGGGATGGTGAACGCATAATGATAATCAAAAAATTTCAGGCACCGACAGAAACAGAAGCAATGTTAATGGCTAAAGAGGAAATGGGCAGTGCCGCAGTCATAATGAATATAAAAACAATTAAGCAAAGAGGACTGGCAAGATTATTCAAAAAGGATATAGTAGAAGTAACAGCTGCATTGGAGGAGAGAATACCTACAGATAAGCTGCCTACAAAAACTATTGATTTGATTGCAAAGGAGCAGATATTACCTGAGCTTGAAGTGCCAAAGACAAATGCAATAGAAGAAAAGTTAGATAATTTACAAAACATTCTTGAAAGTAAAATAAGCAATAGCGAAAAGGATACAGATATTTCAGAGGACGACAAAAAGGAAGAAGAAAATAGTGTTAATCTGAAATTTATCCAGCTTGTATATAGACAGCTTATAGAAAATGAAGTTGATGAAAAATATGCAAATCAGATATTAGGAGAAATAGAAAGCTCATTGAAGAAGGAATCCAATGTAGACAGCATATTAGCAGGGATTTACCAGAAAATTATTTTAAAGCTGGGTCAGCCAAAGGCAATAGAGGTTGATGAGAAAAAAGGAAAGATTATATTCTTTGTTGGTCCAACAGGTGTAGGTAAAACTACAACTATAGCAAAGTTAGCTTCTTATTTCAAACTGGAAAAAAAGGCAAAAATAGCCTTAATTACATCAGACACTTATAGAATTGCAGCGGTAGAGCAGCTTCGTACCTATGCAAATATTTTAGATGTGCCTCTATCTGTAGTTTATACCTTAGAGGAATTTAATAATTCTATAAAAATGTTTGAAGGCTATGATTTGATTTTAGTTGATACAGCAGGACGCTCCCATAAAAATGACGAGCAATGTAATGAAATGTTTCATTTAATTGAGGATTGCGTAATAAGCGAGCAGCTGGTAAAGGAAGTATATCTTGTGCTTAGTGCTGCCACCAAATACAAGGATTTAATGAAGATAAATCAGGTCTACAGCCATATAAAAAAATATAGCATAATATTTACAAAGCTTGATGAAACGACTTGTTTAGGTAATATTTTGAATATGAAATTAGCTACAGGTGTTCCACTTTCCTATGTAACAAGTGGACAGGCAGTACCTGACGACATTTCAATTATTGATGCACAAAAAATTGCAAGAAGTCTTCTTGGTGGCAATGAATAGCCCATAGGAAGCAAGGAGAAGTGAAATGGATCAGGCAGAAAAGTTAAGAAATATAATAAAACAACAAAATCAAACCAATGTCAGAGTGGCAAGAGTGATTACAGTAACCAGTGGAAAGGGTGGTGTTGGAAAGTCAAGCACCTCCATAAATTTGGCCATACAATTTAGAAAGGCTGGAAAAAGTGTAATTATTTTTGATGCAGATTTTGGTCTGGCAAATATCGAGGTTATGTTTGGTGCTATTCCAAGGTACAGCTTAGCTGATATGATTTTCAGGGGTAAGGATTTTAAGGATATAATAGTAAAAGGACCAATGGATATAGGCTTTATATCTGGCGGCTCAGGCATTAATGGTCTGGGCAATATGAACAAGGACCAGCTGGTTTATCTGGTACATAAGTTAAAGGAACTGGAAACACTTGCTGACATAATAATTATTGATACTGGAGCTGGTATATCAGACAGCGTATTAGAGTTTGTTGCAGCTTCCTCAGAGGTTGTATTGGTTACAACACCAGAGCCTACCTCTATTACAGATGCCTATGCACTCTTAAAGTCATTAAACACCAGAGCAAATTATGAAAGAGAAACCACACAAATTAGAATTCTTACTAACAGAGTTTCCAGCTATGATGAAGGAAGAAATTTGTATAATAAATTAAATGTTGTAGTTGATAAATTTTTGAAAATAGATTTGAAATTTTTAGGAATAGTTCCAAATGACAACAATATGTCTAAGGCTGTAATACAGCAAAAGCCAATTTCTATGATTTATCCGGAATCAATGGGAACAAAGGCATATGAGGAGATTGCAAAAGCATTATTGGAAAATCGCGAAAGCAGAGAAATCAAAAGAAAAGGTTTGGCGGCAGCGTTTGCAGGTATGTTCAAGAAAAACCATATGTAATACATAGGAGGCAAAAATGCTAAGTAAAATAATCGGCGTTGGTAACAAAATAGAGCTAACTAGAGTAAGCCAGGTTGCAGATAGAGATACTAACAATTTGACAGGAGAAAATGGGAAAAAGGTTTTAGTAAGTCAGGTCTACGATATTCTTGATGAAGATAGGTTAAAAATAGCTATTCCTTCAGAAAGTGGAAAGATAGTATTATTACCTAATAATACCAGGATTGATGCGTGCTTTTATACTACAAATGGACTTTATCAGGGAAGATTTATTATTGTAGACAGATATAAAGAGGGCAATCTGCTAGTACAGGTGGTTGAGCTTATTAATGAACTTACAAAATACCAACGAAGACAATATTTTAGACTTAGCTGTACCATGAGCATTAAATATGTACCTATAGACGAAAAACAGTTTGAGGAATATTCAAAAGAAAAAAATATCCTTGAAAAAATAGATGAGCAGGAGGCAATTACAGCTGTAGCATTAGATATAAGTGGTGGTGGAATGAGATTTGTATCTAAAAGCAGGCATGAAAAAAACAACTTTATCGCTGTTTCCTTAGGTATAGAATATACCCAGAAAATAAAAAAATATGGAATTTTAGCCAAGGTTATAAATGTTTCTACTTCAAAAAACAATAGTGTATTATATGAACACAGAATAGAATTTTGCAATTTAGATGGCAATGAAAGAGAAGAAATCATTAAATATATTTTTGATGAGGAACGAAAAAGAAGAAAGAAGGAAAGTGGCCAATGAGTAAAAAAAACATTTTAATAGTAGATGACTCTGCACTCATGAGAAGGCTAATATCTGATATAATTAACTCAGATAATCGATTTGTAGTGAAAGACTTAGCGAAAAATGGTTTAGAGGGTTTAGATTATATAGTAAAAAATCAGGCAGAGTATGATGCCGTAATCCTAGATATTAATATGCCAAAGATGAATGGTTTGGAATTGTTAGAGCAATTACAAAAAAATCATATCAGATTAAAGGTTATTATGGTAAGTACCTTGACCAAGGAAGGTGCAAAGGAAACAATTATTGCATTGGAACGAGGTGCCTTTGATTTTGTTACAAAGCCTGAAAACTATTTAGAGGCAAAAGAGGACAGCTTTAAAAATCGACTATTAGATATGTTAGAAGCAGCGACTAATGCTTCAGGTACTTCCTGTACTGCTGATTTGAACAGATTTACAGATGAGAAAAGAGCTAATAAAAAGCCAGATTTATCATCACATAGTGTTCAACAGGAAATTACTCCAAAAAATTATATCGCTGTGAATAAACGCATACAATTTGCTCCACACAAAAAATATACGGGACAAAAGAAAAATAAAAAGAAGCTTATTGCATTGGCTTGCTCTACTGGAGGACCAAAGTCATTACAGTCAGTAATACCAATGCTGCCGAAAAATCTTGATGCACCAGTTGTTTTGGTACAGCATATGCCAGCAGGTTTTACCAATTCCCTAGCTCAAAGGCTAAATGATATTAGCAAGGTTACAGTTAAGGAAGCTGCTGATGGTGAAATTCTAAAAAAAGGCTGCGTGTATATTGCACCAGGTGGAAAGCAGATGAAAATTCAAACATCTAAGGGTATTCAAAGAATATCTATATTAGATGAGCCGGCAAGGGATGGATTAAAGCCTTGCGCAAACATTATGTATGAGTCACTTATAGACTCAGACTATGATGAAATTACATGTGTTGTATTAACAGGCATGGGTGCCGACGGCACAAATGGTATTGGAATGTTGGGTGAAAAGAAAAATTTATATGTAATTGCCCAAAATGAAGAGACCTGTGTTGTATACGGTATGCCAAAAGCCATTGCAGAGGCAAAACAGGTGGATATAGTTGTTCCACTAGAAAAAGTTGCCGATGCCATTACTAAGAACGTGGGGGTGCTAATCAATGGATGTTAGCCAATATTTAGAAATTTTTATCGATGAGACTAAAGAACATTTACAGACACTTAGTGAACAGCTTATGATTCTTGAGCAGGAACCTAAAAATGAAGATACAATTAATGAAATATTTAGAGCTGCTCATTCATTAAAAGGTATGGCTGGCACTATGGGATATAAGAGGATGCAGCATTTAACACATATGATGGAAAATGCACTTTCTGAAATCCGTAGTGGAAATATGAGTGTTACAGAGGATTTAGTTGATATTTTATTCCAATGCTTAGATGCATTAGAGGCTTATCTTGATCAGATATGTGAGTCGTCTGATGAAGGTACAGAAGACAATGAAGCAATTATAGCAAGACTCAACAATTTTATGAGTGGAGGTTCAAATCCACCAGCACCTGTAGCAAAGGAAGAACCAAAGAAGGAAGAAAGCACACAGGCGGCTGATACAAGCAATATAAAACTTGCAGATTTTGAAATACATGCTATAAATGAAGCCTTAGACAAGGGGCTGAATGTATATTCTATAACTGTTAAGGTGGATGAAAATTGTATTTTAAAAGCAGCCAGAGCCTTCTTGGTATTTAAAGCTGTTGAGGAGCTGGGTGAAATTATAAAATCAAATCCTTCAGTTCAAGATATTGAAGATGAAAAATTTGAATTTACATTTGATTTATACATAATATCAGCAGAAAGTTACGAAAAGGTAAAGGCTACTATTGAAAATGTATCAGAAATCAGAGGTGTTGATGGTACCCAGATTAAGGAAAAGATTTCTGCTGAGCCAGCAAGCGAGGCTGGAAAAGAAGAAAAGGCAGAAGTAAAGCCTGAGGTCAGGGAAACAGCACCAGCAAAGGCCGCAAATACACCACAAAAAGCGGAAGCAGCACCAGCTGCAGCGCATAAGACAGGCAAGCCGGTAGTTAATCGTTCAGTAAGAGTAGATATTGAAAAGCTGGATGTACTTATGAATCTTGTCAGTGAGCTTATTATTGCAAAGAATGGTTTAGTTTCTGTAAGCACTACAGAAAAGGTTGGAGAATCACAAAGCTTCAATGAACAGATTGAATATCTGGAGAGAGTTACAACAAATCTCCATGAATCTGTTATGAAGGTCAGAATGATGCCTATCGAAACTGTAACACAGAAATTCCCTAAAATGATTAGAGATTTATCAAAGAAGCTTGACAAACAGATGAAGCTTACTATTACAGGTGAGGATACAGAACTCGATAGGACCGTTATTGATGAAATTGGTGACCCACTTATGCACTTGCTTAGAAATTCAGCAGACCATGGTCTTGAAAATGCTGAGCTTAGAGCAGAAAGAGGCAAAGACCCTGTAGGAAGTATTACTCTTAACGCCTTCCAGGATGGAAATAATGTTGTTATTGAGGTTGGTGATGATGGTAATGGTATTGATGTTGAAAAGGTAAGGGATAGAGCCTTAGAAAAGGGAAATATTACTCAGGAGCAGGCTGATACAATGACTGACAAGGAGATAATAGGGCTTTTATTCAGACCAAGCTTTTCTACAGCAAAACAGGTTACAGATGTATCTGGTAGAGGTGTTGGACTTGATGTTGTTAAGACAAAGATTGAATCCTTAGGTGGTGACATTGAGGTTAAGACGAAATTAGGCGAAGGCAGTACCTTTATTATCAGATTACCTCTTACACTTGCAATTATTCAGGCACTTATGGTTGAAGTTGGAACAGAAAAATATGCAATTTCCCTTGGCTCAATCCAGACTATTGAGGATGTTGAGAAGGATGAAATTAAGCATGTACAGCAAAAAGAGGTTATTAACCTCAGAGGCACAGTTATTCCAATTATCAGATTACATGATGTTCTTGATGTGGAGCCTTTAGAGGAAGAAATGGATTCTTTGACTGTTGTTATTATTAAGAAGGGCGACAGACAGGCAGGTCTCGTTATTGACAGACTTATAGGACAACAGGAAATAGTTATTAAATCCTTGGGCAAATATATTGCAAATAGCAGCAAATTAATTAGTGGAGCTACAATACTGGGTGATGGTGAAGTTGCACTTATTATTGATGCTAACACTTTAGTATAATGGAGGTGCTGATATGGATAACAATAAAACAGGAATCAATTCAGTACAGTACATAGTTGTAAATTTAGGTGCTGAACAATACGGCATAGATATTAAATATGTTGATAATATCGTTAGAATGCAGAAAATAACAAGAGTTCCAAAGGCACAAAGCTTCTTTTCCGGTGTAATCAATCTTAGAGGTGAAATTATACCTGTTATGAGTATTAGAAAAAGATTTGGCTTAGTTGATGATGAAATCACAGATAAAACAAGAATTATTGTAATTAAGCCAGAACAGCAGGAAGCTATAGGCATATTAGTTGATGTGGTTAAAGAGGTTGTTACACTTACTGGTGACCAGATTGAAAAAGTTTATAGCAATGGTACTGATGAAAAGAGCAAATTTGTTTCAGCAGTTGGAAAAAATAATGATGAACTTATCTCATTAATGAATATAAGTGGAATTTTAGACTTTGGTGTCTAAAGAAATGAGGTAGATATGTCGAAGATTGATTTAAGCAATTTAGACGCAGTACAATATGATGTATTAAAAGAAATAGGTAATATTGGTGCTGGAAATGCTACAACTGCATTAGCTCAGATGCTAGGTGTAAAGATTGATATGAATGTACCGAAGGTAGATCTTGTAGATATGTCTGAAATCCCTTCAATAATGGGCTCAGAAGAAGATATTATGGCCGGTATATTGCTTTCTTTAGAAGGTTCAATAAGTGGAATGATGATGTTCTTGCTGGAAATTAATTCAGCAAGAACATTAGTTAATACACTTTTACAAAAACCATTTGATCCATCAAAGGTAGATTCACCTGAATTTGATGATATGGAGCGTTCAGCATTAAATGAAATTGGTAATATAATCACAGGTGCATATTTATCAGCACTATCAGATTTGACAAAGCTGACAATAGTGTCTAGTGTACCGGGACTGCAAATAGATATGGCGGCTAGTATATTAAGTGTTCCTGCTATTGCCTTTAGCCAGTTAGGTGACAGGGTATTGCTTATAGAAACAAAATTTGATACAGAACACAGTCTTAATGGATATTTTGTATTGGTTCCGGATTTGGATTCATATGATACAATTCTAAAATCGTTAGGTTTATAATAAACCATACAAATTAAGAATTTAAAGGATAGGAAGACAGACTATGGGCGAGGTCATCAAGGTAGGAATGGCTGATTTAAAAGTTTGTACGGCTCCGGATAGTCTTACAACATTAGGACTAGGTTCTTGCGTAGGAATAGCATTGTATGACAAGGCTACAAAGGTTACTGGACTTGCACATATAATGCTGCCAAGCAGTAAAGAAATAAGCAATAATTCAAATATTGCGAAATTTGCAGATACAGGAATTGAAGAAACAGTTAGAATTATGGAAGAAAAGGGTGCGGATAGAAAGCGTATGGTGGCAAAAATTGCCGGAGGAGCACAGATGTTTGCATTTTCCATAAAAAACAATGATATGCTGAATGTTGGAGACCGTAATGTATATGCAGTCAAAGAAAAATTAAAGGAACTTAATATTCCAGTAATTGCTGAGGATACTGGGTTGAACTTTGGAAGAACAGTAATAATAGATTCTGAAACAGGAGTTTATACAATCAAAGCAGTTGGAAAAGAAATTAAAAAGATTTGAGGAAACACTATGAAAGAGCGATTTAAATACATTCCATCAATAGTTATGCTGTTAGCAGGATTTATTGCTTGCATAGTAACAATAATATGTAAGTACCAGATATTAGAAACACTTATAGTTATACTTGTTACGCTGATTATTTTCTATATAATAGGAATTGTAATTAAAGCGCTCTTTAATAAGTTCCTCATTGATAAGGAGATTGCTGATGAGGACACTGAAACCTCAGACAAGGAAGAAACAGAGGAAAATTCTGATGAGGAGAAGGAGTCAGAGGTCTCTTTAGAGGAAGAAAAACAGGAGTAGGTAATGTATAAGAATTCAGGAGGTGCGTCATTTGGCATCAGAAGATAAAAATAAGCTGTGGGAGGCTTATACAAAAAATCCAACAGCAACACTTAGAGAACAGATAATAATTGAATATGCACCATTAGTAAAATTAGTAGCAGGCAGATTAAATATGTATTTAGGCTATAATGTAGAATATGATGATTTAGTAGGCTATGGTGTGTTTGGACTTATTGATGCTATAGACAAATTTGACTATAGTAAGGGCATAAAGTTTGAAACCTATGCAAGTCTTAGAATAAGAGGATCAATACTTGACCAGATAAGAAAAATGGATTGGATTCCCCGTAGTCTAAGACAAAAGCAAAAAAAGATAGATGCTGCTGTGGGCAAGCTGGAAACAGAGCTTGGCAGACCAGCTACAGATGAAGAAATTTCAAGAGAGCTTGGAATAAGTGAAGATGAATACACAGATTGGCAAGGACAGGCAAATATTTCTAATATAATTTCTTTAGATGAATTTATTGAAGCAAGTGGTGAAAAGGGCATTGCTACAGTTAGAGCTAACCCTTTTGAGCAGCCGGAGGAGGTTGTGGAAAAAGCTGAAATAAGAAAATTACTGGCTGAGTCCTTAGACGGTCTTACAGATAAAGAAAAAAAGGTAATATTATTATACTATTACGAAGAGTTGACTTTAAAGGAAATTAGCAGCGTACTTGAGGTATCAGAGTCAAGAATATCGCAGTTACATACTAAGGCACTACAAAAAATGAAGGTAAAATTAGGTAGTGCTGTTGCTGATATATTCAGCAATATGAACTTTTAGGAGAAAAATATGGCACAAAAAAATAGTTATTTCAGATTAAACATAGATGAAATGGGTATAAGTATGCAGTATTTTCCACCAGTTGACGGTGGAAGCCCATTAAGCATTGAGGATGTTACCGGTTATTTGCAAAGGAATAATATTAAAGCTTATGATTTAGTGCGAATTAATGACACTATTAAGCAGAATAAAGAAATAACAGTTACAATCAGCACTGAAAGAGCATATTTTATCGATGAATATATGGATATTCTGGTTTCTCCTGACAAAATGCTTGCAGTTGCCAGATTTTACCCACCATCTGATAAAGGCAGCAGAATGTCCAGTGAGGAAATAATCAGAGATTTAGGACATAAGAACATTAAGTTCGGTATTGATGAAAAGATTATTGAGGAGTATGTTAAAAATCCTTTATATATGACTAAAATAATTATTGCAAAGGGTATAAAACCTATACAGGGACATGATGCAAGGATTGAATATAAATTTAATACAGATAAAAAGGCAAAACCACAGCTTAATGATGACGGAACAGTTGATTTTCATAAGCTGAATAATATAAATCATATTTCAGTAGGCGATGTTTTAGCTGTAAGGTATCCAGAGGACAACGGCAAGTCTGGAAAAGATGTACACGGAAATGAAGTTAAGCCAGCAAAGGTTAATAGAATAAATCTTCGCTATGGAAATAATATAAAAATAAGTGAGGACGGAAATACACTAACCTCAATGGTAGATGGTCATGTTACTCTTGATGGAGATAGAGTTTCTGTATCGAATGTATATGAGGTACAAGCAGATGTAGATACCTCTACAGGTGATATTGAATATAATGGAAGTGTAAATATTAAGGGAAATGTCAGAACAGGCTTTAAAATCAGGGCCAAAGGCGATGTGGAAATTTCAGGTGTTGTTGAAGGAGCACTTATTATTGCCGACGGAGATGTAATTCTACACAGAGGAATACAGGGTATGGGCAGATGTCAGATTATTGCCAATGGCAATCTGGTGTCCAGATTTATTGAAAGTGCAGTAGTAGCTGTAAATGGCTACATCGAAACAGATACAATTCTACATAGTAAAATTGCTGCAAAGGGCGATATTTTTGTCAGAGGAAAAAATGGAAATATTATTGGAGGAAATGTTCGCTCAACCTCATTAATAGAGGCTACCTGTATAGGTTCGCCAATGGGTACAACTACCTGCGTAGAGGTAGGTAGTGACCCTGAAATTTTAGACAAGGTTAATAATCTGAAAAAGGATATAGCAGAAAAAAATAAAGAAAAAACAGAGATTACCCAGAATATTATGCTTCTTAAAAATAAACTAGAGAGAGGCAGATTAGAAAAGGAAAAAATACCTTTGTTAAAAATTAATGCCACAAAGGCACTTGCATTAGAAGGAGAAATAACAAAATTAACAGAAGAGTACGAAAAAAATTGTGCGTTGCTTTCTGAAGATAAAAATGCAAGGATTAATATTATTAAGACAATTTATCAAGGCTGTAAGGTGACTATTTCAGGAGATTATATACTTATCCATGAGTCGTTGGCAAGATGCTCTTACAGAAAAGAAAATTCAGAAATTAAGGCATTTCCTTTATAAAATTCCATTGGAGGCATTTATATGATTGGAAGAACAACAGCTATTCAGGGAACGATGCAGAGAAGTGATGAAAGTGCACTGATTAGAAAAAATGAAGAAAACAGACCACTGGTCGATCAGTCAAATGCACAAAAGCTTAATGAAAAAGAAGTGCAGGAGAAATATGAAAATGTTGTAAAAAAGGATAATGCAGACTATAATAATGAAAAATATGATGCAAAAGAAAAGGGAAAGGGAGAATATCTTCTTTTAAAAAAGAAGAAAAAGCAAAAAAAAGATGAGGAGGACGGAGTAGTCAGAATAAAACATAGTGGTGGTTTTGATGTTAAAATATAAAGCGAGGAAAGCTATGGGAGCCTTAGAAATTTTCTTAATCATTTTCGGGATAATACTTGTTGTTGTTAGTTTTGTGTTTGGAGAACATTTATCTTCTATGGACAACAAAAATTCAGAGTATGATGGAAATGTAGCCAAAGTTACAAAAGAAATAGTAAAAAAAGAAGTAGAAGCAGAGGTTGCTAATGTTATAGATGAAAAACTGGAGCAGGCAGAGGTAAAACTTGACAAGCTGACAAATGAAAAAATAATGGCATTAGGTGATTACTCTGATGATGTTAATTTTAAAATCACAAAAAATCATGATGAAGTAATGTTTTTGTATGATATGCTAAGTGATAAGGAAAAGACTATTAAAAATACTGTTAAGGATGTTGAAGCCTTAAAAGCAAGTATTAAAAATCTTCCTAACAGTACAGGTATAGACGAGAATAGTCACAGTGTTTCAAAATCTGGTGCTTCAGATAAAGCTAAGTCAGATAAAATAAATAAAGAGGCTGTGCTCACAGAGGAAACAGGCTCAAAGGCTAATATGACAGAAAAGTCCCTGAAAAATAGTCAGGCACAAACTCTTGGCAGCGTAAAGGCTAAGAGTAAACAGACAATAGGGGACAAGGCTTTATCAGATACAACAAATACTTCAAAAACAGAAGCTTCAAATGAAAACAAAGAAATTTTAGAGTTATATAGGGAAGGTAAAAGTGCAGTAGAGATAGCGCAAAGGTTAGGCAGAGGAGTGGGCGAGGTTCAGCTTATTATTGGACTATACAACAATAAGCAATAGAAATATATAATATGTAATGGAGGTTAAAAAGGAGATTAACTAATGAAGTTAAAATATTATTTAAGAGGGTTGGGAACAGGTATATTGTTTGCAACCCTTGTTTTATTTATATCGTATACATATCATAATACTGACGCGCAGGTAAAAAAGAGAGCTAAAGAGCTGGGTATGATTGAAACAACAGAAAGTGCATCCAATTTGGAAACTATAACTACAAAGGCAGAAAATGACACTTCAAGTGGTGATACAAAACCAGAAGATAATACAAAATCAGAAGGAGATACAACCACTAAAACTGCTGATGATGAAACAAAAAGCACTACAGCTAGTGAAACTACAAAATCAGAGCAAAATACAACAACACCACAAGCTGCAACTGTTACAGAAACTACCAGCACAATAGATAATATACAGACACAGTTTGAATTTAGCATTGTAAGTGGTATGAATTCCCAGCAGGTGGCAGGTATATTGCAAAGCATTGGTGCTATTGATAGTGCTACAGGCTTTGACCAATATCTGGTACAGAATGGATATGCAGACAGAATAAAGGTAGGAAATTTTAAAATTCAGGCAGGTGCATCCTATGAAGATATTGCTATTTTAATTACAAATTAAATTTTTTATCTATAGTTGTAAACGATATTTTCTGTTAGAATTTATGGTGTAAATGCTACAGAAATAATTTGATAATGATTTTATGATGAAGCAATTAATTATTTGAAGCTGTTGTATATTATTATTTTATAAATGTAATAAAAAGTCCTTGCAGTAGGGCTTTTTTTATGTTATAGTCTTAAGGTCGGCTATTTTTAGCCAAGAAAACACACATATGGATGCTTAGATGGGTGCTTTTGCTCGAAGTTGTCTGGGCAGTAGAAGTATGTGAAAGAAAATTTAAACTCGGAGGTACGAAAATGAGCGTTATTTCAATGAAACAGTTATTAGAAGCAGGTGTTCACTTTGGACATCAGACAAGAAGATGGAACCCTAAGATGGCAGAGTACATCTACACAGAGAGAAATGGTATCTACATCATCGACTTACAGAAGTCTGTAGGTAAGGTTGATGAAGCTTACAAGGCAATCTCTGATATTGCTGCTGAAGGTGGTACAATTCTTTTTGTTGGTACAAAGAAGCAGGCTCAGGATGCTATCAAGTCTGAAGCTGAAAGATGTGGTATGTACTATGTTAACGAAAGATGGTTAGGTGGTATGCTTACAAACTTCAAGACAATCCAGAGCAGAATTGCTAAGTTAAAAGAAATCGAAACAATGTCAGAAGATGGTACATTTGATGTTCTTCCAAAGAAGGAAGTTATCGAATTAAAGAAGGAATGGGATAAGCTTGAAAAGAACCTTGGTGGTATCAAGGAAATGAAGAAGCTTCCAGATGCTATCTTCGTAGTAGATCCAAAGAAGGAAAAGATTTGTGTACAGGAAGCTCATGCTTTAGGTATTCCACTTATCGGTATTGCTGATACAAACTGTGATCCAGAAGAATTAGATTATGTTATTCCAGGTAATGATGATGCAATCAGAGCTGTAAAGCTTATTGTTGCTAAGATGGCAGATGCTGTTATTGAAGCTAACCAGGGCGAAACAGCTGAAACAGCAGAAGAAGTTGCTGAAACAGAAGAAGCATAAATATAGACATTATATCGTTGGAGGATTGAAAGATGGAAATTACAGCATCTATGGTTAAAGAGCTCAGAGAAATGACAGGCGCAGGCGTTATGGCTTGTAAGAAAGCATTAGTTGAAACTGATGGTAATTTCGATGCAGCGATTGAATTATTAAGAAAAAAGGGTGAAGCTACAGCAGTAAAGAAGGCTTCAAGAATTGCAGCAGAAGGTACTGTACTTGCAGTTGTTGAAGGAAATAAGGCAGCTATTGTAGAAGTAAACTCAGAAACAGACTTTGTTGCTAAAAACGACAAGTTTAAGACATTCGTTGCTAATGTTGCAGACCAGATTCTTGCAACAGATGCTACAACAGTTGAAGCTTTATTAGATGAAAAGTTCATCAAGGATGAAGCTAAGACAGTTAAAGAAGAATTAGTTAGTCAGATTGCCGTTATCGGTGAAAATATGACAATTAGAAGATTTAAGAAAATCGTTACAGACGGAGCAGTTGTTCCATATATTCACGCTGGCGGAAGAATTGGTGTTTTAGTAGAAGCTACAACATCAAATGCTAATGATGAAGTTAAGGAAGCTCTTAAAAATCTTGCTATGCAGATTGCAGCTCTTAACCCTAAGTACACAAGCAGAAATGATATTTCAGCAGAAGAGCTTGCTAAGTTAAGAGAAATCACAGTTGAAAGTGCTTTAAATGATCCATTTACACTTCCAAAGCCAATCCTTCAGAAGTTAATTGACAAAGCAGTTAATGATAAGGTATGGAGTGATGAAGACATTGCTATCTACGAAGAAAAGAAGAGCAATATGAACTACTTACCAAACTTCCTTTCAAAAGAAGCAAAGAGCCAGTTAGCTCAGTTAGCTCTTGATGATAAGGCTGAAATCGCTGAAAACAAAATCTTTACAGGTCTTGTTGAAGGTCGTGTATCTAAACAGCTTAAAGAAATCTGTCTTTTAGATCAGGTTTATGTTAAGGCTGAAGACGGTAAGCAGTCAGTAGCTGCATACCTTGCTGATGTTTCAAAGAAAACAGGTGCAGACCTTGCTATTAAGCAGTTTGTTCGTTTTGAAACAGGTGAAGGTCTTGAAAAGAAGAGCGAAAACTTTGCAGAAGAAGTTGCAAAACAGATGGGTAACTAATTAGAAAAGAAACCTTTGAATTTAAAGCCAGTAAATATTCGGTATGTCGTGTATTTACTGGCTTTTTTAGTGATTAGAGTATTAGAAAGCATTAATAGGTTGAAGAATAAAGATTATAAAATAATCAAATTTAAAGTTAATGAGCAGAGGTGATTATTATGAAATATGTAATTCATATTTGAAAAGCAAGTAAAAGGCTAATTTTATCGACATAGCTAAGAACATATGATAATATGAAATTGTAAATTGCCAACAGCACTGAGGAGAAATAAAAATGAGAATGTATTTTAAACAGAGAATGTTTTCGTGGTTTGACAGCTATGATATTTATAACGAACAGGGAAATGTAATCTATGTCGTTAAGGGACAATTATCTTGGGGACATTGCTTAAAGATATTTGACAGCTATGGAAATGAAGTAGGCACAGTTAAGGAAGCGATTCTTACATTTCTTCCGAAATTTGAAGTGTATTTGCATAGTCAATATCAAAGGAAATATTTTGTATGACAGACCAATATGTAATTGATGTGGCAAATTCACAAGATTCCCTTGCTGCACTTATGTTTGTGCTGGCTATTGATGCAGAGAAATGTTCAATAGATTAAATAGTAATTACGTATGATGTAGTTTTAAATACTACATAAAGCATTTGACAAATCTACATAAATATATTACTATATTTAAGTGCAAACAGGCACATTAGAGGTATATATGAAAAAGAAAGAAAAGGTCATATATTATAAGGATGAACTTAATGATGAATTTGCAGGGGATAATATAGTTGCAAAAAAAATCGATGCCAGTTATGTATATTTAAGAGATAGCTTTTTTGGAAAGGCAGCTCATATATTCTGGTATCGTATAGTGGCTATTCCAATGGCAAAGGTGTACATGAAAATACACTTTCATCACAAAATAGTAAATAAAAAGCTGCTAAAAAAAGCTAAAGCTACCGGATATTTTATGTATGGAAATCATACACATTTCTTAGCAGATGCCTTAGTGCCAACTATGGTTAATATGCCAAAAACAGTAGCAGTAATAGTACATCCAAATAATATATCAATGCCATTTTTAGGAAGGATTACTCCATATCTTGGGGCTTTGCCATTGCCAGATGACATTGAGGCTGGCAAAAATTTTGTAAAGGCAGTGGAGGAAAGAATAGAAAATAAATATTGTGTTATGATATATCCAGAGGCACATATCTGGCCTTTTTATACGGATATTAGACCATTTAAGGATTTGTCCTTTAGGTATCCTGTAAAGCAAGGTGTTCCTACATTTTGTCTTACAAATACATATCAAAAGAGAAAGTATTCAAAAAAGCCTAAAATGGTTACTTATATTGATGGACCATTTTATCCGGATGAAACATTAAATACAAAAGAAAAAAAGCAAAAACTGAGAGATGATGTCTATAATACAATGAAAAACAGAGCTAAAAATAGCAATGTGTGTATGATTAGATATGAAAAATCAAAAGATTTATAGAAGAATAAACAAAGGTTGATTTATGATAAATATATTATTTTCAGGTAATGATAAGGTATTAGACGGAGTTCTTACCTGTATGCTGTCTATATTTAAAAGGACTACTACAAAAGAGCCATTTTGTTTTTATGTTATGACTATGGACGCTACAAGGGTAAAGGAGCAATACAAGCCTATAGATGATAATATGATTGCCTTTCTAAATAAGGTAGCAAAAGAGTACAATGAGGAAAATGTAGTCATTAAATTAGATGTTACTGATTTGTATGAAAGGGAATTTAAGGAGTGTCCTAATGAATTAGCATATTGTTCGCCTTATACATTGCTAAGGCTGTTAGCAGATTTAGTTAATGGACTGCCTGATAAACTATTATATCTGGATGTAGATATTTTATTTAATCGAGATATAATATTGTTGTACAATATAGATGTTACTGGATATGAATATGCAGTAGCAAGGGATCATTATGGAAAATATCTTATAAATCCAAATTATATAAATGCAGGTGTTTTGCTCCTTAATATGGCTGAAATTAGAAAGACCGGCTTGTTAGAAAAATCAAGACAGTTAATCAAAACGAAAAAGCTGGTATTTGCAGATGAAAGTGCTTTGTATAGAAGCACAACAAAAAAGAAGATGTTGCCACAAAGGTTTAATGATCAGAAATTTTTACACAGGCATACAGTTATTAGACATTTTTCTAAAAGATTATTTTATTTACCATATCCACACACAGCAAATATAAAACAGTGGAGGGTAAGTGATATTCATAGAATATTTGGATATTATCAGTTTGATGATATTTTATATGAATACATTTTTCTTAAGAAAAAGTATGAGAGTGAAAGTAAAGGAGAATACTAATGAACAATTCAAATATTATCCCTATTTTTTATGCGTGTGATGACAATTTTGTAAAATATACACTTGTTTCAATGAAGTCAATTATTGAAAATGCTTCAAAGGATTATCAGTATATAATTCATATACTAAATACAAATATATGCGAGGAAATGAAAGAAATCGCATACAATATGGCAAATGAAAACTTTAAGGTAGAATTTTGTGATGTAACAGAGTATTTAAAATCTATTAATGACAAGCTTCCCATAAGAGATTATTATTCAAAAACAACATATTACAGATTGTTTATTGCAGAGATGTTTCCTGAATATGACAAGGCTATATATATAGATAGTGATACAGTAGTTTTAGGAGATATGTCCGAGCTTTATTCCTACGATTTAGGAGATAATTATGTAGGTGCTGCAAATGAACAGGTAATGATACAGGTAAACACCTATGGCGAATATGTAGAAAAGGTGCTTGGTATTAACAGACATCAGTTTTTTAATGCTGGTTTAATAGTAATTAATTGTGACCAGTTTAGAAAAAATCATGTGTTAGACCAGTTTGTCCAGTTACTTCACACATACAATTTTATTGTTACACAGGATGAGGATTACTTAAATCTTATTTGTAAGGATAAGGTTTGCTGGATTAAGCAGCAGTGGAATACAGAGGTTTTTGGAGAAATAGCATATGATGAAAGTACATTTTGTTTACTTCATTATATTATGGTTTCAAAGCCTTGGCATTATGAGGGCTGCCGTTACGAAGAGTATTTCTGGAAATATGCTAAGATGACACCTGTATATGAGAAAATTTTAAAGGCGCTTCACGATTATACAGATGAGGAAAGAAAAAATGATGCTGAGTCCTGTGATGGATTACTCCAGATGGCAAAGGACGAGATAGCTAAAGAAAACAACTATCTTAATATGCTAAAAAGTGGAAAACTTAAATCAAAGGACAGACTTTTAGTATTAGATAAAATTGCAAAGTATGAAAGAGAAGGAAGATTTGATGAGGATGTTGAGGAGGACCCTCCTACGCGAGAGCTGCTTCCAGACGAAATAGATTATCTAAGAAAGAAAGCCACCAGCAAGATTAAAACAAAATTTGCATATAAAATGGCAAGAAATTTCCTTAATAACATTATTGATGATAAGAAAATGATTATTAAAGAAATTAAGGGAATAGAAAATTTCCAAAACTTAAATTCTGGTGCAATAATTACCTGCAATCATTTTAATGCTTTTGATAGCTTTGCTATACAGGTAGCCTATGAAGCGGCAAATCAGCCGAATAGAAAGTTTTTCAGGGTTATTAGAGAAGGAAATTACACTAATTTCCCAGGCTTTTATGGAATGCTTATGAGAAACTGTAATACTTTCCCACTTAGCTCAAATGTTAAGACTATGGAAAAATTCCTTAAATCTATGGATAAGGTATTAAAGGATGGACATTTTATGCTTATTTATCCAGAGCAGAGTATGTGGTGGAATTATAGAAAGCCGAAGCCGTTAAAAAAAGGCGCATTTACCTTTGCTACAAGAAACAATGTACCAGTGCTTCCTTGCTTTATTACAATGGAGGATAGCGATATTTTAGGTGATGACGGTTTCTATGTGCAGGAATATACAATTCATGTTGCACCACCTATTTATCCTGACCAAAATAAAACCAGAGCAGAAAATATTGAATATATGCGACAGAAAAACTACAACATTTGGAAACAGGTATACGAAGAAACCTATAAGGAGCCTCTCACCTATAGCTGTGATAAAAATGTAAGAGCATAAATATATTGCATACTTTTTAAATTAGTGATAAACTAAAAGACAGTTTAATCAGGCTGAATAGGCTTGGTATCTTGTATAAGTGCATTTGCATTTATAAGAAAGGAAGTAACAATATATGGAAAAGAAGAATATTGATTGGGCAAATATTGGTTTTGCTTACCACAAAACAGATAAAAGATTTGTCGCAAATTTCAAGAATGGTGCTTGGGACGAAGGAACACTTACAGATGATGATACTATTACTATCAGCGAATGTGCAGGTGTTTTACAGTATGCACAGACCTGTTTTGAAGGTTTAAAGGCATACACAACAGAGGATGGACACATTGTCTGTTTCAGACCAGACTTAAATGCTTCCCGTATGAAGGATTCTTGTGCAAGACTTGAAATGCCAGTATTTCCTGAAGATAGATTTGTAAAGGCAGTTAAGGATGTTGTATTAGCAAACGAAGGATTTGTACCTCCATATGGTTCAGGTGCTACCTTATACATCAGACCATATATGTTTGGCTCAAGTCCTGTTATTGGTGTAAAGCCTGCTGAGGAATATCAGTTCAGAATTTTCACAACACCAGTTGGTCCTTACTTTAAGGGTGGCGCAAAGCCTATTACAATTAAGATTAGTGATTTTGATAGAGCAGCTCCTCATGGAACAGGTCATATCAAAGCAGGTCTTAACTATGCGATGAGCTTGCACGCTATAGTTACAGCACATGATGAAGGATATGCAGAAAATATGTACTTAGATGCTGCAACTCGTACAAAGGTTGAAGAAACAGGTGGAGCAAACTTCATTTTTGTTACAAAGGACGGAAAGGTTGTTACACCTAAGTCTGGAAGTATTCTTCCATCAATTACCCGCCGTTCACTTATGGTAGTTGCTAAAGAATATTTAGGCTTAGAAGTAGAAGAAAGAGAAGTATATAAGGAAGAACTTAAGGACTTTGCAGAATGTGGTCTTTGTGGTACAGCAGCAGTTATCTCTCCAGTAGGAAAGATTGTTGACCACGGTACAGAAATATGCTTACCAAGTGGTATGGATGAAATGGGACCTATTACAAAGAAATTATATGAAACACTTACAGGTATCCAGATGGGCAGAATTGAAGCTCCGGAAGGCTGGATTGAAGTAATAAAATAATAAATACATAATAATATATTATTATAATAGTATTAAAAAGACAGTTCGTTTGTACCATCCTGTCTGTAAAAAAAACCAGGACTACTAAACAGGACGAATAGTAGGACTATTTGTTCTGTTTTGTTTTTATAGGATTATTATTAAATGAATATACAATACCTAAACACTTTTATAATGCGGAGGAAATATGTTTACACTTGTTTCGGAAAATAGCTTTGATGCAGCACATTTTTTACATGGCTACAATGGAAAATGCAGTAATATTCATGGCCATAGATGGAGAGTAGTTGTAGAAATTTTTAGTGATAAATTAAGTGATGATAAACAAACCAGAGGAATGGTAGTAGATTTTGATACACTTAAGGAGGATATAAAACAGGAGGTAGATTATTTTGACCATAGTCTTATTATTGAAGCGGGTACTCTTAAGGAAAAAACCTATGAGGCATTAAAAGAAGAAGGAATACGGCTTGTTGAATTGGATTTTAGAATAACAGCAGAGAATTTCTCAAAGTATTTTTATGATAGATTTGAAGAAAAAGGATATAATGTAAAACAGGTTTCAGTATATGAAACACCTAATAATTGTGCAACATATAGTAAATCATAGATTGATATTGAGCGAGGAAATGAAATGGCAGAATTTAAGGTTGTAGAAAAATTCGTCAGCATAAATGGCGAGGGTGTAAAAGCTGGACAGCTGGCAGTTTTTATCAGATTTTCAGGATGCAATTTAAATTGTGAATATTGTGATACAAAATGGGCAAATGAGGCAGATACACAGTATGAAGTAATGAATGAGTTTGAAATCTATAAATATATAAAGGATACAGGTATTAAAAATGTAACCTTAACAGGTGGAGAACCTTTGTTTAGAGAGAATATGGATGTTCTACTCAGGATTTTAAGCGTAGATGAAGGACTTTATATAGAAATTGAAACAAATGGAAGTGTAGATTTCAGCAAGTATTTGGAAAGCTGTAAAAATATCAGCTTTACAATGGATTACAAGCTGTCTGCAAGTGGTATGGAAGAACATATGTGCATTGAAAATATGCAGTATTTAAGAAAAATGGATACTGTAAAGTTTGTTGTTGGAAGCATTAGGGATTTGGAACGGGCAAAAGAGGTTATAGAAAAGTATCAGCTTACACAAAAATGTCATATATATATAAGTCCTGTGTTTGGAAAAATAGACCCGGCAGATATAGTTGAGTTTATGAAGAATAATTATATGAATGATGTTAATCTCCAATTACAGTTACACAAGTTTATATGGGACCCTGACAAAAAGGGCGTATAGTTGGAAAGGAAGATTAAAATGGCAATAGATACAAACGCAATAAAGGAACATATTAAAGGAATTCTTGCAGCCTTAGGAGATGACCCTGCAAGAGAGGGCTTAGTTGATACTCCGACCAGAGTAGCTAAAATGTATGAAGAAGTATTTGAGGGGATGAATTACACTAATGATGAAATAGCGAAAATGTTTGATAAAACCTTTGAAAGCGATATGGACTTTGAAACCGACAGCAGAGATATGGTTATAGTGAAAGACATTGATATTTTCAGCTATTGTGAACATCATTTAGCATTAATGTATGATATGAAGGTTACTGTTGCTTACATTCCTAATGGTAAGGTAATCGGCTTAAGCAAGATTGCAAGAATTTGTGATATGGTATCTAAAAGATTACAATTACAGGAAAGAATAGGCACAGATATAGCATATATAATGGAAAAGATTACAGACTCTAAGGATGTAGCTGTTTTAATTGAAGGCTGTCATAGTTGTATGAGTGCAAGAGGTATTAAAAAGACGGCAGCAAAAACATATACAACAACTCTTAGAGGAAAGTTTAAAGACGATTTAAGTTTACAGATGAGGTTGAAATAATATGAAAGCATTAGTATTAACGAGTGGTGGAGTAGACTCCACAACCTGCCTGGCAATGGCTGTTGAAAAATATGGCAGAGAAAATGTTGTAGCATTGTCTATTTCTTATGGACAAAAGCATGTAAAGGAAATAGAGGCTTCTGCAAAGGTCGCAGAGTATTATGGCGTAGAGCATATATATCTGGATTTAGCAAAAATATTTGCTTATAGTAATTGTTCCCTGCTGTCGCATTCGGATGCAAAAATACCACATGAGTCTTATGCGAAGCAATTAAGCGAAACAGACGGAGAACCAGTATCTACATATGTACCTTTTAGAAATGGCTTGTTTTTGTCCTCGGCAGCAAGTATAGCTTTATCAAGGGACTGCGATGTAATATATTATGGAGCACATAGTGATGATGCAGCAGGAAATGCCTATCCAGACTGCAGCAGTGTATTTAATGATGCTATGGGCAAGGCAATATACGAGGGCAGTGGCAGAAAGCTTAAAATAGCAGCACCTTTTGTTGACTGGACAAAAAAGGATGTTGTAAAGGAAGGACTTAGACTTAAGGTTCCTTATGAGCTTACCTGGAGCTGCTACGAAGGTAAGGATAAACCTTGTGGAGTTTGTGGTACCTGTATAGACAGAAAAAAAGCGTTTGAAGAAAATGGTGTAGAGGATCCTGCACTTAGAAAGGAATAGAAATGGCTGGCAGAAATAGTGAAGAAACTAAGGATTTAACCTTACTTGGAAATAAAAATGTAAAATACAAGGATGATTATGCCCCAGAGGTATTAGAAACCTTTGTAAATAAACATCAGGATAATGATTATTTTGTTAAGTTTAATTGTCCTGAATTTACAAGCCTTTGTCCTATTACCGGACAGCCTGACTTTGCAGCTATAACTATAGCTTATGTTCCTGATGTAAAAATGGTTGAGAGCAAGTCACTAAAGCTTTATCTTTTCAGCTTTAGAAATCACGGAGACTTCCACGAGGATTGTGTAAATATTATTATGAAGGACTTAATTAAGCTTATGGATCCTAAATATATTGAGGTTTGGGGGAAGTTTACCCCACGAGGAGGCATAAGCATTGACCCATACTGCAATTATGGTAAAAAAGGCACAAAATGGGAGAAGATAGCCTTTGATAGAATGGCAAACCACGATATGTATCCTGAAAAGGTTGATAACAGATAAGTATAGGTTAAATGTGCTTTATGGTTATAGCCATTAAATAAAAAAATAGAAGTATTACCAATATATATAATGACAAAAAGTGGATTTAGTTATAAAATAGAAGGGATATTTATTTAGTTATCGTATTAATAAAACCAAGGAGATTTTTGTATAATGGAAAAAAATCAGGAAAAGATAATATTGACAGGCGACAGACCTACAGGAAGATTACATGTAGGACATTATGTTGGTTCATTAAAAAGAAGAGTTGAATTACAAAATTCAGGTAAATTCGATAAAATATATATAATGATAGCAGATGCACAGGCACTTACAGATAATGCTGACAATCCAGAGAAGGTCAGACAGAATATTATTGAGGTTGCACTGGATTATTTATCCTGTGGACTTGACCCGACCAAATCTACATTATTTATACAGTCACAAATTCCAGAGCTTACAGAACTTAGTTTTTACTATATGAATCTCGTTACAGTATCAAGATTACAGAGAAATCCTACTGTAAAGGCTGAAATTCAAATGAGAAATTTTGAAGCAAGTATACCTGTTGGCTTTTTTACCTATCCAATTAGTCAGGCGTCTGATATTACAGCTTTTAAGGCTACAACTGTTCCTGTTGGAGAGGATCAGCTGCCTATGCTTGAGCAGACTAAGGAAATTGTTAGAAAGTTCAACTCGGTATATGATGAAGTATTAGTAGAGCCAGAAATACTTTTGCCAGACAACAAAGCCTGTCTTAGACTTCCAGGCACAGACGGAAAGGCTAAAATGAGTAAATCATTAGGAAATAGTATTTATCTTGCGGATACTGAAGCTGATGTTAGAAAGAAAATTATGAGTATGTTTACTGATCCTAACCATCTAAGGGTAGAGGATCCGGGAAAGGTAGAAGGAAATCCGGTATTTATATATTTGGACGCATTTTCTAAGCCGGAGCATTTTGCTGAATATTTACCAGAATATGCTGGTCTTGATGAGCTTAAGGCTCATTATATGCGAGGGGGACTTGGTGATGTTAAGGTTAAGAAATTCTTAAATGCAGTAATTCAGGAGGAATTATCTCCGATTAGAGCAAGAAGAAAAGAATTTGAGAAGGATATTCCGGAAATATATAACATTCTCAAAAAGGGTAGTGAAGCAGCAAGAGAAAAGGCAGCAGCTACATTGTCGGAAGTAAAGAGTGCTATGAAGATAAATTATTTTGAAGATATGGAGCTTATAAAGGCACAGAGTGAAAAATATGTAGGGGAGAACTAAGGGGCTAGCCAAGAATAAGAAATAATTTTTTTGGTAAAGCTACAACTGGTAAGGCGACTAACTTTTATGAAGACGAAGGTTCAGGCTTTTTATACATCTTCATAAGAGTTAGTCGCCTTGCCAGTTTTGATTTTGAGCAAAAAAAGATATGTAATAAAATTTGAAAAATGATAGTATTGTATTATATTATAAATTATATTGCAAGAAATGATAAAGACTGTATTTTATAATCACATTATAGAAGCGAACAAGAAAAAAGGTATATAGGTTTTATAAACACAAGGTATTATTGTGCAATAGCAAAAAAAGTTAAATGGAGGTATTTGGAATGAATTACTCAGCAATTTATCACAGAAGCGACGAAAATTATTGTTATCCATTAGATGAAAACAGACTCCTTATTATGATTAAGACAGGCTATGATGTGGATAAGGTCATATTATACTATGGAGATCCATTTTCACACGGTATAGCCGGAGGACATGAGAACTGGGAAGGAACACCTGTAGAAATGGATAAGTGTGTTCACTTAAAGTATCACAAATTATGGCAGGTAGTTGTAGAGCCACAGTTTAAGAGATGTAAATATTACTTTGAAATTCATAGTGGTGAAGAAATAACCTGTATGATGGAAAATGATTTTTATCCAAAAAGCCATATGGCACATACTGGAGCAACTGGTCAGTTTTTTATGTTTCCATGGATGAATGATAGCGATATTGTAAAGGTGCCAGAATGGGTAAAGAATACAGTATGGTATCAGATATTCCCTGAAAGATTTTGCAACGGAAATCCTTCAAGAAATAACAAATATGTAAAACCATGGAAAAGTGAAAAGGTTAAGTTTGACGATTGGTATGGTGGTGATATTGAAGGTATAATCTCTAAATTACCATATATAAAGGAGCTTGGTATTACAGGCTTATACTTAAATCCGATTTTCCTTGCAAGCTCAAATCATAAATATGATACAACTGATTATGAGCAGGTAGACCCTGGCTTTGGTGATGATAAGGTGCTTTCAGAGCTGGTTTTAAAGGCACATCAGATGGGAATAAGAGTTATGCTGGACGGCGTATTTAATCATTGTGGATATATGAATCCAATATGGCTGGATGTTGTTGAAAAAGGTCCAAAGTCAGAATATTACGATTGGTTCTTTGTAAATAGCTGGCCATTTGAAAAAAGACACGACACAAGAGATGGAAAGTTTTATTCCTTTGCATTTGCAGCAGGTATGCCAAAACTTAATACAAATAATCAAAAGGTAATCGATTACCTTACAAGAGTATGTCTTTCTTGGGTTGATAAATATGATATAGACGGCATTAGATTTGATGTAGGAAATGAAATTTCCCACACCCTTTTAAAGCATTTAAATAAGTCATTAAAGGCAAAAAAAGCAGACTTTTATTTAATGGGAGAATTATGGCATGATTCTGAAACCTGGCTTAAGGGTGATGAATATGATGCAGTTATGAATTATCCATTAGTAAATAGTGTTACAGACTTCTGGTTAGAGGAAAAATTTAACAACAAGGAATTTGAATATGCACTAAACCGTTGCTACAACTTATATAGAAGACAGCAGATGGAGGTTGCCTTTAATCTGTTTGATTCCCACGATACAGATAGAATTATGCACAGAGTAAATAACAATATAGATGAATTGTATCAGCAGATGATATTATTATTTACTGTTGCAGGCAGTCCTTGTATCTACTATGGGACAGAAATTGGATTAGAGGGAAGCTTTGACCCTGACTGTAGAAGATGTATGCCATGGGATGAAATCGAAGCTGGCAAATATAATGACAGAATAGAATTTATAAAGAGAATAATAAAATTAAGAAAGGATATAGAGGCTTTTAAGGAAATAGATATAGAATATATTTATGACATTGATAATGATAAGGTTTTACATTATGTAAAAGAAGATAATAGTGGACATAAATATCATATTATATTAAACTGTTCTAATAAGGACATATCATATAATGTAGATGGTAATATTTTACTTACTAACAAATATGAGAATGGCTTGATTTTGAAAAATGGAGCAGTTATTTATGGAGAAGATAAAAACAACAATTAAGCAGTTTTTTTCTAATAAAAAGAATATAATTGGTATTGGAGCAGGGGTACTTACAATTTTTGTTATTATTTTGATTGTTTTTATAATCAGAGGTGGAAATAGCTCCACCTCTGATTTTGATGAAGCAAGGACTACTGAAGCAAAGACCACAGCTAAAGAAACCATTACAGATATTACAGTCAAAGAAACCACAACAGATACTACAGACCAGGAAACAACTACAAAAGAAACAACAGAAGCAGCCACAAAGGAAACTACGACAGCTGCAGAAGTTACTACTGTACAAGAAACAACTACATATCCACCGGTTGTAGTGCCAGACGGCTCAAACATTGGAACTGTTCTTCCGAATAAGGGTGTAGCAACTATGGCTTTTGTGGGAGATATAAATTTAAGTGAAAAAATAGAAAATTATTACAAACAGTCAGGTCTTGACGGTTTTCTGTCAAAAAATCTTCAAAACATTTTTTTAACCTCAGATATATTCGGAATTAATCATGAATATGTTTCTTCAGATGCAGGAGATGAGCATAAGGTGGATTATGAAATATGGTACTATAAAAATCCTACCAGCAGACAATATATTTTAAATAAAATGGGAGTAGATGTTGTAACCTTAGCAAATAATCACACATTGGATTATGGTGTTGAGGGTTTAATTGACACAATGAATTCTCTTAAAAGCAGGAATATTGCTTATGTAGGCGCAGGCAATAATTTAAAGGAGGCAAAATCAGCATATATAAAAGAAATAAATGGAAAGAAGATAGCTGTTCTGGCAACTAACAGAGTTGTGCCTAGAGTTGATTGGTACGCCTATGACAATAAGCCGGGACAGATGACCTCCTATGAAAGCACAGATAGGTTTGGTATGCTTAAGGAGGAAATCACCAGACTGAAAAATGTAGAAAAATGTGATATTGTGGTGGTGCTGCCGCATTTTGGAGAAAATAACCAGCCTGTTGTACAGGAATATCAAAAGGTTGTTGCCAGAGGATATGTAGATGCAGGTGCAGATATTATTATAGGCTGTCATACCCATACACTTCAGGGTGCAGAAATCTATAAAGGAAAATATATTTTTTATGGTATCAGCAACTTCTTATTTGAAAATTATAGGGTAGATTCTGCTGTTGTTCAGGCTGCACTTGATGAAAATAATAATTTAAAGGTTAAGCTGGTGCCTTGTATCAGTCAAAACTATCAAACCATTGATGTAACAGGAAATGAAGCAAAAAGAATTTTTCTTGAGATAGAAGCTTTGTCTACAAATGTTAGGATAGAGGATGACGGAACAGTTAATATTAAAAATTAGTCAAAACTATAAAAAATCTTTTAATATTGGGCTATGTATGATATAATTAACCAGTATGTACTTAAAAAGAAAGGGTTTATTATAATATGGATGATGAAACAAGCCAGATTACAGCCCAAAGACGCAAGAGAATAAACAGGATGAAGAAAGCAATAATAATTACAATGTCTGCACTTATTATTGTGCCTATTATTTTGTGCATAATACTTACTGTAAAAGTATGCAGTCTGGAGAATAAATTAGATGAGCTTATCCGGGCTGAAAGTCAGGACAAAGCTACTGCTATGGTAAGTGATAATCGAAAACAAAGCACAGCTGGAAATCAAAATGAGGCAGCTACAGATTCTAAATGGGAAAATAGTTCAAAGGAAAATTCAGAAGCTGAAAAAACTGCAGATTTAGAAAAAGAAACTACTGTAGTGACTAAGGAAGATTTGGATAAACCAGGCTATGGAAAAACAGTATGTCTTACCTTTGATGATGGACCTAGCGAAAATACAGAAGCAATATTAGACATACTAGACAAATATAAGGTAAAGGCAACCTTCTTTGTTATTGGAAGCACAGATGAACTGGCAGCCAAAAGATATAAGGAAATAGTAGTCAGAGGACATTCCATAGGATTACATTCATACTCCCACGATTATGAATATATATATGCTTCTGTAGACAATTTTATTGAAGAAGTAAATAAAATTCATGATTTAGTATATGAGGCTACTGGCGTAGACACAAGGCTGTTTAGATTCCCGGGAGGAAGCGCTAATTACACAGTTGACAAGATGGATATACATGACTGTATAGATTATCTTAATGAAAACGGGTATACATATTTTGATTGGAATGTATCTAGTGGTGATGCTACAGGCAAAGAACAGACCGTAGAGATGCTCATGAAAAATATCGAAAATGATTTATATAAGTATGATACAGCTGTTATTCTTATGCACGATTCGGTGTATAAAAAAACAACAGTTGAAATGTTGCCACAGCTTATAGAAAAGCTTATAGGCGAGGGCTTTGAAATTAAACCAATAGATGAGAGTATTACCAAAATACAACAAATTAGAGACAATAAATAAACGGAGGTATATATGAGCTTCTTAAAAGAATTTAAAGATGATTTAGCACAAGCAGCAAAAGAACTGGTATCGGAGGATGAAACAGAAGTGACTACAAAAAAACAAAGCAAACCTAAAAAAGAAAGAGAATCAGAGGAGAAAGTTACTTTGAGTTCATCAGAGGAAGAAATGGAAAGTCTTGACTTAGATAAAATCAATAGTGTATTAGACGCTGTGGATGAGGAAATTGCCAGTGGTGATTTTAAAATAAGTGATGACGAAGAAAATAATAATGATGATGCAACTGTAGATTTTGATGCAGAGGATGACCAAGAGGCAGAAGTTCAGATTGACGATGGCGAAGCCAATGATATACCTAAAGCATCAGAGGATGTAGAAAATCAGGAAAACAGTGCTCTTGCACAGAATATATCAAAGCTTATGGAAGAAGAAGACATAGTTATGGAGGAAGATAAAGTGAAAGCTGAAATCAATGAAACAGATAATAGCCAATTAGAAGAAAAGACAGAAGATATTAACGAAGAAGATGTAGCTAGTGATGAGGTTACAGACATTACAAAGGGTACTACAATTACAGGTAGTATTTCCTCTACAGGCTCAGTAAATGTTTATGGAAATATTACTGGTGATATAAGCTGCAAGGGAAAGCTTACAGTTACTGGTACTGTAAAGGGTACCTCACAGGCGAGAGAAATTTTTGCAAATAATGCAAAAATTGAAGGTGATGTAAGAAGTGATGGAACAGTTAAGGTTGGAAACGGAACAGTTATCATAGGAAATGTTTATGCAACAAGTGCTGTTATAGGTGGGGCTATAAAGGGCGACATCGATGTACATGGACCAGTTGTTGTTGACAGTACAGCAGTAGTTAAAGGTAATATTAAGTCAAAATCAGTTCAGATTAATAATGGTGCTGCTATTGAAGGTTTCTGTTCACAGTGTTATGCTGAAATTGATTACAAGTCATTGTTTGATGAAACATTTGGTGACTAGATAATAAAACGAAAGGACATATTCCAAAATGAGTGAATATAAGAGAATTATATTAAAGCTTAGTGGAGAGGCACTTGCTGGAACAAAGAAAACAGGCTTTGATGAGGAAACAGTTGTCAGAGTTGCAAAGCAGGTTAAAGTTTTAGTTGATAAAGGGATTGAAGTAGGCATTGTAATAGGTGGTGGAAATTTCTGGAGAGGCAGAACAAGCGAAAAAATAGATAGAACAAAGGCTGATTCTATTGGAATGTTAGCAACAGTTATGAATTGCATTTATGTTTCAGAAATTTTCAGAACAGAAGGTATGATGACACAGGTGCTTACACCTTTTGAATGTGGCTCGTTTACAAAACTTTTTTCAAAGGACAGAGCAAACAAGTATTTTGGAAAAGGTATGGTTGTTTTCTTTGCCGGAGGAATTGGCAATCCCTATTTCTCAACAGATATGGGAACTGTGCTTAGAGCTATTGAGGTTGAGGCAGATGTTGTGTTATCAGCAAAATCTATAGATGGTGTATATGATAGTGACCCGGCTAAAAATCCTAATGCTAAAAAATATGATGAAATATCAATAAATGAGGTTATTGATAAAAAGCTTGGAGTTATTGATTTAGCTGCTTCTGTTTTGGCAATGGAAAACAAGGTACCAATGCTTATATTTGGATTAAATGAAGAAAACAGCATTATCAATACAGTTACAGGCAAGTTTACAGGTACAAAAATAACTGTTGAATAATTACAGGTGTAAACATCTTATTTTACAAAAATGTATTATTAAAATATGAGCAAATAAAAATTGGAAGAGATTGAAAGGATAATAAAAATGGACGAGAGATTATTAGAATTTGAAGAAAAAATGGAAAAAAGCCTTGATGCTTTAGCAAGTGAGTTTGCAACAATAAGAGCAGGCAGAGCAAATCCTCATGTATTAGATAAGTTAAGAGTTGATTACTATGGAACACCTACACCATTCCAGCAGCTAGCAAATATTTCAGTTCCAGAAGCTAGAATGATTCAGATTCAGCCTTGGGAAGCAAGCTTAATCAAGGAAATGGAAAAGGCAATTTTAAATTCAGATTTAGGTATTACACCAAACAATGACGGAAAGGTTATTCGTCTTGTATTTCCAGAGCTTACAGAGGAAAGAAGAAAAGAGCTTGCAAAGGATGTAAAGAAAAAGGGTGAAAATGCGAAGGTTGCAGTTAGAAATGTAAGAAGAGATGCAAATGACTTATTCAAAAAGCAGAGTAAGGCAAATGAAATTTCTGAGGATGAAGCAAAGGCTTTAGAGGATGAAGTACAAAAGCTTACTGACAAGTATGTTGCACAGATTGAAAAAGCAGTAGAAGATAAGTCAAAAGAAATTTTAACTGTATAATCAAATAGGAACATTATTTATGGCAAAAAGCGAGATTGATATTAGCAAATTAAATATCCCAAATCATATTGCTATTATTCTTGATGGCAATGGAAGATGGGCTAAAAAGAGAATGATGCCTAGAAATTATGGTCATGCAAAGGGTGCTAAAGCAGTTGAGCAAATATGTGAAGATGCGTATAATATAGGTATTAATTATCTTACAGTATACGCATTTTCTACTGAAAACTGGAAAAGACCTAAGGATGAGGTAGATGCACTTATGAAGCTTTTGTCAGACTATCTTGAGGATAGTTTAAGCAGAGCTACAAAAAATAATATGTGCGTTAAGGTTATTGGCGATAAAACAGCTCTTTCGATAGATTTGCAGAATAAAATAGAAAAATTAGAAACAGTAACTAAAGATAATACAGGCTTACATTTTACAATAGCATTAAACTATGGCAGCAGAGATGAGATAGTTCGTGCTATAAAAAAAGTTGCTACAGATGTAAAAAATGAAAAGCTTGGTGTTGAAGATATTACAGAGCAGGTATATTCAAATTATCTTGACACTAAGGGTATTCCAGACCCGGATTTATTAATCAGAACCAGTGGTGAGGAAAGACTTTCAAATTATTTGCTGTGGCAGCTTGCATATACAGAATTTTATTTTACAGATTGTCTGTGGCCGGACTTTGACAAAAAAGAGCTTTTAAAGGCTATAGTCGAGTATACAAAAAGAGATAGACGATTTGGAAAGGTCAGCCAACAGGAGGAAGAATAATGTCATTAAAAAAACTAATGAACAAATCATTTTTAACAAGAGCAATTAGTGGAATTGTTCTTGTTATTATAATACTAATTGCAGGAATTATAGGTAAGGATGTATTATTTGGTCTTACAGCTGTAATTTCTCTTATTGGATTATTTGAATTATACAGAGTTGTAAATATTGAAAAATCATTATTAGGATTAGTAGGATATTTATCGTCAATAATTTATTATGGAGTAATTAGATTTACAGATGGCAGCTTTGTTGTTCCAACAATAATAGGTATGATTTTATTGTGCCTTGCTGTTTATGTATTTACATTTCCCAAATACGAAACACAAAAGGTTTTAATGGCTATATTTGGCGTTATATATGTTTCTGTGCTTATGTCATATTTGTATCTTATAAGAATGACAAATGACGGAATATACACATTTTGGTTAGTATTTATTGGCTCCTGGATTTGTGACACCTTTGCTTATCTTACAGGTGTAACCTGTGGAAAGCATAAAATGGCACCAGTGCTTAGTCCTAAAAAATCTGTAGAGGGGGCTATTGGCGGCGTTGTAGGAGCTGGTGTAGTTGGTGCAATATATGGAGCAGTAATCGGACCTTACTTAAAGTCAGTCAGTCACCCGGTAATAGCCTTTGCTGTAATGTGTGCAATCGCAGGACTTGTTTCAATGGTAGGAGATTTAAGCGCCTCAGCCATTAAGAGAAACTATGAAATTAAGGATTATGGAAAATTAATTCCAGGACACGGTGGAATATTAGACCGCTTTGATAGTGTTATTTTTATAGCACCTGTTATATTTTATATATTATTGTTGTTTAGTATTTAGATTTAACTTATTTCTGCACTATTTAATATTAGTAGTGTAAGGATTTATAAAACACTTGTATATGTTACAAAGTGAGGTAATTTTATATGAAGAATATAGCTATTTTAGGCTCTACAGGCTCTATTGGTACACAGACCTTAGATATAGCAAGAAAAAACAAGGATATAAAGGTTGTAGCATTAGCTGCATACAGAAATATTAAACTGATAGAAGAACAGATTAGAGAATTTAAGCCTAGTCTGGTGTGCATATGGGACGAAGCTTTAGCAGGTGAGCTTAAGGTGAAAATAGCAGATACCAATACTAAGGTTCTATCAGGTATGGAAGGTTTAATTCAGTGTGCCGTACAGGATGAGGTAGAGGTTGTAGTTACTGCTGTTGTTGGAATGATAGGTATAAGACCAACTATAGAGGCTATAAAGGCAGGCAAAGACATTGCTCTTGCAAATAAGGAAACTTTAGTTACTGCCGGTCATATTATTATACCAATGGCAAAAGAATACAATGTGAAAATATTACCGGTAGATAGTGAGCATAGTGCTATATTTCAGTGCTTAAATGGAGAAAATAACAAAAAAATAGAAAGAATATTGCTTACTGCATCAGGTGGACCATTTAGAGGAAGAACCAGACAGGAAATAAAGGATGTTAAGGTTGAGGATGCACTAAAGCACCCAAACTGGTCAATGGGCAGAAAGATAACTATTGACTCAGCAACAATGGTAAACAAAGGCTTAGAGGTTATGGAGGCTAAATGGCTTTTTGGTGTAACCTATGATATGGTAGAGGTGGTTGTCCAGCCACAAAGTCTTATACATTCTATGGTAGAGTTTGTTGACGGCAGTATAATGGCACAGCTTGGCACTCCGGATATGAGATTACCGATACAATATGCTTTGTTTTACCCAGAACGAAGAATATTAGACAGCAAGAGAGTAGATTTTAAAACACTTAGAAGCATTGATTTTTATGAGCCTGATATGGAAAATTTTGTAGGCTTAAAATTGGCTTACAAGGCAGGAAAATCAGGTGGAAGTATGCCTACAGTATTTAACGCTGCTAATGAAAGAGCTGTTGCTAAGTTTCTAGATAGAAAAATTGGATTTTTAGATATTACAGATATTATTGAAAAATCTATGGAGAACCATAAACTAATAGAAAATCCTAATTTGGAGGAAATATTACAGGTAGAAGCAGATACTTATGAGTTTATAGAGAGTAGGTGGTAATTTTGAGTATATTATTGGCATTAATAGTTTTTAGTATATTGGTATTTATACATGAGTTTGGTCATTTCTTGTTAGCAAAGAAAAATGGAGTAAAGGTTATAGAATTTTCGATAGGCTTTGGACCAAGATTATTTTCCTTTGACAAGGGCGAAACAAAGTATTCCTTTAAGATTATACCATTTGGTGGTGCCTGTCAGATGCTTAATAAGGATATGATTTCTGAAGAAGAGATGAAAAAGGATAAGATTTCTGATGAGGAGGATAAGATTTCTGATGAGGAAATGGAAAGGGATAAGATTTTTGAAGTGGAAATGGAAAAGGAGGATTTATCCCGTTCCTTTGAAAGCAAATCAGTATGGGCAAGAATGTCTATTGTTTTAGCTGGACCTATATTTAATTTTATATTAGCATTTGTTTTAGCTATTATTGTTATTGGTACAGTAGGCTATGATAAGCCTGTTGTTACAAATGTAGGCGAAGGCTCTAGTGCAATGGAGGCTGGATTAAAAGAGGGAGATATTATTACTGAATATAACGGAACAGGCATTACTATTTCAAGACAGATAGTTCTTGAAGATTTTGTTAATCCTTTATCCGATAAGCCAGTACAAATCAAATACGAAAGAGATGGCAAGGAGTATGAAACAACCATAACACCGAAATATATCGAAAGATATATTATAGGCTTTTCTTATTCTATGACAAAGGAGGAGGTAAAGCTTTCTAAGCTGGTTAAGGGAGGCCCACTAGCAAATGCAGGTGTTAAAGAGGGCGATATTATTGTTGGAATTAATGGTACAAAAATAAGCAATGGTGAAGAATTAAACGAGTATTTCACAAAAAATCCGCTTACTGGTGAAAATGTAACTGTAACTGTAAGCAGAGATGGAAAAGAAGAAGATTACTCAGTAACTCCAATGGTTACAGGCAGCTATTCACTTGGCTTTAACTATAACGAAGGCAGAGTAAAGACCTCCGCACCTGGAGTGTTAAAATATAGCTGTGTAGAGGTTGGCTACCAGATTAGCACAGTATTTAAAAGCTTAGGAATGTTATTTACAGGTCAGGTTACTGTAAAGGATTTCTCAGGACCAGTTGGAATCGTAGATTATATTGATACAGCTTATAAGGAAAGTAAGCCAGACGGAGCATTATATATTTTTTTAAATATTGCAAATCTTACAATGCTTTTATCTGCAAACTTAGGTGTAATGAATTTACTTCCTATACCGGGCTTAGATGGTGGTAGATTTTTATTCCAGGTAATAGAGGTTATATTTAGACGACCAGTAAAACATGAAGAGTATTTCCATTTGGCAGGAATGATATTGCTTATGATTTTTGCTATGTTTATATTGTTTCAGGATATTTTTAAATTATTTTAACCGTAGGTGACGAAATGTATAGGGATAATACAAAAGTAATAAAAATTGGCGACAGAGTAATAGGTGGAGGAAATCCCATCCTTATTCAGTCTATGACAAATACAAAAACAGAGGATATTGCTGCTACAGCAGCACAAATAAATGCTTTAGCTGCTGCTGGCTGTGATATTATAAGATGTGCCATACCAAATATCTTAGCAGCAAAGGCTTTATCTGAAATAAAAAAACAGATAAGTATTCCTTTGGTTGCAGATATTCATTTTGACTATAAGCTGGCAATACAGGCTATGGAAAATGGTGCTGACAAAATCAGAATAAACCCGGGCAATATAGGCAGTATTGAAAGAGTTAAGGCTGTAGTTGATGTTGCTAAGGAGAGAAATATACCAATCAGGGTTGGTGTAAATAGTGGCTCTTTAGAAAAAAATATTTTAGAAAAGTACGGCAAGGTTACTGCTGAAGGCATTGTAGAAAGTGCTATGGATAAGGTTAAAACCATTGAAGACTTAGGCTATGACAATTTAGTTATTAGTATTAAGTCCTCAGATGTAATGATGTGTGTAAAAGCACATGAATTAATAGCAAAGGAAACAAATTATCCGCTTCATGTTGGTATAACTGAGGCAGGCACCTTGTATTCTGGCAACATAAAGTCATCTATTGGACTTGGCTTAATATTAGGGCAGGGAATAGGCGACACAATAAGAGTATCTCTTACAGGTGACCCATTAGAGGAAGTAAAAACTGCAAAGCTTATACTTAAAACTCTGGGACTTAGACAGGGGGGCATTAATGTTGTATCCTGTCCAACCTGTGGAAGAACACAGATTAATCTTATTGATTTAGCCAATAAGGTTGAAAATATGGTTACAAAATATGACAACCTAAACATAAAGGTAGCAGTTATGGGCTGTGCTGTTAATGGTCCAGGAGAAGCCAGAGAGGCTGATATTGGAGTTGCAGGCGGCGTAGGCGAAGGCTTACTTATTAAAAAGGGTGAGATAATTAAAAAGATGCCAGAAGATGAATTACTTAGTTGCTTAGAAGAGGAACTTAAAAATTGGAAGAATTAAAAAGATTTGAAGAGGTATTTCCAGAGTTAAATCTGGAAATACTTGTTTCTGGACAAATTATAAAAGAACTTTTTTCTAATGTAGTGGTTGAAAAGATAACCTCCAACAGAGAAAAAAGACATATAAATATATATATTAGAAGTAAAAAGTTGATTGAACAAAAGGACCTTTTAGTAGTTGAAAGTGCCATTGAAAATCAGCTTTTTTCTAATACCGGTATTACTGTGGTAATACACCCGACCTTTGAGCTTTCAAAGCAGTATACTCCGGAAAATTTATATGTATCCTATAGGCAGAGCATATTAGATGAGCTTAGGGATACAAGTATTATTATGTATAATATTTTTAAAAAAGGAAATGTAAAATTTGCGGATAATAATACATTAAATATTGAAGTAGAGGATACCCTGCTTAACCGGGCAAAGTTAAATGAACTAAAGGATACATTAAAGAAAATATTTACAGATAGGTGTGGAATTGAAATAAATGTTGCGTTTACAATGGTAGAGGCAAAATTAAATAAATTTACTAAGCAGAATGAAATTCTTGAAAAGAATGAAATTAACGAAATTTCAAGACACTTAGAAGAAATTGAAATAGAGGAGCATAAGAAAGAAGAAGTACAAAAGAAATTAGAGGAAAATAAAAGCAGTAAAAATAGTGCCACAGAGGCTAAAGTAGCCCAGAGTGATAATAAGCCAAAGGATAGCGAAAAAGCAGCTGAGGGAAGAGATAATAGCAAGGGCAATAATGCAAGTAAGCAATACAGTGGCTATAGAAGGGAAAGAACTCAGACTAAGGAAGAAAATCCTGATGTTATTTATGGCAGAAGTTTTGAAGGAGAGTTTATTTCTTTGACCGAGGTAAATGCTGAAACAGGTGAGGCTGTAATTCACGGTCAGATAATGAAAATTGAAACCAGGGAAATCAGAAATGAAAGGACTATAATTACATTTGCAATTACTGACTTTACTGATTCCATTAGTGCAAAAATATTTGCAAAAAATGAAGATTTGGTAGCTCTTTTAGAGGATTTAAAAGAGGGCGCTTTTATTAAAGTTAAGGGTATAATTATGTTTGACTCCTACGATAAAGAGGTTTCAGTTTCTTCTATTGTAGGTATAATGAAGCATAAGGATTTTAGAAAGAAAAGAGCAGACAATAGTGTTGAAAAAAGAGTAGAGCTTCATTGCCATACAAAAATGAGTGATATGGATGGTGTTTCAGATGCAGGCAGCATTATTGCCCAGGCAATTAATTTTGGACATAAGGCAATAGCCATTACTGACCACGGTTGTGTCCAGGGCTTTACTGAAGCACTTCACGCTATTGATAAAATAAAAGGAAAATACAAGGCAAAGGGAGAAACTCTTGATTTTAAGGTTATTTATGGTGTAGAGGCATATCTGGTTGATGATTTAAAGGATATAGTTACAAAGTCAAAGGGTCAGTCAATAGATGATACTTATGTGGTATTTGATATTGAAACTACTGGTTTTTCAGCTTTAACAGACAAGATAATAGAAATTGGTGCTGTAAAGGTTGAAAAGGGTAAAATTACAGAAAAGTTTAGTACCTTTGTTAATCCTAAAATTCCTATTCCATATAGAATCGAACATTTAACTGGAATAAATGATGAAATGGTAATGGGAGCAGAAACTATAGAGGTAGTTTTGCCAAAGTTTTTGGAGTTTTCCAAAGGTGCAATTATGGTTGCTCACAATGCTGACTTTGATATGAGCTTTATAATGCAGAATGCAAAAAATCTAGGAATAGAATACGATGTTACCTATGTAGATACTGTAGCCTTAGCCAGAGTGCTTATTCCTTCCATATCCAGATACAAGCTGGATAATGTTGCCAAAGCATTAGGAGTTTCTCTTGAAAATCATCATAGAGCTGTAGATGATGCAGGCTGTACTGCAGAAATATTTGTAAAATTTGTAGATATGCTAAAGCAAAGAGAGGTCTTTGATTTAGACAAGGTCAATGAATTTAGTAAGTCGACAGTAGAGTCAATAAAAAAACTGCCAACACATCACGCTATTATTATTGCCTGCAATGAGGTTGGAAGAATTAACTTATACAGACTGGTTTCTGACGCACATATAAAGTATTTTAGCAGATTTCCAAGAGTGCCTAAAAGTGAGTACCTTAAATATAAAGAGGGACTTATTATTGGCTCTGCCTGTGAAGCAGGAGAGCTTTATCAGGCAGTTTATGGTGGAAAAAATGATGCTGAAATAGCAAGACTTGTTAATTTTTATGATTATTTGGAAATCCAGCCACTTGGAAATAATATGTTTATGGTAGATAAGGGCGAAACTACTGTAGAAGGTCTGATAGAAGTAAATAAGCGTATTGTAGAGCTGGGAGAAAAGTTTAATAAGCCTGTTGTGGCTACCTGTGATGTCCACTTTCTGAATCCGGAGGACGAGGTATATAGAAGAATAATAATGTCAAATAAAGGCTTTGATGATGCAGATAAGCAGGCACCATTATTCCTTAGAACTACAGAGGAAATGCTTAGTGAGTTTACATATTTAGGAAGTGATAAGGCCCATGAGGTGGTTATCACAAATACAAACAAAATTTGTGATATGGTGGAAAATATTTCACCGGTATTCCCGGATAAAGCACCACCGGTTATTCCAAATTCAGACCAGACACTTAGAACTATCTGCTATAATACAGCTCACGATATGTATGGAGATAATTTACCAGAGGTAGTTACTGAAAGATTGGAAAGAGAGCTTAATTCAATTATTTCCAATGGTTTTGCGGTTATGTATATTATTGCCCAGAAGCTTGTGTGGAAATCAAATGAGGACGGATATTTGGTAGGCTCAAGAGGCTCAGTTGGTTCATCCTTTGTAGCTACAATGGCAGGTATAACAGAGGTTAATCCTTTAAGACCACATTATTTATGTAAAAAGTGTCACTATGTAGATTTTGATTCAGATGAGGTAAAGCCTTATGTTGGTGGTGCAGGATGTGATATGCCTGATAAAAACTGCCCTGTTTGTGGTGAGCCATTAGAAAAGGCAGGCTTCGACATTCCTTTTGAAACCTTTTTAGGCTTTAAGGGAAATAAGGAGCCGGATATTGACCTTAATTTCTCCGGTGAATATCAAAGTAAGGCACATGAATATACAGAAGTTATTTTTGGAAAGGGACAGACTTTTAGAGCAGGAACTATTGGTACTGTGGCAGAAAAGACCGCTTACGGATATGCAATGCACTATTTTGAAGAAAGAGGCATTACAAAAAGAAGATGTGAGTTAGAAAGATTATCAAAGGGCTGTGTAGGTGTGAGAAGAACTACAGGACAGCACCCTGGCGGAATTATTGTTCTTCCTTATGGTAATGAAATATATAAGTTTACGCCAGTACAAAGACCTGCAAACGATATGACTACAAAAACAACCACAACACATTTCGATTACCACTCAATCGACCACAACCTGTTAAAGCTTGATATTCTGGGACACGATGATCCTACAATGATTCGTATGCTGGAGGATTTAACAGGACTTGATGCAAAAACTATTCCTTTAGACAACAAGGAGGTAATGTCTTTATTTGCTTCCACAGATGCCTTAGGAATATCTCCGGAGGATATAGACGGCTGTGAGCTAGGCTCTCTTGGTATTCCAGAGTTTGGTACAGATTTTGTTATACAGATGCTTAAGGATACAAAGCCAAAAACCTTTTCGGATTTAGTTCGTATTTCGGGACTATCTCATGGAACTGATGTATGGTTAGGAAATGCCCAGACGCTTATTGAAGAAGGAAAGGCAACTATTTCTACTGCCATTTGTACAAGAGATGATATTATGACATACCTTATTAATAAAGGAATGGACTCAGAGCTTTCCTTTACTATAATGGAGTCTGTTCGTAAGGGAAAGGGACTAAAGCCTGAATGGGAGGAGGCAATGCTTCAAAACGGTGTTCCAGATTGGTACATATGGTCTTGCAAAAAGATTAAGTATATGTTCCCTAAGGCACACGCAGCAGCCTATGTTATGATGGCATACAGAATTGCGTATTTTAAGGTATTCTATCCACTAGCTTACTATGCAGCTTATTTTAGTATCAGAGCCTCAGCCTTTAACTATGAGTTAATGTGTCAGGGTCAGGAAAAACTTTTGTATTTTATGGCAGACTATAAAAAGCGTAATGATTTAGGAGAGCTTTCTCAAAAGGAGCAGGATACTCTTAAGGATATGAAACTGGTTCAGGAAATGTATGCCAGAGGGTACAATTTTACAAAGATTGATTTATATACAGCCCATTCAACAAGATTTCAGGTAGTTGGCGACAGATTAATGCCTTCCTTTAATACTATTGACGGAATGGGTGATAAGGCGGCGGAGGCAGTAGTAGAAGCAGCCAAGGATGGTCCGTTTTTATCAAGAGATGATTTTAGAGATAGGACAAAGGTAAGTAAAACGGTTATAGACTTAATGAATAACTTAGGACTTTTTGGAGATTTACCAGAAAGCAATCAGCTTTCTCTATTTGATTTTTAATATTTAACAAAATGATGTTAGCACTCAATTTAATTGAGTGCTAATTTTTCCTTGACATCTGGATAATAAGTGTTTACAATACATAGTATGTGATTTCAAAATATATTGAAAATAATTTTATAGTGAAAGGAAGTAACAATTATGGCAACAAAAGGTAGTCTTTCAATTAACAGTGAAAATATTTTTCCGATTATAAAAAAATGGTTATATTCAGACCATGACATTTTCTTTAGAGAGCTTATTTCAAATGGCTGTGATGCTATTACAAAGCTTAAAAAGCTAGAGATTATGGGTGAATACCAAATTCCGGAGGATAATGAGTTTAAGATTGAGGTTTTAGTAAATGACAAGGATAAAACTCTTACATTTATAGATAATGGTCTTGGTATGACCATGGAGGAGGTAGATGAGTACATTAACCAGATAGCATTTTCTGGTGCTGCTGATTTCCTTAACCAATACAAGGACAAGACTAATGAGGATCAGATTATAGGTCATTTCGGTCTTGGCTTTTACTCTGCATTTATGGTAGCTGACAAGGTTACAATAGATACACTTTCTTACAAAGAGGGTGCAAAGCCGGTTCATTGGGAATGTGACGGTGGTACAGAGTTTACTATGGATGAGGGCGACAGAGCTCAAAGAGGCACAAAGATTACTTTATTCCTTAATGAAGATAGTCTTGAGTTTGCAAATGAATATAGGGCAAAAGAGGTTATTACAAAGTATTGTTCATTTATGCCAACTGAAATATATCTTACAAACGAAACTGCCGAGGAACAGTTTGAAACTATTGACTTTGAAGAGGTTACAGATAAGGATACAGTAGTTGAAACTATTGTTGAGCCTGCAAAGACAGAGGAAAAAGAAAAGGAAGACGGCACAAAAGAGGTTGTAGAGGTAGCTCCAGAAAAGAAGAAGGCTAAGATTAAGAAAAGACCTGTAGCCTTAAATGATACAATGCCTCTTTGGACAAAGCACCCAAATGATTGTACAGAGGAAGAATACAAAGCATTTTATATGAAGGTATTCCACGATTTTAAGGAGCCGCTTTTCTGGATTCATTTAAATATGGATTACCCATTTAACTTAAAGGGTATTTTATATTTCCCTAAATTCAATAACGAATATGATACTCTTGAGGGTACAATAAAGCTTTACAACAATCAGGTATTTATTGCTGATAATATTAAAGAAGTTATTCCAGAATTTTTAATGTTACTTAAAGGTGTTATTGATTGTCCTGATTTACCTCTTAATGTATCAAGAAGTGCACTTCAAAATGATGGCTTCGTAAAGAAGATTTCAGACTATATTACAAAGAAGGTTGCAGATAAATTATCAGGAATGTGCAAAACTGAAAAAGAGTCTTATGAGAAGTATTGGGATGACATTAATCCATTTATTAAATTTGGCTGTATTAAGGACGAAAAATTCTGCGAAAAGATGAAGGATTACATCCTATTTAAAAACCTTGACGGCAAGTACCTTACACTTCCGGAGTGTTTAGAGGAAAATAAGGAACATCACGAAAATACAGTATTCTATGTAACCGACGAGGTTGCACAGGGTCAGTATATAAAGATGTTCAGGGATGAAAATATGGACGCTGTAATATTAAAGCACAACATCGACCAGCCATTTATTTCACATCTTGAGCAGAAAAACGAAGGCGTTAAGTTCTTAAGAATTGATTCTGACCTTACAGACAATTTCAAAGAGGAAACAAGTGAGGCTGATAAGGAAGCCTTTGAAAATACAACTAAGGAGCTTACTGAAATATTCAAAAAAGCATTAAATAATGAAGCTTTGGAAATAAAGGTAGAAAACCTAAAGGACGAAAATATTTCATCAATGGTTACATTGTCAGAGGACAATAGAAGAATGCAGGATATGATGAGAATGTACGGTATGGCAGGTATGGATCCATCAATGTTTAGCAGCAAATTAACATTAGTGCTTAATGCTAAAAACAATCTTGTTAAGTTTATTCTGGATAACAAGGACAATGAAAATGTTCCTATGTTCTGCGAACAGTTGTATGACCTTGCTGTAATAAGCCACGAACAGCTTACACCAGAGGCAATGACTAAGTTTATAGAAAGAAGCAACAAGATTATGCAGCTGCTTTGCAATAAATAAAAAATAGTAATTCGACAAAAAGTCAGGCAGATTTGCCTGACTTTTTTGTGGAAAAATTTAGACAAATTCATACAAAAATGTCGATAAAGCTATTTACAATATAAACTAAATAAAATATAATGAAAAAGAGTATTTTTAAATTTTATATGTTATAACAAAGGCAAACCTATAGTGATGTAGGGACG